>UMLG01012120.1_pt1 | contig 33713 bp, 30 predicted proteins | sample 1966511 | NCBI WGS metagenome assembly UMLG01 (sample SAMEA4836195, study PRJEB28245) | human gut metagenome | biome: gut microbiome; material: fecal sample | place: Denmark | collected 2008
CTTCCTGATTGCTTCTTGCTTTGTGTGTGCCAATGCTGCGAACTTCTTCTTCAGTCATCAAGCCGTTCGGGTCAAAAGCTGCATCATGCAGAGCCAACGAACGATTGCTGATGTCCTGCAAGTCGATACCACCAACCCGGCTGACAGTATCCGGGAAAAACTGTTCGCAAACAGACTTTGCAATGCCGAGGGCTTCAAAAATCTTAGAGCCTTGATAAGACTGGATGGTGGAAATCCCCATCTTCGAGGCAATCTTTACAATACCGCTGACAACTGCCTGAATGTATGCCTTGCTTGCCTGCGAATAATCCTTGTCTAATTCGCCGGTGTTGGTCATTTCATACAGGGTATCCAGTGCCAGATACGGATTGACTGCACTTGCACCAAACCCAAGCAGGGTTGCAAAGTGATGGACTTCGGTCGGTTCTGCAGTTTCTACAATCAGAGAAACAGCGGTATTCTTTCTGGTGCGTACCAGATAGGTTTCCAGTGCGGCAACTGCCAGCAGGGACGGAATTGCAAGGTGTTCCTGATCCACGCCACGGTCTGTCAGAATCAAAATTGCTGCTCCGGCATCGTGTGCAGCATCTGCCTGTGCATACAGATTGGAAATGGCATCTGCCAGTGAAGTATCTTTGGTATACAGCATGGAAATGTCAGCTGTCTGCAATCCTTCAATGTGAGAATCCCGAATTTTCATCAAATCCAGACTGGTCAAAATCGGATTTTCTACTTTCAGTACCCGACAGTTTGCCTCTTCTTCTTTCAGAAGGTTGCCAGCTGCTCCCAGATAAACGGTTGTATCTGTGATGACAGATTCCCGAATAGAGTCAATCGGCGGATTGGTAACCTGTGCGAACAGCTGCTTGAAATAGTCGAACAGCGGCGGATTCTGCTTGGAAAGCGGCGGAATCGGCACATCAACACCCATGGCTGCGGTCGGTTCACCACCGTTCAGAGCCATTGGAATCATCATGCTGTACATGGTTTCATAGGTATAGCCAAATGCACGCTGCAACCGCTTCAGTTCCATACCGTGATACCGGAACGGACGCTTGTTCGGAATTTTCAGGTCTGCCAGCGGATACAGGTTATGGTCTAACCATTCGCCGTATGGCTGCCGCTTTGCGTAATCATTTTTCAGGGTTTCGTCCTCAATCAATTCACCCTTTATTGTATCGACCAACAGCATTTTGCCTGGGTGCAACCGTTCTTTTTTGACGATGACATCGGACGGAATCTCCAATGCACCAACTTCCGAAGAGAGAATCAAATACCGGTTGCCCTTGCCGTCATCCGTCAGATAATACCGGGACGGACGCAGACCATTTCTGTCCAGCACTGCCCCCATAATGTCGCCATCTGTGAAAATAATGGATGCAGGGCCGTCCCACGGTTCCATCATCGTTGCATAATACTGATAGAATGCTTTCTTTTCCCGGCTCATGGTTGGGATGTGCTGCCATGGTTCCGGAATGGTTGCCATGACTGCCAGCGGCAAATCCATGCCGGACATCATCATAAATTCCAGTGTGTTGTCCAGCCGTGCAGAGTCCGAACCTCTGACATCCAGCATCGGGACAATATCTTTCATCCGGTCACCGAGAACATCGCTTTTCAGGATGTTTTCCCGGCTCAACATCTTATCCACGTTTCCGGTGATGGTATTGATTTCGCCATTGTGTACCATCATCCGGTTCGGGTGCGAACGCTGCCAGCTTGGGTTGGTGTTGGTACTGAATCGAGAGTGCACAATCCCGATTGCAGAATGATAATCCGGACTGTTCAAATCCTCGTAGAACAACCGCAGCTGCTTGACTAAGAACATACCTTTATAGACAATCGTTCTGCTGGAGCAGGAAACCACATAGGTTTCTGTTTCCCGCTTTTCAAATACCATTCTTGCAACGTACAGCTTCCGGTCAAATGCAATGCCCTTTTCGCAATCCTTCGGTTTCTTGATGAATGCCTGCATGATGTGTGGCATGCTTTCCAGTGCCTTAGAACCCAGAACAGACGGATTTACTGGAACTTCTCTCCAGCCGAGGAATTCGAGGTTTTCTTCTTTCAGAACCTGTTCAAAGGTTTTCATTGCCTTTTCGTACTTTGCCTTGGTCTGTGGGAAGAAGAACATACCAATGCCATATTCCCGCTTGTCGCCGATTGGAATATTCAATTCCTTTGCAACCTTGGAAAAATACGTGTGCGAGATTTGCAGCAAGATGCCGACACCGTCACCGGTTTTTCCCTCTGCATCTTTTCCGGCTCTGTGTTCGAGGGTTTCCACGATTTTCAGGGCGTTATCTACAACGCTGCGATCTGTTTCGCCCTTCATATTTACAACCGCACCGATGCCACAGTTTTCATGTTCAAACCGTGGGTCATAGAGTCCCTGTGCCGGAAATGGTGCTTGTTCTCTATAGTTATCCATAAGCCTTTGCTCCTTGTCGTTTTTTGAACCGTAACAGCCGAAAAAACAGAAAACGCCCGTAAAGACTTTTCACTTCTGAAAAATCCTTACGAGCGTCATTGCTCTATCTTCTATTTCTTGGCTGTTCAAATGAACTGTTCTTATTATAGCGAATCCGGCTTGATTTGTCAATAGCAAAACCGGTGTTTTTTCTAAGAAAAATAAGTTTTTTCGTTTTTTTCTTTCTTTTTCCTGTTTCATCCTTGCAAACAAACGAATTTCAAAGAAATCAGAAAAGAAATTGGTGCTTTTCCACACTTCTTCTTAAAAAAACAAAGTTTGCCGATTTTGTCCGCAAGAAAAAAGCAGCTGTTTTTTCAGTCTGGACAGTTATTTGCTATATTTTCTCAGCGATTGCGAACCGTTTCCGGATATAAATCGTGATGTGTCAGGCGTTCCCATGCTACCTGCTCCCACTTTGTGTCCGGCATGCCATAGTTGCAGTATGGGTCAATCGAAATACCACCTCTCGGCAGGAACTTTCCCCATACTTCAATGTATCTCGGATGCATCAGTTCAATCAGGTCATTCATGATAATATTCACGCAGTCCTCGTGAAAATCGCCGTGATTCCGGAAGCTGAACAGATACAGTTTCAGTGACTTGCTTTCCACCATGATTTCATCCGGCACATAGGAAATATAGAGGGTCGCAAAGTCCGGCTGTCCGGTAATCGGGCAAAGGCTTGTAAATTCTGGACAGTTAAACTTGACAAAATAATCATGGTCTGGATGCTTATTGACGAATGTTTCCAGAACCTTTGGGTCATAGTCATTCGAGTATTGGGTGTGCTGGTTGCCCAGCAAGGTCACGCCATTTGTTTCTTCTTTGGTTCTACCTGTCATGTGAGAATCTCCTTTTGTCGGTTTTTTATTTATTTCAGAAGTGGGTCTTCTACGCCGTTCGCTAAAAATGCAGCCTGTCGATCTCGACACGTTCCGCAGACACCACACGGCTTCTCGCCGCCCTCGTAGCAACTCCACGTCAATTCATATGGAACGTGCAGTTCCAAGCCTTTTTTTACGATGTCTTTCTTTGTCCATGTGACAAACGGGGCTTCTACTCGCAATTCATGACCGCTACCCTCATAAATCGCTGTTTTCATCGCATCATTAAAGACGGTGCTGCAATCCGGATATGCATTTCCAGCAGCATCATCTGCATGCGGCCCGTAATAAATCACTTCACAGCCGTTCGACAGTGCCATACTGGCAGCAGATGCCAGAAACAGACCGTTCCGGAACGGTACATACGTGGAAACCGGTGCACCATTGGTTTTTTCCAGCTGTTCTGCATAGCTTTCCTGCGGAATTTCTTCTGTAGAATTTTCCAGCAAGCTGCAATTGGAATCTGCAAAAATAGTAGTCAAGTCCAGCTGTTTCCAGGCAACACCATAATAATTGACGACTTTCTGTGCAGCTTCCAGTTCCTTTTTATGCTTCTGTCCATAATAAATCGAAAGTGCCAGTACTTCCGATGCTCCGTACTTTTCAACTGCCAATGCCAGTGCGGTAGTACTGTCTACGCCGCCGCTGAATAATACCATTGCTTTCATAATCATTCCATCCTTTCTGTACTCAGTTCATGACTCTCTGCTGCAAGGTGACATCTGTTTCATATGCTCCGCAAAAAGTGGTTGTAGTCGTCACTGCTGGAACATTCCGAATGCCTCTTGCCGTCATGCAGCTATGCGAACCCGTAATCACAACGCCCACATCCGGTGTCCCTGCTGCTTCCATAATGATTTCTGCAATATCCTGTCCGAGCCGTTCCTGCAATTGCAGCCGCTTTGCTGCCATATCACAGATTCTTGCAACCTTGCTCAATCCTAACACTTTTCCGTGCGGAACATAGGACACATTCACGTGCATATCATACATCAATGCCATATGGTGTTCGCAGTAGCTGAATACGCTGATGTCTTTCATCGTTACTACAGTCTGTCCGGCATCAGTTTCCGGTTTGGAAAACGTCTTTCCGAACATCTCTGCAATTTCATGATTACTATATGCAATTCCGGCGAATACTTCCGCATACATTCTTGCAACCCGTTCCGGTGTTTCTTTCAGTCCTTCCCGTTCCGGATCTTCGCCCAATGCCTTTAAAATACCCTTTACATGGTATGCAATGGCTTCTGTATCAATTGCCATTTCTGCCGCTTCCTTTCTGCTTTTTAAACGCCACGTTCCTGTGGATCCCAAATATATTTATGCAGCTGTAATTGCAGCCGCACGCCGTTCAACTTCCGCTCAATCAAAAACTGTACCATTTCCTGTGGTTCAATCGAGCCAAACACCGGACTAAAATAGACATGACAGCGATGCGTCAAGTCATACTGTTGAATCAATGCTGCTCCCCGTTCCAAATCTTCCAGCGAACCGGAAACTAGTTTTACAGTATCCTGCGGTTGCAGCAGCTGCATATTTTCCAGACACATCTTATGTTCCATCCCACTGGATGGCAACTTATAGTCCATTGTAAAAATCGGACGAGGCTGGATTGCTGCAAACGATTGCAGGGGAACGCTACCGTTTGTTTCAATCTCCAGTGACAAGGTCGGCTGTGCGGTAATTGCAGCAATCAGCCCTGCAACATTTGGTGTGAGCAGCGGTTCTCCGCCAGTTAAGGTGACATTTCGAACGCCCGTTTCTAAGATTGCCTGTACAATTTCTTCAGTAGTTTGCAGCTGGTAAGAAACATCTGGCTGATTTGCCCACTGCGTATCACAATAACTGCACTGCAAATTACAACCACAGAGCCGTACAAAAACCGCTAATTCTCCAGCCCGTGTTCCCTCGCCGTTGATGCTGACAAACTGTTCTGCAACCCGATAGGTAGCACTCACTTGGTTTCCGCCTCCTCATACGCCGCACAATTATCCGGTGTTTCGTAGACAATGACCCGTTTTACAGGCAAGTTCTGCTGCTGTAACTGATGGAAAAAGTGTTTTGCAAAGCATTCTGCGGTTGGCCGGAACGGAACTGGAATCAGGCGGAATGATTCTTCCTGTAATGCCTGTACAGTTGTCTGACGCAGCGAGCCTTCCTCATAAATCAAAGCGTGGTCATAGAAATCTGCCAATGCCCGCAGGGCTTTTTTCAAGTCCCCAAAATCAATCAACATTCCCCGACAGACCCCCTCTGTCTGCAAGTCTTTCTGCTCTACGATTACTTCAATCGTCCAGCGGTGTCCGTGCAGGTTCGCACACTTTCCCTTATAACCACTTAAAAAATGAGCACTGTCAAATGCTGCTTTTGCTTTCAGCTGATACATATAAATTGCATCCCTCTTTCTAAAAATAAGCCATAAAAAAGGCGGTGCTTTCTGCAAAAAGAAAGACCGCCGATCGTTTGATAGAAAACAGGCAACCGCCTGTTGAAACAACGAAAAAATTTTGGCAGCCCTGGTTTTGTTTAACGACAGGATGGTGCAAACGAACTGTCGTAAATTTGATTATAACACAACTTTTCCGGCTTGTCAACCGTTCATCGAAAACAAATCACCGCACAGAAAAATTTCTTTCTCTGTGCGGTGAAAATCTGCTCACTTCTAAAAATGATTACGATTTAATTTGCAGAATTGTACGGCAGGTTTTCATAACCTTCCATCATGAGGATAAATCTCATCAAAGCAAATGAATCCTCTTCTGTAATGTTTTCTGTGCCGTCTGTAATGTCACAGTTTGCATTTACTTTCTGCACATCGGTCAGTGTAACCAAACCAGCCTGATACTTGTTCAACATAACGGCATCGGTCAGGTCTACCTTACCATCCATGTTGACATCACCATACAGTGCTTCGCTTTCGCCACCTGTTGTAGCAGCGGTTGTAACGGTTGTGGTAGTTTCACTCGGTGCAGTCGTCGTTCCTTCTGCAGAAGTAGTGGTAGATTCAGTCGGTTCTGTCGTTGTTTCTTCCGGTGTAGTGGTTGTGCCTGCATCTGTAGTGGTTACTGCGGTTTCTGTAGTGGTGGTTTCACCGCTTTCATCCTTCAGATAAGCTGCTACGAGCTTTGCCTTTGCAGTGTCTGCCTTTTTGCCAGCAGCATCGTTTGCCCACCATACCTGGAACTGTGCCTGCTTTTCCTTCTGTGCAGCTTCTGCAATCTTTGCAATCAAAGCTTCATCTTCAACCTCGTCGCTGCCGTTGTTATAAGTAATGTTATAAACATTATCAGCATCCAGACTAACGGTAATATCATCAGACTTGCTTGCTTCCCACTTGTAAGAAACCCAATAATTAACGCCATCAACCTTTACAGAAACGCCCACACAGCCGTTTGCATAGCCAAGGCTGTCATCCAGATTTACAATCAGATGGATTTCCTTGCCCATCGAACGGTCAAAGATGATATTTACAACGCCGTCATTGTTTTCAATGTCCGCCATGGTTGCACCATCAATCTTTGTGGTGGTCATGGTTGTGGTGGTTGTAGTGGTTGTAGATGTGGTTGTCTGACCAGTGCCGGATGTAGTAGTAATGATTGCACCGCTGTTGCTGTACAGATTTTCCGGCAGTTCATCCAGTGTGATACAATAATCACTGGTGTAGATTTCCTTGAGGTCTTCCTTCTTGTTGAATATTTCATTGCTCAGGAAGTTGGTGTTATCCTGTCCGCCATCATACCACGGGCAGAAATACAGCCAGCCAGCCTTTTCCATCTGGAGATTTTCCAGTGTCGGAATGCTGTCGTTTTCAGCCATGGCAACCATCTTCTTACCGCCATACTGTTCCACCAAGCTGTAGAATGTACCGCCGATTGCACTGTCATTGTGTACCAGAACAGGAGGGTCAGTAGAATAGGTGCAGTTGTACTTATCATAAGCTACCAAGTCTACATATTCATCACCCGGATACCAGTTGGTAGAGGTATCAAAAGTATAGCTGTTCCATTCCCAAATGATATTGTGCAGACCATAGTCTTCGGTCAAGGTCTTGTAAGTCAGCTTCCACAGATCTTTATAGACAGCAGAACCGGACTTGCCCCACCAGAACCAAGAACCATTTTCACCGCCACCGCCTTCTGCTTCATGCAGCGGACGCAAAATAATTGGAACATTTGCATTCTGCAACTTCTGCAAGTTTTCTGCCAACAGTTTCAAACAAAGCTTATAATATTCGTTTTCCTTAGAACCTTCTTCCAAAACCTTAGCAGTATCAAAGTCAGTCGCTGGTATGGTTTTTGCACTATCTTCCCAAACACCATAGGTCGCATTCGACCAATCTACTTTATCACCAACATTGTAGCTGGAGAATTTTTTTGGAACGGTAATGTGCCAAGATGCAGTTACAATTCCGTTTTTGTCCTTTGCCCAGCTGATCATACGGTCTGTCGTACCGTCTTCGCTACCATACAGCGGATTTGCTTCATTCATGAAGTCAAAGCCACGGATTGCCGGCGACTTTCCAGTAGTATCTTTAATGTAATTAAATTCATATTCAAAGTCATGCGGGCCACCATTATAAATTTCCTGCTGACCAGAAATGATGTGTTCGCCATAAACACTTGCCAGATAGTTCATCAGGGACTGTGTTTCCGGTGTTGCATTCTTGTCTGCCAGGTCACTCGTTGCAGAGAGTTCCGGATAATTCGGTTCAGTCAAAGTCAGATAGTCGAACTGTGTCCAGCCCCAACTACTTACAATTTCCAGTTCATTTTCGCCAGCATTCAGATTGATTCTAGCAACATTTGCTTCGCTGAAATCAACATGATTCGACAATGCAATATCGCCCACCGGACTGCCATTGACATTCAGCTTCTGGGTCTTTGCACCGCCATCGGTTGCATAGCAAATGTTCAGGTCATATATGCCAGCTTTTTCAACATTGACTGTCAACTTAATGGATTCGCCAGCATCTTTCATGTGAACGACTTTACCGCCGCTTGCACCTTCCACGTCTTCTTCTTTCATAGAAGTTCCGGTAATCTTGCCACTTTCAAATTCATACTTTGTTTCTCCGGCAGCGGAAACGCCACCGAAAAACGAGCTGACGCAAACAGCATTCAATGCCATTGCAGCTGCCAGGCTGGCAGCAAACACTTTCTTTTTGATTTTCATCTCAAAGATCCTCCTTTTTGTTTTTAAACCATCCAATCCATTTTGCATGGATTTTTGTTGCAATTTGCACAATTTCCATACACACTTTTTGATTTATTTTACTATAAAATAAGATGCATGTCAATAGAATTTTGATTTCAGCTCGAAAAATCTATCTATTTCACAAAAATTGTTCCTGTGCTTTGTGCAACATTTCCTCTGCTTGATTTTCATTTCTGTTTTGCGTGGATGGATTCGGAAATTTGTTGAAAAAATAAAAAATGGATAAAAAATCCATTTTAGCTGATTTTTGCAGTTCCAATATATTTTCGTCATGGAAATTCAGATTTCTTTGCTTTAATCTCTAGCAATTTTGTTGTAAAATAAAGGAAACGATTTTTATATGATTCCGAAAGGGAGGATTCAAAATTGGAACAGGAACTGACACTCCACACACTCAAACCGCTACTCTTGCAATCGGATGCAGAGAACTGCTCCGATGCCTTGTTTTTAAAAAAACTATTCTATCATATCGTCGATGAATCTGTCATACAAAAGAAATTGATTTGCAAATCCGCATCCAGTCTGAAAGCATTTATGCAGGGCAATCGGCGGAGAAATCGCCAGCAAAAACGCACGTATGCCAACTATCACGGTACAGAATTGCTAAAAAAAACATTTCAGCTAGAAGACCGAGACCAATTGTTCCAAAATGAAACCCTCCACCAGCTTGCTTATAATATTGATACCATGATGGCAGAGGCGAAAATTTCAGACTGGCGAGCGGTGCAAATTTCTATTTTTAAGATGCTCAATGAAGAAATGGTTTATGATTCTGATATGCTTAATGACATTAAAGAATTATATAGACAAAATAAAATCTCCAGAATTATTGCGGTTGTTGTTCTCATTGCGATTTTTCAGGAAACCATTTCTGATGTATTTTGTTGGCTGACACCCAAAAATCTTGGTGAAATGGTTCCAGCCATTCAAAAAGCTGCAATTCAGATGCTCCACCAAGCTGCGGAAGAACAAGGCAGAATGCTGGCGTTTCACAGCGTTTCCCATAAAATTGATATGCCTGGAATTGGGAATCTTCTCTCTACTGCTCTCGGCGTTCAGAATCATCACATTGATTCGATTCTAGTGGAAAACGAACAGAATAACTGCGAATCGCTCCGGATGCTTTTCTCCAATCCCCCCTATCCAAATATCATGCTAACGGGAACTGGGGGAGCAGGAAAAACCTTTTTGCTGCTGGATTTGGGCGAATCTCTCTTACGGGAAAACAGTTCGCTGATTCCAATTTATATCCCTTTAAACCTGCTGAACCACAACACCATCGGAAAACAAGAATCGCCGATTCTCCACCATTTTTATCAGATTCTCTCAGAAGAAAAACAACTCCCTTATGAACAATTTCTGTCCATGCTGCAAGCGGAATCCGATGTATTTCTTTTCTTCTTATTGGATGGCTATAACGAAATTTCCAGCGAAACTGCAAAAAATCAACTCCTCTTAGAAATCAAGGAAATGAAACGCAAATACCCAGCCATTCGCTTTTTGATTACCAGCCGAAACAATCTTGCCGACTGCTTTTCAACGGGCGGAGAACTGCCGTTTCTCTGCAAGCGAGTGAATCCCCTACAAGATACGCAAATCCAAGACTTTTTCAAGCAGTTATTCGGAACAGAACGGGCAGAACAGGAATGGCAGACCTTGACGCATAGCAACTGCATGGATATTTTACGAAGTCCTATGGCTCTTGCGATGTATGCCTACACGCTGAAAAAAGATGTCATCCCGACTGCACCGCTGCCCCATCGCCTACCGGAAACAACAGGAGAACTCATTTGCAACTTCATCGAACAGGTGAAACGCACTCCCACACTGAACGGAACGTCAGAAGAACGGGAACAGACGAATTTCGCCATGCAGATGCTCTATTATATCGCCTATTGCATGACCAGAAACGGCAGCTTTCGTATGGATGAATTTTCCATGCGGAACACTGTTCAAGATGCCATTGCTTTTTATAAGACTTATTCCCCACATCCCATGCCGGACACGTTCGCCGCTGCATTCTGGGAAATCGAACACAAAATGGGCTTTCTCATTGAACCGCAGCATGCTGACCAAGATTTCCGATTCTACCACCAGAATTTCCGAGATTATTTCTATGCCAACTTTCTGTTGGAAATCATTCAAACTGCAATCTGGATGCAACAATATGCTACCACTTCACAATCTGCCGGACAGCTGCTCTGTCGGTTCTTTTCAGAACCAATTCCGGAAGAAATCCTGCAATTTTTAGGGGAAAGCACGCTGGAACGCCTTTACCTGCCTGGACAGCCTCGCATGAACGACCCACAAGGTTCTCTGCTGGAACAGGCTCTGCAAATTCTATCCGAATTGCCAGCCAATTCCGCTGTGCAAAAATCCATTGAACAGCTTATCTTCGCTGTCAAGCAAACCCGTCACCAGAACCTCAGCACGTTCCATTTCAACGGTCTGCATCTGGAAACCGTCAATTTAAATGGTACACGTCTATATGATTTTCAATGCAACACGCTGCATACTGCGGACTTTTCCGACAGCTTTCTCAATGCGTATACATTCCAGCCACTCGGACATTCTGCGGCTGTTCATACGTTCTGTACGATTCAAAATAATGTGCTCTCTATTTCCGGTAGTGGAATTTGGTGCTACAACAACCAAACCCAACAATTCCGGTTTCTCTCCGCTTATAATGGTACATATGTTTCTACCTCGGTATCTGTTCCACAGCATCGACTCTTATTGATAGGCGATAAAAACGGGAATCTCTCTTTTTGGAGCGTTTCATTTCAAGACAAGCTGCTCTCGATTCAACAGCAGCCAGAACACACCATTTCTCTGAACAATACCATTCAGCATTTGTTATATGACACTGCACAGGACTGCTGTTTTGCTACCATCAAGGGGGAAGGCATCTGGCGAATTCCGCTTCTGCATCCGGAAAACCGGAAATTTGCCCCCTATCCGGAACACTGCCGTAATTTCCGTAAATATCGTCTTGCTGCTGTAGAAGACGTGCTGATTTTCTCTTGCGGGAAAACATTGTATCAGATTCCCATGCATGCAGAATCCTTCTGTTCCGAACAGATTCAGCCATTCTTGACCGTTTCCACGCAAGCCCCAGAGCCAGATAACGCTTTTATCTATGACTTCAAGGTGCTCTCTTATTTGCATCAACCCTGTTTTCTCATCAACTTACGGGGAAAATCTCGTTCTGTTGTCCTGCTTGCAACGCCAAACGGCAACCTTGAGATTCAGCGAAAAGAACATACCGACACATTCAATGGCTTTAATGATTTGATTCTATCGCCGGATGCATCCAAATTCTGCATCTGCAACAAGGTTTACGGAAATCGAGAACCCTGCATCAGCGAAGTGCTGCTCTCCATCTTTGAAAAAGATATCATCTGCAAGCCCTATTATGGCAAACAAAATTTTGAGATTGAAACCGCTTGCTATCTGGACTCTGATTCCATCATGCTCAGTTCGTTAGACCGTTCGCTTCAGATTATCAATACTCGTACAGAAACGATTTGCTGTCAGTTCCTCGGCTACGATGCCGGAATTCATTCCCTCTTTCCCGTTGATGAAAACACTCTTTATACCAGCTCCTATGATGGCACGCTGCATCAGTTGTCACGGGAAAGCTGGTTTACAGGCAGCTGGCACTGTGTGCGTGCGATTCCAGCTCATAACAACTGGGTGCATCAAGTCAAGCAATTCTCGATAGATGGTGTTCCGGTTCTGGCATCCTGCTCCCATGACCACACCATCCGCATTTGGAACGCCAAAACAGAAACTTGCATCTGTACCATTTCTATGCCCTATCTGGTGATTGCTGTTGGATTTTTCCCCGATGGTACAGTAGTTGGCATTACCCGAAATGGTATCATCGGACACTATCGAATTGACTTGAATCACCAGCAAGCGGAAACGCTTTCTCTGTTTGAGTTGCAACAAATGCCGGAATGTTCTTTTTCACGCACCCGAAAACTCTGTATGCGAAAAAAAGCAGATGGTACTTGGCTGCTGTTTCTCTTAGTCTGGACGGCGAACCACACAACGGTTGTCTATCAGCTGACAGAGAACGACCAACAGGAATTACAGCTGAACCGCTGTTGCAGTATGGATGAACTAGTCACAGAAAACGTCATTTTAAGAGATGTAGACGTTGCCCTTTTAAAAGATGGACATACCCGCTGTGCATTGTTCTGCGGCAGCCCTTATCAGCAATATCAAAATAATTTCTTTGCCCTGCAAACCGACCAAAATCAACAATATCTCTATTGCCCAGAAGCAGACACCCCCATTTCTGTTTCCCGTCACGATGCTTTGGACAACTACAACGGCGTAACTGCTGGGCTGTTTCTTTCTTATCAAGGGGAACTGTATGCTGCGATTGCAACCTATTCCTATCAGATTATTATCTTTGCTGTCAGAGCCGTAACCAACGCAAAAATCATCCTCAAGTGCGTGCATGATACGCCAATTTTAGACCTGCAAACAGCTGGCAACACACTATTTGCAGCCGGAGCAAACGGGAAAGTTTTTCAGTGGAATCTTGCTCAGCTGCTGCCCGTTTCAGATACGGAAAAGCCCTTGATTTTCCACAGCCAACCGGAAAACGTTATCTTTGAAAATATTTCCGGCTTTTTCATGAACCATGTGCGGTTCGCAGATAGCCACACCGACTGGAGCGAGGACTTCCGAAAAAAAATTGAACAATATGCAGAAAACAGTTGACAAACGCTCCGTTTTATGCTACAATAACATTGTTTCGTGTGCGGTAAGAACGGTTTACCGCCTCGTTCTGCGGATGTGGTGAAATTGGCAGACACGCAAGATTTAGGTTCTTGTGCCGTAAGGTGTGCAGGTTCAAGTCCTGTCATCCGCACCAACCAAAGAAAATTAAAAAGCCACGTGAAATCGGATTTTTACCGAAATTGCGTGGTTTTTTCTTTTTTTCAAAAATTGTTCTTTCGCTTATATTGTCCATTTTTCGCACCGTGTTGCGTTTACTTTCTGCTGTATGCAACACGAAATGCAACATGATATTGTGGCTTTCATTCTCATTTTTTCCTCTGCATATTAAAAGCCCCTGCATGGGACACATCGTTGAGAGGTGTGCAGGGTTCTATCATCTTTATTATAATACAAAAAGCAGCCGTTTCCTGAGATGATCAGCTTCAGGAAACGGCTTTTTCCACAATTGGTAGGTTGGAAAAAAATAAAAAAATTTTCATCCGGTACATCCGGATTGAATACATTGATTATATCATGTTTTTTCACAGCTTGTCAATCTGATTTGTTGTCGAATTTTGTAGTTTTTTGTCGATGCTGGAAACATGCTGCAAAATTTGTTTAAGCGTGTCATTATCACTGGTGTCTTTTTCAATGTCTGAAGTGTCCTTTTTGGTGTTCTCCGGAGTGGTTGTTTCACTTTTTGCAAATCCATTCAAACCAGCAGCCTTAATAATGGATGGGTAATCGGTATAACAATAATCCATATCACACTCACCAACAATGCCAGGAATACTTTTTTGTCCAATAATGTCATACTCTTCGTTACCAGCTACGTTATACTGCCAAATGCCGTATGGATTTTGATACGTGCATTTACTTGCGTACTGGGCACACCAGACCGTATAACGGCTTTTGATACTATCTGACAGGTAATTGTCTAAATAGTACGTGCTACAATATAAACCGGCATAGTATCCGGATTGCTCCAGCACACTTAAAAATGCATCTACTATTGCAGAACAAGTCGCCTTGCCTAATGCAAATTGTTTTGCAAGCTCCAAGTCCATATAAACCGGATACTCAAACGATTTACCTTTGATGGTCTGCAAAAACACCTGTGCTTCACGTTTTGCCTCATCTGCTGACATCGCATAGCTAAACCAATACGCACCGCAGGGGATTCCCAAACGCTTACAAGCTGCATAGTTTCGTTCAAATTGCGTGTCTACCTGAGATGTTTCCCTGCCATAGCCAGCCTGCAAAATCGCAAAATCAACCAGACCGGACGCTTTTGCAGTGTCCCAGTCAATCTTGTTTTGACAGTATGACACATCGATGCCTTTTAAAATACTTGTTGTTTCTGTTGTCTTTTTGATACCAAAATACTTGTAAAAATCCTCTGTAACTGTGCCGTTTCCCTTTGTTTCATCGCCCAACCAGCGGTATCCTGTCCGCACATCCAGATGTGTGTACTGATAACTACTTGTGATGTTGGCAATACCGCCAAAACCTAAATCCTGTGCTTTGCAACACACCGTCTTGCTGCTGATTGGCTGTCCGTCCTGCCCATAGCAGCAAACATCCGCAGCCGTACCTTTGGTATGCTGACCGCTGCTTGTACCGCCAACCGCCTTGTCATGCTCCGGGCAGCGGTAGCCGCTTGTCACAATGATTTTGCTACAGTTCAGGGCGGTGTAGAGGGTTTCCAGCTTGTCGACCAATTCAGATGCAATCAAAGTTTCGTGTGGTTGTCCACACTGACACCGGAATTCACGTGCATTGAAATGCGGGGAAAGCTGGGTGTTATCGTTATAATCATAATGATTCACTGGCATAATATCACCCTTTCATTTTGATAATTCTTTTATAATTTCTTTTTCTCGGTCGCTGAGTTCAAAATGTTCCACCTGTTCTCGTTTTTCCACTTCTCGGTCTGCTAGTTCTCGGTCTGCGGCACACCGCTCGGAAATTAAAAATCCACCGCCAAATATCGTCTTTTTCTTTCCCTTTTGGGCATCAAGCTGCGAAACGAAGAAAGATTCCGATTTTGGCACTTTAAACTCAATTCCGTACTTTGAATAAGTATTAATTCGTGCAGATTGTACAAGATAATTTGGGTATGTATATTTTGGGTATGCATATTTTGGCAGCGGTTTTTTCGTCTCTTTCCGTATCGTTTCGGTTGCTTTTTTTATAGCTTGATATAACGTCGGTGCGGTTCTAATTCGCAGGTCATATGGCTCTAAATTGGTCAAAAACGACGTTTTTATATCAGCACCATTATCATAAATAATATTTGTATCCGTAACCAACGCTGTGCAGTCTCTATTTCTGATGCAGCTAAAAAAGGTCAAATTGGGAGCAAATAAGAAAAATGGAACATTTTTTGAAATGTAAAAATCTACAATTTTTGACAATATGCTAAATGGCGGATTGTCCACAACTATCGCAGTTTTGCCGTAGTCATAGTTTTCATAATCGCCGCCGGGGTAAAAAGGGCGAACGAAATTGTCCCGATCAACCCCGTACTCACTTGCAACCCAATCTGCAACAGCATCATAAACAACAGGCGGCGTATAGCAATCGTCTGTTGTTTTTTCGGCTTAAATTTTTCTACAAATTCTTCATATGTTTTGCTTTTCATTTCTTTTCCTCTTTTTTTTGCAGCAAATCAATTGCTTTTCGGAGTGGTTCGGGGAACTGCACACCCATCAAACCTACGTTTTCAACCATTGAAATCAATTCATTCGCCATGAATGCGATACAAACGCCATCTCTCACGTAGGACGTATGCAGGACAGCATCCACCTGCACGGCAACCACAACAAGTGCAAGCGTTGCAACCTTACGGCACAAACCTTTCCAGCCAACTTTAGATTGTAAGCCGCCTGATTCTGTTTTCGGGGACTTTTTGAAAATCCCTGCACAAGCTAGTCCCATCAGGTAATCAATCGCCATAAAAACCAGTAAGGCTCTGATTGCTGCATCCCAGCCGCCAAACAGCCCGGCAATCAGACCGCCGACCGTTCCGACCATCGCACAAAACCATTCTTTCATTTGGTTTCCTCCGTTTTCGTTTCATAGTCGCCGGAAAGCAGCACTAACATTTCCGGGGTCAAATCTCCACTTGCAAAAATCTGATACTGTCCGTTTTCCAGCTGCACCGCCTGAATTTTTGCGTTGCCCCAGCCTGTTCTTTGGATGGCTTTTCCTGCTTTCAGCTGTTCCATTGCTTCAATAATATTCATTCTTCGTTCTCCTTTACAAGATTGTAATTGACTGAATCAGCGGATGGCTGTTATTACTCTGACCAACCCACACCAAATAGTATGTGCCAGCCGTTACGCCCTCGCAGGGTGTCAGCGTTGTGATATAGTCCGCACTGTACAGCCACTGCAAAGGCAAGTCCATATAACTGCCCTCTGTCTGTGCCTTTGTGAGGATGTCCGCAGCTGTGCCGGTGTCAGACTGTACCAAGCGTAAAATGCCGACTTCGGTACTGCCAGCAAGGAAACGAATTGCAATTTGCGTGGATGCTGTCACGCTGATCGGCAGCGTGCAACAGGTATAGCAGCTATAATCCCATCCAAAAATGGTTGTTCCATAGTTCAGAGCGTAGTTGTTCTTCGCACTGCAAAAATCTGCATGCAGGGCGGTAAAGTCTGCCACGCTATAAATCGTATCATTGTAAAGCAAAGATACAGCATCCCGATGGGCTGCGTCATATAACACGTTTTTGGTTGGGGTTTCGCCGCCAGTGTACGTTCCGGTAATACCCAGCACAGTAATACCATTCGCAATTTGTTCTGGTTGCAACTGAATAACTCCAGCAATTGCATTGTATTTCATCTCATTTATAAGTGTTGTGTTGCTGTTTACATATCCAGATTCTTTGAATCGCATTTCATAATCAATTTGTTGCTTTGCGACATTGTTGGTATAATGGGAGGAATTTTTCTGGATGGTTTCCAGTGTTTCAATCGTTCCGGTCAGTTTCTGCCCGTTCACATAGGCAGTTTTTCCAGAGAGCAGGTCGTCTGCTGTTGCCGTTGCATCGCTGGTATCTGTCCCACTGTATGGAATTTGCAGCACCTTCGGAACTAATGTATTCAGCTTTTCTGTTTTTTCGGATGCCACACCTTTTTCCGTGAGATTCGCTGCAAGCTGTTTTCGTTGCTGATCTAAAGCGGTCAGATAGTCTGCAATCGTTGTCATGCTTTCACCTCCACAATCGCCGCTAATGCTGTTTGGATGTCACCAATTTGCTGCACAGCGGATTCCCAAGATGCAACCTTTTCATCCGTGATGTTGTCCAATGTTGCTTTATTTGTGTGTGTATGGGCGGATTCAATCGCCTGGGCAACCTCTTCTTTCTTTGCATAATCTGATAAATCGGCACCGCCGCTCCCACCAGTTCCATTTTCAGCGATTTTCTTTAAATAGACTTCTTCCCATGTTAGCGGCTCTGGCAGCTTATCAACGCTATAGCCTGCAATCTTCTTCAAAAAAGTTTCTCTTCTTGTAAATTCCTGCTCATTCACTCTGTGTCCCTCCAGTTTGTATAGAAATCACAGAAGTTCCATCATTCCCACATTCGACAATCGTAGAACTACTGCAATCTATTCTTGCACCTTCACTCGCCTGAATACTATTAACAGGATTTGCACTCGAAATCGTAGAAAATCCGCCGTATTGTGTCCAATTTCCATGAATACCGCACAAATACACCTTTGAAAAGCTGTTTTTTGATTCTACAAAATAAAGCGAACAGCTTTCAAAATTGCAGATTGTATTGTACATCGTGAATGCTCCGTTATTCCATGTAAAGTCAATGTCTTTCCATTCCAAGTTGCAGTTGTAAGCGAAAATGGCATTCTGAATTTTTGGCATGTCGCTTGCTGTGCCATAGGCTTCAAACCGGAGCGTTCGATGATACAATTGAATTCCCATGCCGTATTCATTGCTTTTGTCTGTGGCAACATAGGTTTGTCCTCGCTTCAAGCAAATAATCGCCTGCTGGAAGGCATTCGCCAGAATCAAAGCACGGTCAATGGTCTGTACCGCAGTTGTAGTAGCTTTTCCGTTATTGGTATCTGAACCGGCTTCTGCATCTACATACAGTCGCACCCGTTCGCCAATGGTCAACCCTTGCATGGATTGTAATAATTCTTCTGCCCGTTTAACGCTGCTTTCTATTCGGTCAGCATCCGATTTCACGTCTTGCTGAATCTCTTTCATAGAATCCATGTATTCATCATATTTCGTTTTCATTTCTTCCGGTGTTGGAATAGCGGAAGTATCTCCATCTATGGAATCCTTTACAATTGCGTCAATCACCTGCGACTTTGCAATCAGACCGCCTGTACCATCTTTGGCAATCCATTGCAGTTTTACAATTCCGGAAAATTGTGTAACCGCATTTGACAGAATGACTTGATTGTTTACAATCTGCATATCATATATCGTCATATCCGGCAATTCCGCTCGAAGAAAATAATTTGCTGCTCCCTGTACTTCTGGATTGTCAACAGATACCCGTCTTGTGTTGCATTCGCCCTGCATTGCCAGCCACAACGTGTCAACCGTTGCAAAATAATTTTTTTCATCAATTGTGATTTGCATTGTTTATCCCTCCTCCGGTTTTTTCTTATTCATTTTAATTTCGCCATCATTACAAATAATTGCAATCGTGCCATAGGGCACTGCAACTTCTCCGTTATGCGTCCCGGTAAACCAGCTATAAAAATCGTTCTCTCCTTGTCCTGGATGGGATAATACATTAAATTCCGACAATGTGCCATTAAAATAGATGGTGGACAATCTTCTCTGCCATGCGAATGTTTCGCTTTTGATGGACTTGATTGCATTTGTAAAGCTGACTGTTTGCACAATATCTCTTCTGGGTTCAGAAGATGCCGCATCGGAAAACAGCCCTTCCAAGTCGAAAACTTTTTTAGACATGCTGACTGCATAAAAGGTTGTAACAATATTCGGAACATTGCCATCAGAAGAACGAAATCCTAAAATCTGACTATACGGCTTGTCAATGTTGCCATTGAGCAGCTTGATTCCAATCCAAATTTCATCCGTTCCAATCGGAATATACTTTCTCACAGAAAAGCGTCCATTATCCGCATCAAAAGGCGTAGAAACGCCGTCCCACCATGACAGCTGAAAAGAACCGCTAACATTGCTGAGTGCAAAATAAATGCGTGTCATACCGGACACATTGATTCGCAGGAAGAGATCATATTCTTCTGTTACCTGTTTTGAAATCGTAGATCCACCGGTTGCATAAGACGGTGTACGCATTCCATAGACAGATTCAGAAACATTTCCCAATGTGATATTGGTGATTTCTCCACGAATGACATCGTATTCCCGTCTTGTAATCATCTGTGTGGTGCTGATTCCGATTGTAGTATCGTATACTGTGCCAATATCGCCAACGTCAAAGCTGTCCCCAATGACTGCATCTTTGAAAAATACGCTGCTTTTCAAATCCAAAAAATCAATTTGATACGACACAATCGGATGATTGATATTTTTAAATTCTGCAATCGCATTTTCCAAGCTGCTTGTACGATATACACCAACATAAGGCAATGCAAACGGGGAAAAAGAATCTTTAATAGACAGCACATTGCTATTCTGTTCTTCATTTTCGCCTTCGCCAATCGAAAAGCACATTTTTTCTTTTGATTCCTCGTAATTTTCCGAAACAGAAATAGATTTTATGTTTTCTGAATAGGCAATGCGAAACGCTGGTTTTTCCATGCTGCCAGCTGCTGATTCTCGCCTTTTTTCAAGCGAAAAATAGAAGTTATCCCGATATAATTCATGCCCTGCCACTGGAATCAATCCATTGATGACAACATCGCATACTGTTGCATTTCCAAGCCGGTCTTTGAAATTAACCGCTTCTATCGGGAATGTATCTGTATCATCGGTGTGCTGGCTGAAACTGTATAATATTTTCCCTGCATCCTCAAAACCGTAATCTCTTAAATTCTTTGTATAGGCAGCTGTCATAGTTGCAGCCATAATTTGAGCCGCATTCTTTGCCGATTCCTCTTCGTGCCATTCTACGTTCCCAATCAAAAAATTAAGATAATACCATATGTGGTAAGCCGTACAGGTGATTGTAATTTCTCCGTGTTCGTTTTTGGATACATCTCTGGATAAAATGATAAACAGCTGTGATTGGTCTTTTGACCCTCTCACCGGATAGGGTACACGCAAAATATTGTAGCATTTCAGCCGCTTCCAAGCCCCAAATGGGTCAATGGGATGCTTGATGGTGCAACTAAATTCACTGTTAAACTCTTCTGTTGCAATGCATTCTGTTGGATATAAGGAATAGCCATTTTTTATGACCGTTTCACCATTTATCAGCATATAAAAGTCATTCTGCCCGACTGGTTGTTCAAACACGCCAATTTGATGATACACAACAGCACCCCCCTTATAACAAGAATCTTGCACATCGTTTGATGGATAAAAAAGATAGGTTTTCATATGTGATTTCACATTTTACGCTGGCTGGCAAATAGAGTGATGAAAAATCGCCATAGGTTTCACAACTAAGGTCTACCTTTTCTTCGTCCGGCAGTTCTTTGACTACGCCATTTTCTAGCGTTCCAAACAAAACAAGCCTGCTCCATCTGGTATCTATACAATATACCCGATCTGTCGTCAGACCAGTATTGATATAAAGTACAGCACCACCGACAGAAAAGCTGGTTGTTGCATCTGTAGCAGCTGGCACGAAGTAAATCATCGGTGTTGCTGGAATATCGCCCACACGGGCAGTATCATATTCTGTGATTGCAATTGTTCCGGAGGATTCCGAAATGGTTGGCTTTATCTGCTTTTCTCTCAGCAATTCAGAATATGCGTAACAGGTATAGTTCAGCGTGATTTCTGTGAATCGGTTTGATTTTCGGTCAGGTGTAATCCCATCCATGCACCATGCTGTAATTTTACGCTCTGGATGGTCTGAAATAATCAAATCACCATGCCCTGTAAAATGCTTCAATACTTCTTCTGCCCTCTGCCTGCCAACTGTACCAATTGTAAAAGAGATTTGCTTTGTGCTATAGCTGCCATAATCGTAAATAATCGGCGGCATACCGACCGCAGTTGCTACTGTATAATCATTTGCAGCAATTACAGGAGCAGGCAAAAATTTCACATAACCATATTGTCTACTATCATGCCCATTAAATAAAATATAGCTCATTTCACACCGCCCCCTGTAACAAATACTGCTTTTTGTGTTTCTGCTGCAATCCGCTGCATAACCTTTCGGATGTCGTCTTCACTATTTACATTTCCAATAGATAAGCCATTCAGATTCACTGTGATGTTTGCTGTTCGGTTCAAGTTTTGTGTGTTCCCACGGTTGCTTATTCTGTCCGCAGTGCCAATTGCAGCAGTTGCATACACTTCCGGCGAAACAGAATGTTCCGATAAATACTGTTCAAAGGGCGTGACTGCTGATTCTGCCATAGTTCTTCCAGCATTCTGCATTTCCGGCAAACTGTCGTTGATGGTGTTGATATAGCCAGCAACAGACATTTCCGCAGCCCATCCGAATTTCTTAGACGGAGATGCAATGCCCAATGCACTATTAAACGCATTGGAAATCATGCTGGCAGTATAAGACACACTTGCTTCTAACTGCCGCCGTCTTTCTTCCATGGTGTTCAAATATCCATCCGCTGACATATTGGCAGCATATGCAGCATTATTATATAGTTCATATGCGATGTTTTGTGAACGCTCCAGCAATCCATTAAAAGCACTTGGGGTATCTTGTGCATCAAAGGTTGCCTTAAAAGTGCTTCCGCCTGTTGTGGCAGCGGCTGCCATTGGTGACCACAGCTTTCCGCTCAGTTCTGCGGCAGCTGCAACAGTATCATCCATAGATTTTTGCGCGTTGGATGTTGCTTTTCTCCATTCAATGCCAGCCTTTATGTTCATGTTCTCCATAGCGGTAACATCTTCTTGCGTAACACCTGCCATACCATTTGCAACAGCTGTTTTGGTGTTGCCTAACTCGTTATTGATACGATAAGCCTGCCGCTGCAAATAGCCACTGGTTGCTGTTTCAGCAGTTGCAAAATGATTTTCCAGATAATACATGGATGTTTCCAATTCATCTTTCGTTCCGCTTGTGATTGCCTGTTGTAACTGCTGATAATTTGCAATGGTTGTACTGTATTCTGAATACATATCTTCTGCATTCATCAACGCCTGCTGTAAGGTCCTTTCATCTGCTGCTTCCTGTTTCAGCTGGTTGAGTTCTCTTACTACATCTGGATCAGCTATATCATATTCTCTAAGCCTTGCATTTTGTTTTTCAAGTTCTGCAATTCTTAAATTTCGCTGCCCAGAATCCGCATATATCGCATGTGTCCGGAAACTATTATAGTTATTCTGTGCTTCCATATAGGTATTCAGAGCATCATCTTTTCCAGACAACGCTTCTGAAAACTGGTCAGCATAAATATTTGCATAGGCTTCGCCCTTCTTTTTCAGCAGGACTTCATCCAATTTTACAGATAATTCGTCATATTTTTGGATGACACCATCCACAATTTCAATTTCTTCGCCGGTCACATCGCCAAGTTCTTCTGTGATGAACTTCGCACGATTTTCATAGCCTTCCTTGATTCTGCCGTTGCCATCAACGATTCCATCCAGTTCAGCTTTTAAGCCCTCGTAATACTGAAATTCTGCATCCTTATTTTTTATGTTCGTATCTGTTGCATCTTTCGCTTCTTCCCACTTCGTTCTCTGATCACTCAGTTTGTCACATAATTCCTGCGTTTTTTCAGAAACAAGGGAAGTTGGTTCTAAGGAATCCTCTAAATTTCTATAGTAATCGTAAATGGCAATGCCTGCTCCAACGGCAAGCCCGGCAATCAATCCGAATAAGTTTGCTTTCTGTGCAGCATTCAGCAATAACTGTGCATCTTTTGCTGCCTTAATTGCATTCACAACAGCAGTCATTCCGGATACGGCACTGGATACAAATTTCGTAACCGTTCCGATAGCAAGTGCAATTTTCATGGCTTCGCCGACTTTTTTAATGGTATCAATGATGTGATCCATGTTGTTGGAAACATAGTCCATAGCAGATTCCAGCTTGGGCATTGCTTTATCAAAAATCGGCTGTGTGATTTCTGTTTTGAATTTTCTGCCAAGGGATTCCGTTCTTCTCTCAACGCTGTTAAATTTGATCTTATCGACTTCTTCCAGCGTTTCTTTGGATGTCGTGATATTGCCGTTTACATCCATCAAGGCTTTTACGCCTTCGATTCCAAGGTCTTCCCACATCGTGCCGAATAACCCAACGCCGGCAGCGTTTTGTGCAACAGGATCTTCCATGGAAAAAAGTGCTTCGAGGACCTCTTGTGTTGCTTCTTGTGCAGATTCTCCGCCCTCTGCAAATTTGTTTTGCAAATCTTCTATGCTGCCTTTAGACGTATCCGCCGAAGAAGTCATCATTTCCAGCTTGAAATTTGCAGTTTCAAGTGCGTTTGAATATTCCGCAATCTTATCTGCATTTTTCATTCGTGTCAGTTCGCTGGTTTTATCGTTGAAGTTGGATTGTTCCATCTTTGCATATTTTAGATTCTTTTCCAGCTTTTCAACTTCATCTTTTGTCTTTTGGATTTCATCGGCGGAAGCTCCTGCTCCATATCCAAGCAATGTGAATGCATCTGTTGTAGTTGTGGAAGTATCTTTGGTACGAATGCCAAATTCTTTCATGGCATCGCCCAATTTATCGACAGAAAACGTACCGGAAGCCGTGCCGTTTGCAAGAGAATTAAAGAAATCATCTGCATCATAGCCCAATTGCTGATAATGCACAGCATATTCATTGATGGAATCCAACAAATCGCCATTCTTGTCAAGCCCTTGCTGCGAACCTTGAATTATCATAGAAAACGCTTCATCAGACGAAACACCGAACTGATCCATCAGCATTTTTACGGCTCTCAGCTGTTCCTGTGCATCGTAGCCGAAGTAGCTTTCCATCGTGAATAGATTCTCTGTAATATCGGACAAATCAGCATCATTCAAATCGCCAAACTGCTGTACCACCAAAGCCATCGTATCGGATACGTTGCTTAACGATTCGCCGTTACCGGATTCGTAAATATCATTGATAATATCCTTGTATTGCCCCATATCACTGGCAGCCGTTCCGGTTTTTACCGCAAAACTGCCAACCGCAGAATCACTTTCCAGAAGCAGGTCATACATATCATGCAAGCCATCTGTGACAAATTTGATTCCTTCTGTGTAAAGATTGGCTGCAACGCCTTTCATTGTAGTAAATCCATCTGATGCCTTATCGGAACGTTCACTGACATCTTCCAAGGAATCCGAAACATCATCAAAAGAATCCGCAGAACTGTCACTGCTGTTGGATATGTCCTCTAATTCTCTTCTCAGTTTGTTTGCTTCTCCCTGTGCAGAATACAGCATCTTGCTGTATTTATCGGTTGCACTTGCAGCATCATCTGCTGCTTTTCTGGCATGGATGGCTTCTTCAGAGGCATAACCATATGCTTCCGCCGCCTGATCCGCTGCCGCCTGTGCTTCCTGATATTTTCTTGATTGATATTCGACCGCATCCGATAACGCCTGTATTTTCTGCTCGGATTGTTCCTGCATTTTTCGCAGAATTTCCTGTGCCTTTGCGGTTTTTTCTACAGCATCATCATTCTGATTAAATTCAGATGTTACCGTTTTCAGTTCTTCTCGCATTGCTTTCAAGCTGTTGTTTGACATGGAAAGTGCTTTCCGGAATGCACTTTCCCCATCTAGACTGATACGTGCTTTAATATCTCTTACTTGTGCCATTTTTCCACCACCTTCCATAAATGCATTTGTGTCAATTCACCCGGTCGTGTATTCAGCGTTTCTGCACGGGTAAGTCCGGCAGACAGCCCATAGTATAAAAGCCGGAGAAAGTGTTTCTCCCTCCGGCGAATCAGTTTTTTCCATCTTTGTCTTTTTCAGCTTCCATCTCTGCTTCGATTTCCAGATAATCATCATCCGGCATGTTTTTCTTGATTTCTTCCGGAATTTCTACCTGATAGGCTTTAATGTACTCTGCAATCACTGCATTCTGAATTGCCGGAAAATCAACAACCCGAAACAGCGACAAAAAACTTTCCTGTTCTTCATCCGTCATCTGAAAAAGAGTTTCCTTTTCACCAGATGAAAAACCAGCTGCAAGCATTGCATTTTTCTTGCGAATACCGCCATTGATCAGTTCTACCAGCACAAAACTGATGTGTTCAAAGCGGTTCTTTTCCTCTCTCAGCCAGTTAGCAAATACCCGTTCCTTTCCCATCTTTTCAGAGATTCGCTTTTCTGCATACAAATCCCAGTAAAGGGGATACGATTTCTGATGGATCTTTATTGCAGTCAAATTTTATTCCCCCTTATCATTTGTACTGCTTGCCGTTGCATCTTTGATGTTAAAAGTCGTCTTCAAGAAGTTAATGGCATCTTTTTCCGTTGGGCATTCCACCTTCTTTTCAAAATATCGCTTTGGTGCAGTATCAGATCCATCTGTGGACATGCCAGAACCGGAAATCGTCTTTGTACCAAAAGCGGTCTTGTCTCCCTTTGTGGATTCAGAATCGTCCGGCTTTGCAAATGCCATCTTATAAATGATGTATGCAAAGTAGTGCTTTTTACCGTCAATGACATCTGTTTTGTAGTAGCCAACCCCAAAATATGGTGCAACATCATCTCCAGCAAGTTCCATCGTTTCGGTTACTGTTGGGGTGTCCCCAGAAGAAATATTTGTTTTTTGATATTTTGCCCCCAGCAGAGTTGCTTCTACTTTGATTGGGGTTTCCTCGAATGCACTCTTGTGTGTTCCAAGTCCATCTACTTCCAAACTCAGATTCACAGCAGTGATTCCTGCATCATATTCCACTCTGCCATCATCCGCATACAAAGATGCATCATTCTTATCATAGGTCTTGTCTGCTTTGACCATACGACCAATGTAAAAGCCTGTCCCATAAATCGGAAGACCATTTTCCTGATACTGTACAATCGGAGCAGCTACCGGATAACGCAAACCAATCTGTGCCATAGTTTTATAGTCCTTTCTCTCTTAAAATCTGGTTAAATTCAGACTGCATCGCATTTTGTGATGCGACTTCTGAATCTTTTTTTACATTGTCCATAAATTTAGACGCTTCTATTCTGCCTTTTACACCATAATGCAAATAGGCAGCTTTTTCAGCGTTTCGGGTGGTAATCCGTCCACGCTTTACCGAACCAACTGGATAAATATCCACTAATTGTTCTTTCGGTTTTATTACAGCAGATACCGAACGAATCATATCGCCTTCATCAATGAATTTTTGATATTCGATTTCTTCCTTTTCAATTGACTTGACAATCTCACCACCAGCTTGCAAAACACGTGTATATGCTCCCGTATCTCCTGCAAGCTCTTCCATTGCTGCAATCAAACCTTGCAAATCTTCTCCAATTGTGATATTAGCCAATCCATCGCACTTCCCAAGTATAATAAATAATTCCGGTGTCCAAGTCGAATTGAATCTTGCAAGAAGAAAAATAAATCTGTTCTTTATCAAACATTTCTTCTATTTTCTCTGGCAAATCATCATATTCTGTTCGGGTTCGATAGGAAACTTTTGCAACATAGGTTCTTTCACAACAAATATTATCGTAAAATGTGTACTCTATTCCAGTTTCATTCCATACAATGTATGCTTCTTTTACGTCTGTTGGAACGATGAAATGATATACTTTTCCGGATGGAATCAATTCACAGAGGTTATCCCGAAATTCTTTCAGATTCATAGGTTTCCTCCAACTTCCAAAGACTGATTTTTGTGGTTGCTGGGGTTGTATCGTCAATCTGCTGCACTTGCACAATCCGATATTGCACATCGCCTAAAATTGCAACATCTCCAGTAGAAATTGCTCTCCGCTGCGGAACAGCAATCATTTCATCCACTTGCATGAAAATTTGCTGTGCTTCCACAAATCGTTTCACGCCAACTGTTTTATACTGATAACAAAGCCGGTACTTTAGTTTCAGCCCGTCAACGGGACGATCGCCAGCATCTGCGATGTTCGCAACTGCATAAATTTTTGCAACCCCATCTGTAAACCGTTCAAACTTCATCGCTTTCTCCATCTACATCTTGAGAAATATAGAAATTTCTCATGGAAAACAATTCATCATGATAATCAATTTTGAATTGGTCGGATGCATGGTTGTAAATATATCGGCAGAGATCCAGAAAAAGCTGATGCACCATCAAATCTTTTTCATAATCAATCTTGCTGCTGATGTATTTTCTCAAAATTGCATCGGCACGAGGTAGGATTGCCTCCACCTCTTGATTGGTTTCCGGTTCATCCCAAGTGATATGGAGATAAACCTTTACTTCTTCTACTGTCGGCAACCCTGTTCACCCTCTTTCCTTACTTAGTAGAAACAGTCTTTGCAGCCCAAATAGCACTTTCCAAGTCTGTAATATCGCAAACGGTAAATGCATTGTTATCCAACGGTGTTCCGGCGATATGCGTCTTAATCTTAAAAGTACGCACATCTTCCAAGAACTTATATTCATCGGAATAAGTAATACTTCCGGTCTTTGCAGTGCCTACTCCGAGAAAATACTTCTTTGCCAAGCCAATGACGGCTTTATTTTCCGGAACAGCAATCGACTGAATCACCTGCATCGGATACGGCATTACATTATTCCGGTAAGTGCCATCCGGTGCCATGATGGTCGTTGCTGGGAACACCTTTGAAAAATAGTCAACCGGATTCACGATAAAGACAACATCTGTAACAGGACGCTGCCGTCCAGCTGGTGTCTTTGCAAGATCCTTTATAATTGCACCGATTGTAACCGGTGTGATGGCATCCAGCTTTACTGTTGTCTTTTCCTGATACGTTCCAGCAGATGCATTGTCAATATCTCGCATCATGCCAATCGGCTGATCTTTTCCTGTTCCGTCTACAATTCCTTTTTCAAGTCCATATGCCAGAGATTCGGTCAGCAGTGTCCGGCAATATCGTTCTACCCAAGACGGACCCAAGTCCAGCATATCCACAGGAATCGACATCCAAGCAGACAATTTATACATATCTGCACTGATTGTATCAATCGCACCGGAAAGTTCCTGCACAATTGCACTGTTAATCTGTCCCCATGCAGCCTGCTGAATACCTTGCTTATTGATTACAATCTTTGTCAATGTGCTGGTATTCATGCTGTAAACCGCATTGATCAATGGGAAGTTGGATTTGATGTCGTCCATAACCGCATCAATAAAGGTCGGTTCAATGGCATCCGGCAAATTGGTAACAGCGTTCTGATAGTTCTTTCCAGCGTTAATTACATTTTCCCAGAATGCCGTTTCCTTGCTGGTCAGCACTCTGTTTCCTCTGCTTGCCAGAATTGCACGGTCAGAAGCAGCAACAACGCCGTTGTATTCTGCTTTGAGTTCTTCTGAAATAAAAGCACCAAGTGCATCAATGCTTGCACGAATATTTTCAGTATCGTTCTTGTTGATTGCATCCGTCAAATCACTGATAATGTCAGCCTTCTGTTTTGTTTTTTCATCCAGATTTGTCATAACAAGCTCCTTTACAATCTAATTTTTTCAATTGTTTTATTATAAATGCTGCCGAAAATCTGATCTGCAACATTTTTTTCAGGTGGTTTTGATTCTGACTTTCCAGAATCTTTTTCTTTTTTATCAATCACATCAACGAATCCATACTGCAAGCAGTCCGCAGCACTCAACGCCGTTTCCGCATCCATCATTTCTGTCAACTTCTGAAAGTCAATTTTCCCATTTGATTTGTCCATGTAGGCATTCTTGATATTTGCCGTGATGGTATCCAAAATATCCGCCTCATGCCGCAGCTCTTCAGCATTGCCCCATGCAATTGACATTGCATTGTGAATCATCATGGTGGAACAATTGGACATGTGGACTTCATCGCCGCACATTGCAATCACAGAAGCAATGGAACACGCAAATCCATCAATATATACAATTTTCTTTGCATTGTGCCGCATCAGCTGGCTATAAATCGCAATTCCTTCCTTTACGCTTCCGCCGCTGCTATTGATATAAATGCAAATGGTATCAATTTCTCCGGCTTCAGCAAGCTGACTGCGAAAATCTTCCGCAGTTACAACCTTATCTTTTTTGTCATATTGTTCGCCAACCTGCGAATAAATGTACAAATCCACTGTTTTTTCATCTTTCTTCGCCAAATTCCAGAACGTCCCATCATTCATCCTGACCATCTCCTTCCGCGTCACTTAATGTGCTGTAATTTTTTGTAAGGGTGTATCCATCCGCCCATTCCTTATCCAGATTTTGCAGTTTTAAGGCTCTCCGGATTTCATTTGTGCTGCAAATTGCTGCTGCTTTTAGTTTGTCAGCCCCAGAAGCACATGAAAACAAATCGGAATATTTGATCATACTGGTATCAAACAGAATCTTGCTGCCATGCAGAATTTCTTCTTTTCGGTATAATTTCCTTGAAAATTCCTTGTCCGCTTTGTCGGTATAGTAGCAAATGCATTCTCCGATAAACAAATCCAGTATCTCAGACAATCCGGACGATCCGCCAGTAAGCAAAACAGGCGGTATTCGGTATTTTCTCGCAGCTGTTTCAATTGCAAGCGAAATGGTATCCTTGATTTCTGTTATGATGGACTTGTTTCCCTGAGATTTGGTGCTATCGTTCGCAGATTTTGCAGTGATTCCGCCGATCAGCGGCAATACTGCCTTATCACTCTTTAAAAAATTCTTGAATGATATATTCATCATTTTTTTGAACTTTTCTTCGTAGTCATCGCCAGTCGGTAACGCACCAACTTCCAAGAAATATTTTTCATTGGATGCTTTTGAATAAATCTTTGTGGTAATAGACAAAATCTCATTGCAGTACGAAAGCACACTGTTCAGCATCGCATCACTATGAGAACTTTCCCACGGATTCCCGATATAGATTACATCGCTGTAATAGCATTTGCTCAAACTGAAATCGCCATAATTGACGGATTCAAAGTATAATTCTGCTGTGTTTTTTGTCGATGCACAGAAGTGGTCTGCCACGAACCATTCTTTGTGGTGTTCAAATGCAAGCACTTCTCCGTCCCACAGATAGCGAAACCAAAATTCATAGAAAAAATCAGAAGCATTCTGGCTTCGGTTCGGACAATAATTGAGCAGATAAAACAAGTCGCCTTGATTTTCTTTTCCGTTCTGAATCGTTTTGATTGGTACTCTTGATAAACAGGTTGCAACATAATCCACTGCAATATATTTTGCAAAAATGGATATGAATGCTTTGGTTTCTTCATCCATTTCATAATATCCGGTGTCCGTTTTTTCTTCTTTTTCTATTTTTTCTTCCAGAAATGGTCGAAACAGTCGCTTGAATACATTCATCGTAATCACTCCCTTCTGCTTAATAGATCCACGCTTGCATCATATCAAGATTGATTGCTTTCGTGTGTTCCAAAACATCTGACACACATTCCGCAGCTACAAACGCCTTAAATTCATCATTTTTTCTGGATTTTGGTTCTATTTTTTGATAAGTAATATTGCCTGCTCCACTGGTTGCCGTCTTTGTATTATTGGTCTGCCAGCACATATTACTGTTATTTACGCCCCAGACAATTTTTTGCGTTGCAAATTTATCTGTAAGGGTCGGCACAATCTGCATTTCATCGGACGGGCGAACCAAATAGATTTGGTCATCATGCAATTGCATAAAATCCATGCAGGCATTTCGCAGGACATTACAGCGATATTTGTCCAAACCGACCTTTAAAATCTGAGAACCTCGTTTTGCAGCTTCATTTTTCAGCCACATTGCAGGCAGTTCCGGCGGAATTGCTTTTGCATCTACAAATGTTACAAGCCCTCTGGCTTCCCATTCTCGCAATGGCGGTTTGATGCGAATCAGATCCGCAGAATTTTCACAAATCCACGTATGTCCAACCCAATAATCAACGCCGTTTACTCTGTAAAGCAATCCTGCTCCCAAAAAGTCTGTCGTCAACATGAAGTCCAACCCTGCAACGCATGATTTCCCCTTTAACAAACCTTCTTCCACTGGTCGATTGCATGCAATGATATTTTCCCACTTTGTGACAGCATTTTCTGTATGCTTTGGTGGGCAATTCATTCTTTTGGTCGGGAAAGATGCGTTTGCAGCTGGATTTTGCTTGTATTGTGCGTATTCCAGCTTGATTTCTTCCATCAAATCCGGCAGGAATCGCAAAGATGGATTTGCTTTGTGCCAAGAATCGGGATTGTCAATTTCATCAATGCAGTCAATTTTACAGATAAAAGGGAATGTCCCGTTATCTGGTTCTTCCAAATCCAGTATTTTTTCACAGGTTTCAAGCAAATCATCAAAAACAGCCCCTCTTACATTGCCGTTTGTGCTGATAATAGTTTGCCGTGGATAGCGTTTTTTACCAAGACCAGTTACTGCAACATCAATCAAAGCACTGTTTTCATAAGCATGATATTCGTCAAAGTCTACCTTGCCCGGTCTGCCACCATCTTTTGTTTTTGCATTGGATGTGCGAAACCGCAGTTCTGAGCCTGTTTTCAAGTTTTTGATGACTTCTTTGTTCCAGCGAAAATGTCGTTTCATCTTCACTGCATTCTGTTCCAGAACATCATATACGTCTAAAAAACTCTGTTTTGCCTGATCTTCTGACGTTGCAAAAATATCAATGTGATATTTTGGTACGCCATTGACCGGTGTCAATAAAGCAAAATCTTCAAACGCTAAAAAGCCATTTTTTCCTGCTCCACGCCCTACAACAATCACCAACTTCGGAAACCGAAGCTGCCCATTTTCCTTGTAAACGCAATTGTGAATGAAAAAACAGAATTTTTCCCAAGTGAACAAAGAAAACGGAAAGTACTTTTGCAAGGCAAAGTATTTTTCTGCCTGCTCCATATCGACAACTAATTTTTCTGTCTGAAATACGTGCAAAACGAATTTATATAGCTTTTTCTGCTCTTCGCAAACAGGCACATCATTTTCGCTGATTATGGATAAATAGTCGTCAATGTATTTACAGTTCGTCATCCGGCTGCATCAGCTCCGAAACGGATTTAATATCAATTCCAAGAGATTTCAAGATACTGAGCATTTGCTTATTGGTATCCCGTAGTTCTTTTAGTGCCGGATTTGGTTTTGTGATCATGAATCCAGCTGTATTCGGTTCTGACAACATCGTTCCATTCTTCGTGATGTTCTTTTTCAGGTCTTCTGCACAGTCAAACAAGTATGCATAATCGTCAATCATCTTACTAATTGCACTCATATCTGCATTTTTCCGCTGCACAAAATCATACAAAGAAGCTTGTACTTCCTTTGCTTTTTTCCTCACAAAATCCACCTCCTGCAAAAAACTACACGGGAAGCGAATCAGAAGAACTGTCTAGTCCCCCCATCGGTATTGAACCCCCCAGAAAACTTTCGATTTTTCAATCGGGGGGGCATCTTTCACCATCGCTCCTCGTTTTTGAATCCGATCTCTCTTGGTTTGTGTCGATCGTTGGCATGCACTGCTTCGTGACATTGACTGCACAACAGAATCAGATTGCGTTGCTCCTGTCCGTTGCTGTCTATGTAGGTCTTGCTATATGCCAGCTCCGGATGCTCTCGCAAATGGTTTACATGATGCACCAGCACTGCATAATGATATTTGCCGTTTGCTTTGCAACGCTGGCATTCGTTGTGCTGCTCTTTGCGTATGGTTGCAGCCAACTGTTTCCATGCACCGTCATTGTAAAACTGGTGTACCTGATTGGTTTTAATCAAGCCATAAATTTCTTGTACTGTCATATCATAAAAAAGATAGCCACTCAGAAGAGTGGCTTAAAATGAAACTATCCAACTCTTTATTTTATTATAAAGAGTTATTACGTGTCATGTGTGTCAACTGTGTCATGTGTGTCACTTTTTTTGATGATCCGCTGGATTGCAGCTTTTAACGCATATGATGTCCAACCGCCACCAACTAAATCAGCAACCTGCTCCCACGAAATCTTTTGATACCGTTCGTCAATATAGTATATCCGAATTGCCTTTTTCAGATTGTAGCTGTAGATGCTGTTTACAAATTTGTTTACCCGTTCGATTCCTGATTCCAGTTCTTCGATACGGTCAAATGACATGGGGCTATCATCCTGATTGATTTTTTGATATGCATCATTTACTTCTGCCTGCATATCTCTGTAATTTATCAGCAACTGTCTGATGTTATTCCCCATAACTGTAATACTCCTTAATGCACCGGATTGCTTCGTCGAACCCATAG
>UMLG01003180.1_pt1 | contig 33404 bp, 29 predicted proteins | sample 1966511 | NCBI WGS metagenome assembly UMLG01 (sample SAMEA4836195, study PRJEB28245) | human gut metagenome | biome: gut microbiome; material: fecal sample | place: Denmark | collected 2008
CACGCTGGAGATTGCGACCATCGTCAAGCTGACGCGCACGCTGGCGATCATCCCGATCACGCTCGTACTGGCGCTGTGGCGCACCCACAAGGCTAAGACCGAGCAGAGCCGGGGCGGCGAAGCCTTCTCGCTCAAGCGCGCGTTCCCGATGTTTATCCTGTACTTCGTGCTCGCGTCCATCATCACCACGGTGTGCGCCACGGTCGGCGTACCGGCAGGCGTGTTTACGCCGCTCAAGACGCTGTCCAAGTTCTTTATCGTTATGGCGATGGCGGCTATCGGCATGAATACCAATATCGTAAAGCTGGTCAAGACCGGCGGCAAGCCGATTTTCATGGGCTTCTGCTGCTGGGTCGCTATCGCGTGCGTCAGCATCGCGATGCAGCACTTGCTCGGTTTCCTCTAAGCGAAAAAAAGCACAAAGGACTAATGTCCTTTGTGCTTTTCGCGTTTTTGCTGCTGTTTGAGTGCATAAAGCCGTTTGGCATCGGCCTGTTTGCGCGCACGGCTCCGGCGCTTGCGCACCTGCTTGTTCTGCTCCTGCTGGAGCTGCAGCGCCTGCTGCGATTTGGTGCCGATGCCGACTTGCGCGGTCTGCCGTCCGGCTTCCCGCTGCGCCCGTTTGGGATTGCGGTGTGCAGGCTTTACGGCAGTCTCAACAGCCGGACTGAATTGCAATCGGTAGTAGTGCTGCAGCAGATAAATCAGCAGCTCCGGCTCCTTCGGCTCTGCGCCGAAGGTTACCTTTGCCGCGGATAACCTGCCGTTTTCGATCCGCTCGAATACACCGACCCAGAACGGGTCCTCAAAAAATACGGTCAGTCTGCCAATTACTTTGTCCATTGTTTTTCCCTCCTGAAAAATAAATGAACAAAGAATGGACAACCCGGAGGGGCAGGTTACTTACCCTGCAAAAGCAGGACGGCCGGGCTACCTACCGGCTCTGGTGCACGGAGTGCACGTTGCGTTTTTATCTTTGCAGTTTTATTATAGCATGGAAATGCAGGATGCGGTTGAAGATTTTGATTTGCAGGTTCGATATGCCTGCCTCATAGCATAACAGAAGTCCCTGTACCATACAGCACAGGGACTTGAAAGAAAGAGAGATTTAGGCGTTTTCCATGATGGCCTTAACGGCGGTTGCGGTATCGGTCAGCGGGAACAGCTCATAGCCGACACGGCCGGTGTAGCCGCACTCCTCGAGGTGACGGATAACCTTCTTATAGTTGATCTCACCGGTGCCCGGCTCATGACGGCCCGGAGCATCGGCAACGTGAATGTGGCCGAAGGTGTCGCCGTAGTTGGAGATGGTATCGCAGATGCAGCCCTCGTTGATCTGCATGTGGTATACATCATACAGCAGCTTGAGACGCGGAGAGCCGATCAGACGAACGATTTCAGCGCCCATCTGGGTGGTAGCGAGGAAGTTGCCGACGTGGTCGGTGGTGATGTTCAGCGCCTCGAGGTTGAGGTTGATCTCTTCCTTCTCGGCCAGCTCAGCGCAGGCGAGCAGCGTGTCGTACATCGAGCACAGCTTTACGGTGTGGGACAGGTTGTCGTAGTGGTTTACTACAATGCCGCCGTCGCCCAGTGCGTTGGAGTGGATGGTAACGCTGGCTGCGCCAACCTTCTTAGCCGCCGCGATGGACTCCTTCAGGTAGTCCAGATACTTCTGCTTGTGGGTCGGGTCTACGAGCGAGTAGTCCGCGTCGCCGTTGAAGCCGGAAATTGCAATGCCGGCCTTTTCAGCAGCCTCGCGGGTCGCATCCAGATCGCGGATGCGCCAGTCCCAGAACTCTACGGCCTCAAAGCCGTCGTTCTTTGCAGCCTGAAAACGGTCGAGCCAGTTCAGCTCGGTGTAAAGGGTGTCGATGCAAGCGCATTTTCTCAGTGCCATAATAAATTACCTCCAAATTTTCTTGTTTCGGTTGTCTTACTCTTTTAAATTGATGATACATCAAGCGCAGCGGATATGCAACGCTGTTTTCCCAAAATTATGCTCCGATGCCGAGCGGAGAGAATGCCAGATAAACCAGCAGCACGCACACGATAACGATCACGCTGACCAGCTTGCTGTACTTCCACGGGGTCAGGTCTACCGCGCCGACATCCTGCTGCACCCAAACCTCAGCGCCCTTGCTCTTGTTGCGGCGGTGCATGAGGTACATGATGAGCATCTCGAGCGGCCACAGGATAGATACGGCGTACAGGTAGTGGATGCTGCCCTCATTGCCGCCGAACAGCGAGTAGCTCGGGGACAGCAGCATGAAGCCGCCGTAGCAGATGATGTGGAACACCATGATGAAGCGCGCGCTGTACTTCGGCAGGCAGTTGAAGAAGAAGCCGCCGAATACGCCGGACAGAACCGGCAGGCCAACCAGCATGACGAACGAGTCGAGGAAGGTCTTGAGACCGGCAGGGAAGAAGTAAACCATCGGACCGACGATCACGGAGAAGATGGCGAACACGATGCCGATGTTCTTGCCGACCGAAACCAGCTTGCTCTCGCTGGCGTTCTTGTTGATGAACTCCTTGTAGATATCCATGGTGAACATGGTGTTGACCGAGTTGAGAACCGAGTTAAACGAGGACAGGATCGCGCCGAACATAACCGCGGCAAAGAAGCCCATGACCGGCTGCGGTACAACGCGGGTGATGAGTGCCGGGTAGGCATCGTCCATCATGGAAACCTGCGTGCCCTCGATGTTGAAGATCGCGTAAGCGATAACACCCGGCAGAGCGAGGAACATAAAGCCGAGGATTTTCAGGAATGCACAGTAGAGTGCGCCCTTCTGTGCTTCCTTGAGGTTTTCAGCGGCGAGTACGCGCTGGATGAACGACTGGTGGGTGCACCAGGACTGGAAGCCGAGGAATACCAGACCGAGGAATACGGTCGGCCACGGAACCGCCGGTGCTTCGCTCTGTGCGGGAGCGATGGAGTTGAGCATGTCTGCGTGGTTGTGAACGAGGTAGCGCACGCCGTCCAGGATGGCAACGCTGCTTTCACTGCCGGAGGCATGACCGAGCACGTTGAGTGCCAGAAACGGGATCATCAGACCGCCGATCAGCAGGCCCACGCCGTTGATGGTATCCGATACTGCAACAGCCTTCAGACCGCCGAAGATAGCGTAAATCGAGCCGATGATAGTGATAAGGATACACAGGATAACGATGGACTGGAACTTGGTAATGCCAAGGATTCCGGACAGGTTGAAAATGTTTTCAAACACCAGCGAACCAGAGTACAGGATTACCGGAATCTGCACGAACAGGTACAGAATGATGTATGCGATGGAGAACCACAGCTTAGTGGGTCTGTCATAGCGCTCACCGAGCAGCTGCGGGATGGTGGTGATGCCGCTTTTCAGGTAGCGCGGCGCGGCAAACAACGCCAGCACGATGAGTGCGGTCGCTGCCATTACTTCGAACGCCATCGGACTCATGCCAATCGCCCAGGTCTGGCCATTTGTGCCGACAAGCTGCTCTGCAGAAAGGTTGGTCAGCAGCAGCGAGCCTGCGATAACGACACCCGGCAGACCGCGGCCTGCCAGAAAGTAGCCGTCAGCGGTGGTCTGGTCATCGCCCTTGGTCTTAACATAGGAGATGACCGCAACTAAAATCGTAAAAATACAAAGGTTACGCAAGTGAATAACATTTTCTCTGTTCTAACTCCCTCAAATTTGCATAGAAAAACCGTTGGTGCATAGCGCACCAACGGTTTTAGCACATTGCTTAGACTGTGTGCGTGGTGTGAAAATTAAGTTGTGATTAAGCCTCGATCTCAGAGATCTTGACCGGACGGCCCTCATGCAGAGACTTGGTAGCAGCAGCTGCCATCAGTACCGGATACAGACCGTCCTCGCCGGTAACCGGAGTCTCCTTGTCATTGATAACGGCATCTGCGAACGCCTGCATCTCGGCAACGAATGCGCCGGTGTAGCGGTCCCACATTACCTTGTAGGCTACGCCATGTACAGCGCCGTCTGCGGTGGACAGAACAGCGGTGTTCGGGGTGTCGTTCTGGTCCTCGGCACAGCCTTCGGAGCCGAATACCTCAACGCGCTGGTCGTAACCGTAAACTGCCTTGCGGCTGTTGTCGATCACGCCGATAGCGCCGTTTGCGAACTTGAGGGTAACGAGCGCGGTATCAACGTCGCCGGCCTCACCGATGCCCGGATCGACCAGAACGGAACCAACTGCATTTACCTCGGTAACTTCGCTGCCTGCGAGGAAGCGGGCCATATCGAAGTCGTGGATCATCATATCGTAGAAGATACCGCCGGAAACCTTAACATAGGATACCGGAGGCGGCTCCGGATCGCGGGAGGAAATCTTGATGATATTGACCTTGCCGACCTTGCCGTCACGAACCATGTCGTAAACTGCGCGGTGGTTGTGGTCGAAGCGGCGGCAGAAACCGATCTGCAGCTTAACGCCGGCTTCCTTGGCTGCGTTGATGGCAGCGTGAACCTTCTCCAGATCATAATCGATCGGCTTCTCGCAGAAGATGTTCTTGCCTGCGTGAGCAGCCTCGATGATGTACTTGGAATGGGTGTCGGTAGAGGAGCAAATCAGAACTGCATCGATCTCGGGATCGTTCAGAATGTCGTTTGCGTCCTTGGTGGTGTTCGGAATGCCGCAGGACTTGGCAAAAGCCTCGGTCTGCTCATTCATAAACGGGTCAGCGATGGTCTTGATCTCCATCTCCGGTACGAACATGGAAATATTCTTCGCATGTACCTTACCGATACGACCCGCACCGATAATACCTACTTTCATGGGTGTTCCTCCTTAAATGAACATTTGGAATAAAAAGAGAGGTTTGTATGAAGCGTTGGAGCGCGTTTCCATACATAGTTTCCGCCGCAGGCGGTATTAAATCGTGAAGGCGTTGCCTTCACAAAAAAACGCGGAGCATGTATCTGCGTTTTTTTACAAGTAAGAAAATCGGTGTGCCGCTGTGCGACACGCTGATTTTCGCCCGGGAATCATCCGCGGCAAAGCCGCGGTGTTTCCCATCTCCTTGAAATGCGTGCATTTCAAGGAATTATTTCAGCCAGTTTGCGAAGTTATCCAGACGAGCCTGTGCGTTGTCCTTGGTGATGATCTCGGTGCCGGTGTCTACGTCGCCGTACTCCTCGCCGTTCAGGATCTTCACGATAGTCTCAACTGCCTTGTAGCCGATGTCGAAGTTGTTCTGTGCAGCGGTCATGGTCAGCTCACCGTTCAGAACGGCTTCCACTGCGGACTTCTGGCCGTCAAAGCCGAGGAAGATGGTTTTTGCATAGTTCGGATTGTCCTTTGCGGTACGGGCAGCTGCCAGCGCCATATCGTCGTTGTTGGAGCAGATGATGGCAACGCCTTCCGGATACTTGCTCATGATGCCTTCCATCGCGGTTACAGCGAGGTCAGCGGTTGCGTTAGCGTACTGGGTCTCTGCATCAAGGAACTCGCCGCCGGCTTCGTTTACGCCTTCGCGGTAGCCTTCCATGCGGGCGGTATTGGTTGCGTCACCCTGAACGCCTGCGATCTCGATGCACTTGATATCGGTCCAGCCGGCTGCCTTTGCAGCTTCAACAGCGGCCTTGCCGCCCTCCTTGGCTGCTTCCTTGTTGCCGGTGCCGACGAATGCGAGGCACTTGTCGGAATCAATGCGGGTATCGTATGCTACGACCGGCTTGTCGGTGTTTGCGATAGCGGTTGCAACAGCCTCGGACTGCAGCGGAGCGATCAGGTAACCATCATAGGACTCAACCGCAAGGTCGGTCTGGATGGTGTTGAGCTGCTCCTCGTAGTAGGTCTCAGCCGGAGGACCCTTGATGTCCAGGCTGACCTGATCCGGGTGCTCATCCTCATATGCCTCAGCGCCTGCCTGAACAATGTTCCAGAACTCGGCAGCGTTGGTCTTGAGCACCATGCTGATCTTGTACGGGCCGTCATGGGTGGAGGCGGTGTCGCCGCCGTCGGTTGCGGAAGAATCGGTGCCGCCGCCGCAAGCGGTCAGGCTGAGTGCGAGGGCGCTGGTGAGCAGGGCTGCTAACAGTCTCTTTTTCATAGTGTGTCTCCCTTTCTTTTCTCGTTTTTCTTCTCTTGTCTCTCTCTCAGCACTGTGCGATTGTGTGCTCTGTGCTGTTTATGTGCTTATTATAGCGAGCGGGTACGGAAGTGTCAACAGGCAATTTGCCGGTGTGGAAATCGTTCAAATGGAAATAACGTCAAAATAAGCGGATAAAATGCGCGTAAATGCGTATAAACCGAGAAATACAAAACAAATATGCGGGAAACAAGGGCGGTCACAAGGTTTGATGTGTGTAATTGTATATGTCGTACAAAGCACACATTCTGTGAAAAACACAGAATATCGCACATAGGTTTGAAAAAAATGAAAAATAGAGCATAAAGCACCGGATATATCGGAAAACTTGTGCTAAAAGCGGTGTGTGCAAACGCACAGAAAGAAGGAAAGCACAGATTTTGTATTCACAAAGCACAGAAATATGGTATAATAAGCACAGAGGAAAGAAACATCACAGAGATGCAGGATAATATAAAGAGTAATTACGAAAAGGTGAAGGACTATGAACAAGAGACCAACTATTCAAACGATTGCTGAGCTTGCGGGTGTCTCCCGCGGCACGGTAGACCGTGTATTAAATAATCGTTCGTATGTGCGCGCGGATGTGCGTGCGCGTGTGCTGAATGCCATTCAGGAGACCGGTTATCTTTCTCCGAAGGAGGCGCATCGGCAGGCCGCAGAGGCAAAGCTGCCGCTCAAACCTGTGCGTTTGGGTGTGCTTTTGCCAAACTGGAGCGGTCCGTTCCACGAGGATGTCCCGAGAGGCATTCAGGCTGCGCGTTCCGAGCTGGAAAAGCGCGATGTTGAGGTGCGTGTGTGCACTTGTGAAACAGATATTCCGCGCGAGACGATCGAGCTGCTGGACGAGCTGGTAAACTGGGGTGCGCAGGGCATCGCACTGTGTGCATTAAATGATATTTCGATCGAAGCACGCATCGGAGAATTGGCCGAACAGGGCATTCCGTGCATCACGTTCAACTCGGATCTGCCGAACAGCCGCCGTCTGTGCTTTGTAGGTCAAAATTACACACAAAGCGGCCGTATTGCCGCCGAGCTGCTCAGCAAGTGCGTGCCGAAAAACGCGCGTGTGCTGGCGATGGCGGGTAATCTGGAGTACGATGGCCACCGCACCCGTTTAGACGGCTTCTGCGAGCATCTAAAGAAAAAGGGCTTCTCTTCCTCGCAGATCGAGATTGAGGAGACCTATAACGACTACCGTTTGACCTATAACCGCGTCACGGCGGCGCTGCAGTCAGACAATCCGCCGGCAGCCATCTATATGGCAAACCGCAGCGTTACCGGCTGCGTGGACGCGCTCAAAGCCGCAGGCATGGATCAGCAGGTGCGTGTGATCGCACATGATATGTCGCCGCGCCGCAAGCAAATGCTGCTCGACGGCTCGCTTGATCTGACCATCACGCAGGATCTGTTCCGGCAGGGCAGCCAGCCGCTGCGCCTGCTCGCAGACCTGCTGCAGAAGAATATTCAGCCGGAAAACAGTAATAAGGGTTCGGAAATTTCCATTATCTGCGCACAGAATATCGAATAAATAAGCGAAACGGCACAGCGTTGGCTGTGCCGTTTTTCTGTCTCTTTTTGCACCGAATAGATGGGGTGCGCGAACTGCGCAGGCGTGTTCGTTCCTAACGGGCGGGGAGTTTTTCGCTGAATCTCAGCGAAAGAGTTGCGCTCTGCGGAGCGCGGGAGAGTGCGGCACCCGCCGCAGGGGCAAAAAGGAAGGGACACCTGCGGTTTCCCTTCTTCTTTGAACTCCTGCCTTTCCCTTGTTAGATAGTTTGGCGAAAATCGGAGAGCGGTGACCGCTTCGAAAAAGGGGAACGGCAGAGGATCTTTTCTACTGTAGGGGAGCACAGTGTGCCCTCAGCGGGCAGCGTCCATCTGCCATGCGAAATGGTCGCAATGCAGCAATTCCTCTGCTCTGTGCGAGCACGGCTCATCCAGATACTCACGGTACAGCGCCTGAACCGCCGGATTTTCATGCGAAAAACGCAGCGGTGCATTCTGATCGAGTCGGAACAGAACCTTGCCGCGGTCGGCGGCCTTTTCGCGGTCGGTGCCGCCCACCGGCTGACCGCCGCCGCCTGCACAGCCGCCCGGGCATGCCATGATCTCCACAAACTCATAGTGTACCTCACGGCGCTGCAGCGAGTGCAGAAGCTGACGTGCGTTGCCCAGTCCGCTTGCTACCGCGCAGCGCACAGTCCGGCCTGCCAGCTCGAACGTCGCTTCGCGCCACGGCAGCGGAGAAATCGTGCCGTCGTCACGCACCTCGCGGAATGCATCCGGCGACGGATTTTCGCCGGTGGTGAGGAAGTACGCCGAACGCAGCGCGGCCTCCATAACGCCGCCGGTCGCGCCGAAAATAACGCCTGCGCCGGTGCCGTCGCCCAGCGGAGAATCAAACGCGGATTCCGCGATGTTTTCCACATCGAGGTGCTCGGCACGCGCCATGCGCGCCAGCTCTCGGGTGGTGATGACCAGATCGACATCGCTGCCGTGACCGGCCGAATCCATGCTCGGCAGCTCGCGCTCGGCCTTTTTTGCGATGCACGGCATGATGGAGATGCTGTAAATTTTGTCCGCATCCACGCCGAGGTTGTGTGCCAGCCAGGTCTTGCCGACCGCGCCGAACATCTGCTGCGGCGACTTGGCGGTGGACAGACGGCCGGTCATTTCCGGGAACTGCGACTTCAAAAAGCGAACCCAGCCCGGGCAGCACGAGGTAAACATCGGCTGATTGTCCAGATCGCCCGCCTGAAGACGCTGGAGCAGCTCGGTGCCCTCCTCCATGATGGTTAGATCGGCGGAAAACGTGGTGTCGAACACATAATCTGCGCCCAGCTTGCGCAGAACGGACACCAGCTGACCGACGGTTGCCTTGCCGGTCGGCATGCCGAAGGCTTCGCCCCATGCAGCACGCACGGCCGGAGCAATCTGCACAATGGTCACGCGGTCCGGATCACCGAGCGCAGCATATGCCTTCTGCGTGTCATCGCGTTCGCGCAGAGCGCCGGTCGGGCAGTGCGTGATGCACTGACCGCACAGCGAGCAGTCCGCCTGCTTGATCACGCGGTTTCCCGAAACATCAATGGTGGTGCGCGCACCTGAGCCGCTGATATCCCAGACGGACAGCGACTGCACCTTGTCGCATACCTGAATGCAGCGCATGCACTTGATGCACTTGTTTACATCGCGGTAGAGCGGGAACGTGGTCGTCCAGTCGGCCTTTTTGCCGCGTGCAAGGTCGGTGGGGTAGGAAACACCCAGAATGCCCATATCGTTTGCAATCTTCTGCAGCTGGCAGGTGCCCGAGCGGATACAGGTCGCGCACTTGTTGTCGTGCTGCGAGAGGATAAGCTCCATATTGACGCGGCGCGCCTCGAGTGCACGCGGAGAATTGGTGCGGATGACCATGCCTTCACGCACAACGTTGTTGCACGAGGGAACCAGCTTGCCTTCGCCCTCTACCTCGACACAGCAGACGCGGCAGGCGGAGATTTCGTTCAGCTCTTTTAGGTAGCACAGGCTGGGGATTTCGATATCGACAGAGGCGGCGGCATCCAGAATGGTGGTGCCTTCCGGTACAGTCACCGGGATAGAATTGATCGTCAGATTTACCATTTAGAAGAACGCCCTCCCTTGAAAATACCGTAGCCGAAGTGGTCGCAGCGCAGACAGCGGGAGGTCTCCTGATGAACCTCCTGCTCGGTCATGCCGCACTTTACCAGATCAAAGTTGCCGACGCACTCCTCGGCGGGTCTGCTGCGCAGCTCGATGCGGCCGCAGGCCGGCATGTTGGTCAGATGCGGTGCCGGAATCTCAACATCGCTCTTGATAACGTGACGGAAGCCGAGGTGTGCGTCAATGTTGGCCGCAGCCACCTTGCCGGCGGCTACCGCGCGGATAACGGTCGCCGGACCGGTAACGGCATCGCCGCCCGCGAATACATGCGGGGTGTTCGGCACAAATGCGTCGGATTCAGCCTGAATCTTGCCGCGCACGACCGGAGCGATCTGCTCGAACGGCTTTGCGTCGATGGACTGGCCGATGGCTACGATAACGACATCGCACGGTGTGCGGAGCAGCGGCTGATCGGCATCGTAGGGACGCGGACGACCGTCCTTGCCGTAGGCGCCGATGACCTGCGGACGCGTCCACAGAGCGGTAACGCGGCCTGTTTCATCGGTCTCAATGTGATCGGGCGCCTGCAGCGAGAGAATCTGGCAGCCTTCGCTCTGTGCTTCCTCGATCTCCTCTGCGAGTGCGGTCATATCGGTCACGCGCCGGCGGTAGACGCACGTTACTGCGGAGGCACCGAGACGGATTGCGGTTCGGGTTGCATCCATCGACACGTTGCCGCCGCCGATGACGCAGACGCGCTTGCCCTTGAAGTCCGGCACGCGGCCCTCGCCAATGTCGCGGAGCAGCTGCACTGCGGAGTGTACGCCGACTGCGTCCTCGCCGGGAATGCCGATCTTCTTGTCGTTATGCGCACCGATGGAGATGTAAACCGCGTCGTACTGGTTCTCAATCTCGGCGAACGAAATATCGCGGCCGATGGAAACGCCGGTGTGCACCTCAATGCCGGTGGACAGGATGAAGTCGATATCCGCATCCAGCTTGTCCTGCGGCAGACGATAATCCGGAATGCCGTAGCGCAGCATGCCGCCGAGCTTGGGACGCTGGTCATAGACTACGACCTGGTGACCCATCAGCGACAGGAAATACGCCGCCGACAGACCGCCCGGTCCGCCGCCGATGATGCCGATGCGCTTGCCGGTCGAAGGTGCGGAATCCGGCGGCGTGGTGTTGTCTGCGTGGTCGCACGCGAAACGCTTGATGCCGCAGATGTTGACCGCATCGTCCACCATGCTGCGGCGGCAGTGTGCCTCGCACGGGTGCTCGCAGACATAGCCGCATACGGTCGGGAAGGGGTTGTCCTTGCGGATCAGGCGCACGGCGTCATTGTAACGGCCGGCACGCACGAGTGCAATGTAGCCCGGAATATCCACTCCGGCCGGGCACAGTGCCACACACGGCACCGGATGATCCCAGCCGAACAGGCAGCGGCCGCTCTCCACATGGGAGAGGTAGTCATCGCGAAAGCCCTGCACGCCCTGCAGAACCATGCGGGCAGCCTCATAGCCGATGGCGCAGTCCGCCGTATCCTGAATAACACGGGCGGTTTTCTCGATCAGGTCAATGGTCTCCGGTGTTGCGGTGGAATCCAGCACCTGCTCGAGCAGAGTGGTCAGCTGCCCCAGACCGATGCGGCACGGAACACATTTGCCGCAGGTCTGTGCATGGCACAGACGCAGGAACGACAGCGACATATCCACCGGACACAGACCCGGAGGACTGGCGCTGATGCGCCGCTCGATATCGCGGTACAAGCCGGCAATGACGGTCTCAGCCTTGCCCGGCGTTTCAATGGATAAACGACTCAAAAAAGTCCCCTCCCTTTCTTGTAGAAACATATTAAAATAATAGAACTTTTTGACAGGTAAGTCAATTGTAACTCAGCGATTTTGGAGAAAATACCAATAAAAAGATGCTTATAGTGGCGGCTGGAGGACGGATATGCTATACTGACAGAAAAAGAGAAGGAGAGCGAAGCTATGCGCATCATCAATTTCGGTTCGCTGAATATAGATAAGGTATATCAGGTGGAGCAGTTTGTACGGCCGGGACAGACCATCACCGCGAAGGACTATGCCGTGGCTGCGGGCGGCAAGGGGCTCAACCAGTCACTGGCGGCGGCTCGAGCGGGCGCAGAGGTGCTGCACGCGGGCGCGATCGGCGCGGAAGGCCGCTTTATGGCCGATCTGCTGCGGGAATCCGGTGCGGATACCTCGCTGCTGCGCGAGGTGGACGGGCCGTCCGGACATGCCGTTATCGAGATAAACGCCGCCGGTCAGAACCGGATTATCGTGTTCGGCGGCGCAAACCGCAGAGAGACGCGCGAGTATATCGAGCGGGTGCTCGACACCGCGCAGCCGGACGACTGGGTGCTGCTGCAGAATGAGGTCAACCTCGTGCCGGAGATCATCCGCCGTGCGCATGAAAAGGGACTGCGGGTGGTGTTCAATCCGTCTCCCGTGCCGGAGAATACCGAAAAGCTGCCGCTTGCGTGCGTCAGCCTGTTTATGGTGAATGAAATCGAAGCGGCACAGCTTGCGGGAACGGATGCAAATGCAGATTTCGAGGATACGCTGACGGCTTTGCGGGCAAAATACCCGAATGCGTCGGTCGTTATGACCGTCGGCGCGGACGGTGTGCTGTATGATGGAGAGGAAGGTCGGTTTCAGCTTCCTGCATTTAAGGTAAAGGCCGTGGACACCACCGCTGCCGGAGATACCTTCTGCGGATACTTTCTTGCGGCGGTCAGCGCAGGGAAATCGGTGCAGACCGCGCTGCAGGAGGCTTCGGCGGCATCCGCTCTCGCAGTCTCGCGCACAGGCGCGGCTCCCTCGGTGCCGACAGCAGACGAAGTACGGGAATTTCTGCGCAGGCACGCATAAATCATCGGAAACGGGGCAAACTGAATCTCCGAAAGGAGTGTATCGGTATGCACATTACAATCGAACGAGACGGCTGTATTTCCTGCGGCCTGTGTGAAGGAACCTGTCCTTCTGTGTTCCGCATTGCGGAGGACGGCCTTGCCGAAGTCCATCATCAGCCGGAGACCGCAGAGGAGCAGGCGGGTGCGCAGGAGGCCGCAGGCAGCTGTCCGGTGGCCGTCATTCATGTCAGCTGAGAACGTAAGCGTAAAGGCAGACCGTCGGGTCTGCCTTTTTACATCGACCGCAAGAATTTGAAAGTTTGCCCGAGAGCCCCGCTCATATCCTGCAAATAGGGGCGTTCTTTTCGCAAGAATGCTCTGTTTTTTCAGCCCCCGAAACGCTACAATAGAATCATCAAATGGAGAGCGGCAAAACCGCCGCGTAAGAGAGAGAGTTACATATAAAAGGAGAGAATATACCATGAAAACTGTTAAGGTTGGTTCGGTAGGTCTGGGTCGTCTGGGTTATGAGCACGCGAAGAACCTTGCAACGCAGGTTCCGGGCTGTGAGCTGGCTGCCATCTGCGATGTTGACGAGAACCGCGTAAAGGAAGTTGCCGCAGAGCTCGGCGTGCCGAATACTTACACCGATTTTGAGGAAATGTGCAAGAATCCGGAGCTGGACGCGATCGTTATCGTTTCCCCGTCCTTCCTGCACTGCCAGCAGATTGAAATTGCCATGAACCACGGCAAGCATGTGTTCTGCGAGAAGCCGCTCGGCACGGATGTTGCACAGTGCAAGGCTGCCGAGAAGGTCATCGAGGCACATCCTGACCTGATTTTCCAGCTTGGCTTCATGCGCCGCTTTGACAAGTCCTACGCCGAGGCAAAGCGCAAGATTGACAACGGCGATATCGGCAAGGTTGTTCTGGTTCGCTCCTACACGCAGGACCCGCGTTCCACCATCGAGTCTACCCTCAAGTTTGCACCGCACTCCGGCGGTCAGTACCTCGATATGTGCGTACATGATATCGACCTCATCCGCTGGTTCACCGGCTCGGATGTCAAGAATGTATGGGCAATCGGCGGCGTATTCGAGTTCGACCTGTACAAGAAGCTGAACGATGCGGACAACGCAGCTGCTACCATTCAGATGGAGAACGGCGCAATGGGCTTCATGTTCACCAACCGCACCCATGCTGCAGGCTGCAATGTCGAGACCGAGATCATCGGCACCCACGGCACGCTGCGCATTGCAAACGTCGGCGCAAAGAACCTGCTGAATATCGTGGATGAGCACGGCTCCCGCGAGGAGTATTATCCGGACTTCATGAGCCGCTGGCACGAGGCTTTCGTAGCCGAGATGGCTGCCTTCACCGGCCATGTCCGCGACAACACCAAGCCGGCTGACCTCACCGTTTATGACGGCACCGCCGTTTCCGAGGCTGCTTACCGCTGCAAGGAATCCTTCGAGACCGGCAAGATGCTGCCGATTCGATAAAATCAGCATAGAGAAAGCCTGTCACCATAGGTGGCAGGCTTTCTGTTATCCGCAGCCCTGCCGGACCGCAGCGGGCGAAGCGCTGCATTGAGTTTTCATCGCAGGAGCGCTATAATGAGTTTATCTGATTATATGTACCGCGATCTGACAAAAGGCAGTATCGCCAAAGGTTTGATCTGGTTTGCGCTGACAGGGCCGGTCGGTGAGGTCGGTAGCCGGATTGCTATCCCGACCGGCTGTTTTTCGCGGATGCTATCTCCGCCGCAGAAGGGCGCTTTTGCCGCGGAATTGATGGAAAAGGAACGTTTTTATGATTCAATGCTTTGTGAAAAAGGAATATGAAGCGCCATTCGGCCTGACGCAGATGCCGCGTCTGTTTTCGGTCAGCCGCACAGATGAGAAGGCGTCGGCGCATCCGCGTGTTATGCACGCGCATGACGATTTAGTGGAAATTGTACTCGTGCGAGGCGGCGAGAGCCGCTATTTTGTCGGCGGCACGCCGTATGAGGCACGCCGCGGCGATCTGTTCATTTTCAACAGCCGCGTCGTGCACGATGAGCCGTCCGGACCGGATCGTCCGGTGGCAACCTCGAGTCTGGCGCTTGGCGGACTGGCTGTGCCCGGACTGCGCGAAAATACGCTGATCGCGGAGGATTCGTGTCCAGTGTGCCGCCTGACCGAGCCGCAGACCGTGCGGCTGGAGCGTCTGTATGACGTGCTTTATAATGAGCTGACCGAGGGCAACGACGACGGTGCACATCATCTTCTGCTTGCGATCCTGACGCTCGTGCAGCAGTTCCGCGCGACCGCAGCCGAGGGCAGTACGCACAGCGGCAATGCCTTTGCACAGCGCATCAAGGATTACATCGACAAGCATTTTGCGGACGAATTTTCTCTGCAGCAGATGGCGGATGTGCTGCACGTCAGTCCGTACTATCTGGCGCATATCTGCAAGGAAGTGACCGGATATTCGCCGCTGCAGTATGTTCTGCGCCGCAGGATTGGCGAAGCGCAGACGCTGCTCATCACAACTGATTTGCCGGTAACGCGGATTGCATCGCAGGTGGGGTATGACAACCCGAGCCATTTCAATGCGCAGTTTTCCAAGGCGGTTGGTATGGCGCCGAGGACTTTCAGAAAAGAGTATGTTTTCCATAAGTAACCGCCATACCCACGGCGGTGGGCAAGAGGATAGACACCTGCGGTTTCTATCCTCTTGTGCGCACTGCCGCGCAGGCGAGTTCCGTTCGCCTTTCAGGCGGAAACCCTGTGTATCGGCACAGACTATATGATATACAAAAGGCTCCCATTCCAACCGGAACGGAAGCCTTTCTATATAAGAGGTGCAAAGAGTATGTGTTATTCGGTCTTCATATACAGCATGCGGATCGAATTGAGCACGCACAGCATAGCCACGCCGGTATCGGCGAATACGGCCAGCCACATGGATGCGATACCGAACAGACCGAGGATCATAACGAGAATCTTGACCGCGAGTGCAAACACGATGTTCTCCTTGGAGACGATATTCGCCTTGCGGGCGATCTTGACCGAGATCGGGATGGAAGTCAGGTCGGCCTTCATGAACACCACATCTGCGGCCTCGATTGCCGCGTCTGCGCCGCTGCCCATTGCCGCGCCGACGTCTGCACCGGCGAGTACGGGAGCATCGTTGATGCCGTCACCGACGAACATAACCGCACCGCACTTCTCGCGGATATCGGTCAGCGCCGACAGCTTATCCTGCGGGAGCAGGCGGGCACGCACTTCGTCAATGCCGACTTCCTGCGCAACCGCGTCCGCACTGGCCTGACCGTCACCGGTCAGCATGGCGGTGGTGAGTCCCTGCGCCTTCATGCGGCTGATTGCGGAGTTGGCATCTGCCTTGATGGTATCGGAAATGTCAACATGACCGAGGAAGTGACCGTCCATCGCCAGCAGCACTTCCGTGCTGCCCGGGGTGCCGTGGTAGCCGGAAAGGTCGATATTATTGCGCTCCATCAGCTTTACGTTGCCGCAGAGTATAGTTTTGCCTTCAAGCTCGGCGAAAACGCCTTCGCCGGCCTGTTCGCGGATGTTCTCAACCGTTGCACCAACGGCAACAAGAGAAAAGTCGCCGGCTTTTGCTGCGGACGTTTTGCGCTCCTCGTAGGAGTTGATGATGGACTTGGCGATCGGGTGGGTGGAAGCGCCCTCACAGGCGGCAGCCAGCCACAGAAGCTCATTCTCATCGAGCGGAACGCCCTGCGCCGGAACGACCTTCTGTACCACAAAGTTGCCCTTGGTGATGGTGCCAGTCTTATCCATAACGATGGTCTTAACGTTATTCAGTGCTTCCAGAGAAGCGCCGCCCTTGAACAGGATACCGCGTCTGGAGCCTGCGCCGATGCCGGAAAAGTAGGTCAGCGGTACGCTGAGCACCAGTGCGCACGGGCAGGAGATTACAAGGAAGGTCATCGCGGTGTAGACCCACTTGTGCCACTCGCCGGTAACAAGGCTCGGGATAATGGCGGTCAGCAGGGCAATCGCAACAACAGCCGGGGTGTAAACGCGGGAGAAACGGGTGATAAAGCGGTCGATCTTCGGCTTGCGGGCCGCTGCATTCTCCACGCTGTCGAGAATGCGCTGTACCATGCTCTCAGCGAGAATGTGGGTGACACGCAGCTTGATCGCGCCGTCGGTGTTGACACAGCCGGAGGTTGCCTTGTCGCCGGCAGCGACACGAACCGGAACCGGCTCACCGGTGACAGCCGAGGTATCCAGACGGCTTTCGCCTTCGACAACCTCGCCGTCCAGCGGAACGCGGTCGCCCGGGCGCACCAGAACAATGTCGCCCTCCTGTGCGTCCTCAGCGGGAATAACTTCGATTTTGCCGTTGTCCTTGACCAGATTTACCGTCTCGGGACGCAGGTCGATCGCGTCCATGATCTGCTTGCGCGAACGGTCAACCGCACGGTCCTCAAAGTATTCGCCGACTCGGTAGAACAGCATAACGCCGACAGCCTCGTCGAACGAGCCGACCGCCCATGCGCCGATGGTTGCAACGGCCATCAGGAAGTTTTCATCAAATACCTGACCGCGGCCGATGTTCTTCACAGCCGTCAGCAGGACGTGGCGGCCGAGCAGCAGGTACGCCGCGATGAGCAGCACCAGCTTGACAGCCATGACCGGAATGAGCAGACCGGCAACGAACAGCGCTGCACCGATGAGCATTTCGGCAAGCGGATGGCTGCTGCTCTCTTCCTTTTCCTCCTCGGGAGCGATTACCTTGACTTCGCTCTCGATATTTGAGCAGATTTTACGGATTTCGGGGAGCAGTGCATCAGGATTGTCGCCCTTGACGCGCAGCTGCTTGGTCTCGTAGACCAGCACGCAATCGTCGATGCCGTCCAGCTGGCTGATCTGGTGCTGCATTTTCGCAGCGCAGTGTGCGCAGCCGAGGTTTTCGAGCGTGTAAACGCGCTGACTGTCCTTGCCGTAGTGCTTGGACTTGGGTGCAATGACCTTGGCTTCGCTCTCGATGGACGAGCAGATCTCACGGATTTTCGGCAGGAGCGCATCCGGATTTTCGCCGGTTACGCGCAGCTGCTTGGTCTCAAATACGAGAACGCAGTCCTCCACGCCCTCGAGTTCGCTGATGCGCTGCTCCATTTTTGCCGCGCAGTGTGCACAGCCGACATTTTGCAGCGTGTAAACGCGCTTGACGCTGTGCGCGCCTGCAGAATGTTCGTGGTGGTGGTGCTCGTGCTCCTCGTCCTCATCATGGTGGTGATGGTGTCCGCAGCCGCAGTCGCAGTCATCGTCATGATGATGGTGGTGCTCGTGTTCATCCTCATCGTGGTGATGATGATGTTCGCAGCCGCAGTCGCAGTCATCGTCATGATGGTGGTGCTCGTGCTCCTCGTCCTCATCGTGGTGGTGATGGTGTCCGCAGCCGCAGTCGCATTCATCGTCATGATGATGGTGGTGCTCGTGCTCCTCGTCCTCATCGTGGTGATGATGGTGTTCGCAGCCGCAGTCGCAGTCATCGTCATGATGGTGGTGGTGCTCGTGTTCATCCTCATCGTGGTGGTGATGGTGTCCGCAGCCGCAGTCGCAGTCATCGTCGTGATGATGGTGGTGGTGCTCATGCTCCTCATCCTCATCGTGGTGGTGATGGTGTCCACAGCCGCAGTCGCATTCATCTTCATCGTGTTCGTGATGATGATGTTCGTGCTCATGCACTTCTTCATTTAATAAGGTATCCTCATGCTTGTGTTCGTCTGCCATTTCGGATCGCCTCCTGTCGGTGATGGTTGATAATATATGAACGATTGCTCATATGTTCATATATTCATATTATAACCGAAGAAAGGGAAAGTCAATAGCAGTATACGAAAAATGTGCACAAAAGGCAGAGGGCAAAACTTCGCATTTTGCGCGCAGTTCAGCCGGTTTTGCGAAAAATGCAAGCCGGAAAGGGAATACCTGCATCCGTTTAAACTGACCGAACCCGAGCGTTATTCACAAAGAAAAAGCGGATAAAAATGATAGACTTAACAAGATGTACAAAGTTTATCTGTATTTTATTCGATTTTTTTTTGCTTTTGGTCTTGCCAATACTGTACAAAAAACAGTATAATCTATACTGTAAGGCTATACTCCACGCATAGCCAGCCAATTTCTGAAGAAGAGGAAGCCGGGCGCGCGTCCGGTTCTTCTTGCGCAAAATATTAGAGAGGTGAAAGAAATGGCGTATTCGTTCCGTGGCGGCATACACCCGGGTACTCACGCAGACCCGGGCTATAAATCCGCGACAAACACCAAGCCGATCGAGAAGCTGGCATTGCCTGATGAGGTAATCCTGCCGGTTTCCATGCACATCGGCGCACCGGCAAAGCCAATCGTTTCGGTTGGCGATACCGTGGACCTGGGACAGCCTATCGCGGAAGCCGGCGGCTTTGTCAGCGCTCCTGTCCATGCTACCGTTTCCGGCAAGGTAAAGGCAATCGAGCCTCGCCTGCATCCGAATGGCAGCAAGGTTCTGTCCATCGTAATTGAAAATGATGGCGAGGACCGCAAGCACGAGTCCGTGCATCCCTACGACTTCGCTTCCATGAGCAATGAGGAGCGTATCGAGTGCATCCGTTCTGCCGGCATCGTCGGCCATGGCGGTGCAACCTTCCCGACCCATGTCAAGATCCAGTCCGGTATCGGCAAGTGCGACACGGTCATCATCAACGCTGCAGAGTGTGAGCCGTACATTACGTCCGACCATCGCCTGCTGCTCGAGCGTCCGGAAGAGACCATCGGCGGCCTGAAGATGCTGGCCGACATCATGGGCGTACAGACCGCGATCATTGCGATCGAGGAAAACAAGAAGGATACCTTCGCCAAGATCGAAGAGCTGATCGCGGATGATCCGCGCCTCAAGCTGTATCCGCTGACCTGCAAGTACCCGCAGGGTGCTGAGAAGCAGCTGATCAATGCCTGCACCGGCCGTGAAGTTCCGTCCGGCAAGCTGCCGGCAGACGCCGGCTGCGCGGTATTCAACGTAGATACCGCAGGTGCGGTTTACCGCCGCTTCACCACCGGCATGCCGGTCATCCGCCGTATCGTTACCATCTCCGGTTCCGCTGTTGCCGAGCCGAAGAACCTCGAAGCACGCATCGGCACCCCGATCGAAAAGCTGATCGATGCCTGCGGCGGCTTCAAGGAAGCTCCGAACAAGCTCCTTGCCGGCGGCCCGATGATGGGCAACGCCCAGTTCTCTCTGGATGCCCCGGTTGTCAAGGGCACCAACGCATTCCTCGCCTTTGCAGGCAATGAGGATAAGCGCGTTAAGGATCCCCAGTGTATCCGCTGCGGCAAGTGCATCAACGCCTGCCCGATGCATCTCCTGCCGATCTACATGAATGTATACGGCAAGCAGGAGGATCTGGACAACGCCGTTGACTGCGGCATGATGGACTGCATCGAGTGCGGCTCCTGCGCTTACGTCTGCCCGGCTCGTATCCCGCTGGTTGCACAGTTCCGTCTGACCAAGGGCAAGATCCAGGCTAAGCGTGCTGCAGAGCGCGCCAAGGCTGAGGCTGAGAAGAAAAAGGCCGAGGCGGAGGCTGCTGCAAAGGCAGAGGCTGAAAAGCCCGCAGAGAACAAGTAAGGAGGAAAACGAAAATGGCTTATGATCTTAGCAAAGTAGTCGTAACCTCCTCGCCGCATATCAAGGCGGATGATGACACCCGGAGCCTTATGCTCGATGTGCTCATCGCACTTGTTCCGGCACTGGCGGTTGCAGTTTACACCTTCGGCGCTCGTGCGCTGATCCATGTTGTTATTGCAATGGTGGCAAGCCTTGTGTTTGAGACCATTTACAACAAAATCGTTCATCACCCGAACACCGTAGGCGACCTGTCCTGCCTGGTTACGGGCGTACTTATCGCATTCAACATTCCGGTTGCAGCTCCGCTGTGGCTGAGCGCTTTCGGTGCTCTGTTCGGCATCATCGTTGTTAAGATGCTGTTCGGCGGCATCGGCAAGAACTTTATGAACCCGGCACTCGGTGCCCGTGCGTTCATGATGGCATCCTGGGCCGGTTTCATGACCACCTGGACTGCTCCGCATGCAAACCTGCCGCTGTTCGGCAACGTAACCGTTACCGACGCAATCTCCACCGCAACTCCGCTGGCTACCCTTAAGACCGGTGCTGTACCGGCTGATACCGGCCTGCTGGAGATGCTGCTCGGTCAGACCGGCGGCGTTATCGGTGAGACCTCCGCGCTGGCTCTGCTGGCAGGCGGCGTTTACCTGCTGTGGCGCAAGGTTATCACCATCAACATTCCGGCAGCTTACATCCTTACTGTTGCTGTCATCACCTTCCTGTTCCCGCTGTCCGGCGATGTTTCCCGCGTACAGTGGATGCTCAGCCAGGTACTGTCTGGCGGCCTGATGCTCGGCGCGATCTTCATGGCTACCGACTACGTTACCAGCCCGGTTACCCCGAAGGGCCAGATCATCTTCGGCGTTGGCTGCGGTCTGCTGACGGTATTCATCCGCTACTTCGGCGGTCTGCCGGAGGGCGTATCCTACTCCATCCTGATCATGAACACGCTAGTTTGGGCAATCGACAAGAAGACCCATCCGCGCAAGTTCGGCTATCAGCTTGACAAGGCTAAGAAGGAGGCGCAGTAAATCATGGATAACAGCAAAAAGGAAGGCGGCATCGTACAGCTTGTCGTCGTACTGGGCCTCATCACGTTCATCTGTGCACTGCTGCTGGGCGTTATCAACGGTGTAACCGCGGATAAGATCACCCAGAACGGTATCGAAACCCGCAACGCAGCAATGGCAGAGATCATCCCGGACGCTGATTTCGAGGATCTCGACACCGCACTGTCCGCTGAGGACGTTGCAGCCGCTGGCGTAACCCTGCCGGCAGGCCGTACCGCTGCTCAGATCGACGGCGTTTACAAGGCAACCAAGGACGGCGAAGAGATCGGCTACTGCGTACAGGTTGAGCCGAAGGGCTTCGGCGGCAACCTGACGATGATCGTCGGCATCAATGCGGACGGCACCGTTGCAGGCGCAAAGGTAACCTCTCACGCTGAGACCCCGGGCCTCGGTGCGAAGAGCCAGGCAGACCCGAACTGGATCACCCAGTTTGCAGGTCAGACTGCTGACGGTCAGCTCAAGGTGACCAAGGACGGCGGCACGATCAATGCGATCACCGGCGCTACCATCACCTCCCGTGCGGTAACCGACGGCGTTAATACTGCGGCAGCATATGTCGCTACTCTGGGTTAAGGAGGAAAAGCCAAATGAAATTTTCTGAACAGCTGAAATCGGGCGTTATCCTCGATAACCCGGTTTTCATGCAGACGATCGGTCTTTGCCCGACGCTGGCAACCACCACTTCTCTGCAGAATGCGATCGGCATGGGCGCGGCGGCTACCGTCGTTCTCATCTGCTCCAATATCGTTATTTCCGCGATGCGCAGAATTATCCCGGATAAGATCCGTATCGCAGCATTCATCACGATCATCGCAACCTTCGTAACCATGATCGACCTGTCCATGCAGGCATTCCTGCCGTCGCTGGCATCGTCCCTTGGTCTGTTCCTGCCGCTGATCGTAGTAAACTGCATCATCCTCGGCCGTGCCGAGGCGTATGCTTCCAAGAACAAGGTTCTGCCGTCCGCACTCGACGGTGTTGTAATGGGTCTGGGCTTCACCTTCGCTCTGGTACTCATGGGCTTCTTCCGTGAGCTGCTCGGCGCAGGCACCATCCTGTCCGGTTACGTTAACGGCGTAAACGGTATCGCAGTTCCGTTCTTCCACTCCAACCCGATGGTAATGATGATCCTGCCGGCAGGCGGCTTCCTCATGATGGGCTTCATCCTGGCTGCGATCCAGAAGATCATGGCTCGAAAGGAGGACAAGTAAGTGTTTAATTTACCTGCCTCTATGGGTTTGACCGATATCCTGTCGCTCGCAATCGCGGCAATCCTGGTCAACAACTACATTCTCGTTCAGTTCCTCGGCTGCTGCTCGTTCTTCGGCGTATCCAAGAAGACCGACACCGCGCTTGGCATGGGCATGGCGGTTATCTTCGTTATGGCGATCGCTTCCGCAGCATCCTGGGCTGTACAGTACTTCATTCTCGAACCCCTGGGTCTGGGCTACATGCAGACCATCGCGTTCATTCTCGTAATTGCAACGCTGGTTCAGTTCGTCGAGATGTTCATGAAGAAGGCTATGCCGTCGCTGTACTCTGCGCTCGGTATCTTCCTGCCGCTGATCACCACCAACTGTGCGGTGCTCGGTGCTGCTAAGACCAACATTTCCAACAGCTATTCTTTCATCGGCTCTCTGGTATACGGCGTTGCAGCCGGTGTCGGCTACACGCTGGCAATCGTGCTGTTCGCTTCCATCCGTGAGCGTCTGGACGCTACTTCCAAGTGCCCGAAGTGCTTTGAAGGCTTCCCGATCTCGCTGGTTGCAGCAGCGCTGCTGGCTATGTCCTTCATGGGCTTCTCCGGCCTGTCGATTTGGTAAGGGAGGACACAAGAAATGGATATGCAAAATGTTATTTACGCGGTAGCGGTACTGTTCATCATGGGTATCGTTTTCGCAATCCTGCTCGGCGTTGCCGCTAAGGTTTTCGCCGTAGAGGTTGACGAGCGCGTCCCGCTGGTACGCGAGTGCCTGCCGGGTGCTAACTGCGGCGGCTGCGGCTTCCCGGGCTGTGACGGTCTGGCTGCCGCAATCGTAGAGGGCCGTGCGCCGGTAAACGGCTGCCCGGTCGGCGGTGCTGCTGCGGCTGAGAAGATCGCAAAGGTACTCGGCGTTGAGGTTGCTGCCGGCGACCGTCAGGTTGCACACGTTTACTGCAACGGCGGCTGCAACGCAAAGGACAAGGCAAACTACGAGGGTCTGCAGGACTGCAACGCTGCAATGCGTGTAGCAAGCGGCCCGAAGGCTTGCTCCTTTGGCTGCATGGGTCTCGGCTCCTGCGTAAAGGCCTGTGCGTTTGACGCAATCCACATTGTGGACGGCGTTGCAAAGGTTGACACCGACAAGTGTGTTGCCTGCGGCAAGTGTGTTTCCACCTGCCCGAAGAAGATCATCAACCTGGTATCCGAGGTCAAGAAGGTTCACGTTAACTGCGTGAACAAGGACAAGGGTCCGGAAGTAATGAAGGTTTGCTCCAACGGCTGTATCGGCTGTAAGATGTGCGAGAAGACCTGTAAGTTCGATGCAATTCACGTAGTAGACGGCGTTGCCAAGATCGACTACGACAAGTGCAAGAACTGCAAGATGTGCACCAAGGCATGCCCGAAGGGCTGCATCGAGCCGGTTCCGACCGAGGAAGAGAAGGCCAAGTTCAAGGAAATGCAGGCTAAGCAGGCTGCTGCTGCCAAGGCTAAGGCTGAGGCTGCAAAGCAGGCCGCTGAAGCAAAGGCTGCTGAGGACAAGTAATGACCGATCATCTGCACCCTGTGCTGGATGACGCTGCGATCGCCCGCATGACGAGTCTTGCACTCGCCCATGTGGGCGACGCTGTTTATGAGATACTCGTGCGCACGCATCTGGCGTGCGGCGGCACTCAGACCGCGAAAAACCTGCACAGCCGTACGATCCAGCTCGTTCGTGCGTCCGCGCAGGCGGAAGCGGTAAAGCGCATTCAGCCTATGCTCGATGAAGACGAGCAGACCGTTCTGCGTCATGGACGCAACGCAAAGCCGAAATCCGTGCCGAAGTCGGCCTCCGTGGCAGAGTATGCCTACGCGACCGCACTCGAGGCGCTGTTCGGCTGGCTGTACCTCAAGGGACGCTATGAGCGTATCAATGAGCTGTTTGAGGTTATCTGTCAAGGGTTTGACGCGAAATGAGCAAAGAGAACCGCGGAAGCGGTTCTCTTTTTGTTTGCAGTAATTGAGAATGGAAAATGGAAAATGGAGAATTGACCAGATGGTTTTCATTCTCCATTTTTGCATTTTACGGGTGTTTTTTCGTTAGAAAAGGTGCGCCGAGTCGGCGCACCCTACAGTATAACATTTATCATCAGATGAAATTCGCAGGTGCTGTCTGTAGCTACCAGGCCAATGAGTTGCGCGACACTATTGTGTCGCGCCTGCGGAGAGTAAACCGCCTGTGTAGCAGTAAGCTATCTGTGAACTGCGAATATTTCACGAAAGATACGCAAGAGTAACCCGACTGCCGTTCTTCTTCTCGAAGCGGTCGCCGGTCTCCGGTCTGCGCCGGGCTAAGAAACAAAGGGAAACGGGAGTCAAGAGGGTAGAAACCGCAGGTGTCTACCCTTTTGCCCCCACGGCGTGGGTACGCCGTCCCCAGCGGGCAGCGAAATTTGTGATGTTTCTGTGTTTTCGCTTGTGCCTGTTCCGAAATAGTGTTATACTGATAGCGTTCGTAAAATACAGAAAAGGGAGCATAGTAATATGAGCAAGTTAGTGCAGCGCATCGTTGCGCTGGTCGTTATGCTGGCTGTCGTTATGAGCGCAACCGCATACGGCGCATCCACCTTTGTGGTGGATTATCAGGAGCTGAAAAGCGATGCACCGGTCGTTATGACGGTCAACGGCGAGGAAATCCACGCAGATGAGTATGCAAGCTATATGATGAGCCAGATCATCAATTATCAGCAGATGTACGCTATGTACGGTCTCTCTGAGAAGAATATGGCATCTACATTCGGCGATGCCGCAAAGGAGTCCGCAAAGCAGCAGGTCGCTCTGATCCATATCGTTAAGCAGAAGATGGATGAGCTGGGCCTGTCCCTGTCGTACAGCCAGAAGAAGAACATTGTTACGGCAAACAAGCAGAATGCGGAGCAGCTCGGCGGCGAGGACGCTTATCTGCAGCGCCTGGCTTCGATCGGCTTTGATATGGACAACTACAATAACTACCAGTATGTCAGCGCATGCGCACAGGTGCTGAAGGATTACTACTTCGGCGAGAACGGCGTAAGTGTTCCGAGCGATGACGAGCTGCAGAAGTATTTCGATGACAACTACATCACTGCAAAGCACATCCTCATTCTGACTAAGAATCCGTCCACCGGCGAGACCACCCGCACCGATGAGGAAGCAAAGAAGGAAGCACAGGCTGTTCTGGATCGCCTGAACAACGGCGAGGACTTTGACGCGCTGCTGACCGAGAAGAACGAGGATGCAGGCGAAGCACAGTATGCCAAGGGCTATACCTTCACCGAGGGTCAGATGGTAGACGAGTTCTACAACGCTGCCAAGGCTCTGCAGGAAGGCGAAGTTTCCGGCCTGGTCAAGAGCCAGTACGGCTACCATATCATCAAGCGCTGCGAGCTGAATCAGGATGAGTTCGAGAACATGCGCGACGCGATCATCGCAGCGGTTGCTTCCGAAAAGGGTACTGCTGGCTCGATCGACGAGATGATGCAGCAGTGGATCGACGAGGCTGACATCCAGACCACCGAGGCTTACGACGAGATCACCTATGATAACACCAAGGACTATCTGCCGGCTGACGTGCAGACTGTTCTGAACAGCGATACATCGGATGATGACGGTAATGCACAGACTGAGGACGCGCAGAGCGAAGACCAGTCCGCAACCGATAGCCAGTCCTCGACGGACAAGGCCCAGACGGCTACTACCGAGTCCGCTCAGTAAAACCGCAAAACAGAAAGGACGCTCCTTGAGCGTCCTTTTTTCATGCTTATATGGGGATTTAGAACCCAAACGCCGCATAATCCTCCGGCGTAAAGCGGTGATAGACGGCGTCACCGTCATCATCCAGCTTGATGCAGTAGCGGTAGCTGTCCGGTGTGCCGTCCTCGAAGTATACGAGGTAGTCAAACTCCTCGTTGCCCTCGAGCTTCTCACAGTGCACTTTGTCGGAAAACTGATGGAACACCGCAAGAATATCGTCAAAGCTGACCGTCAGACCGCGCATTACCTGCAGAAATGCACGCAGAAACGCGGGATCCGGCAGCTGTTCATGCACATACTGTGTGCCTTCTGCGGAAATGTGGAAACAGAAGCGCTTGTCATCGCGGGTGACTTGGATTGCGCCAAGCGTGTCGGCGGTGTGCGCGGAAAGGGAAGCGAGCGCATGCTCAGTGTTGTCCGCGTCCTCCTCCGGTGTGCCGAGCAGACGCGCCACGGATTCCGTGGGATAATACAGCGTGATCGGGTGGTGGTCGTAGCCAATCTTGAGCTGTGCTTCCTGGATGACATCGGTCAGGCTCTTTTCCAGCCGTTTATAATTCACAGAGTTCATAGGGAACACCTCGATAGTTTTTAATTCGATACGATTATAGCATACGATAGGAGAACGCGCAATATCGCGTCAAATGCCGAAAAAGTGTCGAATATGCACGAATATGCTTGCATATTTTCGAAAAATTCGATATAATATAGATCTGCGACACTTATCCGAACAAAAAATGGCGGGTAAGCGCCTTCTCTTGTCCGAAAGAGAAGAAAAGTGAGGAAGGAATCGGATACATGGAAGTATTTGCTGCGTTAATGAACAAAATCGACAGCTGGATCTGGGGTCTGCCCATGCTGGTGCTGCTGTGCGGTACGCATATTTTTATGACGTTCCGCACGGGCTTCATCCAGCGCAAGACCTTAACCGGCATCCGCCTGTCGGTGACAAAGGACCCGGATTCGCCGGGTGACGTCAGTCAGTTTCAGGCGCTGACGACTGCACTCGCATCGACCATCGGCACGGGCAACATCATCGGTGTCGGCACGGCCATCTATCTCGGCGGACCGGGTGCCGTGCTGTGGTGCTGGCTGACCGGCGTGTTCGGCATTGCCACTAAGTACGCGGAGAGCCTGATCGCGGTCAAGTACCGCGTGCAGACCGCGGACGGCCGCATGATGGGCGGCGCGATGTACGCGCTTGAGCGCGGCCTCAAGTGGAAGAAGTTCGGCAAGGTGATGGCGGTGCTGTTTGCGCTGTTCGCCATGCTCGCCTCGTTCGGCATCGGCTGCGGCACGCAGATCAACGCGATTGCCGAGGTGCTGGAGACCAACCTCCCCATCAGCCTGCCGCGTATCGCAATCGGCATTATTTTCGGCATTATCACCGCGATTATCATTATTGGCGGCATTGAATCCATCGCAGTTGTGTGCGAAAAACTGGTGCCGCTGATGGCCCTGTTCTATGTGGTCGGCTGCATCGTTATTCTGTGCGCCAACTACGATTTTCTGCTGCCGGCTCTCAAGGCCATTTTCGTGCTGGCGTTCAAGCCGGGCGCGGTGACCGGCGGACTGGTCGGCGGCGGTATCCGTCTGGCGCTGCAGTACGGCGTGGCACGCGGCCTGTTCTCGAATGAGTCCGGCATGGGCTCGGCGCCGCTGGTTGCCAGCGCGGCGCAGACGCGCAATCCGGTGCGGCAGGCGCTCGTTTCTGCGACCGGCACCTTCTGGACGACGGTTGTCGTGTGCCTGATGACCGGTCTGGTGCTCGTTTCCTCGATGATGAAAAATCCGGCGGTCAGCGTGGAAAACATGGCAAACGGCGGTCAGATGACCACGGCGGCATTCGCACAGATTCCGTATATCGGTCCGCTGATTTTGATGGTCAGCATCATTACGTTCGCGTACTCCACCATCCTCGGATGGTCGTACTACGGCGAGCGTGCCGCTGAGTATCTGCTCGGCCAAAAGGCAATTCTGCCGTATAAGGTGCTGTTTATCGCGGTCGTTGTGTGCGCCCCCGTGCTTGCGCTCGACCTTGTGTGGACTATTGCGGACGTGCTGAATGCATTCATGGCCATCCCGAACCTGATCGCTGTGCTGCTGCTCTCCGGCGTGATCGCGGCAGAGACAAAGCATTATCTGAAGCATCTGGATGAAAAGGATGAGTCTGAGATTCCGGTTGTCGATCGGTAAGTAATTGAGAATGGAAAATGGAGAATGGAGAATTGCGCTATCTATGCGCGAGATGGCTTCATTCTCCATTTTTTCATTTAACGATTTGTTTTCGTTGACCAGATATACAGATGAATGCAGTAAACAAGTGAAATGCGCAGATGCCGTCTGTAATATCCAGATAAACGAGTTGCGCGACACGGGTATGTCGCGCCCTGCGTAGAGTAACCCGCATGTGTAGCAGTAAGGTATCTGTGAACTGCGAATATTTTACGAAAGACACGAAACGGTACCCCGACTGCCGTTCCCCATTTCGAAGCGGTCGCCGGTCTCTGGTCTGCGCCAGATTAAGAAATAAAGGGAAACGGGAGTCAAGAGGGTAGAAACCGTAGGTGTCTACCCTTTTGCCCCCACGCCGTGGGTACGGCGAACTCCCGCCGCCCGCAGGCGGTAACTCTTCGCTCGGAAACAACATACCGCTTGCGCGCTTCGCGTACCCAGTCTTGTGGGTGCACAAGTTTTCTTCTGAGGGCATTTCCCTTGCGTAAACGCGCAAAAAGAGGTATACTAACTCTATCTGGACTATTCCACTGGAAGGAGCATCACCGATGCGAGATGGATTTATCAAAATTGCCGCGGCAACGCCTGATCTGCACGTCGCGGACTGTGCATATAATACCTCTGAGATCGTAAAGCTGGCGAAGGAGGCCGCTGCCAAAGGCGCGAAGCTTATCACATTCCCCGAGCTGTGCCTGACCGGCTATACCTGCGGCGACCTGTTCCTGCAGGAAACGCTGCTCGAGGGCGCACTGGACGCACTGAACACGGTCTGCCGCGAGACCGCAGAGCTTGCGGCTGTCATCGTAGTCGGTCTGCCGCTACGCGTGCGCGGCAAGCTGTATAATGTGGCCGCTGTCGTCAATGCCGGTGACGTGCTGGCGTTCGTGCCGAAAACCCATCTTCCGAACTACTCGGAGTTCTACGAGCAGCGCCATTTCGTATCGGCAGATGCGCTAGGTTCGATCGAGAGCGTAACGCTTACTGATACAGCCGGTGAGCCGCGCTATGTACCGATTGTGACTGACAGCATTTTTCAGTGCGATGAGCAGCCGCTGTTCACCTTCGGCGTAGAAATTTGCGAGGATCTGTGGGTGCCAAACCCGCCGTCCACCGCGCTGGCGCAGATGGGCGCGCACATTATCGTCAACCTGTCTGCCTCGGATGAGATCATCGGCAAGGCGGGCTACCGCCGCGACCTTGTTCGTCAGCAGTCCGGCCGACTGCTGTGCGCGTATCTGTATGCGGATGCCGGTTTCGGTGAGTCCACGCAGGATCTTGTGTTCGCGGGTCACGATTTGATCGCGGAGAACGGCGCACTGCTGGCCGAGAGCAAAATGTTCTCGCAGGGCATCATTTACGCGGATATCGACCTCCAGCGCCTTGCACACGAGCGTCAGCGCATGAACACGTTCGAGTCTATCGAGGGCGGTGTGTTCTCGTTCTCGCTCGAGCCGGTGGAGAACGACCTTGCTGACCGTACATTCCCGCGCACGCCGTTCGTTCCGGCGAACAAGGCACTCCGCGATGAACGCTGCGAGGAGATCCTGACGTTGCAGGCAACCGGCCTTGCCACCCGTCTGCGCCATACGCACGCGAAAACGGCGGTTGTTGGTCTGTCCGGCGGCCTGGATTCGACACTCGCGCTCATCGTGCTCGTACATGCGTTTGATATGCTGGAGCTCGACCGCAAGGGCATTCTGGCTGTCACCATGCCGTGCTTCGGCACAACCGCCCGCACCAAGGGCAACGCAGAAAAGTTGGCGGAAGCCTACGGCGTTACGCTCAAGACCGTGGATATCAAGGCGGCGGTCGATCAGCATTTCATGGATATCGGCCAGTCCAAGGACGATCTGTCTGTCACCTTTGAGAACGGTCAGGCGCGCATGCGCACGCTGGTGCTGATGAACCTCGCCAACAAGAACGGCGGCATGGTGGTCGGCACGGGCGACCTGTCCGAGCTGGCGCTCGGCTGGGCGACCTACAACGGCGACCACATGAGTATGTACGGCGTGAACGGCTCTATCCCGAAAACGCTGGTGCGCTACCTGGTGGCCTATGAGGCAGACCGCACGCTCGGCGAGCTGTCCGACGTTTTGCAGGATGTGCTCGATACCCCGGTATCGCCCGAGCTGCTGCCGCCCAAGGACGGCGAGATCAGCCAGAAGACCGAGGACCTGGTCGGCCCGTATGAGCTGCATGACTTTTTCTTGTATTATATGCTGCGCTTCGGTTATCCGCCGCGCAAAATCTTCCGCGCCGCGCACAAGACCTTTGCAGGCGTGTATGACGATGCGACCATCAAAAAGTGGCTGACGACCTTCATGCGCCGCTTCTTTACGCAGCAGTTCAAGCGCTCCTGCCTGCCGGACGGCCCGAAGGTCGGTACCGTAACGCTTTCGCCGCGCGGCGACTGGCGTATGCCGTCGGACGCAGTGTCCGCGCTGTGGCTCAAGGAAGCGGAGAGTCTGTAACAGAATTTATGACATAGGGCGGGTACTCCCGCCCTATGATATTCCAATACAAAGGAGAATCTCCTTTTGAAGAATTTGATTCGCGGCATAGCGGTACTGCTGACAGCGGTATTTCTGTGCTTCAACATCTATTATGAGTTAGCACCCGGAATCACCGTTGCACCCGAGCAGAAATTCGTGTTTGCAGCGATTTTTGCGGTACTTTTGCGTGCTGCGCTGTTCTGCGGCGTGCCGGACAATACGCGTCCGATACGGCGGCGGCTGTACATGCTGGCGCTGTTTCTGTATTACATATGGGTGCTGCTGAATGTGCTGTTTTTCGATAACGCGTTCGGCCGCGGATTTGGTCATACCTCGCTCGATATGGTGAATCTGGAGCCGCTCCGCACGGTGAAAAATTACCTGCTGGCCTACGGCTACGGCAATATCTCGCTGCGGCTTGTGGTGCTCAATCTGGCAGGCAACCTGATCGCGTTTGCGCCGATGGGCGTATTTCTGCCCGCACTGTTCCGCTGGCAGAGAAGCATTTTCTTCTTCACGGCGTCGCTCACGCTGAGCATCACGGCGGTGGAGGTGCTGCAGGTGTACACCGGAACGGGCTCGTGCGATGTGGATGATCTTATCCTCAATCTCGCGGGTGCGCTGCTCGTTTTTATCGTGTGCAGAGTGACACCGCTTTGGCACCGGATTTGCAGCGTTAATCCAAGACCCAAAAAATAATGGAGAATTGAGAATGGAAAATGGAGAATGAACGCGATGGCTTCATCTCTTTGTGATAAGTTTTTATCTCAACATTCATTTTCAATTCTCCATCTTCAATTCTCAATTTTATTTGACAAACCCTGTCTGCCGTTATAAACTTTAACTGAATAAAAAACAAAAGACAGGGGGAACCCATTCATGTTTGATACCGTACTCATCGCCGGTCTGGGCCTGATGGGCGGCTCGATGGCGAAAACCATCAAGGCGCGCACACTCAGCCGCGTTTTAGGCTGGAACCGCACGCGCGCGACCGCAGAGCAGGCACTGGCTGACGGCTCGATTGACGCGATTGCGACCGAAGCGCTGTACAAGGAGGCTGACCTTGTTATCATTGGTCTGTACCCGCAGGCAACGGTGGACTGGCTGCTCGAGAACATGCCGAAGATGAAAAAGGGCTGCGTGATCGTCGATATGGTCGGCGTCAAGCAGTTTATGGTCGATCATCTGGAACAGGCGGCGCTTGACGCCGGTGTGCACTACGTCGGCGGTCACCCGATGGCGGGCCGTGAGTTCTCCGGTCTGGATTTTGCCCTGCCGACCCTGTTTGACGGTGCGAGCATGATCTTTGTGCCGACCAAGAGCAGCACCGAGCGTGTGCTTGAACAGCTGGAGGCGTACTTCATGTCGCTCGGCTTCGGTCAGACCGTGCGCTGTACCGCGCAGCAGCACGATCACATGATCGCGTTTACCTCGCAGCTGGCGCATGTGGTTTCCTCGGCGTACATCAAAAGTCCGGAGGCGGACAAGCACAACGGCTACTCGGCGGGCAGCTACAAGGATCTGACGCGTGTTGCCAAGCTGAATGAGACCATGTGGAGCGAGCTGTTCCTGTGCAACGCAGAGCCGCTCGCGCAGGAGATTGACGAGGTCATCAAGCACCTTGACGAATACCGCAAGGCCATCCGTGCAGGAGACCGCGAGAAACTGACCATTCTGCTGAGAGACGGACGCGAGCGCAAGGAAAGACTGGGTTAATCAGAAATTCGAAACGATACGAAAAGGGACAATGCCTGTGTGCGTTGTTCCTTTCCTTTTGCGCGGATTCGGGAAATTGTTAAGGAAACAGGCCGCAGAACGTAAATTTTTGCGCATACCTCCAAAATCCTGCGTCTGTCCGCGCAATCCATTTACATAGGAATTTGTTTTTGTTATAATTTATTTGCATGAAATCAGAAAGTGTTTTGCTAAGGGGAATGAATGGCACGGCACTTTACAGGACAACACAAAGGAGTGTGGGTATGCAAGAGAAAATTTCTATGGACGCAGCGCACGATTTTGAGGCAAAAATGCCTTTGTCGCGCAAGATTCCGCTGGGACTGCAGCACGTTTTTGCGATGTTCGTCGGCAACCTGACGCCGCTGCTCATCATCATGGGTGCGTGCGGCATTGCAGGCGGCGAGTTCGCGGACCTGCAGGTAAGCGTTCTGCAGAACGCGATGTTCGTGGCCGGCGTGGTAACGCTGGTGCAGCTGTTTTCCATCGGCCCGATCGGCGGCAAGGTGCCGATCATCATGGGTACAAGCTCGGGCTTTATCGGCGTGTTCAACAGCGTTGCGGCTACCATGGGCGGCGGTGTGATTGCGTATGGCGCGATTATGGGCGCGTCCATTCTCGGCGGCCTGTTTGAGACGGTACTTGGCTTTTTCCTCAAG
>UMLG01027694.1_pt1 | contig 32834 bp, 33 predicted proteins | sample 1966511 | NCBI WGS metagenome assembly UMLG01 (sample SAMEA4836195, study PRJEB28245) | human gut metagenome | biome: gut microbiome; material: fecal sample | place: Denmark | collected 2008
GCAGCACGCTGGCAGGCAAAAGCAGGGGTGGAACCCCCTTTTGTCGGATGCGAAAGACCGTTTTCTCTAAGAAGAATTGCTCTTAGGAAAACCAATTGCGTACGGTTCGGCAGAATCGCTTCGCTGTCTGCCTTTGTGCTGTTCGCCGGTGGTTGTGTTTTCCTGAATTGCTTATGAATCTTTCTTAGATTACAATTTGCAGGAAGTTTCTTTGTTTTTAAGATGGCGAACAGCATTTTTCCTTGTCTTTCTTAGATTTTTGTCCATGCTCATCGTCCACTCTTTGCAGGGGGCAGCTTGCCCCCTGTTTAGAGGATGCCCTGCCCCTTTGTCCCTTCGGGACATTTCCCCACACTGTGGGGAATCACCCTCGCCGAGCTGAGCCAGCTTGACCGCAGTTGCCTGCGGCTCATAGTTTGCAGCCACTCTCGATACTATTTCGTCAGCAATTCTGTTAATAACAGACTGCCCAAAAAGCAATAATATGTGATATTCGTAATGCCAGCAACACCACCCCAGCACAATCCCCCCACTGCTATCAGAACACAAACTCCTCGCAAAACCCATTCGCCCTGCTCCGGCAGCCAGAGCCGCAAAAATGCCCCTCCATCCAGCTGCTGAAACGGCAACAAATTCAGCAGTCCTGTTCCCAGCTGCATAGCAACTGCTGCCTCTCGCACACCACAGAGCCACAACACCCCAGCAAAGAGCAGATTACAGAACGGCCCTGCCAGCAGCACAAGGGCGTCCTGCCAAAGCGGATACAGACAGCTTTCTGGTTGAATTTGAATCCCGACCCCATAACAGGTAATCTGCCGGACAGGTTGCCGCAGCAGTCCCATCATCACAAGATGTCCACTCTCATGCAGCAAGCATGCTCCAAAGGCAAGCTGCCGCAAGGCAGAATCCGAACAGGCAAACAACCACGCTAAAATCGCCAGAAATGGAACGGTAATTCGTACCATCATACTGCCAATTCGCAGACAAAACATTTAATGCACCCAAAATTCCAGCCGCTCCAACAGCTGTGCAAGCAATGGCTCTGCCGGAGCTTGGAAATGTGTCTGATAGAGCTGTAATAGTGCAGTCTGATAAGACGCATTCACCCATCGCAGAGAAAACACGGCTGCCGCCAAAATACCCGTCAATAACAACTGCATCCCCATGCAATCACCATTGTGTTTCTTCTTTTTGGTATGGGGTGTTGGGTCAGTCACAATCACAGGTTCTTGCGGTGCGGAAATAGATTCTGGTTCTGATACCGGAAACATCGGCTGTGTTGGGTCTTCCATAACAACACGCTCCTTTTTTGATATAAATATGCAAGGGGAACGTGGGATATGTAGACTATTTCAATGGTAAACCATCCGCTGTTTTAAATGAGCCTTTCGATAACGCATATAAATCACAAATCGTTCCAATATAAAAACCGCCAGCAGTCAAAAAGTACAGAATCCCTGACACATATTTTCCCACATACAGCCGATGCAGTCCTGCCAGACCAAAAAGCCCCAACACACACAGCAAAATAGCCAGAAACCGATTCTTTCGCAGAGATTGCAGCTGTTCTTTTGCTCCGGTAGAAATCACCACTTTTGGAATCTCGAATTCATAGGTTTTCTGCTTAAACTTTACTTTTACCGTGTCATCCTCTTCCGGCTTGGGGGTCGGTGCTCCGCAGTAAGGGCAATCTGCTTCTTTATATTCATCATAGACCGCACCGCAATACTTACATTCCATTTTCTGATACTCCTATTATTTATTATTCTCACTTACAAAATACGGTCGCAGCACAGATGCCATCTGATTGATTGGCATAGATTGCAGCCAGATATGTCCAGGGCCGGTTACTTTTGTATGGAATAAGCCCTCTCCGCCAAACAATACATTTCCAATTCCGCTGACTTTTTCGATTTCAAGCTTTACCGTTGCATCCATCGCCGCCAAATAGCCATTATCCAGCAGCATGGACTGCCCTGCCTGCAATTCATACTCGACAACGCTGCCATCAATCTCCAGAAATATGATACCGTTTCCAAGAAATTGCTGCATAATAAAGCCTTCTCCGCCGAACAGCCCTGAGCCAAACCGCTTTTGAAAGAACAACTTCACCTCCACACCGGATTCCATCGCTAAGAATGCGTGTTTCTGGGCAACAATGGAACGAGATGCAGAAACCGGAATTGCCAGAATTTCTCCTGGAAAGCTGGAGGCAAACGCAATCAGTCCCGTTCCGCCCCGTGCCGTATAGATATTCTGAAACATGGATTCTCCGGTAAAGATACGAGAAAATGCTTTCCCAATTCCACCGCCAGCATTGGTCTGCATTTCCATGTTGGGCGACATCCAACTCATAGCACCTTTTTCTGTTTTGATAGATTCCCCGTTTTGCAGCGTACAAACAACAACCGGCATAGAGCCGCCTTTGATTTCATATTGCATAAGTTTCATCCTCCTGTTTTGATTTTCACCCTTTTGTGCAGGCGTTTCTATCAAAATCATACCATAATGCCTGTAAAAAAGCAAGTCTTTTCTCTTCTGCTTGACAGTCTTTCCTGCGTGTGCTATAATCATACCGCACAAATAAAAATAGAGATTGGCTGCGGCTCGTAACCTGCAACCATATCATAAAAACAGAAAGTAGACGACATCTTATGACAACCAAAAATCAAGACGAACTTTTCGGTACTGCCCCCATTGGACGCATTCTCCTGAAAACTGCTCCGCCTGTTATGCTGGCACAGCTGATTCAGGCACTTTACAACATTGTCGATAGCTTTTTCGTGGGCAAGTACTCGACCGATGCCCTCACAGCCCTGACTGTCATTTATCCCCTTCAATTGATTATCATCGCCCTTGCAGTCGGGACAGGCGTTGGAACAAATACCTACATGGCACGCAAATACGCCCTCAACCAGCCCGAAAAAGCAGACGCTGCCGCTGGTACGGGCATGGTGCTGGCGGTGGTCATGTGGGCAGTGCTTGCCATTGTATCAGTTTGTATCATGCGACCCTATGTCAAGACTTCCGCCTCTTCTCCGGCAGCCATTGATGCTGCAGTGACCTATGGCATCATTGTCAGTGTGGGCAGCCTTGGTTCGTTCTTAGAAGGCAACTGGACAAAAGTCCATCAGGCACAGGGCAACATGCGGCTGCCAATGCTTGCACAGATTACCGGAGCACTCATCAATATTATATTCGACCCGCTACTCATCTTTGGCATTGGATTTTTCCCGAAAATGGGCGTTGCCGGGGCAGCCATTGCAACGGTTCTCGGACAGGTTGCTGCTGCAGGGATTACCGGAATCAAAGGCTTTCGGAAACCGCCAGCTCTACGGAAACTGGGACACTATGCAAAAAAAATCTACTTTTACGGCTATTCCTCTATTTTCATGCAGGGGTTGTATACCGTGTATATCTTAGCCCTGAATATCATCCTAGCCGGGTTCTCTGATGCAGCTGTAACCGTGCTGGGCTTGTATTATAAGCTGCAAAGCTTCTTTTTCATTCCGTTATTCGGCTTGCAAACCTGCATCGTTCCTGTCATCAGCTTCAACCTTGCCCGAAAAAACTACAGTCGCTGCAAACGCACCATGAATCTTTCGTTCCTGATTTCCGCATTGTTTATGGTGCTTGGTGTGATTTGTTTTGTATTCTTTCCTCGACAGATGGTTGATGTCTTCTCGAACAGTCAGGAAGTGCACGACATCGGAGCACAAGCGTTCCCGATTATCGGAGCAAGTTTCTTACCAGCTGTATTCTCACTGATGATGCCCGTATTCTTTCAGGCAATCGGGGCTGGTGTTCGGAGCGTATTCCTTTCGCTGCTGCGGCAGATTGTCTGCCTAGTGCCGATTTTCTGGGCGTTTTCATTCCTCGGGCTGCAATACACATGGCTGTCGTTTCCGATTTCAGAATGCATCTCCGGAGGAATTGGGCTACTGTTTTATGGGTATGTATTACGGCAATGGAAACGCAATACCACGTAATATTTTCTTCGTTTTATCGCTTTAACGCACAAAAAGCAAACCGTTGAAATGAAGATTACATAAATTTTTCAAATATGATTTTCCCCGTCATACTTCTTTTTCATAAAGTTTTCAAGTCACCAACGAAATTTGACAAAAAAGCATGCTATGATAAAGAAGAAAAGAAACGGGTCGCTCTTACAAAGAGCAAGAAGAAAAAAGCGGAGGAAACAACGATGTTTGAAAAGAGAATTAAGAAACATCTCATCATTGACGGCATGCTGTGCCGGCATTGCGTGGCATCGGTGACAGAGGCGTTGGAATCGCTGGACGGTGTAACGGCAAAAGTCAACCTCAAAAAGCAGTCGGCAACGGTGACATTAACCCATCCGATTGCAGATGATACCTTGATTAAGGTTGTTACAGATGCAGGGTTTGGGGTTACGAATATCGCATAACAGACAAAAGCAGAGTACGGAAAAAAATCGTACTCTGCTTTTTTATTGCTATTATTTTTTTGATATTGGCTGTAAGCAACGAGCCGCAGGCAAATAAAAGTTTTTTGCTCCAGCAATTTTTCAAAAATGCTGGCGAGGTGTGGGCGAGCAGCCCACATTTGCGAAGTAAATTGGATTTGCAACAAGTTTTTCTGATGCAATTGCATTTTTTGAAACTTACCAATTCGCAATTGATTATCTTTATGAAACAAGTTACAAATTCGGACAAGGCAACGGGGCAATTGCAGCACGCTGGCAGGCAAAAGCAGGGGTGAAACCCCCTTTTGCCGGACGGGAAAGACCGGTTTTTCTAAGAGAAATTACTCCTAGGAAAACCAATTGCATTCGGTTCGGCAGAATCGCTTCGCTGTCTGCCTGTGTGCTGTTCGCCGGTGAATACGTTGTCCGAATTGCTGATGAATCTTTCTTAGATTGCAGTTTGCAGGAAGTTCTTTTGTTTTTGAAATGGCGAACAGCATTTTCACATGTTCCTCTTAAGATTTTAATACCATCTCATCAAAACCTCTGTTAAGGAGGGCAGCTTGCCCTCCATTTTTAAAGGATGCCTTGCCCTTTTGTCCCTTCGGGACATTTCCCCACACTGTGGGGAATCATCCACCTCGCCGAGCTGAGCCAGCTCGACCGCAGTTGCCTGCGGCTCGGATTTTGCAACCGCTCTCAATCAGCCCAATATTCCGGCAATTCACCCAGCTGAAATTGTCCATTCACCAGATAAAATGCCTGTTCTTCTGCCTGCTCCATAATCTCTGCAAACGCTGGCTCTAACTGACAAACTTCTGCCAATGAAACCAATTCCAGTTGCTCCAATCGGTCAAAGCATTTCTCATCTTCATCTTCTGCCATAATCCGCCAACCGCTATCACAGTCGGCTGCCAGTCGGCTGGTACGAGTTGCCATCCCGATATTCTTCGTAAACCATGCTTTTTTTGTAATCACTGCCAATTGTTCTGTGGTGTTCATACTGTTCCCTCCGCTTCTTGATTCGGCAGCTCTACTGTTGGCTGCGTCAAGATGTTCATAAATTCTTCACCTGTAATCGTTTCGTGGTCATACAGGAATTTTGCAATTTCATGCAGTTTCGGCATATGCTGTTGCAGCATTGCTTTTGCCCGTTCGTACTGCTCCTGAATAATTCTCACAGCAGTCTGGTCAATTTGCCGCTGGGTATCCGGCGAACACATCAGATTCGTATTTCCGCCCAGATACTGTGAGCCGTTTGTTTCGAGTGTAATCATACCAAATGCATCGCACATTCCATACTGGCTAATCATTGCCCGTGCAAGCTTGGTTGCCTGTTCAATGTCGTTGGATGCTCCAGTTGTAATCTCATGGAAAACCAAATCTTCTGCAACACGTCCGCCCGTCAGCGTTGCAATTTTATGCTCCAACTCTGTTCGGGACATCAAGAACCGTTCACCCTCTTCTACCTGCATGGTATAGCCCAACGCTCCGGAAGTACGAGGGATAATGGTAATCTTCTGGACAGGTGCAGATTGTGACTGCAACGCTGCTACAAGAGCATGTCCCACTTCGTGGTAAGAAACAATCAGCTTTTCCTTGTTGGAAAGCACTCTGCTCTTCTTCTGATAGCCCGCAATGACCACTTCCACGCTTTCCATCATGTCTTCCTGCGTTGCAGACTTTCTGCCCATCCGGACAGCCCGCAATGCAGCTTCATTGACGATGTTTGCCAATTCTGCACCCGATGCTCCGGCAGCCGTTCGGGCAATCGCCTGAAAATCAACATTCGGGGCAATTTTAATCTTCTTTGCGTGTACCTTTAAGATTTCCACTCTACCCTGCAAGTCTGGCAGTTCTACCGGAATTCGACGGTCAAACCGTCCCGGTCGCAGCAATGCTGGATCAAGCGATTCTGGGCGGTTGGTTGCTGCCAGAATGACAACACCCTTCGAGCCGTCAAACCCGTCCATTTCGGTCAGCAGCTGGTTCAGGGTTTGTTCCCGTTCATCGTTTCCGCCGCCGAACTGTCCACTTTCTCGCTTTTTCCCGATGGCATCAATTTCATCAATAAAGACGATACACGGTGCTTTTTCTGCTGCCTGCTTGAACAAATCCCGCACCTTTGCTGCACCCATACCGACAAACATCTCCACGAATTCCGAACCAGAAATGGAGAAGAACGGCACATCTGCTTCACCAGCAACTGCTTTTGCCAGCAAGGTTTTACCAGTACCCGGAGGGCCTACCAGCAGTGCACCCTTTGGCATCGATGCACCGATTTCCTGATAGCGTTCCGGTTTATGCAGAAAATCAACAATTTCTGTCAGCAGTTCCTTGGCTTCTTCTTCGCCGGCAACGTCCTTGAACTTGATTCCTGTGGTTGATTTGACATAGATTTTTGCATTGCTCTTGCCCATGCCAAACATCATGGAATTGCCGCCTGCCCGGTCGCCCATCTTTTTCGTAAACAGTCGGAACACCAGGAAAATCAACAGGATTGGTAAAATATAACTAACTAAAAAATACGTAATCGGCGAAACGGTGCTGACAATTTCACTCTGGAACTTTGCACCGGATTCATAGAGCCGATTCACAAGGTCTGGGTCATCCAAAACACCCGTCTTATAGTATTCTGTTTCGTCCTTGTTGGTAAAGGTGATCTGAGAACTTTCGACTTCTACTGAGCCGATTTCTTTGTTCTCCATCATACTGATAAAAGTATCATAGCCCACTTCTTTTACATTGTGCTGCATCACTCTTGGAAATACAAACATATTTAACAGCAAGAAAATGACAATGGCAATGACCCAATACCAAATGATGGGTTTTTTATCTGGCTTTCGTTCTTCCATTGGTTACCCCCATTCTGTCCCTGTATCAACAGCACCCAAATACGCCTCCAAAAATGTTGCTGATACAAGTTCTCATTTATAATATCCTATAGTATACGCTTTTTTTCTGCATTTGTCAATGGATAAGCCGTGATAACAGTGAAATTTTTGTGATAGGGTGGGCAGTATGATGCCGTCTGTAACATGCAAACCGCAGGCAAATAAAAAGTTTTTTGATCCAACAATTTTTCAAAAATGTTGGCGAGGTGTGGGCGAGCAGCCCACATTTGCGAAGCAAATTTGATTTTGCAGTTTGTTTTCCCTACTGCAATTGCATTTTTTGAAACTGTCCAATTCAAACAAGATTGCGTCATGAGAATCAAAGTTGCAAATTCAGACAAGGCAACGGGGCAATTGCAGCACGCTGGCAGGCAAAAGCAGGGGTGGAACCCCCTTTTGCCGGATGTGGAAGACCGTTTTTCCTAAGAAGCTGCTCTTAGGAAAACCACTTGCGAGTGCTATCAAATAATGCCCCCTATTGATTCTCAATCAACAGAGGGCATTTGTTTCGGTGCATTTTCAGTGGGACTTACAGCTTTTCATCCAAGGAAGCCACGTGCTTCAAAATCTGCTGCAATGTGGATTCCTCGCTATCTGGTTCAGGTGTTGGTGTTGGCTCTGGTTCTGGTTCAGCCGGCTGCGTTGTTTTCGTAAAACCATTCAATCCAGCAGTTTTTATGATTGCTGGGTAATCCTTGTAGGCATAATCCAAATCCACATCACCGGAAATTCCCGGAATGCGACCCGTCCAGCTATACTGCCACAGTCCATATGCTCCGGCGTAAGAGGTCTGTTGCACGCCAACGTGCGAGAGAAAAATGTCATAGCGGCTTTTAATCGCTGCACGGATGTTATTTTCCAGAGCCGACTTAAACGTATAAATTGCCGCATAATAGCCCTGCTTTTCCAGTGCACTACAAAAGGCAGTGCACAATGCATCTGCTTGCGGCAGGCTGCGAGCCTCTTCGATGTCGAACGCAACCGGATATTCAAACTGCTTTCCCCGAATCGTTTGCAGGCAAACTTTCGCTTCCTGTTCTGCTTCGGCGGCAGTAGTGGCATAGCTATACCAGTAAACGCCGACTGGAATCCCCAGCCGCTTGCAGGCGGCATAGTTTCGTTCAAACTGTGTGTCTACCTGAGAGGTTTCTCTTCCGTAGCCTGCCCGCAAAATTGCAAATTCGATTTTTTTAGACGCTTTCACCTGTTCCCAATTGATACTTCCTTGTGCATAAGATACATCCATTCCGCAAATCTTTCCCATTATGACTGCTCCTTCCCTTGACTGGATTCCGAATCCTTTTCCGATGGTTTTGTAGTCGTTCCCTGTCCTTTTTGCATCAGCAAATCCACAGCATTTTTTAACGCTGCCGGCAGAGGGATTCCCATCAGCCCAGCGTTTTCCAAAATAGAAATCAATTCATTGCAGATAAAGCCAATGCAGACGGTATTCCGCAGATAATCCGTGTGCAGGGCAACGTCCATGCGAGCGGCTGCGAGTACCAGCAACAGCACCATGACTTTTTTGACCAGCCCTTTCCAACCGATTTTGGATTGCAGACCGCCCGTTTTGGTTTTTGGTGAGCGGCGAAAAACACCGGCAACCAGCAAACCAGTGAGATAATCGAGTGATAAAAAGAATACCAGTGTGGTAAGGGCAGCATTCCAGCCTCCGAACGCAGCCGCCAACGCTCCGCCGACGACCCCCAACACGGTACAAATTGTTTCACGCATAAAATGGCATCTTCCTTTCTTGTGTGCTTATTGTAAAATATCCGGAAATTTGAGAATTGGTTCCGGAACGAACGGAAACAGCCCCTCTCTGTTCCGTCTATTTCTATGGTACATCCATTTTGAAAAAATGTCAACTCGTTTTGAATTATAAAAACAGGGGATTGGATGCCGTTTGGGGATAGGATTCTGCATGACAGGTTCAAAATTGGTAAAAACAAGGAATGATTTTTTTAAAATTCATATCCTATATTAAAAATTGATACAGTGCGTTTCCAAACAAGCATAGAAAAAGAAAATTTGTTGTGCTATGATAAGGACAGACTGAAGAGAAAAGAAATTGAAGGAAGATAAAAGGAGAGATGGTTTTATGACACCATATGCAATTACGATTACCAGACAGTTTGGCAGTAAGGGAAGAGAAATCGGAAAACAGTTGGCGGAGCGGTTGCACTGCCATTATTATGACCGAAGTATCATTGAGCAGGAAGCTGCCCAGAAGGACGAAAGTCTGGCAGCATTGGTTGCTTTGAAGCAGGTCGAGGGTTATTATAAGATGGCATATCCGCTCGGTATCGGCAGCAGCCTCAAGCAGGAAAAAATGTTTCAGGCACAGAGTGCAGTCTTGCTGGAACACGCTGCAAAAGAAAACTGTGTGATTGTCGGCAGATGTGCGGATTATGTATTGCGGAATCAGGAACGGGTGTTGCGTTGTTATCTCTATGCACCAGATGCATATCGTGCAAGCAGTGTTGCTTCGCTGAATCTTTCCACTGCTTCGGAATATCAGCCATTGATTGATGAAGTCGATAAGGCACGGGCTTCTTATTATTTGAAATATACGGGATATCCGGTTGACAATCTCGAATTACGGGATTTGGTTGTAAATACCGCCTGTCTGGGATTGGAAGGAACAGTTGAAATGCTGGCAGCATTTGCAGCGAAGAAGTTCGGATTAAATCTAGAAGAACAGGCATAATGAAATCTTGAATCATCGGAAAGCATCTTTGTAAAAAGGTGCTTTTTTGTTATGGAAAAAAAGAGGTTGTAAGATACGAGCCGCAGGCAACTGAAAAGTTTTTCGGTGCAGCAGTTTTTCAAAAATGCTGCCGAGGTGTGGACGAGCAGCCCACATTTGCAAAGCAAATCTATTTTTTCAGTCTGTTTTTCCTGCTGCAATTGCATTTTTGGAAACTTAAAAATTCACAATCGCTAACCAATGAGAAATAGGACTGCAAATTCAGACAAAGCAACGGGGCAATTGTAGCATGCTGGCAGGCAAAAGCAGGGGTGGAACCCCCTTTTGCCGGATATAGAAGACCGTTTTCTCTGAGAGAAGTTGCCCCTAGGAAAACCATCTGCATCGGGTTCGGCAGAATCGCTTCGCTGTCTGCCTGTGTGCTGTTCGCCAGTGGTTGCGTTGTCCGAATTATTTTTGTATTTTTCTTAGATTTTGATTTTTCTGAATTTTTTATGTTTCTAGAATGGCGAACAGCAGATTGCTTGTTTCTCCTAGATTTCAATATCATCTAATCAATACGTCTGTTAGGGAGGGCAGCTTGCCCTCCTATTTAGAGGATGCCCTTCCCTTTTGTCCCTTCGGGACATTTCCCCACACTGTGGGGAATCACCCTCCTCCGCCGAGCTGAGCCAGCTCGACCGCAGTTGCCTGCGGCTTGCATTTTACAGCCAATCTCATAACAGACAAATGCCCTCTGCCGATGCGATCTCGACAAAGGGCGTTTGCTCTATCTTGAAATGAGAGGTGATAAAATCAATTGGTTTCATAAACCTTGTCATCATACCGGAACAAGGTCAGAACAACGGTCAAATTTCCATTCAGTGTCCGAATCTGGTCAATAAATGCCTTCTGGTCAACAGTGTTCTTCATCTCAACACTGTACACCAGTTCAAACAACGAACCAAAATTGGTCGTCTTTACTCGCCGAAGCTTCCAGCTAGTCGTATTCCGGTTTAAAATCTCATCAAACAATCCGGTATAGTTCATGTCCTCCGGAATGGTAATTTTCAGCGTCATGCTGCTGGTCTTGCACTTGCCGTATCCGCTGAATTCGACTGCAAGCAAAACTGCTGCCACCACAATATAGAACAGGAAAATCAACCAAATATGTCCTGCTCCCTCAATGCCGCAGATAACACCAGCCGCCATTGCAAAGAACACATATGTAATATCTTTCGGGTCGCCCGGAATCGTTCGATACCGACAAAGTGTGAACACGCCTGCCAAACTCAATGCACTGGCAGTAGAGTTGATCATACTCAGCACAATTGCCACAATCGGCGGTAAAATCAGCAGCGTCATAACATAACTCTGCGAGTAGCCATTCTTCCGGTGAGTGACGATATACAACAGGCTAATCAACAGCCCAACCAATACCCCTAAAAACAGGGTCACAACAACGGTCTTGGCATCTGTTGCGGTTGCAACAGTATCGCTCAGGAAAGATGTAGTTTCCGTGGTGGCTGCCCCTACCGACAATCCCACGGATGATAAAACAGAATTAAACATAAGACACATTCCTCTTTTCTTTTGTTTGCTGTTCCGCCGTGCAATACAGACGGTATGCAGTTCCGTACTTGGAAAAACTGATTTTATAAATTCGCAGGGCTGCCAACTGCTGTGCCAGCCAAATCGGCATTGCTCCACCAATTTTCACTTCCATCAAATGACTGGTTTCCGGTATCAGCAGCGAACCAAAGTCCCCGCTTGAAAGATTCAGGTTCGTTCGCCGTTGCGTCAGCTGTCGGTCAAAGGTCAGCCGGAAATTTGGGTCATCCTTTCCGAAAAATGCCGCTCGCTGATAGCTGATATACTGCTTCGGTACAAGCGGTGCATAGCGGTCACAGAAATGGTCAAGCTCCTCCAGCACCAGCCGCCGGACATATTTCCCATTGTCCACCGGATGAATGCCACGCTGCAAATACGCTTCCGCTTCTTTTAATGTGAGCGTAATTCGCCGCTTGTTGACAATGCCGCCGATTTTCTTCTTGATTTCCAGAAAGACCAAATCTTCCGGCTTTGCCGGTGACATATAACTCCGCAACCGGATTTTCTCTTTATAATACGGCTTTGCCAGAGATGTCCGAATCAAATAATCGTCTGGCGTGTCGTAATAGATATTATAGATGCCGTAATCCTTACCGCCCACACAGTATGGGTCTGGATTCATGTACTGTTCCAGCTGTTCCGTCAGGGCTTGGTACTGGACTTCGTTCAGCAGAAACTTAATCTCTTGCCGCTGGAATGTTTCAATTGCCACAATGTTTCACCTCCAAACTGTTGTATTCTCTTGTGCATCCCTTTTTGTTCATTGTAGTGAAGATAGCTTGAAACAGTCTTAAAATTTTCTACATTTCACATAAATATCAAAAATATCAGCCGCTTCTCACACAAAATTCATGAAAAAAACGGTTGCTATTTTTTCCGCAATTCGCTATAATAGAAAATTGAAAGCCAAAACGGCTTGATTACAAAAAAGGAGTATGAAACATCATGGCAGAATTAAAGTATGAAATTGTGGAGCACATCGGTGTGCTTTCCGAAAATGCAAGAGGCTGGAGAAAAGAACTGAACCTCGTCAGCTGGAACGACAGAGAACCAAAGTATGACATTCGGGACTGGGCACCAGAACACGCAAAAATGGGAAAAGGTGTCACTCTGTCAGCAGATGAAGCAGTCGAACTGAAAAACCTGCTCGCTGGCATTGACTTCGATTCCTTTGAATAATGGAGGGGCGGACACCATGCCTTATATTTTAGCTTCCGCCTCCCCTCGCCGACAGGAACTGTTACATAAGATTACAGATGATTTTATTATACAGCCGGCAGACGTAGACGAATCCATTCCGGACGATATCTTGCCGGAAGATGCAGCGGTTTATCTCTCTCACATCAAGGCGGAAGCTGTTTCCAACCAGTATCCGGGCAGTATCGTCATCGGCTGCGATACCATTGTATTATTAAACGACCAGATTCTTGGCAAGCCCCATTCGCCGGAGCAGGCTCGGGAAATGCTGCAAATGCTCTCTGGTAACCGCCATCAGGTAATTACCGGAACAACGGTCACAGATGGCAGCCATACGATTTCGTTCGCCTCGGAAACAGCTGTGCAGTTCTATCCGCTCTCAGAAGCAGAGATTTCCGCCTATCTGGAAACGGGCGAACCGTTCGACAAAGCCGGAGCATACGGCATTCAGGGAAAAGGCTCGCTGCTGATTCAGGGCATTCAGGGCGATTATTTCACCGTGATGGGGCTGCCCGTTGCAAAGCTCTATCGGGTTTTGCAGCAATTTGAAACCAACTTCAAAAAGGAGGCATCCAACCTGCATGAATAAGAAAGACCTGCGAGAATTAAAGAAAAACTTCTCCGACACCAGCGACCTCTTCACGATGAATCACGTTGTAACCGCATTCGTTGATGCAGAAAAGAACATTCGCTGCCAGAATAGTCAGGCATACCACGACATTCCACAGGAAGAGGCGTTCTGTTACTGGAAAACCTTCAAGAAAGTGCTCTCCGGCTCGCTCGGAAAAGGGCTGCTCGAATATGAATTCCCGAAGGAAGCCTATGAAGAAGGTGCTCCGCAGCAGATTCTCTATCAAGCACTCAACACAAAACTGAAAGACGAATCGGACGTTTCCATTCTGCTTGACCAGATTGTCCGCCAGATGGATGCAACTTCCATGTATGCCATTTTAGTTGCACACTGCACCTATACGGTTTTCAATAAGACTCGCAACGATGAAAAGAATCCCTATGACAGTCTGGATTATTCATTCCTTGCGGTTGCCATCTGCCCCGTTGAAGTGCGGACAGACGGCTTGATTTACAACGAAACCGACAACGAAATCATGAAAAAAATCGACACCGACCGCATTGTTGCGGAAGTGCCGTCCGATGGATTCCTATATCCGACCTTTACGGGCAGAGGTCCAGATGTCAACCACGTTCTCTACTATACCCGCAAGCCGAAAGAGGTCAATGTCAGCCTAGTCGAACAGGTGCTCGGCTGCAAATTTACTTACACCGCTCAACAGGAAAAAGAACAGTTTCAAGAAATGCTGCAAGACATCCTCGGCGAAGAACTCAACTACAACACCATTACCGCTGTCAATGAGCGGATTCAGAGTGTTGCCGAAGACCCAGAGCCATCCGCAGACCTGCCTGTGATTGACGACATCCAGATACGGGATATTCTCTTGGATGCTGGGGTCAGCGAAGAAAAAGCAGAAGAAATGCAGACCGCTTATCGGGAAAAGGTGCAGAACCACCCGCTTTCTGCGGATAACTTAGTGGATAAGAAAACCGTCATCACCGCTCCGGGGATTTCTGTGCAGGTGAAAAAAGATTTCACATCCTGCGTACACCTGCAAAATGTAGATGGCCACCGCTATCTGATGATTGACTTGGACGACCCAGATATTCAGGTCAACGGGATGTCTGTTGAAATTCCGGAAACGACCCTGCCGCCAACCAGCGAAGAAGCCATGCTGGAACAGCTGGGAACCGATTTTGTTTCCCTGGAATCGACCGATTCCGCAACGGATGAACCGGATTCCGATTTACCATTTTAATGACTGCCGTCCTGCTGCCGCTTTTGACAGCAACGCAGGGCAGTTTTTCTTTTGGAAAAAGTGAAAAATCAGATTGACATTTTTCCAAGAATCCGTTACAATAGAAGAAGTACACTTATTTTGATTTTGATGCATAGGAAAGGGGCATTTTATGAATATTGCAGTTGCACAGTCCGGTGGGCCTACATGTGCCATTAACGCTTCTCTGGTCGGGGTATTCAGTGAGGCACTGAAAGAACCGTCCATTGATGCCATTTTTGGTTCCATCAACGGCATTGAAGGCATGATTGACGACCACCTGATTGACTTGAAAACCATGATTCGTACCAACGAAGACATGGAAATGCTGCTTCAAACACCGTCTACCGTATTGGGTTCTTGCCGCTATAAGCTCAAGGACTGGCACGATGACGACACCGTTTACCAGAAAATCATTCACTGTTTTGAACAGCGGCAGATTGGAGCATTCTTCTACATCGGCGGAAATGACTCCATGGATACCGTTCTGAAACTGTCAGAATACGTCAAGGAAAAGGGCTTGAATACCAAAATTATTGGCATTCCAAAGACCATTGACAACGACCTCTGCATTACCGACCACACCCCGGGATTTGGTTCTGCTGCAAAATATGTGGCAACCACCATGCAGGAAATCACACGGGACAGTTCTGTTTACAGTGCCCCGTCTGTGACCATCGTGGAAATCATGGGACGGAATGCCGGCTGGCTGACAGCCTCTTCCGTTGTCCTCCACGCAAACGGCGAAGTTGCTCCGCACCTCATCTATGTGCCGGAACGCAAGTTCTCCATTGAACAGTTTCTCGAAGATACCCGCCAGCAGATGGCAAAGCACAAGGCTGTTATCATTGCCATTTCTGAGGGCGTTGCAGACCCGGAAGCAGCTGCGTTCCAGTCTGGTGTGACCGATGAATTCGGACACAAGTACCTCTCCGGCATCGGCAAATATCTGGAGCAGGTCGTTCGGGAACAAATCGGATGTAAGGTTCGTTCCATTGAACTGAATGTCATGCAGCGTTGCTCATCGCATCTCTGCTCGAAAACCGATATTGACGAATCGGTTCAAATCGGAGCGGCTGGTGTACGGGCTGCTCTGGCAGGCGAAACCGGTATTGTTATGACGTTCCGTCGGGTTTCTGACCAGCCATATGCCATTGTTGTCAAGTCCACCAGTGCGGCAAATATCGCCAATCAGGAACGCTTCCTGCCGCCTGCTTACATCAACGATGCAGGCAACAATATTACCGAAGCGGCTTGGTCGTATTTCCTGCCGCTGATTCAGGGCGAATGCAACATTCGGCTGCACAACGGCTTGCCGGTGCACTTTAAAATGCAGGAATCCGTCCTGAAGTAAGCCATTCCGGCAAAAAGAAAAGGCTGTTCTGGTCGGTGAAAACCGACGGAACAACCATAAAAACAAAATCTTGCTCTTGCTGCAAGACAGACATGGGGAACTCAGTCCCGTTCGTTTGTCACTGGCAGCACATCTTGAAACACGGCATAAAATTTCATGGGAATAAACCGATCCATATGGCATTTTCCAAAGAACCACTTTTTATAGTCGCATTCTTTAATGATGTCCTCAAAAAATGCATGGATTTCCAGCCGCTGCTGCACATCCACGCCGAGACAATCTTTCAAAGAAGCTGGCGGCTCGTGGGTGATGATATAATCCACAGTTGCCTGATTGCGGTTCAAGTTGCGAATGGCTCTCCGAATCTCGTCATGGGTCGGCTGTTCTTGCCGCCACCAATTGCCTGTATCCCTGCGGTATTCATAGTCTTGACTGTGCCCGCCGCCAAAGGCAAAATATTTCTGGTTTTCGATGGTGTAAATTTCCCCACGCTGCAAGTGAAAAATATTCGGGGCAATCAATCTTGCAACGCCGCCCCGCCAGCGAACCAGCCGATACTGTTGCAGCAAGTCAAAGTTTTCGTGACAGCCATCCACAAAAGCAATGGTATATTTCTTTTCGCTGAGCTTTTTCAGCACAGTTTGCTCTTGTTTGGAGTTGTCCCAGATAAACCCAAAATCACCGCAGACTAGCAGGATATCTCCGGCACGCAGTTTTTTCATTTCCGGCCGCTTGAATCGGCTGTAATCCCCGTGCAAATCTCCTGTTACATAAACCATGTTGCTGCTTCCCTCCTGTTCCGTGAGCATCGAACCCCATTGTTTTTGATTCGATTGCTCTCTGTTTATTCTATCATATTTCTGCGGAAAGGTAAATATCTTTCTCGGAAATTCCCCAAAAAACTTAGAAAAAATACAGACGTATGGCAATGCAATTTCAGAAATGAATGTTCGCTTCTGTAATTGCATTACAATATGTTTCTTTTGTTTTGTTTTTGAGTTGGTGGTACTCGCTTTTTTGGAATCCATACATTATTTTACTGATAAGGAATGCGAATTATGAGAAAAAAATGGAACATCTTGCAGCGGCTGCTGCCGTTGCTCCTCACGTTTGGAATCCTGCTGTCCTTTTGCAGCCTTCCTGCAAAGGCATTTGCCTTTACGCCGCCGTTCACCATTCAAAGTGAATCCGGCATTGTCCTGAATTTGGATACCAATATGATCATCTATGAAAAAAACGCTGACAAACAGCAGATGCCAGCACATTTGGCACAGATTGTTACAGCTCTGGTTGTATTGGATGCCTGCGATGATTTGGACGGCACAAAAATTACCATGTCCCAGAATCCGATGTCTTACTTCTATGACTATACCAATCAGGAAGATGTCCGCTATGCCGATATTATGACTGGCGACACGTTCTCTGTTCGGGAATATCTATATGCCATGCTGCTGGAATCCTCCTGTGAAAGTGCAGAAATTCTGGCGGATTATTTCAGCGATGGCAATGAAGTGCAGTTCGTGAAGAAGATGAACGAAAAAGCCGCAGAAATTGGCTGCGTTGGCACAAACTTCACGAATCCGACCGGACTATATAACAGTTACCAGATTACAACGGCACGGGATATGCTGAAGATTACGCAGTACGCCCTGCAAAACGATACGTTCAAGGAAATTGCAACCACTGCATCGTATGTTCCCACCTCCAAAAATGCCAATCACCCTGCATCCAATTCCCTGAAGTGGACGCACACCAACACCATGATGGATGAAACTGACCAGTATTATTATAAGGGAGCTGCTGGCATTAAAACGGGCAACTTGGAATCCTATGGCAGAAACATCATTACCATGGCAACAAAAGGCGATATTTCCTACCTGCTGATTTTGATGAAAGCACCGTTCGATGATGAAGACGGAGAACTGCAATATTACCACATGGAAGATGCATCCAACCTCTTAAACTGGGCATTCAAAGACTTTTCCTATGTGACATTGGTCAAGGGTGATGAAGAACTGGCAGAAGTTCCGGTTGAAAGTGCAGAGGGAAATGACTATGTGCTTGTACGTCCGGAATCTGACTGTATCACGCTGTGGTGTACAGATGTGGACACCTCTGCCATTCAGAAAAACATCAACCTACAGGAAAACGTCCATGCTCCGATTGAAAAGGGGCAGCAGCTTGGCACACTCGAACTGAAATTTTCCGGCGAAGTAATTGACACCGTTCCGCTGGTTTCGGTTAGCAGTGTCAAGCGTTCTACAGTAAAACAGAATCTCAACGCCCTGAGAGAATTCCCGCATTCTAAAATGATGCTGTATAGTATCTTGGTTGCAACTGCTCTGACACTGATTTATATTGCTCGCTGTGCAAATGCAGCGTATCAGTGCCGAAAAAAGGCAATCGAAGAAAAATCAGTACATCTGATTCCAAAGGCAGTTCGGATTGAGAACAACAATCAAAAGAACTGGAAACGCTCTTCAGATACGGTTTTCTATCATCGCCCTGAACCATCGGAACAGTCGCAATCCCAATCCACAAAATCTGCAACCAAAAAAAATCCGCAGGCAACACAAAAGCCAAGAACCACCACTGCTACTACTGCCACCACCAGAAAACGCAGCACTTCCCCCTCTCAAAAAACGATGCCAAAGCGAAGCGACACTTCTTATACCCGAAAAAAATAACCTTGCTCAAAAACGCTGTTTCAGCTGTTCTCATCCATGCAACAGGAACAGCGTTTTTCTATGATTCTCCCATTCCAAAAAAATGAAACAAAACAAGAAAGGATTCCCAAACATGAAAAAAATCATCACATTCATTCATGGATTCTGTATGGCATTGGCCGACAGTGTTCCAGGCGTTTCCGGTGGAACAGTTGCGTTCCTGCTGGGTTTTTATGACCGTTTTGTTGACTCTCTGGACGACCTGATTTCCGGCACAAAAGAAAAGCGAATCACAGCGATTCGCTATCTCATCAAGCTGGGCATTGGCTGGGGCATTGGTTTTCTCTCAGCAGTTCTGGTACTGGCAAACGTCTTTGAAAGTCACATCTACTTGATTTCCTCGCTGTTTATGGGCTTTATTATTTTCGCCATTCCAGTGGTCATCCTGGAAGAAAAACAGTGCCTGAAAGAGCAAATCAGCCGGATTTTCTTTGTTCTGATTGGCATTGCAGTGGTTTCCGTGATTACTTATCTGACCTCTTCCGGCGATGGTGCAAACATCAGCCTGACGCATCCGAATGTTGGAACATTCCTGTATGTCTTTGTCTGCGGAGCAATTGCAATTTGTGCGATGGTACTGCCGGGCATTTCCGGTTCTACGCTGCTGCTGATTTTCGGCATTTACGTTCCGATCATCACCACCATCAAAGACTTTTTGCACTTGAATTTCAGTGCGTTTCCGACAGTTTTTGTATTTGGTCTGGGTGTTTTAACGGGAATTGTTTCCATCATTAAAATCATTCGGAATGCATTGGACAAGCATCGGGCAGCAACGGTTTACTTAATTATTGGCTTGATGATTGGGTCACTGTATGCCATTGTGATGGGGCCAACCACACTGGACGACCCACAACCGCATCTCACCATTCACACATTCAGCATTTTATTTTTCCTGATTGGCGGAGTGGTCATTATTGGAATGCAGACAATGAAAAAACTTTCTGAGCAAAAAGATGCCTGACATCCAGATACCAGATACAATAGAATCATAGAGCAAATCCCGACAGAACAATCTGATAATGGTTCTGTCGGGATTTTTGGTTGCAGGAATGAGAGCCGCAGGCAAACTGAAAAGTTTTTCGGTGCAGCAGTTTTTCAAAAATGCTGCCGAGGTTTGGGCGAGCAGCCCACATTTGCGAAGCAAACTATTTTGCAACAAGTTCTCCCTGCTGCAATTGCATTTTTTGAAACTTTCCAATTCACAGCTTGATTGTCTTTGTGAAACAAGTTGCAAATTCGGACAAGGCAACGGGGCAATTGCAGCACGCTGGCAGGCAAAAGTAGGGGTGGAACCCCCTTTTGCCGGACGTGAAAGACCGTTTTTCCTAAGAGAAGTTGCTCCTAGGAAAACCAATTGCGTACGGTTCGGCAGAATCGCTCCACTGTCTGCCTTTGTGTTGTTCGCCGGTGGTTGCGTTATCCAAATTATTTTTCAATCTTTCTTAGATTACAGTTTGCAGGAAATTTCTATGTTTTCAAAACAGCGAACAGCTGTTTATTCCCTTTAGATTTCAATACATTCTAATCAACACATTTGTTAAGGGGGACAGCTTGTCCCCCATTTTTAAAGGATGCCTTGCCCTTTTGTCCCTTCGGGACATTTCCCCACACTGTGGGGAATCATCCCTCTCCGCCGAGCTGAGCCAGCTCGACCGCAGTTGCCTGCGGCTCGTATTTGACAGCCTTACTTCTCCAGATACAACAAGACCCGACAGAGTTGTTCCTGCTCTATCGGGTCTTTTCTATGATTTCATTTTCATTCAACTTGCCGTCTGCACAAACTGGCTTCGATACAATTTCGCATAAAATCCGTTCTTCTCCAGCAGCGTTTCATGATTACCCTGCTCGATGATATGCCCATCTTTCATGACTAGAATCACATCTGCTTCCCGAATGGTTGAAAGCCGATGGGCAACGATAAAACTCGTTCTACCCTTCATCATCGTTGCAAACGCCTCTTGAATCCGCACTTCTGTTCGGGTATCAATCGAAGAGGTTGCTTCATCCAAAATCAGCATTGGTGGCAAGCACAACATCACTCTTGCAATACAGAGCAACTGTTTCTGCCCCTGCGAGAGGTTTCCGCCGTCCCGAATTTCGGTATCATATCCCTGCGGCAACTGCTGAATAAAGGTGTGTGCATGGGCTGCCTTGGCTGCCAGAATCATTTCTTCTTCTGTTGCATCCGGCTTTCCCATACAGATATTCTCTCGAATCGTGCCGCTCTTCAGCCATGTTTCCTGCAAAACCATCCCGAAATTCTGCCGGAGGCTATGCCGGGTCATGTGCTTGGTTTCCACGCCATCAATCAAAATCGCTCCGCTGTTTACTTCATAGAACCGCATCAGCAAATTGATAAGCGTTGTCTTTCCGCAGCCCGTCGGCCCAACAATGGCAATCCGCTGTCCCGATTTCGCCTGTAAGTTCAAGTGTTCAATCAGCGGCTTTTCCGGTACATAGGAGAAATTCACATCCTGAATCGTCACATTTCCGTCAACCGTTTTCCTATCCACTGCATCCGGAGCATCCGGCGTTTCTTCTGGTTCATCCAGCAGGTTAAACAGCCGATTTGCACAGGCAACCGCATTTTGCAATTCTGTCAGCACGCCAGTAATTTCATTAAACGGCTTGGTATATTGGTTAGTGTAGTTCAAGAAGCAAGACAGTCCGCCAATCGTAATTCTTCCGCTCAGAACAGAAAGTGCCCCAATCAATCCAACCGCTGCATAGACAACCGCATAAATAAACCGTGTTCCCGGATTAATCAGAGAGGAAAAGAACGATGCACGGAGCGAAGTTTCCTGCAACTTTTTGTTGTTCTCCTGAAACTGCTCCATGGTTGCCTCTTCATGGTGAAATGCCTGAATGACTTTCTGGTTACCAATGGCTTCATTCACCATTGCGGTTTGTTCTGCACGAGCTTCCGACTGTGCCCGAAACATCTTATAAATATGTCCCGAAAGGCTCTTTGCAAACAAGATCGAAAGCGGTGTCATCAAGATAACCACCAGACTGATTTTCCAGTCCAGTACCAGCATGAACAGCAGTGTTCCAATCAGCGTGAACACCCCTGTAAACAGCTGTGTAAAGCCCATCAGCAACCCATCTGCAAACTGGTCAACGTCTGTAATGACACGGCTGACGGTTTCGCCGGTTGGGTGTCGGTCAAGATAAGAGAGCGGCAGCTTCTGAATCTTCTCAAAGGCAGCCGTCCGGAAATCCCGTACTACCTGATAGGTAATTTTATTGTGCATGGTCTGCATGACCCATTGAAACAGGGCAGTTAAAACGGCTAAAATTGCAATCTTCCATAAAATTGGTGTGATAATCGCAAAGGAAACTTTCCCAGCCTCCACCATTGCATCAATCGCATTGCCGACCAAAATCGGAATATACAGCGTAAAGGCAACCGTAAAGGCAGCCAACACCATCGAGGCAATCATCCAGCCCCGATATGGGCGAATCATCTGCCAAATCCGTTTCCAGTTCTGGGGTTCTTTAGCGGTTTTCTTCGGCATTTGTCTGCACCTCCTCTTTCGGGAACTGAGAATAATAGATTTCCTGATAAACCGGACAGGTTTCCAGCAAGTCCGCATGTGTTCCGTTTCCGACCAGTTTTCCGCCATCCAAAACCAAAATCCGGTCAGCCTGTAACAGCGAGGCTGTCCGCTGTGATACTAAAAATGTCGTCGGGCGGTTCGGCATCTGCTGCAAAGACTGCCGCAAAGCAGCATCTGTTGCATAGTCCAAAGCGGATGCACTGTCATCCAAAATCAGAATTCGAGGCTGCCGCACCAATGCACGGGCAATGGTCAACCGTTGCCGCTGTCCGCCGGACAAATTGCTTGCATTTTCGGTAATGCGTTCGTCCAGCTTTCCAGCTTTTTTCTCGACAATTTCTCTTGCCTGTGCGATTTCCAGAGCCTGATACAATTCCGCATCGGTGGCATCTTCCTTGCCCCACTGCAAATTCTCCCGAATTGTACCTTGGAACAACACTGCTTTCTGCGGCACGATTCCGATTTGTGCCCGCAGCGAAGCATCTGTACACTGCTTGACATCCATGCCATCGATGAAAACCGTTCCGGCAGTTGCCGGATAGAAGTTTGGAATCAGGTTCACAAGCGTTGTTTTTCCAGAGCCTGTTCCGCCGATGATTCCAATGGTTTCCCCAGCCTTTGCCGTAAAGCTGATATCTTCCAGAGCATCTGCACTTGCCTGCGGATAGCGGCAGGAAACATGGTCAAACCGAATCTCTGCACCGGTTGTCGCAGCAATTTTACAATCCTGCTTGCCAGTGTTGTCCGGTTCTTCACCAAATTCCAGCATATCTTGAATCCGGTTGCCGCTGGCAATGGATTTTGTCAGCGTAATAATCAGGTTCGCCAACTTAATCAGTTCTACTAAAATTTGTGACATATAGTTATACAGGGCGATGATTGCACCCTGCGTCAAAACGCCAACATTGACTTGTAATGCACCCGTCCAAATCAGAAAAACAATTGCCAAGTTCAGCAGAATATAGGTTGCTGGATTCATCAGGGCAGAAATCCGTCCAACTCGCTTTTGCAAGGCAGAAAGTTCGACACTCTCCTGCGTGAAGGCATCCATTTCTTCCTGTTCTTTCCGGAATGCACGCAGCACCCGAACACCCAACAAATTTTCACGGGTACGTCCTAAAATGCCATCCAATTTCTTCTGTACATTCTGATACAGCGGAATGCTGCCGAACATAATCGCAAATACCACAATCGTCAGCAGCGGAATGACTGCTGCAAAAATCAAGGCACATTTGACATCTACCGTAAACGCCATAATCATTGCCCCAATGACGACAAACGGCGACCGCATGACCAGACGCAATGCCATATTGACACCACTTTGCACCTGATTGACATCACTGGTAATACGGGTAATCATGGTGTTTGTCCCCATCTGGTCAAGTTCTGCATACGACCGTTTTTGAATATGCTGCATCATGGCATAGCGAATATTTGCCCCGAAGCCAGCAGAAGCTTTCGCTGCAAAATACTGGGCTGTAGTGGCACTTGCCAGCCCGACCGCTCCCAAGGTAATCATCAGCAAAACCGAACGAACAATGATCCCTTTATCCGCTCCCCCGATGCCGCTGTCAATCATGTGAGCAACCACCAGCGGTACCAGCAACTCAAAGACGACCTCCAGCAGCTTAAACAGCGGTGCACAAATCGACTCTTTGCGGTACGGCTTCAAAAATCGCAGTAATTTCCACACAAAAATACAATCCTCCTCTTGATTTTTTCTGTATTTTATTATATCATAGAAAGCGGGATTCCAAAAATATATATTTCATATGGAATCCATACTTTTTCGCTATAGGAGGAAATCATGGACTTCCACCAGTTACAATATTTTGTGGCGATTGCCGAGAGCGGCAGCATTACGGCTGCGGCAAAGAAACTTTTTCTCTCTCAGCCGCCGTTAAGCATGCAGATGAAACGACTGGAAAAAGAATTGGGCTGTGTATTATTCTTGCGAGGTGCAAGAGAAGTCCAGCTGACCGAAGCCGGAAAGTTGCTCTATACCCGTGCAAAATCCATGCTGGAGCTGCGGCGAATCACTGAAGAAGAATTGGCTGTCTGCTCCGAACAGACCAGCGGAACGATTCGGTTAGGGGTTATTTCATCGGTTGGCTGTTCCCTGCTGCCGCAGTGGCTGAAATGGTTTCATGCACAGTATCCGCAAATTCGGTTTTCACTCTATGAATCTGACACTTATCAGATTTTAGAAAAGCTGCACCAAGACCGTGTAGAACTAGCTTTGGTGCGTTCGCCATTCTCTGCAGAGGGCATTCAGAAAGTTCCCCTACAGACAGAATCGCTCATTGCAGTGGGGCATCATTCGTTCTTTTCCGAGGCAGACACCATTTCCCTGCAAGAACTGGCAGAACGTCCACTGATTATCTACCGCCGCTGGGAACACATCTTAAACCAGACATTCCGCACATTGGAACTACCTGTTTCTTATTTCTGCGTGAATGAAGATGCCCGAACAACTGTCTACTGGGCAGATGCTGGGCTAGGAATTGGAATTGTTCCGGAGTCTGCCTGCTCCCTGCTGCAAAATCCGGAAACCCGAATCGTTCCCATCTCCGATTCCCTACCGGATACGACGATTTATTTAATACGGCGAGAACAGGCATATCTTGCCCCTCATACAAAAATTTTCTGGGAAGGCTTACAGAAACACTGCAAGCGTTAAACCAACAGAAAAACCCCCATGCATGGCATTTGCTCCACGCATGGGGGTTCGTTGTATCAATCAGAGTGTTTGCAATTTATTCAGAAACGATCAGGCTCTTGCCAGTCATTTCTTCCGGCTGCGGCAAGCCAAGTACTTGCAGCATTGTCGGAGCGATGTCCGCCAGAACGCCGCCGTCACGCAGCTTGCAGTCTTCGCCAACCACGATAAACGGTACCGGGTTGGTGGTATGTGCGGTGAACGGTGTGCCGTCCGGTTCGCACATCTTATCTGCATTACCGTGGTCAGCGGTAATCAGGGCAACGCCGCCCTTTGCCAGGATGGCATCTACCATTCTGCCCACGCAGGTATCAACAGCTTCTACAGCCTGCTTTGCAGCATCAAAGATACCCGTATGACCAACCATATCGCAATTTGCATAGTTCAGGATGATGACATCATACTTTTCTTCTTCAATTGCCTTTACAACTGCATCGGTTACTTCGTATGCACTCATTTCCGGCTTGAGGTCGAATGTCGGTACATCTGGGCTTGGAATCAGAATTCGTTCTTCGCCGTCAAATACCTTTTCTTCGCCGCCGTTAAAGAAGAAAGTAACGTGTGCATACTTCTGAGTTTCTGCAATTCGCAGCTGAGTCTTTCCGCACTTGCTCAGATATTCGCCCAGTGTCATATGCAGCTGTTCCGGCGGATAAGCAACGGTTACATTCGGCATGGTTGCATCATACTGTGCCATGCAAACGAAATGCAGCGGGAAGAAGCCCTTCTTGCGTGCAAAGCCCTTGAATTCTGGGTCAACAAAACTTCTGGTAATCTGTCTTGCACGGTCAGGACGGAAGTTGAAGAAAATCACGCTATCCTGTTCCTTGATCAAGCCATTCTGATCCAAAACGGTCGGCAGCATAAATTCATCAGTTACTTCCTTTGCATAGGAATCTTCGATTGCCTGAACAGGTTCGGTTCCGGTTTCACCCTCGCCATAAACCATAGCAGCATATGCCTTTTCGACACGATCCCAAGCGTTATCACGATCCATTGCATAGTAACGGCCGGAAATGGTTGCAATCTTACCAACGCCAATTTCCTGCATCTTTTCGCAAGTGGTCTTCATGAAGCCAGCTGCGGACGTTGGCGGTTCATCTCTGCCGTCCAGGAATGCATGAACATATACATCTTTCAGACCGTGCCGCTTTGCCATTTCCAGCAGACCGAACAGGTGTTCCATGTGGCTGTGTACGCCGCCCGGAGAGAGCAGACCCATCAGGTGCAGAGCCGTGCCGTTCTTTTTGCAATTTTCCATCGCATCGCACAGAGCCTTGTTTTCAAAGAATACGCCGTCCTGAATGTCCTTTGTAATCTTGACCAGCATCTGATAAACGATTCTACCAGCACCGATGTTGGTGTGACCAACTTCGGAGTTGCCCATCTGTCCATCCGGCAGACCAACGTCCAGACCGCTTGCACCAATCAAGGTGTGCGGGCCTTGCAAATACTTGTCGATATTCGGCTTGTTGGCAGCTGCAATGGCGTTGCCAAAGGTATCCTTGTTATAGCCGAAACCATCCATGATAATCAATGCAACTGGTTTTTTACTCATGTTTTTTCTCCTTTTCAAAAACAGGCGGTCATCAAAAACCGCCTGTCTGATTCATGCAATTTTTACTGAAAAGAATTTGCTTACTTAGAAGCTTCTTCCAGCAGAACGCCGAACTTTTCAGCAACCAGAGAAGCACCGCCAATCAAGCCGCCGTCGATGTCTTCCTTAGCCAGCAGTTCTGCACAGTTCTTTTCGTTCATAGAACCGCCGTACTGAATGGTCATGCCGTCAGCAACTGCCTGACCGAACAGACCAGCAACGGTCTTCCGGATGAAACCGCAAACTTCTTCTGCCTGTTCTGCAGTTGCAGTCTTACCAGTACCAATTGCCCATACCGGTTCATAAGCGATGATGACATTCTTGATGCACTTTTCGCAAGCGTCATGCAGAGCAACCTTTACCTGCTTTGCAACGACTTCTTCTGTGATGCCCAGTTCCCGTTCTTCAAGGGTTTCACCAACGCACAGAATAACTGTCATGCCAGCCTTCAGAGCAGCAGTGGTTCTCTTGCGAACAGTTTCATCGGTTTCACCGAAGTACTGTCTTCTTTCAGAGTGACCAACGATAACATACTTTACGCCCATTTCTGTCAGCATATCTGCAGAAATTTCGCCAGTGAATGCACCCTTTTCTTCAAAGTGTACGTTTTCAGCACCAACTTCAATGTTGGTACCTTCTGTCAGCCGCAGAGCAGTTTCCAGGTTGGTGAACGGTACGCAGATAATCACACCGCAGGTCTTGTCTGCTGCGATTGGCTTGAGTGCTTCAATCAGTTCCGCAGCTTCCTTGCGGTTCTTGTTCATTTTCCAGTTGCCGGCAATAATTGCCTTTCTCAGTGCCTTATTCATAATTGAATTTGCTCCTTATTCTTCATAATTTTCGCCGTCTTGTTCCGGCAATTCCCGTACAGATTCATCCGATACCCGATGATTGCAGTTGTTATAGCTGCCGATGACAATGCCTTTCGAGAATGGAACTGCAAGCAGTCCAATCAAAATCCCGCAGGCAACCCCACAGGCAAACGGCAATGCAACCTCTTTTTTCGGGAGATTCGCAATCTGTTCCCATGTTTTTTTCAACATTGGCAGTTCCTTTCTGTTGGAACAGCCGCTCTTCTACCGGAGCAGAAAAGCGGTCTGCTTCCCAGAAAACAAAATCTCTTACTTGTTTGCGATTACTGCAACGCCCGGCAGTTCCTTGCCTTCCAGGTATTCCAGAGATGCACCGCCACCAGTAGAGATGTGGCTCATCTTATCAGCGAAGCCCAGCTGCATAACAGCTGCTGCGGAGTCACCGCCGCCGATGATGGTAGTTGCATCGGTATCAGCCAGAGCCTGTGCAACCGCAATCGTGCCCTTTGCCAGAACCGGATTTTCAAATACACCCATCGGGCCATTCCAAACAACGGTCTTTGCAGACTTTACAGCATCAGCGAACAGCTTCTGTGTCTTTTCGCCGATATCCAGACCCATTCTGTCAGCCGGCAGGTGCTGTGCATCGTAAGTTTCCACTTCGATTTCTGCATCGATCGGGTTCGGGAAATCCTTAGCAGTTACAGTATCAACCGGCAGGAGCAGCTGCTTGCCGTTTGCCTTTGCCTTTTCGATCATTTCCTTGCAGTAATCCAGCTTGGTGTCATCTACCAGAGAAGTACCAACTTCATAGCCTTCTGCCTTCAGGAAGGTGTAAGCCATACCGCCGCCGATAATCAAGGTATCGCACTTTTCGAGCAAGTTTGAAATGACATTCAGCTTGTCAGCAACCTTTGCACCGCCCAGAATTGCAACGAACGGACGAACCGGATCTTCAACTGCATTGCCGAGGAACTGGATTTCCTTCTGCATCAGATAACCAACTGCGGTGGTCTTTACAAACTTGGTAACGCCAGCAGTGGAAGCGTGTGCTCTGTGGGCACTACCGAATGCATCCATTACAAATACATCTGCGAGGGAAGCGAGTTCCTTGCTGAATTCTTCGCCGTTCTTGGTTTCTTCTGCACCACGGAATCTGGTGTTTTCCAGAACGATGATTTCGCCGTCCTGCATTGCATCTACAGCAGCCTTTACGCTGTCATCTACAACTTTATCAGACGGTACGAAAGTAACCTTTGTCGGAGCAACCAGTTCTGCAAGGCGTTCTGCAGCAGCCTTCAGGGAGAACTTTGCTTCCGGACCATTCTTCGGCTTACCGAGGTGAGAGCAGAGGATTACCTTGCCGCCTTCGGAAACGAGCTTTTTAATAGTCGGGAGAGCAGCCTGAATCCGGTTGTCGTTTGTGATCACGCCATCCTTCATCGGTACGTTAAAGTCTACTCTTACCAGTACCTTTTTGCCCTTTACATCAATATCGTCTACTGTTACTTTGTTCAAACCTGCCATTTTCTGACATCCTTTCATGAATAAATGTAAACCTTTTTGCAGTGCAATCGCACCGTACTCTTTTATTTTACACTATTTTACTGCATTTTGCAAGTACTTCTCCAAACATTTTAAAAAACTTTTCGGAATCTTTCCGCAGGGCCGTGCATTCCTGTGCAAAATGCCGGATTTCAAACGAAAAACCGCTGCACCGGTTTCCCAGCACAGCGGTTTGATTCCTTTTATTTGCTTTTCGCAAACAGCCAGTAGTTAAGCATTTGTCTTTGGAACATAAACCGTATCCGGTTCAAGATCTCCTGTATAATTCGGATCATCTGGATCCTGAATCACAATTTTAACTGGAGCATAATAATACTGCTTTTCATTGTCCCGATTATAAGCTTTCTGTCCAGCTGCTGCCCGTGCATAACCAGCCAAATTATAGCATGCATCGGTAATATCAACGATTCCATTCAAGTCAACATCTGCCAGATTCTTTTGTACTGCTGTCAGTTCTACATTCTGACCTGCACTCACCTTTGCATAGTAGACCAGAATATCCAAAGTATCGCCTACCTCAGCCATTCCACTCATATCAATATCCCCGAGCGGATAAACCTGCATTTCCGTGTAGAGCTTGTCAGCATCTGCCTGGTCGACGGTTCCATCTTCGTTGACATCTGCCAGCTTCAGCTGTTCCTCTGTCAGCGTATAGGTGTCATCCAGCACATAACGGGAAACCCATCGCCGTATCGTGACCCGTTACAACGCCGTCCATGTCCACATCGCCGAGAGCGTAAGTTGTTTCTTCTGCACTTGCACCCAGTACCGGCAAAGAAGCCAGTGCCAATACAGCTGCCATGTATGCACATAATGTTTTTTTCATAACGATCCATCCTTTCTTAAGTAAACAACAATATTATTTTGTTTACAATATCATTGTATCACTTATTTAATTTTTTTGTCAAGTTAAAAACAACAAAAACAGCACTAAAATTCAAGATGCGTTTTTGTGCAATTTTAACAAATTACATAGTAATATCTGCATATACCACCTTGGAAAGTTCTGTGTTGATCAATGATTTCGGATCCTGACTTGCAGCTGCTTGTGCATAATAAGTAATCAACAAATCTCCATCTTTCTTTTCAATATGTCCATTCTGATCACAGTCAGCAATTTCGGAAAACGGAACGCTATTCGCATACAGAGAATCCTTGAAACGTTCCCGATAAGTTCCAGTTGTTCCACTCTGTAATGTATAAGTGCGATCCATTGTTAGCATATTATTCAAAGAAATGGTTTCTACTATTGGGTATTCAAACTTTTCTGTACAAGCATTTAGAAAAGAAACAATTCCCAATAACTCTGTTACATCACTCATGTTAATCGAACCATCCGGAATTACATCACCAATTTTTCTTGTGTAAATATCCTTTTCAACTGTTTTGGTTGTTTCATCCGGCACAACCGGAACATTGCTAATATTACTGCCAAATCTAATATTCTCTGAATTAGAAATATACTGATAAACACATGCAGAAAAATCATATGTTCTTTTTTTATCATTATACTTTAATGCCATAGAAATAGCAGCCGTTCCAGGATTATAAGTTGTATAAAATGTAACCTTAATCATATCATCTGATTCCGATTCAACCGCTAAGTCATAGGTAAACTTAGAATTTTCATTGTAGTACAACGCATCCGCAGAAAACGGAACCATGCTGGTTGCAAGTGTTGCGACTGCCATGATAGCTGCTGCCATTTTCTTAAAGCTTCTCATAATAAGTTTTCCTTCAACTTACCCAACCTACATACTTATTATATATCAAATACCTATAAAAGTCAACCTATTTTTCCATTCTTTTTGAAAATAAAAGTAAATCGCTGAAAAAATATCATATCTTTTTCAATTCGACAAGATTCGACATTTTTTCTACGAAAAATAATCAGAAAAAAAGCACCTCCATTTTGGAAGTGCTTTTTGTGCTGATAAAATCTCAGTTTATTCTGCATTTTCTGCAGTCGTTTCTGTAGAATCGGTTGTTTCCGTAGAATCGACACCCGTCACATCTGTACCCGTTGTGACAGCCGCCATTTCTGTTTCCTGATACGCAACGATAAATCCGCCGACATTATCACCGGAAACCGTATAGGTTGCATCCTGCGGCACGGCAATTTGTGTGCTGCCGCTGGTGTTGGCTTGCATATAGAAAACTTTCCATTCTCCACCGTCTGTATCAATTGTCAATGGCTTATCTGCGGAATAGCCCTGGATCTCTTCTAAGTATTCTTCTAAACAAAGCCCATTTTCATACATATAAAGGGCATGCGGAACGCCAACATACCGGAATGTATACGCTCTTGGACTGATGCCGGTTTTATCGGCTTTTCCGTCCGGATACCGCAAAACAAATCCATACTCTGCGGCATGCTCTGCAATCCATGCATAATCGCCAGTCGCTGCATAATAATTCGAGGTTGTCCCATTCGGATAAATCACCAAATCAAACGACCGTGCTGTATGATAATCAGAATATCCGCCCGGCAGCATCGTCTTTTTGCTTTCATAATAGGCAGCCTGTTCTTCCCGTGTCCGGTATCCGCTCACAATCATAATATCATTGTTGTCATAGATATTATAATATGCCTGCATCAGCTGATTAAAATGGTCAATGACATCTGTATCCAGAGAAACTTCCATATCACTGACACTATAACAACTGTTTTTGCCCTCATAGACTGTTTCTAAGCTGACATCATCTGCGGCAAATGTATAAACATGGTCGGCATTGACCAGAATCAAGCTACCCTTATGGACATCTTCCGCCGTCAGTGCCAATGTTCGTTCCAGCGGCTCTGTGGAAATCTGTGTGGTGGTTGCTGCTGCACCGAAGGAACTGTTCCCAGTCGTATCCTTTTTTCCACACTGTTTCACGCCCAGTACCAGCAGACAAATCAAGCCAATCAAAACCAGTGCAACCAGTACAATCCGGTCATAGCGAATTCTCGGTTTTTTGCGTCTGGGTGGACGGTTACCGGATGGCTGCGGATTCGGATGGTCTGCATGTTGTGTTGTATCCCAAGCTGACATATGGTTCTTCCCCTCTTTCTAAAAATCATTCTGCAAACGGAAACGCTGTAAATTCGTCTCATTTTTCTTCTCTCATTTTACCACAAATCAGACGATTTGTAAATATGCCTTTTCGGAAAATGGCACATAGCACAATTTCCCACTTTTATTTTTGGACAATGCTGACAACAAACGCAACATATTTTTGTCATATTTCTATGGCTTTTGTCGGGAAACTGCCCCGTATTTCCGACGATTTTTCCACCAATTCGACCTGTCATAAAAAATTTACATTTTCAAAGAAACTATTCTTGACATTCCGCAGAAACTATGATATAATAGAAAAACCGCATGGGTTCAGGTCAATTGAAACACCTTTTTTCGTGTACCTGAAACAGCGAGTTTGAAAAGAAGGCAGGTGCATACACATGTACGCAGTCATTGAAACCGGCGGAAAGCAGTATCAGGTAAAGCAGGGAGACGTTGTTTTTATCGAAAAGCTGAACGCTGAAGAAGAATCTACCGTTACATTTGATAAGGTTGTTGCTGTTAGCAAGGAAGACGGTCTGACCGTTGGTGCTCCTTATGTTGCAGGTGCAACTGTAAGTGCAAAGGTTCTGAAGAACGGTAAGGCAAAGAAGATCACTGTTATGACTTACAAGCCGAAGAAGTCCGAAAAGAAGAAGCAGGGTCACAGACAGCCGTATACTAAGGTACAGATCGAAGCCATCGAAGCGTAAGTTTTCTGTATCATGATTACCGCCACATTTTATCATCGCAATCAGCGGCTGACGGGTGGTTCCG
>UMLG01023128.1_pt1 | contig 32137 bp, 29 predicted proteins | sample 1966511 | NCBI WGS metagenome assembly UMLG01 (sample SAMEA4836195, study PRJEB28245) | human gut metagenome | biome: gut microbiome; material: fecal sample | place: Denmark | collected 2008
ATCCGAATAAGGATGACAAAAACTTTAATAAATATGTAAATTCACGCCTCGAAAACGGCGAAATTAAAATAATTATCCGAGATTTGGTAGAGGGAGGTAAAAGCTATGAGCATTGCGATTGACAAGCAGAAGTGCATAGGCTGCGGAAGATGCCGAAATGTATGTCCCGGCAGTCTTATAAAGCTTGACAGTGACAACCGTGCTTACATAAAGTATCCGAAAGATTGCTGGGGCTGTACTTCATGTATTAAGGAATGTCCTGCATATGCAATCAGCTTTTATCTTGGTGCAGATATCGGCGGTATGGGCAGTCTTGTTCATACCGAGAAAAAGGGCGATATACTTAGTTGGATGATTGACAAGCCCGAGGGTGAAACCATTAAGATAGATATTAACCAAAAGGAATCGAATAAGTACTGAGGAGGAATAAGAATGAGTCAGCTTTCACATTTAGATGAGCTTGAAGCAGAGGCTATATATATAATCAGAGAGGTAGCCGCAGAGTGCGAAAAGCCTGTTATGCTCTATTCAATAGGCAAGGACAGCTCTGTTATGCTCCACCTCGCAATGAAGGCTTTTTACCCTGAAAAGCCGCCGTTCCCGTTTATGCACATAGACACTACATGGAAGTTTAAAGATATGATTAAATTCCGTGACGATACAGCAAAAAAACTTGGCATTGAGATGATTGTTTATTCCAACGAAGAGGGAATAAAGCAGGGTATCAATCCGTTTGACCACGGCGCTGCTTATACGGATATTATGAAAACACAGGCTTTAAAGCAGGCACTTACAAAGTACGGCTTTACAGCGGCATTCGGCGGCGGCAGACGAGATGAAGAAAAGTCAAGAGCAAAAGAGAGAATTTTCTCTTTCAGAAATCAGGCGCAGGCTTGGGACCCTAAAAATCAGCGTCCCGAGATGTGGAAACTTTACAACACTAAAATCAACAAGGGCGAAAGCATAAGAGTTTTCCCAATTTCAAACTGGACAGAAAAAGACATCTGGCAGTACATAAAGAGAGAAAATATAGATATTGTTCCGCTTTATTTTGCGGCGAAAAGACCTGTTGTATATCGTGACGGCAATATTATAATGGTTGACGATGACAGATTCCCGCTCAAAGAGGGTGAAGTACCGGAGTACAAGTCGGTTCGTTTCAGAACCCTTGGCTGTTATCCTCTTACAGGCGGTATTGAATCAACCGCAACTACCCTTGACGAAATCATTGACGAAACTTTAAGCTCTGTGTCTTCCGAGCGTACCTCAAGAGTTATTGACAACGAGGCGGCAGGAAGTATGGAACGCAGAAAAAGGGAGGGCTATTTCTAATGAAAGGTTTATTGAAGTTTATTACCTGCGGAAGTGTGGATGACGGTAAATCTACACTTATAGGTCATATTCTGTATGATGCAAAGTTAATTTACGCCGACCAGGAAAAAGCTCTTGAGCTTGACAGTAAGTTAGGCAGCCGTAACGGTGACATTGACTATTCGCTTTTGCTTGACGGTCTTATGGCAGAGCGTGAACAGGGCATCACAATAGATGTTGCTTACCGTTATTTTACAACCGATAACAGAAGTTTTATTGTAGCCGATACCCCCGGCCATGAGGAATATACAAGAAATATGGCGGTAGGTGCGTCTTTTGCAGACCTCGCCGTAATTCTTATAGACGCATCTCAGGGTGTACTTGTGCAGACAAGAAGACACGCAAGAATCTGCAAACTTATGGGTATAAGACATTTTGTTTTTGCGGTAAATAAAATGGACCTTGTAAATTACAGTGAACAGCGTTTTAATGAAATCGTAGCACAGATTGACGAGCTTAAAAAAGAGCTTTCTCTTGAAAATATCTACATTATTCCGCTTTCTGCCACAGAGGGCGACAATGTAACTGTAAAGTCAAAGAATATTCCCTGGTATAACGGAGTGCCGCTCCTTGAATACCTCGAAAAGGTTGATGTATCAGCATCAGAGGAGGAAGAGGGCTTTTATATGCCTGTTCAAAGAGTTTGCCGTCCCGATCACACATTCAGAGGTTTTCAGGGACAGATTGAGTCGGGCAGTATAAATGTAGGCGATGAAATCATTGCATTGCCAAGCAACGAAAAAGCTAAGGTTAAGCAGTTGCTTGCGGCAGGCAAAGATGTAAAAACCGCATTTAAGGGTCAGCCTGTTACAATTACACTTGATAAAGAAGTTGATGTGTCAAGAGGCTGTGTAATTGCAAAGGACACAAAACTTGCGTCTTATCAGAAACTTAATGTATCAATTCTCTGGATGGACGACGAACCTCTTGCGGTCGGTACAGATTATCTTGTAAAACTCGGTACAAAGACAATCAGCGGTATTATTACAGGTATTGAATATGCTGTTGATGTAAATACAGGCGAGCATATCAAGGCAGATGCTTTAAATAAAAACGGTATTGCGGTATGTAATCTTTTACTTACCGAGCCGATTGTTGCCGACTTGTTCTCTGCTCACAAAACTTTGGGTGAACTTATACTTATAAATCGTGTAACGAATATGACTTCGGCATGCGGTGTGGTTGAAAAGGTAAGTCAGAAAGGCGTATCGGGTTCTGAAAAAGCTTCGTTCAAAAACGGCGAGCTTGAGGCAAGAGGAGATATTTTTGAAGAATTCTACTATGATACCACAAGCCTTAATGTACTTAAATATCAGCCTGTAAGAGAAACTTACACTGTCGGTGACGAAATTCCGACAAGCGGCGACAGCTACTCATATCCTGACAGCTTTGATATTATTGTACTTCGTGATCTTGTTGCGGTAAGCGTTCGCAATAAGGTGGTTACTGCAATTACTCATGCAGATGATTACAAATACAGCGCTGTGCCTGTTATCAACGGCAGGGGTTTTGAGATTCTTGCAGACAGCGATGAAAAAATCAAAACAATGCTTGACGAATACAAAAATCTTGAAGATATTAACGATTCAAAATTCTTTGCAAAATGGGTAAAGTTTAATACATACAGAAAAATTGTAATTCAAAAGCTATAATAACCACAATACATAAAAACAGATGTAAAACGAATTTGAGTTTTGCGTCTGTTACTGTGCTGATGACATTCGGCTTTGTAATAATTATGATAAAAGGTATAATCGTACCGTGCATAATTTTAGCGATAGTATGGCTTTGTCACCTGATTTATTTTATATTCTTTGTGAAAACAATTGCAGAATAAATTAAAAAGACAAATATACGACAGTGTGTGATTTTTATTTCATACACTGTCGTTTTTTGTAAAATTGATGTATATGTCGAAATTTAATTGACAAAAATAATCGTTAATGATATTATAAAATTGTATTAACTTTATATTTTATATGCAAATATTACACAGATTTATTTATGGGTGAAAAGTAATGAAGATAAAAAATATTAATTTCTTGGCAAAAGCAAATATCAAAGGTAATCGAAAGAGTATATTTATTACAGCTTTTATGGTTATACTTGTTATTTCCCTTACATTGATTTCAAGTTATGCCGTAACAATTAACAGAGCCGTAAATGATTATAAAAATGATATTCGTGCGAGAATGATTACTTTCAGTCCGATAGACAATGGTGCCGTTACCGACGAATTAAAGAGCAAGTTAATGTCTTTTGACCATGTGGAAGATATATACGAACTTAAGGGAATAATAAATCAGTATATGGATGTAGTTGATGTAAGTGACGAAAACGGCGAATATAAAGATTTTTATAAAGGCAACGAAGATTTAAAAGGCAGTTTAAATTTATATCCGTTGATAGGCGATGAAAAAATGGATGTAATGGCAGGAAAAAGTCTTGATGAAAGTCCCGTGTACAGTTGTATAATACCAAGTCTTTTTTATCCTTTTGAATATGAAAACACTGATTCTGACCTTAATTATATAGACGGCGAAAGTCTTATCGGAAAAACAATTACAGTAACGCCTTCGAATGGTGACGGACTTGAAGTTTTTTATAATATCGACCCTGAATTGGCAATGTATGAAAATAAAACTATGTATTTGCCTGCAATTGAATATAAGTTGAAAGTTGTGGGTGTGTATTATTCAGAGCCTACAACTAAGGGCTATTATAACCATATATTTGTTTCGGAGGATACGGGGGTGCAGATAATTCAAGACGCTTTTGACGCTTCAATAATAGATTTGAATGATGAAAGGTCAAATGCCGTGCATTGGTACAAGACCCCGTCTTTGCACGATCACTTTATAGTCGTTGATGATTACGATAACATAGTACCGTTGTGTAATGAACTTAATGAGGCAGGGTATTTTGTATTTTCCGACCCCGAACTCGGAATACAGGAGGAAACGGTTAAATTATCAAAAGTTTTCAAAATATTAAGTGTTTTTATGATTTCGGCATCGCTTATACTGTGTGTTGTTATTCTTATACAATCGACGGTGCTTTCTCTGCTTAACAGAAAGGGTGAAATCGGTTTGCTGAAAGCTATAGGTTATAAAAACAGTCAGATATTTAAATGTATGTATTTTGAACAGTTGATTCTTACAATAAGGGGCTGTGCTATAGGTGCGGTTATTTCAGCATTGGTAATTGCGGTTATGAATTTTATGTTTAATCATGATACATATATAAATCGTTTGTATGTTGTAAATTGGACTGATTACCTGATTTTCCTTGCCGTTTCATTGGCTTTGGCAGTTGTTGTTCCGCTTATATGTCAGCTTATTTCACTCTGCAAAATTAATAAAATACAGCCAAAGGACGCTATGAATTAAATTAAACGAGGTACTGTTATGAACGCAATAGAATTAAAAGAAATTTCAAAAATATATAACAACAGTGTAGTTGCCGTGGACAATGTTTCGCTTACGGTAAATCAAGGTGAATTTATTGCCGTTATGGGACAGTCGGGCAGCGGAAAAAGCACTTTGCTTCAAATTGCGGGTTTACTTGATACTTGCACATCGGGGCAGGTAATTATTAACGGCAATGATGTATCTACCCTTGACAAAAATGCGCTTGCAGATGTTCGTATGGAAAATTTAGGCTTTGTGTTTCAAGCCTTTCATCTTAATGCACATTTAAAACTCTACGAAAATGTTATGGTACCTATGCTGATAAACGATAAATTCACCTCAATGAATGATATGAAAGAACAGGCAATGCAGCTGATAGATTCGGTAGGTCTTACTAACCGCAAAGAACATTATCCTTTCGAACTTTCTGGCGGTGAACAGCAGAGAGTTGCCATTGCAAGAGCGCTTGCCAATGACCCCGATTTTATTCTCGCCGACGAACCGACAGGAAATCTTGACAGTAAAAACGAACTTATGGTTTTTGAAGAATTAAAAAAGTTGTGTTATCTTGGCAAAGGTGTGCTTGTTGTAAGTCATAATGACGCCGTTATTGATTTTGCGGATAAAATATATACTATGAAAGACGGAGTATTGGGAGAAAAGTAAAATGAAACTTGCAAAACTAAATATTCTGATAAAATCATCGGTAAAAACCAGAAAGCTGTCTTCCGCATTTTTCTGTATATTTGTGATATTATCAACAGTTCTTATGCTTTTGTCGATTGGTTTGATTTTACCTATGACTGACAATGTGGTAAATAAAATTAATAATCATATTTCAAGACGAGAACTTGAAACTGATTTTACGGATAATATACCGGACGACTATATAGAAAGTAAAATCACAAAGCTGAAAGAAAATCAATATGTAACCGATGTTTATAAAATTCCGTCAAAACTGACTTTTTCCGATAGTTCTAAAACTTTGTCGTCACAATACACATTGGCGTTTGTTCATAACGAAAGTTCTCCTTTAATTACTTCGGGCAGAACTTTTGACGAAAGCGAAACCGGAGTAGCGCTTGTTCCCGAAAAAATAAAAGATTACAATGAAAACGAACGCAAATTCAGTGAGATAAACGGTGAAGATTTAATCGGAAAAACTCTTGAATTAAATGTAGGAGAGGATACGGTATTTAAAATAAAAATAATCGGCGCTTACAGTACATCGGATCCTATATTTGAAAATAAAGAAATACTTGTGCCGAAGAATGATTTGTTTAAATACGATGCGGCGGTATCGGGTGAATATTCGGGCGATAAAAGTTATATGATTGTTGTAGATAAACCCGAAAATACCGAAACGGCGCTGCAGGAGTTGTCTGATATATGTAATGTTTATAAAAGAACGGATGTTATAAATGTACAGACTTATAATACAGCAATGTATATTTCTCTTGCGACAGCGGTTTTATTTATTGCTTTTATTATAGTCGGATTTTTTATTTTTTTAAAAAACAATATAAGCAACCGTACAAACGAGCTTGCTTTGTACCGTGCTCTCGGCTACAAAACAAAGCATATATTTTATATAATTTTTACAGAGCATATAATACTCGCTTTGATTTCGATATTTATAGGTATAATTTTCGCTTTCTTGTTAGGAAATCTGCTTATAAATCCTTACATATATTCATTGCTTGGCAATACAATTATGGAAATGACCGTAAAAATAACGATTGGTGAAATTTCAACGGTAATACTGATGATTATATTGCTCCTCTTTATAGTTTGTAAAACAGCGGTAAAACGGTCTGAAAAAACAGACTTAACCGTCTTACTTAGAGAAAGATAAGGACAATCCCTCAACGGTAAATTTCATAATTTGCTGTTGAGGGATTTTTATAATGCAGGTTTATTTAATATGTTATACAATTAAAAACTCTCTTGACAAAGAGATAAATTAATGATAAGATAACAGTGTTATATAACGCTGTTATCTTTTGTGAGGTAATTTAAATGACAGGTAATGAAGAAACAAAGGCAAAAATCGAAAAAGCGGCTCTTGATGAATTTATGGAAAAAGGTTTTGCCAATGCCTCATTAAGACAAATAGTAAAAAATGCAGGACTTACCACAGGTGCGTTTTACAAATATTTTCCTACTAAAGAAGATTTATTTGCTTCGCTGGTTGAACCGTATGCAAATAAAATATATTCTATTTATGATGTTACTTTGCAAAATTTTCAGACTTTGTCGAGCAGTGAACAGCAAAATGCTATGACTAGAGTTTCAACGGATTCCATCACGCAAATGCTCAACTATATTTACGAACATTACGATAATTTTAAATTGCTGCTTTGTAAGGCTGACGGCACGGAGTTTACTTCTTTTATACATAATCTTGTTGAAAGAGAAACGCAGTCAACCCTTACATTTATTGAAGATATGCGAAAAAGCGGAACGGAAATTCCGCAGCTTGACAAGGACTTTATTCATATGGTGTCGAGCGGTATGTTTTCGGCAATGTTTGAAATTGTGGTTCACGATATGAAAAAGAGCGTTGCGATTGAGCGTGTCAAAAAGCTGAAAATGTTTTATACCGGAGGCTGGGAAAAACTTTTCGGTATATCATTTTAAAATCAGTATAATTTTTTCGTATCTGTATAGGCAGATACGAAAATTTTTAAATAAAAGTTAGCTTAAACTAACTATTTTATCAAGGAGAGTGGAATAATGAAAAAAGAAAAATCCTCTGCGGCATGGATTATGCAGTGGGCAGGCAGGCACAAATCTCTTTACGCAGTAAGCGTAGTGCTTGCGATTTTGAATGTATTGTTCAAGCTGATACCGTTTTTCATTATAGGTGATGTTATAAACAAACTGTTAAACGGTGAGAAAAACTTTTCGGTATATCTGATTGAAATTGCAATGATAGCGGCTTCTTTTGTTATAGCCGAAATATTCCATTCGATTTCAACAGCTTTTTCACACAAAGCTACTTTCAGCGTACTCGGTCAGATTCGTAAAGAAACCTGCGACAAACTTTCAAGAGTGCCGCTCGGATATGTTAAAGATACATCATCGGGTACGCTTAAGAACATAATGGTCGAGCGAATAGACAGCATAGAAACAACGCTTGCGCATATTTTGCCGGAATTTACTTCAAACATAATTCCTCCGATTGTTGTTCTTGCGTATTTATTCATAATTGATTGGCGAATGGCTTTGCTTTCGCTTGTAACCGTTGTGCTCGGCTTTTGCTCAACCTTTGGAATGTTTATCGGCTATGAAGAAAACTTTAAAAATGCGGTCGAAAAAACCAAGGCGCTTAACAATGCGGCAGTGGAATACATAAACGGCATTGAGGTTATAAAGGTATTCGGCAAGGCGGACTCCTCTTACGAAAAATTCACAAAAGCCGCTAAAGAGGGAGCAGAGGCGTATATCGGCTGGATGCGCAAATGCTGTATTTACCATAGCATTTCGCTTGTTCTTACCCCGTACACACTTCTCACCGTTTTGCCGTTTGGCGCAATGTTTATTTTAAACGGCAGTCTTTCTGTTGCAAATTTTATAATGTGTATTATTCTTGCGCTAAGTATTGTAGCCCCGCTTATTGCTGTTATGAGTTATACCGACGACCTCGGAAAAATCGGTACCGTAGTGGGAGAGGTTGCGGGTATTCTTGAGCAGAAAGAACTTGACAGACCCGAAAAATCAAAGAAAAAGCCTTATGATTATTCTATAAGACTTAAAGATGTATGCTTTGGTTATCACGATGAAGAAGTCCTGCACAACATAAATATGTGTATGGATTCGGGCAGTGTAAACGCTATTGTAGGTCCTTCGGGCAGCGGTAAATCAACAATTGCAAAACTCATAGCTTCTCTGTGGGATACAGACAGCGGAAGTATTGAAATCGGCGGTGTAAATATCAGAGATTTGTCGCTTGAAGAATACAATAAGAGCGTAGCTTATGTTGCACAAGACAATTACCTTTTTAACGAAACAGTAAGGGAAAACATCAGACAGGGCAATCTGAATGCGACTGACAAAGAGGTTGAGCAGGCGGCAAGGCTCAGCGGCTGTTATGACTTTATAATGTCGCTTGAAAACGGCTTTGACACCGTAGCAGGCGGTGCGGGCGGACACCTTTCGGGCGGCGAAAGACAGCGAATTTCCATTGCGAGGGCAATGCTTAAAAATGCGCCGATTGTAATTCTTGATGAGGCAACAGCATATACCGACCCTGAAAACGAAGCGGTAATACAGTCGTCTGTTGCAAAACTTGTGGCAGGCAAAACTTTAATTGTAATTGCACACAGACTTTCTACAATTACAGACGCAGACAAAATTTTTGTTATTGACGACGGCAGAGTTTGCGAACAGGGAACTCACAAGGAATTGCTTGAGGATAACGGATTATACAAGCAAATGTGGCAGGCTCATATTTCTGTTAAAGATAACGGAGGTGATATTAATGCTTAAAATTTTAAATAAGTTTTTTGATTTTTGCGGAAGTGTAAATAAAAAGAAGTTTCAAATTTCAATCGTGCTCGGAGTTATTCAGGCTGTTTGCGAGGCTATGAAAATCCCTGCGATTATGATTGTTCTTATGGATATAACCGATAATACGCTTAGTTCAAAAACTGTATTTTTGTCGCTTGCTATAATGTTTGTTTCAATTACGGTTGATTTCTTTGTAAGGAAAAAATCAGCTATGCTGCAGACAGAAGCAGGTTATAATGCGGCGGCAAACAAGAGAATTGAAATTGCACAGCATTTGCGTTATCTCCCAATGGGCTATTTTAATAAGAACAGCCTTGGTTCAATTACCTCCGTAGCAACCAATACAATGGAAAATCTCGGAGATGTTGCAACCCGAGTTGTAATGATGAGCACACAGGGGATTTTAAATACAGCGCTTATAATTGTAATGCTGTTATGTTTTGATTTCAGAATAGGTCTTATTGCCGCCGCAGGCGTAATTTTATTTTTTGTTGTTAATTCTCTTCTACAAAAAGCAGGCGATAAACTTTCTGCCGAAAAAGTTGAATCGGACCAAAAACTTGTAAGTGAAATAATGGAGTATGTGCAAGGCATAGCGGAAGTTAAATCATACAACCTTTTCGGCAAGCAAACTAAAAAACTGAATAAAGCTATTGATAACAATGTAAAAGTAAACACCGAAATGGAATTTGCATTTATTCCGTATATGACAATTCAGAATATTATAACAAAACTTACGGGTGCGGTTATGATGTTTGTTTCTGTTTTGCTTTATCTTAACGGTTCTATGAGCCTTATGATTTGCATTGGTATGACAATTTGCGCATTTATGCTTTACTCAAGTCTTGAACAGGCAGGAAGTTACTCGGCACTTTTGCGTACGATTGATATTTGTATTGACAAAGCGCAGAAAATTCTTGACCTTGATACAATGGATATTGACGGAAAAGATATTATTCCGCAAAACTACGATATAGATGTTAATAATATTGAATTTTCATATGACAAACGAAAAATTATTGACGGCATTTCATTGCATATCCCGCAAAAGACCACAACCGCAGTTGTCGGTCCGTCAGGCGGAGGCAAATCAACCCTTTGCAATCTTATTTCAAGGTTTTGGGATGTTGACGGAGGTAATATCCGACTGGGCGGTATTGATGTACGGGAATACAGTATGGACAGTCTTATGAAAAACTTTAGCTTTGTGTTCCAGAATGTTTATCTTTTTGCGGATACAATAGCAAATAACATTGCTTTTGGCAGAGAAAACGCTACAAGAGAAGAAATTGTAACTGCCGCAAAAAAGGCTTGCTGCCACGATTTTATTATGAGTTTGCCCGATGGTTACGATACAGTGATAGGCGAGGGCGGCGCAAGTATTTCAGGCGGTGAAAAACAGAGAATTTCAATAGCAAGAGCAATTATGAAAAATGCACCTATAATTATTTTGGACGAAGCAACCGCAAATGTTGACCCCGAAAACGAAAAAGAGCTTGTTGAAGCGATTGACGCTCTTACAAAGGAAAAAACAATAATTATGATTGCGCACAGATTAAAGACGGTGCGCAATGCAGATCAGATTGTTGTTGTTGACAGCGGAAAAATAGCACAGCTCGGAACACATACGCAGCTTATGCAGGAGGGCGGAATTTACAAGAACTTTGTTAATGCCAGACAGCAAGCGGCAGGTTGGAAAATTAATGCATAAACTTGTAAAGAAAGACTGCTTTTTACAGACTTTCTTTGCATATTATAAAACAGTAATATAAGGTGGTGGAAGATGCTTTATCAACAAACAGCAATACTTTTAATACCGTTTTTAGGAACTTCTTTGGGTTCTGCAATGGTTTTCTTCACAAAAAATAAAATTAACGAAAAATTCCAGAAATTTTTACTCGGTTTTGCCTCGGGAGTAATGATAGCCGCATCGGTGTGGTCGCTGATTATTCCTTCTGTTGAAATGTCCACTAAACAAAATGTAATCGAATGGCTGCCTGCTGCGGTGGGATTTTTGCTCGGAATAGGATTTTTGCTCTTGCTTGACAGTGTAATCCCTCATTTGCATCTTAACAGTGACAAACCTGAGGGTGTAAAGTCAAGACTTTCAAAAAATACTATGCTTGTGCTTGCGGTTACATTGCATAATATTCCGGAAGGTATGGCTGTAGGCGTAACTTTGGCAGGTGCAATTACAGAAAATACGGGTATAACCGTGGCAGGTGCGATTTCACTTGCAGTCGGAATTGCAATTCAGAATTTCCCGGAGGGAGCAATAATATCTCTGCCGCTCAAAGACGGCGGCTGTTCAAAGTTAAAATCATTTTATTACGGCGTGATTTCGGGTGCGGTTGAACCGATAGGTGCAATGATTACTTTGATTTTTGCGGGAATAGTAACACAAATTCTGCCGTATCTGTTGTCTTTTGCGGCAGGTGCTATGATTTATGTTGTAACGGAAGAATTAATACCCGAATCGCAGAGCGGAAAACACTCAAATATCGGCACAATCGGAGTTGCAATTGGGTTCGTAATTATGATGATTTTAGATGTTAGTTTGGGATAACCTACAAATTTCGATTAGATTTTTCTTACAGTATTGACAAATTGTGACAAGTGAGTATAATATAATTATCATAGATATTAGGAGGAACAGTTATGAAGAATTTTTTAAAAAATGAAAAATTATGGTGCGTTGTTGCAGGTGCAGCAGCAGTTATTGTCGGTAAAAAAGTATTTACTTCACCAAAGACTCGCAGCGTTGCAGTAACCGGTCTTGCAAAAGGTATGAAGCTTCAGAAAGATGCTAAGGCTAAATTCCAGAGCATGAAAGACGATGCGGCAGATCTTTGCTACGATGCAAAGGCAGAAGCCGGCATTGAAGCAGAAACTGAAACAGAAGTTGAAGAATAATGAAATATTCTATTGTATATGATAAGCCGCAGCGAATCAGATTCCGCTGCGGCGCATATGCTTTTGATAAGGCATATGAGGGTTGTATTTATAATTTTCTTATAGAAAAAAATTATGTAAAAAAGGTTGAAGTAAATTCTGAAAATGGCGGTATCCTTGTTATGTATGACAAAGGTTATCGTCAGAATGTAATTGATGTTATAGCGTCAATAGAGCGCAGTTCTCTTGTAAAAGTTGAAGCAAAGAAAACTGTCAGCGTTCAAGATATTGACAATAATTTTAAACATAATCTGATTTCTTGCGTGGCAAAAAGACTTTTGCAAAAATGGCTTTTGCCCGCACCTATCAGAATGGTAGTCACAATTTACACAAGTATAAAATACATAAAAAAGGCTTTAAAGGCACTTTGGGACTGCAAACTTAATGTTGATGTGCTTGACGGTGCGTCAATTGCAACCTGCTTGTTACAGAGAAACTTTAAAACCGCAGGAACAATAATGTTCTTGCTTACCGTATCCGGTATGCTCGAGGATTATACTCATGCCCGTACAAAAGCTGTGCTTACGGACAGCCTTGCTGTTAAGGCGGACAAGGTATGGCTTGTAACCGATGATAATTCAGAAGTACTTATTCCTATGTCTGATTTGACAGAGGGTGATAACATCAGAGTACAGACAGGCAATGTTATTCCTGTTGACGGTGTTGTTGTATCGGGTGAGGCAACAGTAAACGAGTCGTCTATGACAGGTGAGCCGCTCCCTGTTGCAAAGCGTGAGGGCATAACCGTATTTGCCGGTACTGTTGTGGAAGAGGGAAACATTGTAGTTAATGTAAAGGCTCTTTCTTCAAACACCAAAATAAGTAAGATTATTGACCTTATTGATAATTCGGAAAATCTTAAGGCAGGAGTACAAAGCCGTGCCGAAACCTTGGCGGACAGAATTGTACCATTCAGCTTTTTAGGTTTCTTGGCTACTTTGGTTCTTACAAGGAATATTACCAAAGCTGTTTCTTTGCTTATGGTTGACTATTCCTGTGCTATCAAACTTTCTACTCCGATTGCGGTTATTTCCGCAATCAAGGAGGCGGCCGACCACGATATTACCGTTAAAGGCGGTAAGTATCTTGAGGCATATGCTCACGCAGATACCATTGTATTTGATAAAACAGGTACACTGACAAATGCCGAGCCGAAGCTTGAAAAAGTAATTTCTTTCAGTGATTATTCAGAGGAAGAAATACTCAAAATTGCAGCTTGTCTTGAGGAACATTTCCCTCACAGCGTTGCGAATGCCGTTGTAAATGCAGCGAATGAAAGAGGATTATCTCACATAGAGGAGCACTCTGATGTTCAGTATATTGTTGCACACGGAATTGCAACCACACTGCACGGCAAAAAGGCTGTAATAGGCAGTAAGCATTTTGTAGTGGAGGACGAGCAGATTTCTGTAACCGAAGAACAGCAGAAAACTATTGATGAAAAATCAGGCGCTTGCTCTGTGCTTTATCTTGCTATCGGCGGTGCGCTTGTCGGTGCGTTATGTATAAGTGACCCACCACGAGAAGAGGCTGCGAGAGCTATTCAAATGCTTAGAAATCAGGGTATTGAAAGAGTTGTAATGCTTACCGGCGACAGTCAGAAAGCGGCTCAAATGACCGCAGAAATGCTTGGCATTACCGAATATAAATGTCAGGTACTTCCCGAGGATAAACATAAATATGTTGAAGAACTCAAGAAGAGCGGCAAGGGCGTAATTATGGTTGGTGACGGTATTAACGATACACCGGCGCTTGCGGCTGCAAATGTATCTGTTGCTATGCGAGATGCGTCTGATATTGCAAGAGAAACCGCAGATATTACAATCAAAAACTCCGACCTTACCGAACTTGCGAGAATAAGAACAATAAGTCAGACATTAATGGATAGAATTAACCGCAATTACAGATTTATTGTAGGTTTTAATTCAGCACTGATGGCTTCGGGATTTTTAGGTCTTATTTCTCCGTCTATGTCTGCATTATTGCATAATTTTTCCACTATGCTTATTTGTGCCAAGAGTATGACTCCGCTCACAGAGAAAAAGCATAAAAGAAGAAAACCAAAAGAGAATAATTAACTTATAAAATTAACCGCTCTGTATTTTATGTGCAGAGCGGTTTTTATATGAAAGTTGAGTAATTATGGTTTAGCAAATTGATTTGCCAATCAATTATAAAAGTTTGGTAAACCTTTAAAAAGGCTTGACCTGAATTTTTTAATTATTCCGCTTAACTTGTGCGTTAAACCATAATTTATTAAGATTATCGGCAAATTCAAGACATAACCTTAAATATAAAATCCGATTATCAATCTGCCGCCCGAATATTCGGTATACGGCTTTATTCTATGCAGTTTAAGAATATGCTTTACTATGGAAAGTCCTATACCTGTGCCACGCACCTCTTCGTCTTTTTCCAAACGGTTATACGGTTTCCATATCTTTTTTAAATCTTTTTTAGAAATTTCTTCACATTCGTTTGAAATATTAAAATTATTATTTGCAAAGGATATTTTAATATCGGAATTATCTTTTGAGTATTTAACAGCATTCTCAATCAGATTTTCAAACACAAGCTCCATAAGTTCTTTGTCTGCAAAAATTTCCTTGTCATCTGCAGTTACGATAATATTTTTACTTGAAATATCATTGTATTTCTTCGCAATATTTTCAAGTTCTGTTTTAATATTGAACGATTTTATATTAAGTTTTGCAGAGTCGGATTCGAGTTTTGAAAAATTCAGCATTTTATGCACGAGTATATCCATTTCGTTTGCCTGTTCCTGAATAACATTTATGTAATGTTGCTTTGTAAGATAGCCGCTTTCTTCCCGCAGATTTTCGGAAAAACCGTTTATTATGCATAGCGGTGTTTTAAGATTGTGGGCAACTGCGTTTGTCATTTCTATTCTGTGTTGTTCTCGGATTGCCCTGTTTTTAAAGTTTCTCCAAATAATCAGAGAAAGCAAAATGCCGATTAAAATAAAGAAAGCAAGAATAATGCTGTTGCCGATTATAAGAGTAGGCATACAGGCTTTCAGAGGTTCAAGTTTTTGATATATACAAATCTTGCATGTTTTTTGATTATATGAGTTCATCTCATCAACAGATGAAAATCCATCTGTATAATTTGGGTTTGCTTCGTAGATTTGTCTGTATATAAATGAAAAATCATCAAGAGGTATATATGCGGTGAAAATATCAGAATCTTCAGGATTATTTTTGTTGTATTCTTTTAATTCGTTTTCCTTGCCTCCGTTAAAGAAAAAATCCTTTGTAATTTCATTTTTCTTTATCTCGCCTATTGAGTGAATAGGTCCGATTAATACGGTATCGGAAGCGCTATCATTATTTTTTTTGTAATTTTCTTCCATTTGTTTTTGTAATTCTTTTATCTCGCTTATTTTGTCTGATGATAAGTCAAAATACTCAATATGTTCATCTTCGGCATACCAAACATGGTTTTCGTTTGTACGCAGAATTTCTAATCGTATTGGTATCATCTCGTCTGTACCGACGCCGTTGTAATTATCCATTGCATATTGATTGACGGACAAAATATAATAATTACCGTTTTCGTCCGGTTCGGAATTAAGATAATCGGCAATTTTATTATACTGCTCATCGGTCATACTGTTTCGGAGAGTAAAATAATCAAGATAACCCCCCAGGCTGTAATTATTTACCATGTTATCGGTATCGGAAAAAGTATCAAAACTTGAATAATAATCGTCAAGTTCAATTGTCATTTTATTTGCGCTGTCAACCGAAATATTATAGTAATCATTTTCCAATGATAGATATATGTCATTGTATGAGGAATTACCGTAATAGTAATTGTTGAGATTTGTCACAATAAATGTACTTATTTGACCGCTTTCGGTTATATCAATATATTTTGTATTGTCATAAATATAGTTAGATTGCAGTTCAGCCTGATATTGATCGATTTGTTTTGTGAAATTGTATGTCAGGTAAGAAAAAGTACCGATTGTCAGCAGGCAAATAAGCAGAACTATTGAAATTATATTTATGAGAATTTTTCTATTTTCTTTTTTTAGCTTTTTATTCATAATTATTCCTCAATTTTGTAACCTCTGCCGATTACCGTCTTAATCAGCTTTGAGTTATCTTTTAATGCTTTTCGGAGATTTTTTATATGCGTGTCAAGTACACGAATGTCAACATTAGAGTCATAGCACCAAAGCTTGTCTATCAGTTTTGTTCTGGAGATTACAATATTTTTGTTCTCTAAAAGAAATTTAAGTATTTTGTATTCTTTAGCTGTCAAATCAACTTCGTCACCGTCGGAAATTACGATTCCGTTATTTGGATTAAGTGTAAGAGTTCCTGCCGTAAGTACAGAGGAACGCACAAGTCCCTTTGACCGCTTGATAAGAGCCTTTACCTTTTCAAAAATAACAGGCAGGGCAAAAGGTTTTATTATGTAATCGTCACATCCAAGGGCATAGCCGTTAAGCACATCTTCTTCGTTTACCCGTGCGGTAATGAACATAATAGGCACATCGCTGTATCGCCTGACCTCTTTACAGATAGAAAATCCGTCCATTTTGGGCAGGTTTACATCAAGCAGAAGTAAATCATATGGATTTTCATATACCATTTGCAGTCCGATTTCTCCGTTTGCCGCAACAGAAACAGGAAAGTTTCCTTTGCCTTTGTTAGAAAAATATTCAACAACCATTTCTCTTATGTTTTTGTCATCTTCTACAAGAAGTATTTTGTACATTGCAATCACCATATATAAAGTAACTTTTTTATTTGTGTTTTGTGTGAAGAATAATATTTATTAATAATTTTATACCAAAAAATTTTTATTTGCAACAGCTTGCTAAGCAGGTGCGGTTATGCTAAAATTTGCGTATAAAGGAATGATGAAAATGAAGATAGGCGAATATAATGTTGAGGTAAGACGAAGCAAAAGAAAAAGCGCAGCAATAAAAATAACTGCGGATATGCAAATTGTTGTATTTGTACCTCTGTATGTCAGCGACAATGAAATTGAAAGAATGGTAATTTCAAAATCAAAATGTAAAGCTGATAAAAAATAAAAGCCCGACTTCGACGGTCGGACTTTTTGCTTAGTTTACGGAATTTAATTTCATATCGGAATAATTATAATTTTCAATCGGAAGTTTATCTTTTAATACATCAAGGCTTTTTAAGGATATGATTTCTTCTTTTTGCTTTTTGGTAAGATGTTTAATATGGTATTCAAGTTTTGAGGCTGTGGCTCGGTTTTCGCTTATCCACAGCGATTCGAGTTTTTTAGCTTTATGAGTGCGGGTGTATTTTGCACATTTTTCATTTTGCAAAAAATGCTCGTTCATTCTTTTTTCTATATCCGAGGCAATACCTGTATAAAGGGTATTGTCGCAACACCGCAGTATGTATGTGTAGTACATAAAATCACCTGTAAAATTATAGCATATTCGCATAGTTTTTTGCAATAAAAATCCTGACAATTCAAATGAACTGTCAGGAAAGTTTTATGCTTTTTCGGCTTTTGCATTAATCTTTTTATCATGAATTTTTCTTGCAATATAAACAAACGGGGTATCGAGCAAACTTGTGAAAATATAGATAACATAGCTTGAAATGAAAATTGAAATAAGTGTCGGAATATCGTATGTGCCCCAGAAAGCGAATGCTGTGAAAAGAGCAGTGTTAAGAATCTGACTGATAAGTGTTGAACCGTTATTTCTAAGCCACAAAAATCTGCGTTTGCTGCCAAACTTCTTTTCTGTAAAATTCCACCATTTATGGTAAAGCCAAACATCAAACATCTGGCTTACGGCATATACAACAAGAGAAGCAAGAATCATTCGTGGTGTGTTTGAGAACACTGCTTTTATTGACGGCATAATTGTATCTGTTGCGCTTGGTGTATAAAGCATCCAGCTTTGCGAAAGCACAAGGAAGAATATTGAACAGAATATACCGGCATATACGGCGGTTTGTGCGGCTTTTTTGCCTTCACATTCCGACAAAATATCGGTTATCAAAAATGTTACGGCAAAAAGAACATTACCGAGTGTTTGTTCCATTCCGAATGCGTTTATCATTATTGTAACTTCAATATTTGCAAGAATAGTTGCAATTACAGATATACAATAAAGTCCTATTTTTCCAAAAAATTTGTATCCTAAAAGTGCTGCACCGTAAATAAATACTACGGAACATATAAGTATAAGTTCGTTTGGCATTTCAGTCACCCACTCCAAAATCAGTATTGTTAATTAAAATATCGGCTCTGTCGTTATCCTTATATATAGGATAAATTTCCTTTACAAAAGCCTGTATAAGTTCTCTGTCGGGCTTAACATCTGTGGAATTTTCACACATTATATTAATGCAAATTCGCTCAAAATATTTAAGTCCAAGCTCAATATCGTTTTTTATAGACTCAATAGTCTGACCTTTAATTCCAAAAAGGAAATTTGCTTCATCGAAATTTTCAGAGATTTTTTCGGGAGATTTCTCTTTAATTCCCTTTTTAAGCACATTCTCTCTGAAATCATAATCAAAGGTTTCAAGACCGAGTTTCATTTTAAGCGTAAAGTCGGAAAACTCTTTTCTCAAATCAGCAATTCTGTTGTTGTAAAGATAGTGCGACTCAAAATGAATTGTGTGGATATTCTTTTGTTTGCAAACCTTTTTTATAAGCTCGACGGTATTTTTATCAAGTTCAAACACCGACCCCGAGTTTATTACTTCAAGGTTTTGAAAGATGCCTGTTACATTTTCAAGCACCTTGCTGTTCAGCCTGAAATTTTCTTCTTCATTTTTACAGCTGTCACTGTAATAGTCGCAGAATGTGCATTTGGTATAAACACACCCACTGCCACGCAGAAGGACAATTTCACGACTGTTTTTTTCGTGAATTATACTGTACCTTTCCATAAATTTGGCATAAAAAAACACCCACAGGGGGTGTACGGACACAGTAAGTCCTATGCCTTTCCTCCTTAGTTTTGATTGAGCAAGCCCCTTTTGGTTAATTGCTCGAGCAGGATGGTTACGAACTGCTTGACTAATATGTTATCACAATAGAGGCTTTTTGTCAAATTATCAGGAAAAATATATTTAATAGCAATTCTACTTGAATTTATAAGCAAAATTGTATATAATTTATATGGCAAATGATAATATGATATGGCAAATGATAATATGAAATTGTCGTTTGTTGATAAATATTTTATGAAGTTTTGAAAGGCGGAAAAAATGAGAGAATTTAGTTTTTATGGAGATACTACTGACAGATTTCCGTTTAGTGGAAAAGAAATGCAGCAGTATCAGGAGCGTGTAAAGCGTATTCGCAGTAATCACAGACTTACGGTGCTTTCTTTTGTACTGTTGGTACTTGCAATAGTCGAAACTATGTTTTTTGTTACGGTTCAGTTAATGCTTAAAAGTTCGGAGTATGTCGGTTTGCTCAGCGTAATTCTTGAGGCTCTTACATTAATAATTGTTGCCGCCACAGTACATGGATACAGAAAAATGTCAATTGACTTGCGTTCGGTTGATTTAGCGGTTCTGATAATAGCGGAATTGCTGTTTGGTTTTTCCGAATTTATGATGTATGTATACAAACAGCCGTTTTATATGTATGTCATTGCAGGCATATCATTTGTACTGATTTTGTATATTCTGCTTTTTGTTAAGGCAAAAATAAAAGAAAGAGTTACTTTTGCCGCTCTGCCGCTTGTAATGCTTGTTGCGGCAGGTTTTTTGAGTATAAATACATCAATATTTACGGTAAGATATGTCTATCTTTCTTCCGATGGTTATTATAATGATGTGAGCAATAATGATATGGCTCATTTTTACTACACAGAGTCTGTTAATGTAACAAACTTTTCAAAGCTCCCGTCATACGGCACAAAAGGAATATACAGTATGAGCGAGTATGAAAATTTTTGCAACTCTTACAAAGGTTCGGTAAATATGAGTGAATTGCTTAATTTCAGCCGCAACTACAGTGACGGATTTTTTAACAGCAATTGCCTTTATGTTGCTCCTGTTGAGCTTGAATCGTCGGCAGACAGAGTCAGCTTTAGGGGACTTAGCTATGCAATCAGTTCGCAGGTTCCGTGTGTTCAATATCAGAAATCAAAGGACAGCAATCAATCAAAGGGCGTTTGTCTTATGCTTATTGAAGTACCTCTAAAAGATGACGAAAAAATCAATAACATAGTAGAAATTAAAACCGATAGCGTGATTATGGCTCGATAATTTTTTTAAATCAGATTAAATCAGTCCTAAGTGTCATATAAATACATTACATTATATCTACTCATAAAACAGGAGATTTGCTATGAAAGCAGTAAAAAAAGCTTTTGCTTTTTATGATAAAATAATGAAAAAATATGATCCTATAATAAGCAAATGTATTCACGATAATATTTTTGCCATAGCCGGACAGTCTGCTTTTTTTATTGTACTTTCATCTGTTCCTTTGTTAGCTTTTTGTTTGTCGATTCTGCAAGGCTTGCATATATCGGCTTCGTTTATTGAACAGGCGCTGCAAAGTGTATTTACAGATGTATTTCTTACACAGATAAAGTATTTTTTAACCGAAACATATCAGAATACTATCGGAATTTCTTTTGTTTCAATTGTGGTTACATTGTGGTCTGCATCGCAGGGAATACATGCAATCACTAACGGACTTAACAGAGTTTATGATGCATATGAAAACCGTATGTGGATAGTTTTGCGCTTTCGTGCAATGTTTTATACTGTTATTTTCTTTATATTAATGTCTGCGTCGTTGGTAATAATTGCTCTCGGTTCATATCTTGACGATTGGATCCAACCGTTTATAAGCAGTTTGCCAAACATAATTACAGCAATTTTCAGATCAAGATATTTACTTGTATTTTTAATTCTTACTTTTACTTTTGCGTCTATATACAGGAATTTCCCGTGTATTTCCAAAGAGCAGAAAAAGGAATATAATTTTAAATCTCAACTTCCGGGTGCGGTTTTGTGTACAATTTCGTGGTTTGTATTGGCTCTCGGAATCTCAATATATGTAAAAAGTTTTAACGGCTTTTCTGTTTACGGCGTAATTACAGGTCTTGCTATCATAATGGTTTTGCTGTATTTTTTAATGCTGCTGTTAATGATATGTGCTGAAATAAATTATGTTTATCACGACACTATAAAGAAATTTTCATTTAAAAAGTTAGTTTCACTGATAAAACGGAAAGTTAAAAGGAAAAGTAAATAATAAGTGTGTTAAAGCGCCTTTTTGAGTTATACTAACTCAGGAGGTGCTTTTTATGTTAAAAAAATTTACCTGTACGGCACTTGCTGTTTCAATAATGATTTCCGGTATGATATGCGTATCTGCAACTTCAAAGGCAGATTTTTCACTGGAAAATGCCAAAGAATACTTTACACTTATGAACGGATGTTCAAGGACCGCTCTGAAAAATTATAATGACGAAGATACTGTAGACGCAATTGTATATTGCGGTCTTGATTTAAGCAGTCCGAAAATAATGTTTTATTTATCAATGTTTTATATTGCAAATGATATTGATACGGAAAAAATAACCGCAGATCCCGCATATTGTACACAGATAATCGGTAATCTTAACGCATATCTTGAGAAAAAAGGTATTGTAAACGGCAAGTCGGACGAGTTTTTCAGTAATTATAAAAATGAAATTTCACAGAATAAACTCAAGTTTTCAACGGTAGGCGCATACACTTTTAAGGCTAAAAAAACCGTAGTGCAAAAAATGCTTGATGACGGCAATACGGATTTTGTAATTGTGGGAACAGGATTTATGCTGAAAGAGTGCGATGTAAATGCCGACGGTAAAATTAACGATAACGATGTTAAAACAGTGCAGAATTTGAGTGCGGATATTATTAAAACAGAATGTTCTGATGAAGAAAAATTTGTATTATATTCGGCAGATTTAGACGATAACGGAAAAATTAATATAAATGACGCTACAGCGCTACAACAAAAAATGACAGCGTAAAGCTGTCTTACATAAAATTAAAATTAGTTCTTGACAAATAAAAACAAAAAGACTATAATGTTATAAAAGTTCGGTATCAAACAATTTAATATATAACAGTTTTATACCGAACTTATATTGAATTGCGATTCGGAGGTGTTTTTTTAGTGTGTGATATGTTTGGGGAGGACGAAAAATTAAATGCGGATACAGAGAAAAATTTTGAAAAGGATTGCCATATATGTGACGCAATAGGTCACGAAATTAAGGCGGTAAACCACCTTATGCACAGGAAAATGCTTGAAAGTGCGGCAAAAAACGGTGTGGATAAGGTAACGATTATGCACGGCTGGATAATAGCGTATCTTTACAATAATCAGGACAACGATATTTTCCAGAAAAATCTTGAAAGCGAGTTTTCAATTTCACGCTCATCCGTAACTAATATTTTACAGCTTATGGAAAAAAAGGGGTACATAAAGAGAGAGTCTGTTGAAAATGATGCAAGACTTAAAAAAATTGTGCTTACCGAAAAGGGAATGAGCATAAAAAGCTCGATAGATAAAGCAATTATATCTAACGAGCAGGAATTTGACAGTATTTTTACACCCGAAGAAAAGCAAACCTTTTTGTTTTTAATACGAAAACTTAAGGCAGGCATTTCGGGACAATAATATGGTAAAGGAGAAAAAGTATGATAAAAACTTTATCAAAACAGATTAAGGGATTTGTAAAAGAATCTGTACTGACGCCTGTTTTTATGATACTTGAGGTTGTTTTTGAAACGCTTATCCCGCTTCTTATGGCCTCAATTATTGATGACGGTATCAACAAAGGCGATATGAATCATATTCTCTTTGTCGGAGGAGGAATGGTTCTTTGTGCTATCGGCGGACTTATCTGCGGTATTCTCGGCGGCAGCTTCGGTGCAAAGGCATCAGCCGGTTTTGCACGAAATCTTCGCCGCTCAATGTTTGCGAATATTCAGACATTTTCGTTTTCAAACATTGATAAATACTCAACCGCAGGTCTTGTTACAAGACTTACTACCGATGTAACCAACTTACAAAATGCGTATCAGATGATACTCAGAATGTGTATGCGTGCACCGACAAGCCTTATTTGTGCAATGGTTATGGCATTTATAATCAACGCAAAACTTGCAAGTGTGTACCTCGTTGCAATTATTTTTCTTGCGATTGTTCTTGCTTCCCTTATGAAATTTACTATGAAATACTTTAATCAGGTATTTAAAAAGTACGATGATTTGAACGCAAGCGTTCAGGAGAATGTATCCGGTATCAGAGTAGTAAAGGCTTTCGTTCGTGAGGATCACGAAACCAAAAAATTCTCAAAAGCCGCAAACAACCTTTACAAACTTTTTGTTAAGGCTGAAAACTGTATGGTATCTGTAACGCCTATAATGCAGCTTACCGTTTATGCTTGTATCATTGCAATAAGCTGGTTTGGCGCAAATATGATTGTCGGTTCAACACTTACAACAGGTGAGCTTACAAGTATGCTTACATATTGTATGAACATTCTTATGTCACTTATGATGCTCGGTATGGTATTTGTAATGATTACTATGAGTGCCGCAAGTGCAAAGCGTGTAGCAGGTGTTCTCAACGAGAAGAGTAACCTTACAAACGGCGAAAATCCTGTTAAAAATGTGCCTGACGGCAGTATTGAATTTAAAGATGTATATTTCAGTTATAACAAAACAGGCGCAGAACCTGTACTTGACGATATTAACTTAAAGATCAAGTCAGGCGAAACAGTCGGTATCATTGGCGGTACGGGCAGCTCTAAAACAAGTCTTGTAAACCTTATCGGCAGACTTTACGATGTAACAAGCGGTGAAGTTCTTGTCGGCGGCAGAAATGTTAAAGAGTATGACCTTGAAAAGCTCCGTGACGAGGTATCTGTAGTTCTTCAGTCAAATGTACTTTTCAGCGGTACAATTTTAGATAACCTCCGTTGGGGTAACGAAAACGCAACGGAAGAGGAATGTGTAAATGCCTGCAAACTTGCGTGCGCTGATGATTTTATTCAGACATTCCCCGAAAAGTATAATACATTTATTGAGCGTGGCGGTACTAATGTATCGGGCGGTCAGAAACAGCGTATCTGTATTGCGAGAGCATTACTTAAAAAGCCTAAAATTCTTATTCTTGACGACTCTACAAGTGCGGTCGATACAGCAACGGATGCAAAGATAAGAAAGGCTTTTGCAGAGGAAATTCCTAATACAACAAAGCTTATTATTTCACAGAGAATTTCAAGTGTTCAGAATGCCGATAAGATTATAGTTCTTGATAACGGTAAAATCAGCGGCGTAGGCTCACACGATGAACTCTTGAATAAAAATGATATTTACACCGAAATTTATGAGGCCCAAACTAAGGGCAGCGGTGACTTTGACGCAAAGGGGGAGATGTAATGCCGGGTCCTATGGGTGGCAGAAGACGCCAGATGGGTGCAAAACCCAAGGTTAAAAATCCGGGTAAAATTCTCGGAAGAATTTTAGGATATACCTTTAAGAATTATAAAATTCATATGATAATCGTGTTTATCTGTATTATCGTAAGTGTTCTTGCTAATGTTCAGGGTACTTTGTTTATTCAGTCGCTTATTGATGATTACATCACTCCGCTTATGAATACAAGTTCGCCTGATTTTACTCCCTTGCTTTTCGCAATAGCAAGAGTAGCAGGTTTTTACTTGCTCGGTGCTGCTTCAACTTTTGCGTATTCAAAACTTATGGTTTATGTAACACAGGGTACAATGCGTAATTTGAGAATTGATATTTTCTCACATATGGAGAGTTTACCGATTAAATTCTTCGATACTCATTCTCACGGCGATATTATGTCGGTTTATACAAATGATATTGATACTCTCCGTCAGATGATTAGCCAGAGTATGGTTCAGCTTTTCTCAAGTACAATTACAATCGTATCTGTAATTGTAAGTATGATTTCAATCAGTATTCCGCTTACACTTCTTACACTTGTTATGGTTGCGGTAATGTTTATTGTATCGGGCAAAATCGGCGGCAAGAGCAGTAAATATTTTACGGCTCAACAGGATGACCTCGGCAAGGTAAACGGCTACATTGAAGAAATGATGAACGGTCAGAAAGTTGTAAAGGTATTTAATCACGAGGGTAAGGCTGTTGAAGAATTTAACGAACTCAACGACAAACTTTTTGACAGCGCATATAATGCAAATAAATTTGCAAATATTCTTATGCCTATCAATGCACAGCTCGGTAATATCAGCTATGTGCTTTGCGCAATAGTCGGCGGTGTGCTTGCGTTTAATCACTTTGCAGGACTTACACTTGGCGGACTTGTGGCATTTATGACATTTAACAAAAATTTCAGTCAGCCAATTAATCAGATTAGTATGCAGCTCAACAGCATTATTATGGCTCTTGCAGGTGCAGACAGAATTTTCAAACTTCTTGACGAAAAGCCTGAAGAGGATGACGGATATGTAAATCTTGTAAATGCAAAAATTGTTGACGGCAAGATTGAGCCATCTGAAGAGAGAACAGGTGTGTGGGCATGGAAACATACTCATAGCGAGGACGGCACAACAGAGTACCGTCAGCTCAAGGGCGACCTTGTAATGGACGATGTTGACTTTGGTTATACAGATGATAAAATGGTTCTCCATAATATTGACCTTTATGCAAAGCCGGGTCAGAAGATTGCGTTTGTAGGTTCTACAGGTGCAGGCAAAACTACAATTACAAACCTTATCAACAGATTTTATGACATTCAGGACGGTAAAATTCGTTATGACGGCATAAATATCAATAAGATTAAGAAAGCTGACTTAAGACGCTCTCTCGGTATTGTATTGCAGGAAACGCATCTTTTCACAGATACAGTAATGGAAAATATCCGTTACGGCAGACTTGACGCTACCGATGAAGAAGTTATTGCGGCGGCTAAACTTGCCAACGCAGACAGCTTTATCCGTAAACTTCCGCACGGATACGATACGGTTCTTACAGGTGACGGCGGAAACCTTAGCCAGGGACAACGCCAAATGCTTGCAATCGCAAGAGCCGCAGTTGCCAATCCGCCTGCACTTATTCTTGACGAGGCAACAAGTTCAATTGATACCCGTACAGAAAAGATTGTACAGGACGGTATGGATAAGCTGATGAAGGGCAGAACAACATTTGTAATTGCTCACAGACTTTCAACCGTAAGAAATTCAGATTGTATTATTGTTCTTGAGCACGGCAGAATTATAGAAAAGGGCACACACGAACAACTTATAGAGCAGAAGGGTAAGTATTATCAGCTCTATACAGGTAAAACCGCTTAAGGATAGTTAAACACTTTATAATATAGCGCCGACCGATACATAAAGACTGTATCGGTCGGCTTTTTTTAGTAAATATTAGGTTCATCACGATTTTTTGTGGGATGGTGAACGGACAGAAGGAATAGAAAGATAGCGAATCAAGGTAAAGAAGAAGTCATCATCACGGTAACCGTAGCCGATTCGTTTAGCAACCTTGATCTTGTTGTTGAAGCCTTCGAGCTTCATCCAGACGAACAACGCCGAGAACATATCTGCCAAATTGCGACTGCATATGAAACCGATCATATACAATCCGTGCTTTGTTACAAGCTTGTTGTAAGATGCGTTCATGTCCATCGCTACCGCAATGACTGCTGACAAGGAGTCGGAAGGCACATCTTTAAAGAATTTTTCAAAATCCTTCATCGCTCTGCCATTTCCGAACCATAAGATATCTCCATGCTCCAGATTCATCACGCAGGTTGCGTAACTATGTCCTTGATGGATTGCAAATTCATCAACAGCAAGTATCCTCGGCTTGTAGCCTTCCTCTCTTAACATTTTTCCGTGATGAGGGAATTATTTAAAATTTATTCTAAAATTTCAAAAACTCGAAATCCGGTTAATCTGAATTTCGAGTTTTTCTACAGGCTGAACTGCATTCCTACCTTTAGGTTAGAATGCAGTCGTTTTTTATTTGGGCTGTTTTTTACAGCTCACTTTTGATTATTTTTATTCTTCACCGTTCCAGCAATAAGTACAGAGTTTACATTTATCTATACCGCAGGAATCAAGCATATCGTCAAGGCGGTTAAAGCGAAGTGAAGTAAACTTGAGTTCCTTACAAATCTCGTCAACCATCTTTTCATATTTTTCGGAATCCGGATTTGTGTATTCCTTTAAAACTTCATCGGTAACATTGCCGTTTTCAAGTCTTTCGATAACTCGTCTTGTAATAAGATCCATCTCAGAAGATGAGCGTGAGAAATTGAGATACTTACATCCGTAAACAAGGGGAGGACAAGCAGGTCTGATATGAACTTCCTTTGCACCGCTTTCAAAAAGATACTCTGTTGTTTCTCTGAGCTGAGTGCCACGCACGATTGAATCGTCAATCAAAAGCAGGCTTTTTCCTCTGATTAAATCCTCAACAGCAAGCAATTTCATCTTGGCAATAAGATTACGCTGGCTCTGAATTGTAGGCATAAAGGATCTCGGCCATGTTGGTGTGTATTTAATAAACGGTCTTGAGAAGGGAATACCCGACTCATTAGCATATCCGACTGCGTGTGCAATACCCGAATCAGGAACACCTGCAACAACATCAGGCTTTACATTATCTCTCTTTGCCATTTTTGCACCGCAGAGGTAACGCATCTGCTCAACGCTCATTCCCTCGTATGAGCTTGCAGGGTAGCCGTAGTAAACCCAAAGGAATGTGCATATTTTCATATCATTTCCGGGCTGTTTTAAGGTAACGCAGTTTTTATCTGTAATAACAACAATCTCACCAGGGCCAAGCTCTTTGTAATTGCTGTAACCGAGGTTTTTATATGAAAAGCTCTCAAAAGCGGCACAGAAAGCGTCCTCTTTCTTGCCGATAGCAATAGGAGTTCTGCCGTACTTATCTCTTGCACAATAAATTCCGTTTGGATTCATAAGTAAAAGTGAAAGTGAACCGTCTACCTTTTCGAGTGCGTAATTAATACCGTCAATAAGATTTTCTTTCTGATTTATAAGTGTTGCAACAAGTTCTGTAGGGTTGATTTCACCGCCGCTCATTTCAAGAAAATGAGAATTGCCGTTTGAGAAAATCTCCTGAACGAGCTCGTCTGTATTGTTAATTTTACTTACGGTTGTGATAGCGTATGTACCGTGATGTGAACGCACCATAAGCGGCTGCGGCTCATAATCGGAAATACAACCGATGCCAAGTCTGCCCTTCATACTCTGCATATCTTTATCAAACTTAGTTCTGAAAGGTGCATTTTCAATATTATGAATAGATCTGTCAAAACCCTTTTCGTCATCGTAAACTACCATACCGCCTCTTCTTGTGCCGAGGTGTGAGTGATAGTCAATACCAAAATACAAATCAAAAACGCAGTCCTCTTTGGCTGCTACTCCCATATATCCGCCCATATCTTTTCTCCTTTTTAATTCTGTCTGCATATGCAAACTAATATAACAGTAATATTAATTATATTATTATTTCTTGCTGTTGTCTATACAAAAATAAAATAAAATGTCATAATTAAGGTAATATTATCATAACTGATTTTTAACATATATACTTTTTTGCTTATTTGTTTATTATATATAATATTTCACGCAAAGAATCACAATTATTTTTAAATAAGAGATTTACACAATTTATATTATATGTTATAATATAGTAAATTCTTATCAAAACAGTAAACATTAATTTTAAATAAAGGAATATTAATATGACTCTGCAACAACTGAGATATGTTATCACGGTTGCTCAAAAAGGTACAATAAGCGAGGCGGCAAAGGAACTTTTTATTTCACAGCCGAGCCTGACCAATGCAATCCGTGAACTTGAAAAAGAAATGAACATTACAATATTTAACAGAACCAACAAAGGCGTTGCTGTTTCTACCGAGGGTGAACAATTTTTAGGCTATGCAAGACAGGTGCTTGAACAGGCTAACCTGCTTGAAAGTGCATATAAAACCTCGGTAAGGGATAAGCAGCGCTTTTCTGTTTCCACTCAACATTATGCATTCGTTGTAAATGCGTTTGTAGATTTAATTAAAGAGTTGCCTCAAAACGAGTATGACTTCTCAATCAGAGAAACTCAAACTTACGAGATAATTGACGATGTAGCTACAATGAAAAGCGAAATCGGAATTATTTATTTAAACGCTTTTAACGAAGCGGCTCTTACGAAAATCATTAAATCAAAAGGTTTGTGCTTTAATGAGCTTTTTATAGCAAAGCCTCATATTTTTGTAACGGCGGAACATCCTCTTGCAAATAAAGAATCCGTTACTATGGAAGAGCTTGCAGACTACCCTTATCTTTCTTTTGAACAGGGCAATCATAACTCTTTTTATTATTCGGAAGAAATTTTCAGCACTGTAGAACGCAAAAAAAATATTCGTGTAACAGACCGAGCCACACTTTTCAATTTATTGATAGGTCTTAACGGTTATACGGTTTGCAGCGGAGTAATTGACAGCGGTCTTAACGGTTCGAATATTATTTCAATCCCATTAATCAAGGAAGGAGATATGCGTATAGGATATATCAGTCATAAAAAATTAGTTTTAAGTCCGCTTTGCAAAAAATTCTTAAATCACTTGAACAAATACATTAAGTGATATTTAATACAAGGAGGCATAAATGAAAAATTTTATCAGTACATTTAAAGAATTAAAAATAGTAAATTTCCTGTTCTTAACGCTTGCAGGCATTATAAATGCTTTTGGCGTAGTTGTGTTTCTTGCTCCGGTAAAACTTTACGACAGCGGAATTTCAGGTACATCAATGCTTATTTCGCAAGAAACTCCTGCATGGTGCAGTTTATCACTTATACTTATTTTACTTAACATTCCTCTGTTTCTGCTCGGTCTTAAACGAGAGGGACTAAAGTTTACCGTATATGCAATTTACACGGTATTCATTTACTCTTTGGTTGCATGGATAATAACTGATATTTTACCGATAGATGTCAGCTTTATATCTCCCCTTGCGGGCAATGACCTGTTCTTATGCGCAATATTCGGCGGTGTAATTTCAGGTTGCGGCAGCGGTCTTGCAATGCGCTTTGGCGGCGCTATGGACGGAATAGATATTCTCGCCGTAATGTTTGCAAAAAGACTTCACTTAAGCATAGGCACATTCATTATGATTTACAATGTAATTCTCTATATCATTTGCGGCATAGTAATAGGCAGTTGGATATTGCCGCTCTATTCCATAGTAACTTATGCCGTGGCTGTTAAAATGATAGATTTCTTTGTAGAGGGTTTTGACCGTGCAAAAGGCGCTTTTATTATTACAACCAAGTCAGATGCTGTTTGTGAGAAACTTTCGCAAACATTTGAAAACGGTATTACTATGATAGACGCCAAGGGTTACTATTCAGGTTCAAAAAAGACAATGATTTACTTTGTAATAAATCGTTTTCAAGTTGATAAAATGAAAAGACTTGTACACGATATTGACCCGAAAGCCTATATCTCCATAAATGAAATAGCCGATGTTTATTCGGCAAATTCCGACGATAAAAACTAATATTTTTATTAACGACAGGTGCAGTCGGTTATAGTTGAAAACTATAGCCAACTGCACTTTTTATGTATTTTACAAATATTGATTTTCGCCTTATACTTTTAACAAATGAACAAGGAGGTAATATTTATGAGTAAAAATAATGTACCATTCAGATTTGACTATGTAGGAAGTTTTTTAAGACCGGATTATCTAAAAAAAGCCAGAGCAGATTTTGAAAAAAGAAATATAACAAAAGAAGAACTTACAGAAGTTGAAAACAAAGCCATTACAGACCTTGTAAAAAAGCAGAAAGAATTAGGATACAAGGTTATAACAGACGGTGAATTTCGCAGAGCAACATGGCATCTCGACTTTATGTGGGGATTTAACGGTGTTGCACACAAAAAGACAGAAAAGGGCGTAGCATTCCACGGCGAACCTGCGTTGATTGACGATACATGGCTTACAGGTAAAATCTCGGTTGACAACCACCCGTTTGTTGAGCACTACAAATTTATAAAAACTTTTGAAGACGAAAACACTGTTGCCAAGCAGACAATTCCTGCACCTGCTCAGTTTTTCCAGCAGATGATTATTCCTGCAAATATTGAAACAACAAGAAAATTCTATGCAACCGATGACGAGCTTATTACTGACATTGCAAACGGTTATAAAAAGGTTATTAACGATTTATATAACGCAGGTTGCAGAAACATTCAGTTTGACGATTGCACCTGGGGTGTACTCGTTGCCGAAGGCAGTGTAATTCGTTACGGCAAAGAAAACAACCTTGAAGATATTAAAGAAAAGCTCTTAAAAGTAAATAATCTTGCAATTGAGGGCAAGCCTGAAGATTTGGTTATTACAACACACATTTGCAGAGGTAACTATCATTCCGCATATTTCTCAAGCGGTGCATATGACTCAGTTGCAGAGCCACTGTTCGGCAGAGAAAATGTTGACGCTTATTACCTTGAATTTGACGATGAGCGTTCAGGCGGCTTTGAGCCTTTAAAATATGTAAGCGGCAACAAAAAAGTTGTTCTCGGTCTTATCACTACAAAATCACCGAAACTTGAGGACAAGCAGACAGTAATCGAAAGAATTAAAGAAGCAAGCAAGTACATTCCGCTTGACAGACTTTACCTTAGTCCGCAGTGCGGCTTTGCGTCTTGTGAAATCGGCAACAAACTCACCGAAGAACAGCAGTGGGCTAAACTCGCACTTGTAAAGGAAATTGCAGAAGAAGTTTGGAAGTAAATTCTTTATCAAAAGTTGGGATAAATTATGGTTTAGCTGATTGCTTTATCAAGCAATTATAAAA
>UMLG01069940.1_pt1 | contig 31534 bp, 31 predicted proteins | sample 1966511 | NCBI WGS metagenome assembly UMLG01 (sample SAMEA4836195, study PRJEB28245) | human gut metagenome | biome: gut microbiome; material: fecal sample | place: Denmark | collected 2008
TATAGGAATTGAAAAAACATTAAAAGAACAACTTAAAGTAAAACGAGGAACTATATCAAGTCCTTTAGAAGAAAAACTCACAACAACATCGCTAGAAAAACTCAATGAACTTACATTAAATATTTTTAATATCAATAGTGAAGAAGATGTCTTAAAAATTATTCATTAATGAAAATAGGTTATAACGAATCAAATCGCTATAACCTATTTTTTTATGCTTCTTCTATTTCTGGTTTAATCATTTTCATTTGTTTCATGATTTTACGAATATGATATAAGCTTTCAGCAATATTTAAACCATGATCACCAATTCTTTCAAAATCAGTTAAGATTTTTGTGTAAATAATACTGTTTTCAGTTGAACATTTTTTTTCTTTTAAACGAATTAATTGATTAACTGCGAATTGATGTTGTGTTTTATCAATATTATCTTCCATAACATCGACTTTATCAACGATATATTTAAATTCATCATAATCCATAATAATAAGTTCATCTAAAATATTATTACATAAACTTTCCATAATACTTATTTCTTTTAAAGCATCTTGAGAAAAATGGGTATCATCTTCTGCTAATCTTTGAGCTCTGTTAGCAATATTGATTGCATGATCACCAATTCTTTCTAAATCAGAAGATAGTTTTAAAAATAATACAATTGTTTGAGAACCTTCTGTAGGGAACTCGTTTGAAATAGCTGCAGTTGTAAAATCAATAATTTGTTGATTTAAATAATTAATATAGTTTTCATCTTTTAGAAGACGTTCGTATTTTTCTTGATCAAAATGATTTAAAAGTTCAAATGCTCTTTTAACATTATGATTCGCTACATTTAACATATGTTGAGTTTCATTAAATAATTGAGTATTAGCGATAGCACTTGTTCCAATATGAAAATCATTTTCAAAAATACTGAAATCTAAATATTTAAGAGACATATGTTCGCTTTCTTCTTTATCTTCAGGTAAAATCTTAGTTGCTAGATCAACCAATTTTGTCCCAATTGGAAGTAATAATAAAGTTGTTGTGATATTAAATATTGTATGTACATTAGCTATTTGAGCAGCTACGTTATTTGGTGTAATACTTTCAATTAAATGAGCAAATGGGAATAATAAACTAATCGTTACAAAAATAACAGTTCCGATAATATTGAAAGATAAATGAATAATTGTTGTTCTTTTAGCATTCTTACTTGTTCCAATAGAAGCAAGAACAGAAGTAATACAAGTTCCAATATTTTGACCAAATAATACATAAATAGATGATGATAAAGTCATAACACCACTTTTAGCTAAAGCTTGTAAAATACCGACAGATGCTGATGAACTTTGAATAAGTGCAGTAAATAAAGCCCCTACGATAATACCAATAAGTGGATTTTGGAACTTAGAAATCAATCCTACAAATTCAGGCATTGTTCTAAGTGGCACCATAGCCTTTGACATTGTTTCCATTCCAATAAATAAAATACCTAAACCACCAATAACCGTACCAATAGCATCTAATTTCTTGCTTTTAAAGAAAACAATCATGGCAACTCCAATAAAAGCAAATAATGGAGCAAGTGCAGTAATATTGATAGCAATCAATTGACCTGTAATTGTTGTTCCAATATTGGCTCCCATAATTACCCAAACAGCACTTGTTAAAGACATCAATCCAGAGTTAACAAATCCAACGACCATGACAGTTGTCGCTGAAGAAGATTGAATAACAGCTGTAACTAAAGCTCCAACTAAAACTCCTAAAATACGATTAGAAGTTAATTTTTCTAAAATAGATTTCATTTTATTTCCGGCAGCAAGCTCTAATCCATTAGACATCATATTCATTCCATAAAGGAAAAGCGCTAAACCACCTAACATTGAAAAAATATTCGATAGTTCCATATATATATTCCTCACAATCCGTAAGTAGATTAACACTTTCTTAATGTGAAGTAAATAAACTTAACATTAACTTAACAAAAAAGCTCCTAAGAGCTTTTTACCATATTCCAAGAAGATGTTGCATGAATAAACTCATACAAGCAATACATATCCAACAAATAAAACCTAAAATAATTGGTTTACCACCATTTTTAATCAATTTAATAACATTTGTATTTAAACCAATAGCCACCATTGCTAGAACAATAAAGAATTTACTTAATTCTTTAAAGGGTGTAAAGAAATCAGCAGAGACTCCCATTTTAATAGCAACTGTTGTAATAATAGAAGCTAACACAAAATAAATGATAAAAAATGGAAAAACTTTCTTTAAATTAATTTTTTGACCATCTTTATTCTTTCTTAACTTAAAAAAAGATAAAACCAAAGTAATCGGAATGATTGCAAGTGTTCTTGTAAGTTTAACAGTTACGGCTTTATCTAAAGTAGCACTTTGTAGATGGTACATTGAATCCCACGTAGAAGCTGCTGCTGTTACAGAAGATGTATCATTAATAGCAGTACCAGCAAAGATTCCAAAAGCTTCACCGCTTTTTGTAGAAAAACCTAACAGTGTTCCAAGTGTAGGAAATAATAGAGCAGCAATCATATTAAATAAAAAGATAACAGAAATACTTTGAGCTACTTCTTCATCACTGGCTTCAATAACAGGTGCTGTAGCCGCAATGGCTGAACCACCACAAATAGAAGAACCAACACCAATTAGAGTAGAAATCTTACTTGGAATATGCATGATTTTATGTAACAGGTAAGCGACAATTAAAGATGTAGAAATCGTAGCTAGAATGATTGGTAAAGATTGTTTTCCTGTTTGTAACACGACCGATAAATTCATTCCAAATCCTAACAAGATAACCGCATACTGTAAGATTTTTTTTGATGTAAAAGTGATGCCTGATTGTAATTCGTTTTTATCTTTAATAAATAAAGTAATGATCATTCCAAGAATAATTCCAAAGACAGGACCACCTACAATAGGAAACTTCTTTCCTAAAAACCAACAAGGAATGGCAATAATCAAACATAATAACATTCCTTTATAATTCTTTTTAAAATTCATAAACTCTCTCCCTTTTAAACAAAAGTAGTTTAGCATAAAAAATAGTAAATAACTAGAAACTCATAAATTAATTATTAAGAAAAATTAAGAATAATTTTTTCTCATAAGTTTGTACTTTAAAACACATTCATGTATCATAGATATGATGAGGGATGAATATGTTTAGTAAAATGGTTATTTTAATACCAGTTTATAATCCTAGGGAGAGGATTATAAACTATGTTAAAAAGTTAAAAGAAAAAAATTATGATGTTGTTGTAATTAATGATGGCTCTGATGAAAATTATCATGCTGTTTTTGAAAGGATGGTCTATGATTGTAAAATCATTAATTATCCACATTTTAAAGGAAAAGGCTATGCTTTAAAAAAGGGATATCAGTATGTTAAAGAACACTTAAAGGATAAAAAAGGAATTCTTATTTTAGAAAATGAATATGATTTAAAATTAGTTGATCAAATGAGTCAATCAATTAATGAGGATGCATCTAAATTCTATTTTGTGCATCATCAAGGGAAAAAGATTTTATCTCAATTATTTTCACTTATTTATAATCAAAAATTTATCAATGTCGACAGTGAATTGTTTGGCTTTTCAACATCTTATTTAGATGAAATGCTAGAAGTTGATGAAAACTGTTATGAAGTACAAGCTTTAATAGATCAAGTACAAAATCAACATGATATAGAAGAAATCAAGGTCAAAAAATTATCACAAGAAGCTTTTCATCCAAAAAATAAAACTTCTCAAATTATTTATGTTATCTTCTTACATCTTATTCGCTTTGTATCTTCCTCTATTATTAGTTCTATAATAGATGTTTTATTAGCGTGGATTTTATTAGATGTTTTAAAAATGTGGATGACAAGTGATTTTTGGCGTATTGCTCTAGCAAGTCTTATCGCTAGAGTTATTTCTACAATTGTTAATTATGTAGTTAATAAAAAATATGTTTTTAAAGGAAAAACAAACAATAGACAGACAGCTATTCGTTTTTTGATTCTAACAGTTATTATTACAATTTTATCTACTTTATTTGTTTATGTGGCATCGATTTTTAATATCATGTCAGAAAAACTTGCGAAACCAGTAGGGGATTTACTGTTATTTTTACTTAGTTATAGTGCACAAACAAAGTGGGTATTTCATAAAGAATAATAGGATAAATCAATGATTTATCCTATTTAAAAAAAATTTTTTAAATAAAAAATGTTGATAAAATCAAAGAAAATTAAAAAAATAAATAAATTTGAACTTCAAAGTATTTACATTTTATGTTCTTCGTGTATAATACAAACCGTATTCAAGGAGGAAAGTAAAATGGATTTTGAAAAAGTAAAAGAGATCATTGTTGATTCATTAAGTTGTGATGAAAGTCAAGTTACAATGGAAGCAAATTTAAAAGATGATTTAGAAGCTGATTCTTTAGATGCTGTTGAATTAATTATGCAAATTGAAGAAGAATTTGAAGTAGAAATTCCAGATGAAGTTGCTTCTAACATGAAAACTGTTAAAGATATCGTAGATTATATTGAAGCAAACAAATAGTAAAGAGGTGTCGCTGAGGCGACTATATATTTTATAATAAGCTTTGAATTTCAAAGCTTATTATTTTACTATATGCTTTGAACTTCAAACAAAGGAGAATGCTATGAAATTAGATTTCATTAAACAAATTATGAGTGAGTTTGATCAATCAAATGTCACTAAAATGAAAGTAGAAATAGATGATTTAAAAATAGAATTAGAAAAAGAAAGTGAAAAAGTTGAATATGTAAAACCATTAGAAAAAGAAAATAAAATGGTTGCAGAAGTTAACACCAAAGAGTCTACAGGTACACCTGTAAAATCACCAATTGTAGGTGTTTTCTATGGTGCAAGTTCACCTGAAAGTGATCCGTATGTTACTGTTGGAAAGACAGTTAAAAAAGGAGATATTATTTGTATTATTGAAGCAATGAAGGTGATGAATGAAATTAAGGCACCATGTGATGGAACGGTTACATCAATTCTTGTAGAAAATGAAGCGCTTGTAGAATATGATCAAGCTTTAATGGTTATTGAAGAAAATGTTTAAAAAGATATTGATTGCTAATCGCGGTGAAATAGCCGTTAGAATTATTCGTTGTTGTAAAGAAATGGGAATTGAAGCCGTTGCTGTTTATTCTTCAGCAGATGCCACTTCTTTACATGTTCAATTAGCAGATGAAGCTTACTGTATTGGACCTGCTAAAAGTAGTGAGAGTTATTTAAATATGGAAAATATTTTATCAGTAGCTACTTTATCAGGGTGTGATGCAATTCATCCTGGATTTGGTTATTTATCTGAAAATTCGACGTTTGCCAGACTTGTTGAAAAATGTGGTATGACTTTTATTGGTCCAAGTGGTGATGTGATTGATCAAATGGGGAATAAAAGCGTTGCTCGACAAATGATGATTGAAGCAGGAGTTCCAGTTGTTCCTGGAAGTGATGGCAGTATTGAATCTGTCAGTCAAGGAAAAGAAATTGCTAGAAAGATTGGTTATCCGGTTTTAATTAAAGCTTCTGCCGGTGGTGGTGGAAGAGGTATGAGAAAATGTTTTAAGGAAGAAGATTTTGAAAATGCTTATTTAACAGCTAAAGCGGAGGCAAAGGCTTGTTTTGGTGATGATGATATGTATATGGAAAAATTGATTTTAAATCCTAAACATATTGAATTTCAAATTTTAGCTGATCATTTTGGTAATGTTATTCATTTAGGAGAAAGAGATTGTTCAATTCAAAGAAGAAACCAAAAGATGATGGAAGAATCTCCAAGTAAAGCTTTAAGTCAAGAGCTTCGAGAAAAGATGGGAAATGATGCTATCAAAGCAGCTAAAAAAGTAGGATATGTTAATGCAGGAACGATTGAATTTGTTTTAGCACCGGATGGAAAATATTATTTTATTGAGATGAATACGCGTATTCAAGTTGAACATCCAGTAACAGAGATGGTAACGGGGGTTGATTTGGTTCGTGAACAAATTAGAATCGCTGCACATTTAAAATTGAATTATAAACAAAGTGATATTGAATTAAAGGGACATGCCCTTGAATGTCGTATCAATGCTGAAAATCCTCAAGAAGGTTTTAGACCTTCACCAGGGATTGTTAGTAGTTTACATATTCCAGGAGGTTTTGGGGTACGTATTGATACAACTTTATATCAAGGTTATCAAGTGTCTTCTCATTATGATTCAATGATTGCTAAGGTAATCGTTCATGGAAGAAATCGTATTGAAGCAATTCGTAAAATGCGTAGGGTCCTAAGTGAATTAGTGATTGATGGTATTGATACGAATCAAGAATTACAGTATTTGATTTTACATGAAAGTGATTATGTCAAAGGAAGTTTTGATACAAGTTTTATTGAAAAACATTTAGATGAGTTGGTGAATGAAAGATGATGGAACAGTTATTTAAGGAAAGAAAAGAAAAACTTCATTTATTTAAGTCATTAAGAAAAAAAAGAGAAAATGAAAGAAAAGAAGTTCCTGAAGGACTTTATACAAAATGTCCAAAGTGTAAAGAATTGATTCTTACAAGTAAACTTAAAAAAAATATGTCAGTTTGTCCTCACTGTGGAAATCATTTAAAGATTACTGCTTATGAAAGATTAGAAATGATTTATGATCAAGGGAAATATAAAGAACTCTATAAAAGTACACAAAGAGTAAATCCTTTAGAATTTCCCGGATACGATGAAAAATTAGAAATTCTACAACAAAAAACAGGTTTAAATGAAGCTGTTGTTGTAGCAAGTGGAAAAATAAATGGGACAAAGGTGATTACTTGTGTGATGGATTCACGTTTTTTAATGGGTAGTATGTCTTCTATTGTAGGTGATAAAATCACGAAAGCTATTGAACATGCAACCAAAAGAAAGTATCCACTCATTATTTTTACAGCTTCAGGAGGCGCTAGAATGCAAGAAGGAATTTATTCCTTAATGCAAATGACAAAAACCTCCGCAGCTCTTGCTAGACATCACCAAGCAGGTTTACTTTATATTTCCTATATTACCCATCCAACAACAGGAGGAGTAACAGCTTCATTTGCAAGCTTAGGAGATATTATTATTGGTGAACCTCAAGCATTGATTGGATTTGCAGGAAGACGTGTCATTGAAAGTACGCTTAAACAAAAATTACCGGAAAACTTTCAAACAACAGAATTTATGGAAGAACAAGGATTTGTTGATTTAATTGTGAAACGTCAAGAAATGCGTTCAACACTTATTAGAATTTTAAAAATGCATGGTAAGGGGGCATAAAGATGTCTTTAAGTCAAGTAGAAAAAGAAATTGAAAAGTTACAAAAAGAACTTCTTGATTGCAATCAAGAAAGAAAAAAAGAAATCGAAAGTCAAATCAAAAAACAAGAAGAATATTATCAACATCTTTCACCTTATGATCATGTTTATCTTGCTAGAAAAAGTACACGACCAAATATTAAAGATTATATCAATCATCTCTTTGATGATTTTATTGAATTACATGGAGATCGTTTAGCAAAAGATGATGGTTCAATTGTTGGAGGTATTGGTTTATTTAATCAACAACCTGTAACAATTATTGGTCATTTAAAAGGAAAAACTTTGGAAGATAATTTAAAATGTAATTTTGGAATGTCTTCACCAGAAGGCTATCGAAAGGCAATGCGCTTAATGAAACAGGCAGAAAAATTTAAACGTCCTATTATTGCTTTTGTCGATACTCCAGGAGCTTATCCAGGAATGGAAGCAGAAATGCATGGAATTGGAGAAGCAATTGCTCGAAATCTTTTAGAAATGTCTCTTTTAAAAGTTCCTATTATTACTATTGTTATTGGTGAGGGAGGTTCTGGAGGAGCTTTGGCTTTAAGTGTGAGTGATCGCTTAGTCATGTTAGAAAATAGTGTTTATTCGATTTTATCTCCTGAAGGATTTGCTTCTATTTTATGGAAAGATCAAGAAGGAAAGCGTGTTGCAGAGGCTGCAAGCTTAATGAAATTAACAGCTAAGGATCTTTATGAGCGTCATATTATTGATCATATCATAGATGAAGATTTAAAAGGGGCTACTGTTGAAAGTTATGAAGTTTATCGACAAATAAAAGAATATTTAAATACAAATCTTAAAGAATTACAAAAGTTATCAACATCTCAATTGATTAATAAACGTTATGAAAAATATAGAAAGATAGGACAAGTATTTTAAAGGAGAAAAAGATGAATGGAATTGAAATTGTTTCTACAGGTTATGCCAAAATTGAAAAGACTTTAGATAATCAACAACTTGAACAAATGGTAGAAACATCTAATGAATGGATCGTTTCACGAACGGGTATTTTAAAAAGACATCTTTCAGATAAATCAAGTGCCTTTCTAGCTATTGAAGCTGCTAAAAAAGCAACTCAAAATCAAGATTTAAGTCAACTTGCTTTAATTATTGTAGCTACGATGACACCAGAAAATAATACGCCAAGTAATGCCTGTCTTGTACAAAAAGCTTTAGGTTTAAATCATCAATCAATGATGTGTTTTGATATTAATGTTGCTTGTAGTGGTTATGTTTATGCTTTAAAAGTTGCTCAAAGCTTGTTAGAAGAAAATCAATATGGACTTGTTATTGGAAGTGAACAATTAAGCTCTATTGTAGATTATCAAGATCGTAATACGTGTATTTTATTTGGAGATGGTGCAGCCGCTACGTTGATTAAAAAAAGTCAAAAACTTTTTTATAGTTATTTAGATAGTGATGGAAATGAAGAAGTACTATTTTCTAAAAGAAATGATTATTTAAAAATGAAAGGTCAAGATGTTTTTAAATTTGCTATTAAAGCAATTCCTTTAAGTATTGATCATGTCTTAAACCAAGCAAAAATGACATTAAATGATATTGATTACGTGATTTGTCATCAAGCAAATGAAAGAATTATTAAACATGTTTATAAAAAATATCAATGTTCAAGTGAAAAGTTTTATATGAACTTACAAGAATATGGAAATACCTCAGCAGCGAGTATTCCATTAGCTTTAGCGAAGATGAATGAACAAGGGTTACTTCAAAAAGGAATGAAAATCATTCTCGTTGGCTTTGGTGGAGGACTTACTTGGGGTGCAATTTTAATGGAATGGTAAGGAGAACAAAATGAAATTAAATGAGTTATTAAATATTAAATATCCTATTATTCAAGGAGGAATGGCCAATATTGCTACCGGTGCCTTTGCTGCGAGTGTTTCTAATGCAGGAGGTTTGGGTTTGATTGGAGCTGGAGGAATGAATGCTAAAATGTTAAAAGCAGAAATTCAAGCATGTAAAAAATTAACAAATCAACCTTTTGGTGTCAATATTATGTTACTCAATCCAGATGCCAAAGAAATGGCACAAATCGTTATTGATGAACATGTCCCAGTTGTGACAACTGGTGCTGGAAATCCAGGTGTATATATAAAAATGTGGAAAGAAGCAGGAATTAAAGTTTTACCTGTTGTTCCTAGTGTGGCTCTTGCTAAAAGATTAGAACGTGCAGGTGTGGATGGTTTAATTGTTGAAGGTTGTGAAGCAGGAGGACATATTGGTGAGGCAACGACTATGGCGCTTGTTCCTCAAGTTGTAAGTAATGTTTCTATTCCTGTTATTGCTGCAGGAGGAATTGCCAGTGGCAAGCAAATGTTAGCGGCTTATGCCTTAGGTGCTTGTGGTGTACAAATTGGAACAGTTTTACTCGCAAGTAAAGAATGTCCAATTCATGAAAATTATAAACAAGCAATTTTAAAGGCAAAAGATACTTCGACAACTGTTACAGGAAGAATTAATGGAACACCAGTAAGAATCTTAAAAAATAAAATGGCAAAAGCTTATATTCAAAAAGAAAAAGCAGGAGCAGATATGATGGAACTTGAAAAATATACTTTAGGTTCATTAAAAAAAGCTGTTTTTGAGGGAAATGTTGATGAAGGTTCTTTGATGGCAGGACAAGTTGCAGGAATGATTCATGAAATTAAACCCGTTAAACAAATTTTAGAAGAAATGATGAGTGAGTTACAAGAAACTTATTCAAATTTGGAGATTTAAAATGTTAGAAATCAATCAAAAAAGCTTAACTGTTCCTTTAATTCAAGGAGGAATGGGAGTTGGTGTTTCTCTAGGAAGTTTGGCAGGGCATGTTGCTAAGTGTGGAGCGATGGGAGTTATTTCTACAGCGCATCCAGGTTACAAGGAAGATGATTTTGAAAGTAATCATCGTCAAGCAAATATTCGTGCTTTAAAAAAAGAAATTTTAAAAGCACAAAAGCTTTCTCAAGGAAAAGGTTTAGTAGCCATCAATGCGATGGTTGCTTTAAAAGATTATGAGGAATTGATCAATGCAGCATTAGAGAGTAAAGTTGATGCTATTATTTCAGGAGCTGGACTTCCTTTACGTTTACCAGAATTGGTAAAAGATCATGATGTTTTAATTGCTCCAATTGTTTCAAGTGGTAAAGCCTGTAAGGTAATCATAAAACATTGGATCAAAAAATATCAACGTACACCAGATTTTATTGTTATTGAAGGAAGTCAAGCAGGAGGACATTTAGGGTTTAAAAAAGAAGATTTAGAAAATCAAACATGCCAAAGTTTAGAAGAAATTTTTAAAGATGTTGAAGAAATTGTAGAAAATAATAAATTGAACATTCCTATTTTTGTAGCAGGAGGAATCAGTCAAAGAAGTGATGTTAAGCATTTCTTTGATCTAGGTGTCGATGGTATTCAAGTAGCAACACGCTTTATTACAACTTATGAATGTGATGCTTCTATCAAATATAAAGAAGCCTTCTTAAAAGCTAGAAAGGAAGATATTGGTTTTGTTTCTTCTCCTGTCGGAATGCCAGGAAGAGCAATGCAGAATAGTTTTGTTAAAAAAACCAAGAAAGAAAAAATACCTGTTAAAAAATGTTATCAATGTTTAATTCCTTGTGATGTTAAAAATACACCTTATTGTATTTCAAGAGCTTTAATAGAAGCAGTTAAAGGAAATTTAGAGGATGGTCTTATTTTTACAGGAGCTCATGGTTATAGGCAAGATCATTTGATGCATGTTGATGAAGTGATTCATGAATTAATGGAGGATGACAAATGAAATTAGGAATTATTTATGCTGGTCAAGGAAGTCAAGTTGTGGGAATGGGAAAATCATTTTATCCTCGTGAAATCTTTGATCAAAATGAAGATTTAAAGGAATTATGTTTTAATGGACCACTTGAAAAACTATCTTATACACCATATACCCAACCATGTATGGTGATGGTTGCAACAATCATTACAGATTTATTAAAAGAACATGGAATTGTGCCTGATTATACAGCAGGTCTTTCTTTAGGGGAATATTCAGCATTATATTGTGCAGGTGTTTTTAAAAGACAACAAGTGATTGATCTTGCGCGTTTTAGAGGAAAAGTCATGCAAGAAGCAGTATCAGAAATTGAAAGTGAAATGATTGCCGTTTTAGGAATGAAGGAAGAACTTTTACAAGATTTGTGTCATCAAGCAAGTTCGTTAGGGGTTGTTTCTATTTCTAATTATAATTGTCCTGGTCAACTTGTTGTTGCTGGTGAAAAGAAAGCTGTGGAAAAAGTTAAAGAATTAGCTTTAGAAAATAAAGCGAGAAGAGTGATTGCTTTAAATACGAGTGGACCTTTTCATACGTCTTTATTAAAAGAAGCGTCACTTGCTTTAAAAGAAAGATTTAAAAAAGAAACTTTTCATGAAATGAAAATACCTGTTATTTTTAATACTTTAGGTCATGAAATCGAATATCAATCAATACCAGAAATTTTAGAAAAGCAAGTGATGTCACCTGTTTACTTTGAAAAAAGTATTCGCTATATGATAGATCAAGGTGTTGATACGATCATTGAAGTAGGACCAGGAAAGGTATTAAGTGGTTTTGTTAGAAAAATAGATCGAAGTATTCAGCTTTATCAAATAGAAGATATGGAATCATTGAAAAAAACAGTGAAAGCTTTGAAGGGAGAATAAAATGAGATTAGAAAATAAAATTGCTCTTGTTACAGGTGGAGGACAAGGTATTGGTAAAGAAATTGCTAAAACATTAGCTTTAAATGGTGCTTTTGTTTTAATTAATTATATAGATTTAGGGAATAATCAAGAAATTGCTCAAATGACAAAAAATGAAATTGAAAGTCTTGGAGGAAAATGTGAAATCTTACCTGCAAATGTAGCAAGTTATGATGAAACATTAGAGATGTTTAAAACAATTAAAAATGAATATGGAAGATTGGATATTTTAATTAATAATGCAGGAATTACAAAAGATGGCTTAATGTTACGCATGAAAGAAAATGATTTTGATGCAGTTATTGATGTCAATTTAAAAGGAACATGGAATTGTATGAAACATGCGACAAAATTAATGATGAAACAAAAATATGGACGTATTGTTTCCATGTCATCTGTTGTAGGCGTTATGGGAAATGCTGGACAAGTCAATTATGCTGCTAGTAAATCAGGAATTATTGGAATGACAATGTCTCTTGCTAGAGAGGTTGGAAGTCGTGGTATTACTGTTAATGCAGTAGCACCAGGTTTTATTCAAACAGCAATGACAGATGTTTTAAGTGATGATATTAAAGAACAAATGAAAAGTCAAATTCCTTTAGGAGCATTTGGAAGTGTTCAAGATATTGCAAATGCAGTTGTTTTTCTAGCAAGTGATGAAGCAAAGTACATTACTGGACAAACATTGCATGTTGATGGTGGCATGGCTATGTAAAGGAGAAGCATATGAAAAGAAGAGTTGTCGTAACAGGAATAGGTGCTTTAACACCTATTGGAAATAATGTAAATGATACATGGAAGGGTATTTTAAATCATCAATGTGGGATTGATTTGATTCAATCATTTGATACTTCAAATATGAAGGTAAAAGTAGCAGGTGAATTAAAGAACTTTGAAGCTACTGAATATTTAGATAAAAAAGATGTTCGTAAAATGGATAAATTTATTCAATATGGACTGATTGCAGCTAAAGAAGCTATCAAAGATTCTAAATTAGAGATAGATTCTATAAATCATGATCGTTTTGGGGTAGTAGTATCAAGTGGTATAGGAGGATTAGGATCTATTGAAGAAAATCATCAACGTGGTTTAAAGAAAGGATTTGATCGTGTTTCTCCATACTTTATTCCTATGACCATTGTTAATTTAGCAGCTGGTCAAATTGCCATTGCCTTTAAAGCACAAGGACTTGCTACATGTCCTGTAACAGCTTGTGCGGGAGGAACAAATGCTATTGGTGATGCCTTTAGAAATATTCGTGATGGTTATTTAGATGTAACCATTGCTGGAGGTTGCGAAGCAAGCATTACTCCTCTTGGTATTGGTGGTTTTACATCAATGAAAGCTTTAAGTGAATCACATGATCCCAAACGTGCCTCCATTCCTTTTGATAAAGAAAGAAATGGTTTTGTCATGGGCGAAGGAGCAGGAATGCTTGTTTTAGAAGAACTTGAACATGCTAAAGCAAGAGGGGCACATATTTATTGTGAAATGGTAGGTTATGGTGTTAGTTGTGATGCTTATCATATGACAGCTCCAGCTCCTGAAGGTATTGGAGGTGCTAAAGCCATGATCAATGCACTTCAAGATGCTTCTCTTGAAGCTAATCAAATTGATTATATTAATGCTCATGGAACATCAACACCGATGAATGATAAGTTAGAAACGGCTGCAATCAAAAAAGCTTTTAAAAATCATGCTCATAAAGTAGCTGTATCTTCAACAAAAGGAAATACAGGTCATTGTTTAGGAGCTGCTGGTGGAATTGAAGGTGTTTTATGTGTTAAAGCATTAGAAGATAACTTTATTCCAGCAACTATTAATTATCAAAATTTTGATGAAGAATGCGATTTAGATATTGTTGCAAATCATGGAAGAAAACAAGTGTTAAATTATGTAATGTCAAATTCATTAGGTTTTGGAGGGCATAATGCCTCAATTATTTTTAAGAAATATGGAGAAGAGTAATGGAACTTAATAGTAATCAAATACAAGAAATCAATCCTCATCGTTATCCTTTTGCTTTAGTAGATCGAATTACAGATTATAAACCAGGTGAGTATGCTAAAGGAATCAAATGTGTCAGTGTTAATGAAATGCATTTTTGTGGACATTTTCCAAGTCATCATGTCATGCCAGGAGTTTTGATTGTTGAAGCTTTGGCACAAGTAGGATGTATTGCTATTTTATCAAAAGAAGAAAATAAAGGAAAAATTGCTTTTTTTGGTGGTATTAAAAATTGTCGTTTTAAAGGACAAGTAACACCAGGGGATGTTTTAGAAATGGAATGTGTTCTTACTAAACAAAAAGGACCCGTAGGAATTGGTGAAGCTATTGCAAAAGTAAATGGTAAAGTTGTTTGCAAAGCTGAACTTACATTTGCAATTCAATAATCTTGAATTGCAATTTTTTTTATTTTATCATGATAAAGAGGTGAAACTATGAAACTGATAGAGCTAGAAGAAGTTGATTCAACAAATGATTATTTAAAAAGAGAATATCAAAATTTACCTATGCAAACATGTGTCACTGCCAAATATCAAACAAAAGGTAGAGGTAGAAATGGTCATGTTTGGGAAAGTCATGCAAATGAGAATTTGATTATGAGTTTTTTATTTAAAGATTTTCATAAAATAGAAGATGCTTGGAAAATGACACAATTAGCAACATGTAGTGTTGTTGGTTTACTTGATCGTTATCGTATTAAAGCAACGATTAAATGGCCGAATGATATTTATGTTGATGGAAAAAAGATTTGTGGTATTTTAGTAGAAACAATTTTAGATCCTGATTTAAAAGGAGTCATTGTAGGAATAGGATTGAATGTTAATAATAAAGATTTTCAATCAATGAAACAAATTACTCATAAAGAGTATAAAATATCTAAACTTGCTATTGGACTGAAAACATTTATGTTGATTTATTATAATTTATATCAAACAAATCAGTTTCATAAGGTTTTAGAATACGCTAATAGTATTTCTTATTTAAAAGATCAATGGGTAGAATATGGTGATTATGGAGAAGTTTGTTTTCAAAAGCTATTAGATGATGGTTCTGTTTTATTTGTTGATCGACAAGGAAAAACATATAAACAGGTAATTAATGAAATATCTTTACATAATAAATAAAAGTGCAGGCTTAAGCTTGCACTTTTACAATATAACAGTATTTCATGTAAAAGGATATGCCATATCCTTTTACATGAAGATATCCCTCATTGATGATTTCTTCTTCATATTTATAATCAATGATTTGTTGGGCTCCTTCACGGAAATCCGTAATTAAATCCTTAACACTCTTAGAATGTTTACATTCTAAGATTAGTGCTGTCTGAAAGATTTGTTTGGGTAAGATACATAAATCAAATCTTCCATGCACCGCTTCTCGATTTGATTTGATCTTTTTACCACTAAAGAGTCCTAATAGAAAACCATGATAAAAAAATTCTTCATTATCAAAGTAACTAATACTTCTAGATAAGATATCTCCTAGTATTTCATTTGCATGATCAACGTCTCCTTTAACAAGACTTTGATAAAGACTTTCTTTTCTTACAAAAGTATAGTCTTCAAAATAAGACATGAATGTTTGTTTATAGATTTCATAGACTTCTTTATTGGGAATAATCAGTTTATACTTATTTTCTCCTAAATCTTCTTTTATCTTTAAATATCCTGTAAGTAAAAGAAAACTATAGATATTATTAATATTATCCATTTCTCGATAAGTAAGTTCAGGTTTGATATATTTCGTTAAAGACTTTCCTTGAATGAGTTGTTCAAATTCTTCATGAAGTTCATCACTGCCATTTTGAATATAGTTGACAACAAGATCATTTCCACTGGTATTTGCCCAGAAGGAAATAGGTTTGTTATCTGAGCTATTTAATTTACAATCAACATACATAAGTGTACTCCAAGGATTATAGATTTCGATGTTTCCAAATAAATAACCATCATACCATTCTTTAACTTCATCTACATAATCTGTTAGATTATAATCTTTTAATAATTGTAAGATTTCTTTTTTTGTAAAGCCAAAATACTCATTTTTTGATTTATAAAGAATAGAATAGGCTTTAAAATTATTTAAACCGGTGAAGATACTTTCTTTAGAAATACGAAGACAACCTGTCATGATTCCTTTTTCTAAAGCATCATTGGTTTTAAGTGCTGAAGAAAAGACACTTCTTAGAAATTCTACCATTTCATCATAGTAGTTATATTGATAAGCAGCTTGTAAAGGAACATCATATTCATCAATAAGAATGATGACTTTTTGATGATAATGTTTATAAAGAAAATATGAGATATTGAATAATGATTTTTCTAATTCATTATCTTCTGTTTCATTATCAACATATTTTTGAAAAAGTTTCTTTTCAGAAGCTAATAATCTCTCACTATTAAGCAATTCAAGATGACTTTTTGCACACAAACAAATAACTTCTTTAAAGCGATTCATTTGTTTTTCATAGGAACTATTTTTCATATCTTTTAAAGTAATGAAAAGTGTTGGATATTGATTTTGATGTTTTATAGCTTCTTTATTTTTAGAAATGTTTAATCCATTAAATAAATAAGCATTATCCTTTTCTTTAATAAAAAAGAAATAATAAAGCATCGACATATTAAGAGTCTTTCCAAATCTTCGAGGTCTTGTAAAAAAGACACTCTGTTCGTTTAATACATTTTCAATAAGATTTGTTTTATCTACATAATAAGCATTTTTATCAATCATTTCTTTAAAGTTTTCAATTCCTATAGGTACTAATTTCATAAATTATTCATTTCCTTATGTTTAATATAATTTTAATTAGTTAAATTATATATTGTTGTAAACTAAAAATCATTGGACAGATTGTCCAAGATTTGTTGGAATAAAAGATGAATATATGAAGAATTATTTCTTTGATAATATCGAACTATAAGAATGAGCATAATATAAAAGTGTACTTAACGAGTACACAAGTTGTTAACTAAGCTTTAGTAGTAACCTCTCGTTATAAGGGTTCAGGGAGACTAGAGCTTTTATTTTATATAAAAATACCTCCAGTGGAGGTATTTTCTATTTGATATAGTGTAGTTCTTGTAATTTTTGATAGACTTGGTTTGCAAGTAATTGATTGAATGTATCATTACCTGCGAATTTGTCTTCTTTTAGAAGACTTGATGGGATATAGCTATTTGTAAGATCTTTTTGATCTTGTTCAGTAGCTGTAATATTTGCATCTTTTAAGCCATTTGTAAGAAGATAAGTTCTAAAGTCTAAGAAGTGATCTTTATGTTCTTCTTTTAAGACGTTATTATCGTCTCTTACAAGGTTGTTTTGTCTTTTTGATGTCATTGATACAACAATATATTTTTGTGTTTTAATTTGGTTTAAAATAGCTCTTTGATAAGTGATTGTACGATAAACATCTTGGTTGTTTTGTTTATCATAGTTTCCAGAAAAGATAATAACGATATCATTTTCATTGAATTCAGGAAGTGTTGCTTCGATTTGTGCAGGAGCTGTTAGGGTAACAGCTTTTCCAGATTTGTCTCTTGTAAATGTATGAATATTACGAGATGAATCGTAAGCTAAAGTTCCTTTAATACCTTGAATGGTAACTTCATCGAAGTTTGATCCACTATTTTTTAAAGCTTCTACTTGTTCACCTTTTTCATTATAGAAAGTAAGGTCTACAGCTTCTTTATCACCAGGGATGGTGATATTATTAGCGAAAATCTTTGTTCTTCCTACACGAATAGATAAATCAAAAGTTGTATCTTGGTTTCCACCGAATTTAATAATTTCACTATTTGTAAGTGATTCTAAATTAAGTGGGTAACTAGCAAATTCACTTCCCAAGGTAAAGCTATCACCAATACAATAAATACGTTGACTATTTTTTTCTTTTTTTGTTTTTGTTTTTGTTGTTTCTTCTTTTGTTGTAGTTGTTGTTTTTTCTTCTGATTGGTATTTTTTAGCGTTTTGACTTGTTGAAAAACGGTCATAACCAATTAAACCAACAATCATAGCAAGTAAAACAACAACAGTAATAGAAAAAGTAACTTTTTTCATATTAGTAATAGTAGTAATGACTACCAGATATAGATTTTGCTTTTGTTAAAACACTTCCTAAAACGTTTACATTATTTCTTTGAAGTAGTTTTACACAATTTGCAGCATCTTTTTTATTAGTATCTTGTGAAGAAATAGCAAAAATAGTCCCGTCAACGGCATTTCCTACAGGAATGGCATCAGATATCATTCCAATAGGAGCACAGTCAATAATAATGAAATCAAAGGCTTTCTTTAATTCATTAATATAATCTTTAAATACATGTGATCCTAATAATTCAGAAGGATTAGGAATATGAATCCCACTTGTTAAAACAGCCATAGTACCTGCAAAAGAAGGATCCTTTACATTTTGGAAGTATTCAACATTTAATTTTTTAGTTTGACGATATTCAAGTAAAGCATCTGTTAAACCATGTTTGTTTGATAATCCCATATATTTATGTAAAGTATTTTTTCTTAAATCACAATCAATTAATAAAACTCTATTATATTTTGTTGCAAAAATATAAGCAAGGTTAATAGATAGTGTTGTTTTTGCTTCACCAGCTTGTGATGAAGTAATACAAATTGATTTAATGTCTTTGTCTACTGTAGAAAATTCAATGTTTGTACGAATATGACGAAAGATTTCAGTATAATCAAATTGGCTATGTTTTTTATTTTTCTCTAAAATATTTAATGTTTTTCTTTTACTCGTTTTTTTTGCCATAATTATCTCCTTTTAAATATTTTTTTAAAGAAGGATGTTTTTCCTTCAATAGGATCAACTTCTTCATTGTCGATGATATTCTTTTTAAGGGATATATCTTTATGATTACTGATAAAGTTGAACAACTTTATACAGAACTTAAAAAGATACCAGATCTTACCAAGCTTTTAGGAAATGATGGAAAAGACATCTATCCTATTTATCCTCAAGAAGCCATGTTTCTAACAAAGTTTTCTAATAGAAATCATGTGGTTGATATGTCTTGTGGTGTTATCGAAAATGATAAGATTATTATTACAGATGGCCCTTTAATGAATCTGGAAGGATATATCACAAAGATAGATCGACATAAGCGAATCGCTTATGTCGATGTAGAACTACTTGGAAAGATTACAAGAGTACAAGTAGGTCTAGAAATTATTAGTAAAACATAGTTTTTATGTTTTATTTAGGGAGGGGTATGAATATGGAAACTCTTAATCAAGAGCAAGTTTTAGAGGAAATATTAGTTGATGAATGGTATGATACAGAAAAGGAAAAACCAATTTTCTTTTTTATTAAAAGATGCATAGATATTATTCTTTCTTTATTAGGGTTGATTATTTTATCACCAGTCTTCTTATTAATAGCAATCTTAATAAAGAAAGAAGATCATGGAAATGTCTTCTATAAACATAAAAGAATAGGTCATATGAATAAAGATATCTACATTTATAAATTTAGAAGTATGACCAATAAATATAAAACTTTTGATGAATTTTATCAAACACTATCTGATGAACAAAAACAAGAATGGGATGAAAACTTTAAATTAGAAAATGATCCTAGAATTACTAAAATAGGTAAATTTATCAGAAAAACATCTCTAGATGAATTACCACAAATTATTAATATTTTAAAAGGAGATATGTCTATTATTGGACCTAGACCAGTAGTCAATGATGAAATTGAAAAATATGGTAACCAAAAAGCTAAATTCTTATCAGTAAAGCCTGGACTTACAGGATATTGGGCAGCTAATGGTAGAAGTGCTACGACATATGAAGATAGAATTAAGCTTGAATTATATTACATAGATCATTGTTCATTATTATTAGATATTAAGATTTTCTTTAAAACTATTTTGTCAGTTCTTAAAAAGGAAGGTGCAAAATAGTGAAAATAGATATTATTTGTCCGTTGTATAAAGGAGAAAAATACATTAGGGGTTTGCATAGTTCTTTATTTAAACAAGAAAATGTAGAAATAAACAGTATTAATTATGTTTTAACAAGAACAAATGATCAATCTGAAAGTATTCTAAAAGAATTAGGTGCTAAATATGAAATTATTGAACCAAAAGATTTTTCGCATAGTTTAACTAGAGAAAAAGCAGCAATGGCATGTGATGGTGATATTCTTGTATTTATTACTCAAGATGTAAAAATTGAAAGAAATGACTGGTTGTATGAACTTACAAATCCAATTGCAATTGGTGAATGTGAAGCATCTTATAGCAGACAATTATGTAACAATAATTCGATAGAGAAATATACAAGAGAAAGAAATTATCCTGATCAATCAATAATTAAAGATAAAAATAGTATTGATACTTTAGGATTAAATACTTTCTTTTTCTCTGATGCATCATCAGCAATAAATGAAAGTATATTTAAAAAATTAAAAGGATATGATCAAAAAAATTACCAACTAATGAAGATATGTACATTGCATATAAATTGATTATGAATGATTACAGAATAAAATATTGTGCTAAATCAGAAGTTATACATTCTCATGATTTTACACTTAAAGAAACTTATCAAAGATACAAATTATTTGGTCAATTTTTTAAACAAGAACCATATATTAATAAATTTGGAACAAATCAAGCTGGTGGAGGAATGGCTGTATATATTTTAAAAAGAGCCATTCAAGATAAAAACATCAAAGTGATTTGCAAGTTTCCGTTTAATATGGTTGCAAGATTGATTGGAATGAAAGAGGGTAAGTGATAATGATGAGAAATTTTGGTATATCTGTTGCTATGGCTACTTATAATGGTGAGAAATATATAAAAGAACAATTGAATTCTATTCTAGTTCAGCTAGAAAATAATGATGAGATTATTATCTCTGATGATGGTTCAAAAGATAAGACACTTGATATAGTTAAAAGCTTCAATGATAAAAGAATAAAAATCTTTAACGGACCAAAAAAAGGAGTAAAGCAAAATTTTGCAAATGCACTTTCAAAATGTAATGGTAAATATATATTTTTAGCAGATCAAGATGATTTATGGATGCCAACAAAGGTTGAAACTGTTATAAGTTATTTTGAAAAAAATAATTGTTTTTGCGTTATTCATGATGCTGAGGTTTTCGATTCGAATACAAATGAAATTATAATTAATTCATTTTTTGATTTTAGAAACTCAAAAAATGGTGTAATAAAAAATATCATCAAGAATTCTTACATTGGATGTTGCATGGCTATAGAGAAAGAAGCATTATGTGATGTATTACCTATACCTAATGATATTGAAATGCATGATCAATGGATAGGAATTATTTGTGATAAAAAGAAGAAATCGATATTTATAGAGGATAAATTGATAAGATATAGGAGACATATGGAAAATGTAACTGAAATGAGTCATTACCCATTAAAAAAAATGGTTAGAAATCGGTTATGCTTAATATTAAGACTGATTTCTTTAAAAAAATAATACGTTTGAAAATATATAAAAGAATATTATGGAGAAAGTTATGAAAATAGTGAGTTGTACAGTTCTTTTTAATCCTGATAATGAAGTAGTAGAAAATATACTTTCTTATGCTACATATGTAGATGAGGTATTATTAATTGATAACTCAAAAAATAAAAATGATGTCTTGTATAAAATTTTATATGAAAGAAACATAAATTATAAGCTTATTTTTTTTGGAGAAAATTTAGGAATAGCGCAAGCATTAAAGAGTGCTTGTGAATATGCCATAAATGGTAAATATGATTGGTGTCTTACGATGGATCAAGATAGTAGCATAGAAATTTCAAAAAATGATTTTTATAAAATAAAAGAATTGCTTAGATTACATGATAATTATGGAATTATTTCGTTTGATTATAATAATTCTATAAATAGTGATTTAGAAATAAATGATGTTAAAACTTGGATAACGTCAGGAAATTTCATAAATATTGAAAAATACAAAAGTATTTCTGGTTTTAATGAGAAACTATTTATTGATTATGTAGATTTTGATATTTGCAGACAATTTCATGAAAAGGGTACACCAGTGGGTGTTATGAAATATTCTATAAAACATCAAATTGGAAATCCGATAACAATAAAAATATTTAACAAAAGTTTTAATTGCATGAATCACTCGCCTATTAGGTATTATTACAGATATAGGAATTCTAGGTATCTATATAAAAAAAATAAGTTTTTTTATTTGAAAATTTATTTACACGAAATGATAATAGATTTTTTAAAAATGATTATATTTGAAAGTAATAAAAAAGAAAAAACTAGAATGATATATTTAGGACTCAAAGACGCAAATAATCAATTATTAGGTCCTTACAATAAGCGGTAAAGGAGACATAGGATTGAAAAGAAAATTAAGAATGATTAAATATTTCTTTCTTGGAATATTTAAAAAAAATAAATGGAGAAGAAATAACAAGCATAATTACTTATATATAAAATCTAGCAATTATAAGACATTGGATTTAAACAGGATAAATGTAGGATGCATGACTTATGGAACTATTCAAATAGAGTTTTATGGTAATGAAAATGAAAAAATAAATATTGGTTCTTTTTGTTCGATAGGACAAAATGTTATTTGTTTATTAGGTGGAAATCATAATATGAAAAGTATTAGTACATATCCTTTTGAAACTTATATTAATAATATAACGTCTATACCAAATACAAAAGGACCAATTAATATATTAGATGATGTTTGGATAGGAAGTAATTGTACAATACTCTCGGGTGTTACTTTAAATAAGGGAGCGGTTATTGGCGCAGGATCTGTTGTGACAAAAGATGTTCCAGCTTATGCTATTGTTGCAGGAAATCCAGCAAAAATTATAAAATACAGATTTGAAAAGGAAATTATCGATAAACTATACGATGTTGATTTAAAAAAAGTTGCTTTGCTAGAAAAAAGATACTTAAATAAAAATATTACGCTAGATAATGTTGATGAAATAATAAGAGAACTGGAGGAACTATAATATGCATATTATTTTTAGAATATATGCCTTATTGTGGATATTTATTCTATTTTTATATAATTTAAAGTGGTCAAAATATTCTATCCCACTTGATTTCAATTTGATAGTTTTTCTTATAGTTGTTATAACATCTTCTTTAATGCTTGGAATGAAAAAAGGAAATTCAAGAATCAAAAAATATGATATTGTTGATGAAAACAAAATTAAAAATGCTAAAAAACATGTAGTATTAATTTGGATAGGGTTTATTTTAAATTTTATATATGCTGGATATGTTCCTATCATTGGTATTTTATCAGGAAGAAACGAATATGTAGAATTCCCAGGAATACCAACGTTATATCCGTTTTTATTCACCTTAACATTAGTATATTTTTATTATTTATGTTATTTATATTTTTTAAAAAAAGATAGAAATCTTATTATTTATGCAATGAGTTTACTTTTTGTTTTTTTCTGTGTTTATTCAAGAAGTTTGATGGCATTTGCAGCTATTGGCGCTTTTTTGATAAAAATGCTAGTACAGTCAAAAGGAAAAAAGAAAAATAAAAAAATGATGAATTATGTAATATTGTTTTTAATGGTTGCTATAGTTTGCTTTTTATTTGGCTGTTTAGGTAACATGAGATATGGATATGCATGGAATGATAATTCTTATATTCAAACATTAGGCCTTTATGATAATTATCCTAGTTGGCTTCCGAAACAATATATGTGGATTTATTCGTATTTAATTTCTCCTTTGGCAAACTTAAATTATAATATTGTATATCATAATACTCATAATGATATTGGTAGATTTTTTGTTACGTTTATACCTGAATTTATATCAAAAAGGTATTTTAGTGATGCGGTAATTTCTAGCGCTAAAGAAACATTGTTAATTAGAACATATTTTAATGCGCAAACTGGCTTTGTAGAACCATATTATAGCTTTGGGATAATTGGTTGTTATATAAGTTATTTTGTTATGGTTGCTTATATTTCAATTTTAAATATACTTAATAGAAAAAATCATGATCCTGTAGTTATTGTTGGATGTTTTGTGTTTTTGACACTTTCATTTTTTTATAATGTTTTTTTCTATACACTTACATCAATGACCATGATATGGTTGTTGTTATATTTGTTAAAAAAAGTAAGGATTAAAATAAAACTATAAGAAAGGAAATAAAATTTATATTGTAAATAAATATGAAAAAAAATATTGAGTTATCTATTATAGTAATTGTTTATGAAACAGAGATAAATTTATTAAAGCGCTGTATTAATTCGTTGCTTCAGCTGCAAATAAATTATGAAATTGTAGTTGTTAACGATGGTTCTAAAATTGCCGAAGTTAATAATTATTGTGAAAATTTGAAACAAAAAAATATAAAATATATATATAAAGAAAATGGAGGACCATCATCTGCTAGAAATATTGGTTTAAATAACAGTAGTGGTAATTATATAATTTTTGTTGATTCTGATGATTATGTTGATTTTAATAATATAGATTTTATTGATATTTTAAAAAGTGAGAAAGATATGTATCTTTTAAATTATTTCGTTGATAATGGTGAAACAAATAATATCAAAGTTAATAAAACTCTTTCTAATGATTTTTCAAAAAATATGATGAATGCCTTTTTTGGAAATTATACACTATATAAAGAATATGCAATAGGTGCTGTTTGGAATAAGATATTTTCTAAAAAATTTTTAGATAGCTACAAGATTAGATTTAAAAATAATATTCGAATGGGAGAAGATATCATTTTCTTATTAGGATGCTTATTTTATTCTCCTCAAATAGAATATAGAGATATATCATATTATTATTATTATATAAATAGTGAGTCAGCATGTCATAAAAAAAATGAAAATTTAATCAATTATTATTATCAATATTTAAACGGAATGAAGGAATGCTTAAAAAGATTAAAAAATAAAAATAAAATTGATGAAAATGAGAGTAAAGTTTTTTATAACAATTGTGTGTATTATTGCTTATGGGAAACATTAAGAATCAATTCATTTAATAAAAATGATAAAATGACTTTCAAATTAAGAAAAAAAGAAGCAAATATAATATATGACCAGTTTATGGATAAAATGAATTTTGATATAAATAAAGTAGAATATTATAGCAAGAAAGATACGATAAAATTATTTTTACTAAAAAATAAAATGTTTTTTTCTTTATATTTATATTTTTCTATTTTTAAATAAACAAAATAAAAGACCACTTATCACATAAACTGAAATCTATGCTAATTAGATAACATATGGTAATTTTATGAAAATATAAAAGCAAAATTATTGATGAATAACAATCATGAGAAAGGTGGTCTTTTACTATAAACAATATAATTTTTTGCCAATTAATAAATTAAATTCAAACATATTGCTTATGAATTTGTTTTCTCTTTTGAAATTTATTTATAAAAATAGAGAAAAAATTGAAAGAAAGGATACATATTGTACTTGATTGATAAAATTAATCATTACAATATATTAGGAGTGGCGAATGAAACCATTAATAAGTGTAATAGTTCCAATATTTAATGTTGAAGATTATTTAATAAAATGTATAGATTCTATCTTAGAACAAACTTATTCAAATTTAGAAATTATTTTAGTTGATGATGGTTCACCTGATAATTGTGGCCTAATATGTGATAAATATAAAGAGGTTGATGATAGAATAAAAGTAATTCATAAAAAAAACGGAGGACTTTCAGATGCGAGAAATGCAGGGCTAGATATTGCATCTGGCGATTTTATCATGTTTATAGATTCAGATGATTATGTTTCAAAAAATATTATTGAAAAATTATATAATGATATAATTGAAACTAATGCTGATATTTCTATTTGTGACTTTGTAAAATATAACGATAATTCTATGTTGTATAACGAATATAGCAAAAAGAAATTTATAGTTGAAGGCGATAAAAAATTTGACAATGTCTGTAATGAATATGCTATAGTAACTGTTGTTCAATGGAATAAATTGTTTAAAAAGAATATTTTTGACGAATTAAGGTTTAGAAAGGGAAAAATTAATGAAGATGAATTTATAATATGTGATCAACTTAATAAAGCAAAAAGAGTATCATACAATTTAGAACCGCTGTATTATTATTTACAAAGAGATAACAGTATTATGAGTAAATTTAAAATACAAAGATATGATGTTATACAAGCATTAGATGAAAGAATATCTTTTTTTGAAAATAAAAATATGCTAGATAATGTGGTAAAAACTAAACTACAAAAATTTAACACATTGTTGCCATTTAAGATAGAAATGATTTTTACAAAGAATTATTTTGAAAATTTAGATTTGATAAGGAAGTATGATAAAGACATGATAAAAATCATTGATGAATTAAAGAAAGAAAAAATTCCCCCAAAAATCAAATTAAAAATGTCTATTTATAAAAAATCAAAAACGATTTTTCCATTAATTTTAAAATTTAAATGTAATTTAAAATTTTGGCTAAAAAATATGATACATGCAATTTTAGTATTTATAAAAGATTCAATATTTATTATTAAAATGATTCTAGAATCATTATCTTTAAAAGATAAAATATTTATATTTGGTGTTCCCATTCATGGAAATATAGGTGATCAAGCCATACTATATGCTGAAAAGAAATTTATAAAAGATAATTTTAAAAATAAAAAAATAATTGAAGTACAATCTATTTATACATGTAAAACGCCAAACTTACTCAAAAGGATAGTAAAAAATAATACAATTATTTACACTGGCGGAGGTTTTTTAGGATCTTTATGGAAAAATGAAGAAGATATGTTTAGAAATACTCTTACGTTATTTCCTAATAATAAGATAATTGCATTTCCTCAAACATTTTATTTTTCAAATGATATATACGGAAGTATTCTTTTACAAGAGTCGAAAAGGATATATGAATCTCATGATAATCTTTTCTTAATTTGTAGAGAAAAATTTTCGTTTGATTTTATGAAAAAGAACTTTAATAACTGTAAAATTGAATTATGTCCAGATATGGTTTTATATCTTGAACCAAAAGATTATGTAAAAAGATATAATAATGCATTATTTTGTATTAGAAAAGATTTAGAAAAAGTTGATTATGATTTTAATGAAATAGAAAAAGCTATATTAAATAGTAAAATTAATAATATTAGATATACAGATACTGTAATAAATAAGATGATTTTCAAATTTAATAGAAAAAAAATTATATTGGAGAAAATAAAGGAATTTTCTCAATATAATTTAATTGTTACTGATAGATTACATGGAATGATTTTTGCTTATTTATCCATGACACCATGTATTGTTTTAGAAAATAAAAGCTATAAAGTAAAAGGTGTTTATCAATGGATAAAAGAGTGTAACTTTATTTTTTTAAGTAATGAAAGTAACATTTGCGAACAAATCAATAAAATTAGTGATATTGATAAAAAAACATATATTGATTTATCAAAAAAATATAAAATATTAAAACAAATAATAGAGGAGTAATAAAAATGGAAAAAATGAAAAAATTTATAGATTGTTATATACCAACAGAATCATGCAATTTGAGATGTCATTATTGTTATATTGCTCAACATAGAAAATATAACAATAAATTAATGAAATTATCAAAACCTGTAGATGTAATTGCAAAGTCTCTTTCGAAAGAAAGATTAGGAGGAACTTGCATGTTTAATCTATGTGCTGGTGGGGAAACTTTATTGTCATCGGATGTAATACCATTAGTTAAGTTGCTATTAGAAAATGGTCATTATGTCATGATAGTAACAAACGGAACAATTAATAAACGCTTTGAAGAAATAGCGACACTTCCTAAAGATATATTAAAACATCTTTTTATAAAGTTTTCTTTTCACTATATGGAATTATTACGATTAAAATTACTTGATAACTTTGTAAAAAATGTTAATTTAATGAAAGAATCTGGTGTATCATTTACAATCGAAATTACCCCAAGTGATGAATTAGAAGAATATATTGATGATATTATTTCATTTTCAAATGCGAATTTTGGAGCATTGCCACATATTACAATAGGTAGAAAAGACTCAGATGATATTCCTCCTCTTACAGAACATAAATTTGAAGATTACAAAAATATTTGGAAAGTTTTCCAATCAGAAATGTTTAATTTTAAATCAGAAATATTTGGAGTGAAAAGAAACGAATTTTGTTATGCAGGGCAATGGAGTGCATATTTAAATATTGAAACAGGGGACTTAAAACAATGTTATATTGGAAGAAAAATTGATAATATTTACCGCGATATAGATAAGCCAATCAATTTTTGCCCAATTGGTAATAATTGTACAATGCCTCATTGTTATAATGGACATGCATTTTTAACTTTTGGTAATATTCCTGAATTAAATGCACCTACTTATGATAAATTAAGAGATCGTAAATGCATGAATGGAACAACGTGGCTCACAGAAGATATGAAGAATTTTATGCAAAGCAAATTATGTGAACAAAATGAATTGTTTGATGAAAAAAATAAGAAAATAGTAAACATTAAAAATAGAGTATATATGATGCCGTCTAATCTAAAAAAAATAGTAAAAAGTATAATAAAACGATAATGATGATACAGTATTATATATTTAATAAATCAAATTGAAGTGATGATGTTTCTTAATTTTATTTATAACTTAATATAAAAACTACAATCAATAATATTTTAGATTATTGGAAAGGAGAAGGTATATATCCATCTCATGGATTGATTACTATATACTAGAGAAAAAATGAACGAAGTTACAAGAACTCAAAAAGCAAAATTTAATTCGTTAATAGCAATAGTTACACAAACTTTACAAATTCTTATTGGTTTTATTATTCGTAAGCTTTTTATTAGTTATTTGGGTGTAACATATTTAGGTTATAATTCTGTATTTACTAATATACTGCAAATGCTCAATTTAGCTGATATGGGAATAGGTGTTGCAATCACTAGTTATTTATATAAACCTTTGGCAGATAACGATCAAGATAGAATTAAAGCAATAATGTATATCTATAAAAAATTATATTCCATTTTAGGGATAATCGTTTTAATTATTGGTATTATTGTTTCGGTATTTTTAAATAAACTTGTTCCTGATGCTAATTGTAGTATTTTTTATTTAAGATTATTATTTTACATAAATTTAATAGGAACGGTTTCTACTTATTTTTTAGCATATAAAAGAACGCTTATAATTGCTGATCAAAAATCTTATTTGTCGAGTGTAATAGATACATTAGTAAGTTTTATAGTTTCAATCCTTCAAATATTATCCTTAATTATATATCCAAATTATATTATTTTTCTAATATTGAATATAACCAAAAATATTATGGCTAATATTTTAATTTCAAAAAAGGTTAATGCAAATTATAAATACATTAGTGAGAAACCCAATGTATTGTTAGTGGATAAATATAAGCCACGAATTGCAAGATATGTGAAAGATGTTTTTGTTTCAAGAATAGGTGCTGTTGTATTTTATAGTACAGATAATGTTATTCTTTCTTTAATAAAGGGATCTTTAATTACTGGTTATCTTTCAAACTATACATTGGTTACTACTCAGTTGAATACAGTTGTAAGTCAAGTATTGAGTTCTATACAGGCTACATTTGGTAATTTTATTAATACAACTAAAGATAATGATGATAAATTAAAAATGACAGATAATTATTTTTGTGTTAATTTTTGTATTGGAAACTTTTGCATGCTATGTTTTTCATTATTAGCTCAGCCATTTATAAAAATGTTTTTTGGGGAACAATTGTTATTATCATTTTCAACAGCAATATGGCTAGGAATTAATTTGATGTTATCATTTTTGATACAATTACCATCGCAAGTTTTTGTGATTTATAAACTATTTATATATGATCGACCTATTATTATTGTTTCTGCGGTTCTTAATATTATTATTTCAGTAGCTTTAGTAAACATAATAGGAATTAACGGAGTACTAGTTGGTACTTTTGTAACATCTTTAATTTATTTATTTTCTAGATTTTATATTATTTCAAAATATGTTTTTAATGTTAGTTATTTTTACTATATAAAAAAAATATCGTATTATTTTTTTGTCGCAATTGTATCTTTTTTAATAACATATTTTGTAACAAAAAATATTAATGATACGAATGTTATTTATTTTTTTGTAAAAGCTATTCTAGTTGGTTCACTAAGTATCTTAATTACAATATTTTTATTACTATTTACAAAAGAATTTGTTTTTTTGAAAAAAAAATTTGTCCCTAAAAGGTTTATAAAATTCTTTAATAAGAAAATTATTTTAATAAGTTGTTTATTGCTTATGATTATCTCAGTAATTTTAGGGGGGTATAACTAATAAACAACCTGATTTTTCATTATCTGGAAATAAATCATATTTAAGAGATGATATGTATACTTCTAATAAGAAAACAGGAAAAAATATATTTAGTTTATCGTTTGATGATACTATTTTACTATTTAAAGATATATATGAAAATAATTATAAATCAATATTTCAAAATCAAACTTTAAATTGGTTTCAAGAATCACATAAAAAATATGGTGTAGTAATTTCATGCTATGTTTATTACGAAAATGACGATTTTAATCTCTCAAGATTTCCAAGTAAATATAAAAAGCAGTTTGAAGAAAATAGTGATTGGTTACGATTTGGTTTTCATACTTTAAATAGTAAGACTGATTATCGAAAAGGTGAAATTAAAAATGATTACATCAAAACAGTTAATCAACTTGAAAGAATTGTGGGAGATAAATCAATTGACAATGTTATTAGATTACAAATGTTTCAAGGCTCAAAAAATAATATCAAAGAGTTAGTTCAATATTCAAATCAACCTATAAAAGGATTGTTAACTGCAGATGATAATAGGCAAAGCTATTATTTATCTAAAAATAATAATTCATTTATTTATTGTCATGATGAATTATATGACAGTAGTATGAATTTATTTTTTTAGTACAGATTTTAGAACGGAATATGTCAATAATATTAATAAAAAATTAAAGGAACTTGATAAAAAATGCTGGAACAACCAAAGAGATGATTTAGTTGTTTTTTCACATGAATGGGCATTAAATATAGAAAATAAAGAAAAGATAGAAAAGGTTTGTAAATATGCATTTAATAAAAACTACAGATTTGTGTTTTTTGAAGATGAATTAAAATAGTCAAAGTTAAACATTATTAATACATTAAAAATGATCAATTATTTTTAATGTATTTTTTATTTTGAAAAATAAAAAGTGGATAGGAGTAAAAATGAAAGTAAGAAAAGCAATTATACCAGCAGCAGGATTAGGGACAAGATTTCTACCAGCAACAAAAGCAATCGCTAAAGAAATGTTGCCAATCGTAGATATTCCAACAATCCAATATATCATTCAAGAAGCAGTAGACAGTGGAATAGAAGAAA
>UMLG01079952.1_pt1 | contig 31390 bp, 24 predicted proteins | sample 1966511 | NCBI WGS metagenome assembly UMLG01 (sample SAMEA4836195, study PRJEB28245) | human gut metagenome | biome: gut microbiome; material: fecal sample | place: Denmark | collected 2008
ACCAGACCGGCATATGGTGTACTGAGCGAATGGGCCGACTTCAAATATGGAAACGGCAGAACAGAGCAGGCAAAAGACATGGCATACGAAGTGCTGAAACACCGTTTCAGTTCATTGTCAGCACTTACGCTTGCCAAATCTTACCAGGCTGAAAACCGTCCGGACTCTGCCGAAGCATATTGTCGCAAAGCATTACAAGGAACCGACATTTACCATCACCGCACAGCCTATGGCATATTGAAGGAAATAGCACTCTCACAAGGCAAACAGGAAGATGCACACCGTTACGCCCGCTGCTATCGGGAGGTGTCCGACTCCATCAGCAGAATGACACGTACAGAAGCGACAGTACGCATCAATCACGAAGCAGAAAAACTTGATCTGCTCTCGCACATGAAAAGGCTACGGCATATACTGGCGCTGGCACTAATTATACTGGTGGCAGGAATTATTTATATGGGCAGGAATATCCATATTTTCCACAAGAAGCAACGGCTGAATAAGGAACTTACTCTTGAAGAAAATTCGCAGGTAACATTGTCAGAAAAACAGCAGAGTCTGGAAGAAAGGCTAGAAGCTTTTCAGCAATCTGCCATTTATCTTCATTTTTGTCGTGTTACTCAAAGCCGGGAGCTGAGTGAAGAGCATTGGCGGCAATTGGTTAATGCTTTAAACAAGGTGTATCCTACATTTATATCTAAACTATACAGCCTGAATCCTAAATTAACAGAATTAGAGCTTCGTACCTGCTGTTTGATTAAAATCGGGATATCGACCAATAGGATATCAGCACTTATCGCCCACTCTCCTTCTGCCGTCAATTCGATACTGACCCGTTTGTATCATAAAATGACAGGAGAAAAGACAAACATGTCTGTAGCCAGGGAGTTTTTGAAACGTCTGGCATGATATTTCCTGTATAAAGAAGTGGATTTTTTGTTCAATTAATGTGGATTTTTTAGTCAAATTCATTCTATAAGCATTCGTTCGCACCCCTCTTTTCACCAGGCTAAACAACTGGTTATCAATACGCTTTTATAATGCGTAAAAAATGCGTAATCGTTTTTCACCCTCCAATATGCATTTCCTATACTTTTGTCGGTGAATTTTAAATGGAAAAGAGTTATGAAAACACTACTTTTTATACTTTGTTTGGGTTCGTCCATATCAATTCAGGCAAACACAATGAACAGATTTGAGGGAGAAGAAAATGTAGAAAAGAGTCATGATTGGGAAAATGGAAGCAATCGCTCACTGTCGCAACACATCTTCATTAGAACAGAAGGAAACTTGCTCTTACTTTCTACAGACAAGCAAATAGACGACTTTAGTATTCAGATAAAGGATGCACAGGGACATATCGTGTACACCGAAGCTCATTTGTCATTACCAGCCAAAGGAGTATATCCTATTTTGATAGGCGACTGGACAAACGGACTGTATACAGTTACATTGTGTCAAGACGGAAAGTATGCAGTTTATCAGTTCACCAAGTAAAATCATCCTAATGGAAACGTTAAGAACTTCATCGTATCTGATTCCGGTCAAGTTGGAAAGCGAACCGGGCAAGTATATGCTGATTCATGGCTATACGGGAGCCATCGACATTGTAACCGAAGGTTTGCTGGAAAAGATTCAGACTGTAGCTTCGGGAGCGGACTTGTCGGAAGATACCTTACAGACATTGATGAAACGGGGGTATATCACTACCAAAAGTCAGGAAGAGGAATATGCTTATGTGGCTCGTATGGCAACGGCTTTGCATAAAAAAAGTGATATTTTGAATACATCTTTTACTTTGGTTGTAACTTACAATTGTAACTTCCGTTGTCCTTATTGTTATGAAAGTAGGGAAAATAAAGATGGAATACATCGGATTGTATTAAACCAATCAATGGTAGACAAAGCTTTTCATGCGATGGAGTTTATTCGGCCACATAAAGAATTACGTAAAGAGGTGATTACACTTTATGGTGGAGAGCCTTTCCTTAAAGAAAATAGAGCTATAATCAATTATATAGTTTCGGAAGGTAGAAAACGAGGATATTATTTTGATGCAGCAACTAATGGATATGATTTGGATGCCTTTGCGGATATATTGTCACCGGATATATTTACCCGATTGCAAATTACGATGGATGGCATGAAGGATATGCATAATTTGCGTAGAATCCATTATCAATGTGATACTACTTTTGATAAAATTGTTTCCAATATTCGTATGGTTTTAGAAAAAGGGGTGTCGGTATCTGTTAGGGTAAATACTGATGCACGAAATATCAAGGATGTTGCTTTATTGCAGGAGTACTTTACTCAAAAGGGTTTTATGAATAATCCCAATTTTAAGTTGTATTCAGCTTTGATTTCGGATAATGATTCGATTCAAACTTCAGAGCATCAGACTTTGCATTTATTGTCGCTTCAAGATTTTATGGAGAAACATAAAGAATACGGAACACTGTCTTTAGCGCAAGATTATGGAATTTCAAAAAAAATATATACAGCTCTAAAAGAGGGAAAACCTGTCGTGTTCCAATCAGTATTTTGTGGAGCACAATCTAATGGGTATATATTGGACCCTTTAGGCAATATTTATCCTTGTTGGGAAAGAATTGGTAATCCGAAAGCACTGTTAGGCGTTTATGATGAATATGGTGTTAGGTGGAATCAAGTTGTTTGTGATGAATGGCATGGCAATGATATTACACAACATCAGTCTTGTAGAAAATGTCGGTATGGCCTTTTTTGTAGCGGAGGATGTACGGCGCACTATAAGAATGGAAAGTTTGTATTTTGTGGTTCTTATAAAAGACTTTTTGAAAGTGCTGTAAACCGGGCTTATGCAAGGTGGAAAGCATAGTATTAATAAATATTTAATTTAAAATTAATTATTATGAACACAAACAAGAAAGGAAACCAAGAATTGGTTTCATTGAATTCTGAATTGTCAGAATTTGATGTGAAAGAATTGGAACAACGTTTGGAAACAGATCCATTGGCTGTAGGCGGATTGTTGGATGTAACTTCAGCTTCTGACTCTTCTCTGCTGTCTTCTGCTTCAGGTTGTGAACACAATTGTTTCGTTGATTTTTAACAAAGTGGTGAGGGTATTTCAAAACTTGATTTTTGGAAAGATGAACTTTTTATTTAAGATTTGAGTATCCTAAAAAACACGGAAAGGGTCGTATCATTTTCAATGCAGAATTTGATACGTCCCCTTTTTAGATGTTATGATTGCTTTTCAGAATGATTATAATAGGGTTTTCGATGTACCCTTTACTTTGTTTTTTATTGTTTTAAAAACATATTTTATGAAAGCTATTTTAACTTTCTTTCTTTGTATATTCAGCTTATGTCAAGTCTATTCCCAAAATAAATTATCGGGGCGTTTATTGAATGAGAATAAAGAAGGATTGGCTTATGCTACAATTAGTTTGTTAAAGAATGATTCAACTCTTGTTTCAGGTACGATAACCGATTCTTTGGGATATTATGTGATTGAAACAGTTGCACCTAATGATTATTTGTTACGGTTTAGTTTGATTGGTTATAAATCGAAAATAATTTCGGTAACCGTGGGAAATGTGAATGTGACAGTTCCTACGGTTGCATTGAAAACCGACAACGTGATGCTGGGGGAAGTAGTGGTAAAAGGAAGTTCGTTTATCCGTCAAAAAGACCGTGTACTGATACTTCCTGATAAACAGCAGTTGAAACACGCTTCAACTGGTTATGATTTACTGTATAATCTGATGATTCCAGATGTTAGTGTAGACCGAAAAACAGGAGCTGTTTCAAACTCTACGGGAAATGTTACCTTATATATTAATGGAGAAGAGGCTGATTATCGTGACGTGCAAAGTTTGCGTCCTCGTGATATTGAGAAAGTAGAATATTATGATATACCCACAGGAAAATATGCCAGCAATAATGCCGCCATTAATTATATTGTGAAGAAACGCCAGACGGGAGGTTATCTATTTGCCGATGGTAAACAAACTGTCGGATATATGGCTGGTGACTATAATGTAGGAGGTAAAGTTGCTTATGGCAATACCAGTTATTCTTTTTGGGGTGGACATATAATGCAGAAATATAAAGGAAGTGTAGTGGATAAGGACGAAACAATTCTTTTTCCTGACTATGAGATTTATCGGAATAGAGAAACTGTAGCCGGAGATTACCGAAACAATCAACAGTATATACAGTTCAAGGTTAGCAACGCAAACAAGAAACGTAATCTTTCCGCTCAAGTTTCATTGGTGCGTAATGAAACCCCTTCTGATGAAAGCAATGACTTGTTAGACTATTCAGGACATTATACCCAAAGTACTCACTCTGTTGACAGCAAACAAGAGCAGAGTTTGAGTCCCTCGGTTCGTTTGTTTGGCGATTTCAATATAGGAAAGAACCAAACTTTAGAGTTTACGGCTAAAGGAAGCTATACTCAGAATGACTATACAAGACAATATACAGAGAATGAAAATTATTCATTAAGTGATGTGAAAGAAGATCTTTATTCTTTTAATATTTCCGCTAATTATAATCTTCGATTACAGCATCAGAATTCTTTGGGAGTTGATATTAGGCATTACCATAATATAACATCTTCCACTTATGCCGGAGATTATTCTTCTTGGCAACATTTATGGACAGGAGAAAGTATGTTTATGTTTAATTATTCCCAACGATTTGGCGAACATTTCATTATGATATTAAGACCCGGGCTTTCATGGATGAATTATAAATTGCATACGGAAGACGTACGTCGTTATTGTTCTTTGAAAACCAGTTCTAAATTCAGCTATCAGTTCAATAAGAAACAGCAACTGACCTTAGCGGCTGATGTGGGTGTAAATCAGCCAGACATTAGTTATATGAATAATGTAGACCAAACTGTTGACTTTCTTCAAGTGAGGAGAGGTAACCCACTTTTGGATGATATGCAACTTTATAATGTCAGTTTACTTTATAACGGAGTGTTTGGTAAACTTAATATAGTGGGTGGAATGGGATACTCTATCTATACCCATAACATTTCTCCTGTATATTACTTAGAAGGAAACAAATTAATTGGAAGTTATCGTTCTGACGGTAATATTTATGGCTTGGGAGTAATATTGAATGCTTCTTATCGAGTGACAGATAATTTAAGAGCAAAATTAGCTTTTAAATACTTAAACGTTCAAACTCATAAAAACTATAACATTAATTCAGACTCCTATAGTGGTATGCTTGATGTTAATTACTTTCTAAAGGATTTTTCAATTAATCTATTTGGAAAAATGCCAACTAAAAGTATTGAAACATCTACTTTGATAATTACCAAAACTCCCGCAACCTATGGCGCATCCGTAAGCTGGAGTCACAAAGGCTGGTATATCGAAGCCGGTACAGAGAACCCTTTCACCAAACACAGCCGTTACCGTGAACACGCTGATTACGGTGTGTACCGCTATAATCAGGTGCAGACCAGCCGCATCTACCAGCAGACAGGGTATGTGAAACTGGCCTATACCTTCGACTTCGGACGGAAGACTTCACGCGACAAGAACGATGTAGACCGAAGCATCAACTCGGCTATTATGAAAGTAAACTAAACCCATTATTTGCAATGGAACACTATAAACAGATACATATTCAGCCGTTGGCCTCGGCCTCGGTGCAGGAACGCTTCCTGCTGGTGTATAACGGACGGCACTACGAGGCTGGCGCACCAGTGGTAGACCTAATCCGCTGTCTGCAACAAGAAAATACACAAGAGGAGGCGGTAGTTGCCTTTGTGGAAAAAAAGAAGGGCATGTTTTCGTGCGCTCAGGTGGAGGACGTGATAACACGGCTGATCCAGCCGATGTTTGCCGACGGGGAGAAATCTCGCAAACGGACGTTTCTCTATGAGCGCGAGCTGTTCTCCGCTTCGGCGATAGACCGGTTTTCGGATACCTGCCGTCTGATGTTCCGCAAGGGGGTGATGCTTCCCCTGATGGCGGCGGTGCTGGCTGCTGATGTCTGGTTCTTCTGCTCGACCGACAACCTGCTAACTTTCAACGGTTCTGCCAATGCCTACATGGTGGTGGGACTGCTGGTGTTTATGGTGGTGTCTTCGCTCTTCCACGAGCTGGGACACGCTTCGGCGTGCAAGCATTTCGGCATCCGGCACGGCGGCATCGGCTTCGGACTGTATCTCAACTTTCCGGTGCTGTACACCGATGTGACGGAGGTGTGGCGGCTGCGCCGTGCAGACCGCTGCATCGTCAACCTGGCGGGAGTGTACTTCCAGATGTACATCCTGCTGGCGCTGCTGGCGCTGTTTTATGTCACTGGAAGCGATACGGTGCGCTACATGATACTGACTCTCAACCTTGGCTTTATCATGACCTTGAATCCTTTCTTCAAGTTCGACGGCTACTGGATAGCGTCCGATGTGCTGGGTATCCCTAACCTGCGCAGTCGCTCGAAGGAACTGCTGGGCTATGTGTATCGCCGGATGCGCGGACGTGCGGCGGATGAAACACCTTATCTGCTTCAGACCAACCGGCTGGGACGTTACGGACTGCTGGTATATGCCGTAGTGGTGAATCTGTTTATGGGATACTACTTCTTCTATATCCTGCCTAAGTTTATGGTAGACTTTGTGGCTTCGTTTCCCGATGAGATACACCAGTTGGTGCTGTATCTGTCTAATGGTATGGCGCCCTCGTTCGCCTTGCTGCGCAACATCTTCATGCAACTGGTACTGCTGGGGTTGGTAGGATTCATGCTCTATAATGTGATACGCAAACTGAGAGTAAATGTCGGAAGAAGATAAACAGCAGGTTCCGGCACGATGGGGCATGCAGATAGCGGCTGTAATGGCTGTCATAGCACTGGCTGCGGAATTATTCCGCATAAACGACCCGTGGATGTTGTTACCGCTCGGGCTGTGTGTAACTGTATCTGTATTGTGGCTGCACTTCCGGTTTTCGGCGGTGGACGCGGCGGTGCTGGCAGTCTGTCTGTATGACGTGGCAACTTGGATTCTAAATCCGATAACAGGAATGTATGCGGCACGTATCTCGCTGACGGGACTTTGCGCATATCTGTTGCTACGAGAGGCATCGTGCCGGGCAGAAAGTATTTCGCTCTTTCTGAAACTGTCCGCCGGAATAGCAGGCATCGCCCTGGCGATTACGCTGGCTTCATTCTCAATCTGGACGAGAGCGGTACATGGAGCGGGATTTACCGATGTGTATCCGTTCCGTTTCTTGTTCCGTCCTTTCGGTTACATCACAAATGCATGGGCAAGTGTATGGTTACCCGTATTGGGGATGCTTGCGATGGGGATATACCGGATAGACCGATGGCGGAAGGTGTTCGGTATATGCTGGGTGCTGGCTTCCGTAACAATGCTGCTGTCTTTTTCGAGAGGAGCCTTTGTGTCGTGGGCGGTGTATGTGACAGTATTGTGCGTATCTATGGCTACATGGCGGTACAGGTTGGTACTGGTGGCAGTGTGCGTATTCATTGTGGGAACGGTATGGATGCTGTTTCCTACCGAAACAGGAACTACACTGGCAATGAAGCGTACCGAATCGCAGCGACAGAGTACGGAAAGCCGTTTTCGTGCCACAGAGCAGGCAATGACAGTGATAAAGGAACATCTGTGGACGGGAACAGGAAACGGAAGTTATACGCTGGCGATGGATCGGGTACTGAACGAAGACTCTACCCGACCTTATACCTCGTATGCACCGAATGTGGTGGTACAGGTGCTAGTAGAGAAAGGATTGACAGGGATGATGCTGTATATCGGTCTGTGTGCAGCGGTAGTAATATATTGGATAAAATATCGCAAGAAAAAGACAATGACGGCAATAGCTGCATGTCTGCTGGCAGTGGGAGTAAAGGAAATGACAATGAGCATCATGCTGGCCGACGGATCCGTATGGATACTTACCCTGATATTGCTTGCCTTGATGCAGACGGAAGCAGAGAGCGGAAACGAAACTGTAAAGTCTGTAAGGCTTACTGCATGGATACGGTATATGCCGCTAGCCGTGGGATGTTGCTGCTGGATAGCGTTTATGGTGTTGGACACACGTCTACGTATGGATAACAAGGCGGTGGAGCAGGCTTGCGAGGCTTGGAAAAAAGGAAATCACAAAGAGGCATTACAAGCATTGGAACAGACCTCCGACCGTTTTCCCTGCCGGATAAACAAGGCGATAGTTGCGGCGTTCGCGCCCGACAGCACATTATCTGAGGGATATCGGGCAAAGATACGGCAGCAACTGGAACTGGATATGAACGACACGGATGTGTATGCCGATTTTCTGCGAGGCAGGCTGTACCGGCTTGACGGAAAGTACGAGGAAGCAATGCTGGTACAGCAAAAGTTAGAATCGGAGTTTCCTCGAAATGCATCCATTGCCTACGAGGGCGCGGTGTTACTGTATGAAATCGGACGAAAGGATGAGGCGGCAGAACAGTTGCGCCGGGCTATATGGTTGCGTCCTGACTGGCTGCGTACGGAAAAGACACAAGAGTGGCTGACTGCGGACCCCGACTTGCGCCGTGCCGTGGAACAGGGACTGACGGTAGGGCTGGCAAAAAACGAAGGGACGGCTCATGCCTATGCCCGATACGGAGCACTGGCTTATTATCTGAACCGAAAAAAAGAGGCAACAGAGGTACTGGAACAAGTAGTAAATGCACAGCCGGGATATGCTGTGCCGTGGCTGCTTTTAGGACAAATCTATCGAGAAGAGGGCAAAATGGAACAGGCGGACAGCTGCTTCCGCAAATATAATCTGCGGATGAAAGGGGCTTTCAATAACAGTGACCGAGCGATGGAAAACGAAAAACGTAACTTCGGCGAGCATCAGCTGATGCTGGTGGACTATGCGGCGAAGTTTCAAAACTGGTATCGGTGTAAATTGATGTTTTGATAAATGATATGATATGAATAAGTGGAATCTTTTTAGTTTAAGTGCACTCCTGGTACTGGTGCTGTATAGTTGTGGTAGGCAAACAAATCTGGAGCTGGCGCTGGAAGAGGCTGGCGAAAACAGACTGGAGCTGCTGAAGGTGATAGAACAGTACCAGAATGTGGATAACAGTGACTCGCTGAAACTGAAAGCGGCACTGTTTCTGATAGAAAACATGAGGGGGCACGGTACAGTATGGAGTGAAGCGATTGATACCTTCCGGAACCGGGTAGCGGAAGCTGACTCGCTGCTGACCATGGAACCACTGAATACATGGTGGGACGAACTGGCAAAGAATCACCATCCAATACTGAAGCGGGACTTGAATTACGTGAAAGCCGATTTTCTCATTCAAAACATAGATGGAGCTTTTCAGGCATGGCAGGAAGCGCCATGGCAAAAAGAAATAGATTTCGGACTGTTCTGCCGATATGTGTTGCCATATCGTTTTGAGTCGGAATTGTTGGCGTATGGCTGGAGGGACTCGCTTTATCAGGAATATCATACATTAGTAAAAGATGCACGGACTGTAAAAGAGGCGTTCGAAATCGTACACGATACGGTATGGAAACGGTTATTGAGCAGCAGTTCGCACTTTCCTCATATACTGGATGTAGTGGCAATGCAACATCAGCGTAAGGCAATGTGTGTACAGAGATGTGTGATGTTAGGGGCAGTAATGCGTGCGCTGGGGATTCCGGCTGCCATTGACAATGTTGGAAGATGGGCGAATTACAGCCGGAACGGTCATGCCTGGGCGGCACTTATTACCGACAAAGGGACTTACTCGGTATACGAAGACGAAAGAGTGGCAAAGATTAATAACCGCATCGATGCTACGGAATTCGAATTGAAGTATCCGATACCGGAAGATTTTCCGATGCGGACGGATTTCAAGAAACGTTGTGCCAAGATATGGCGAAGCACGTTCGAGCGACAGCCGACGGAGGATGTCGCAGAAGATGAGTGGGGAAAGAACGTATCATCACCTTTCCGTATGGATGTATCAGCCGCTTACGGGCTGAACAATAGTGTGGAAATACAAACGGACCGTGCAGTAAAACGGGCATATCTGTGTACATTCGCTACCGGAACAGACTGGTCGCCAGTCGCTGCTTCCGAAGTTAAGAACGGAATGTGCCGCTTTGAAGCATTGGGAGATTCGGTTGTATATGCGGTAATCGGATTCGAAAAAGAAAAACCGATAGCGCTGGATAATGCATTCCTGATGCTAAACGGAAAGAAGCACACGCTTTCGCCTGACAAAAGTATGACCGGACGGGTGGTGTTAACCCGTAAATACCCGCTGACGGGAAAGTGGCCAAATGAATGGGCTCCAATGCCTGGGGCACGGTTTGAGGGTAGCAATGACAAGAATTTTACTCATACGGAAGTTCTGGCACGGGTAGAACAGATGCCGGTATTCCGCAATGTACTGAAAGTGGAAAGCAAACAGATGTACCGCTATATCCGTTATTGTTCGAATGATACATGTGATACTCCGATGGCGGAAGTGGAATTCTGGAACAAAGGAAGCAAAATGAAAGCCGTACCGGGTCAAAGTACAGTAAAGAAAGTGGAACTGAGTGTGGACGGCAATACTTTGACCAGACCGGATATCGCTCCGGGATATATATTGGGCTATGAACTGGAAAAACCGGCAGTACTGGACTCTATCGTATTCTATCCGTGGAACGATGACAACTTCGTACTTCCTACGCACGAATATGAACTGTTTTATTACGACAGAGGATGGGTTTCACTGGGTAAACGCAAGCCTGAAACCTATACACTGACATACGACAGAGTACCTGCACATGCTCTACTCCTGTTGAAAGACCGCACTTCAGGAAAAGAGGAACGTCCTTTCACTTACGAAAATGGGGAACAGATGTGGTGGTAATCAATAGCGGACCAGTTTCTTCGGATTCCCGTGCCATGAACAACCCAGGCAGAATACTTCGCTCACATCGAATCCGTCGAGCGACTCTTCCGGATTTTTAGGTATAACCTCTCCTCCCTCAACAACGTATACCAGACGGCGGTCGCCTGCTTCATTCTTTACATACATGGCAGCAATCTTACACTGCGGACAAAGCATTTTTCTCATTTCTCTATGCTGATTTTTATTAACTTTACAAAAATATAAGATAGAAACAAAAAAAGAACAGTTGTGGTTCTTTTAACAAAAGAAAATTCAGCAAACCGGCATATATTCATATTGAAAAGCTTTATTTTGCAGAAATTATTTTAAGACGCATGAACAATACAACGCTCTATATTAAAAACATGGTGTGCTACCGCTGTATTATGGTGGTAGAAGACTTGCTTGCCAAACTGGGCTTTACACCCTTGCATGTTGAGCTGGGAAAGGCTATCATACAGGAAACTGTCGGAAAAGCCGAACTGGAACATATCCGGCAAACGTTACAGTCTGTGGGATTTGAACTGATAGACGACAAACGCAACAGGCTGATAGAGCAAATCAAGCAGGAAATTATCCGGCTGGTACATAGCCAAAACGGTGAACTTAAAACAACTCTGTCGGACTTTCTTGCCGACAGGCTTCATCACGATTACAGCTCCTTAAGCAAACTGTTTTCGGAAACCAATGGCATTACAATAGAAAAATACTTCATTTCACAAAAAATAGAGCGCGTAAAGGAACTACTTGTGTATGATGAACTCTCACTGAACGAAATCGCTTTCCTGCTAAATTATTCGAGTACGGCTCATCTTAGCCGGCAGTTTAAAGAAGTGACCGGCACTACTCCTAGCGAATTCAAAAAACAAAAGATCCAATTACGCAAAGGACTGGATGAAATCGTATAAATCATATCCATAATTTTATAACATACACAATGGTCTGCCGGTGTATCTTTGCGCCAGAATCAAAAAGAAAAGAACAATGACAGACCAACAAATAAAAAAACAGACTTTCCCCGTACTGGGCATGAGTTGTGCCGCCTGCGCTGCACGTGTTAACAAAACATTGAGCCGGCAGGAAGGGGTGTGCTCGGCCAATGTCAATCTGGCAACAGCTATCGCTACCGTAGAATATGATCCGTCGCTCTGCTCGCCCGAAATGATGAAGCAGGCTGTACAAAACGCAGGATTCGACTTGCTGATTGATACGGCTAAAGAAGCTGAAAAAGAGGCTGAAGACACACATGCCGCCCATTACAGGCAATTGAAGTTCCGGACTATATGGGCTATTATCCTATCGCTTCCTGTCGCTATTATCGGAATGTTTTTCATGGATATGCCATATGCCAATTACATCATGTGGATATTATCTACTCCTGTAGTGTTCTGGCTGGGAAGCGGATTCTATGTCAATGCCTGGAAGCTGCTGAAGCACCGTTCTGCCAATATGGACACGCTGGTGGCAAACAGTACCGGAATCGCCTATCTGTTCAGCTTGTTCAACTTGTTTTTTCCCGATTTCTGGCTATCAAGGGGAGTGACTCCGCATGTGTATTTTGAAGCGGCCAGCGTGATTATCGCCTTTATCCTGCTGGGACGCACACTGGAAGAACGTGCAAAAGGCAATACATCGGCTGCTATCAGGAAACTGATGGGACTACAGCCCCGTACAGTTATTATCGATGACGGAACCGGCGAACGGGAAGTGAGTATTGATCAGATTGTTCCAGGCAACATGATTGTCGTGAAACCGGGAGAACGTATCGCTGTAGACGGAACCGTAACGGAAGGCAGTTCTTTCATCGACGAAAGTATGCTGAGCGGCGAGCCAATTCCTGTCTGTAAGTCGGCAGGAGCAAAAGTATATGCAGGAACCATCAACCAGAAAGGAAGTTTCCGGTTTCGGGCTGAAAAGGTGGGAGCTGATACGATGCTTTCTCACATTATTCATCTGGTACAGGAAGCTCAGGGAAGCAAAGCGCCCGTACAGCAACTGGTCGACAAAATTGCAGCTGTATTCGTCCCTGCTATCATGACAATTGCCGTGCTTACTTTCATTGCATGGATCGTGCTGGCGGAGAACGGCTTTACGCACGGACTGCTGGCAGCCGTTACCGTACTAATTATTGCCTGTCCGTGCGCCTTGGGACTGGCTACTCCTACGGCTATTATGGTGGGTATCGGCAAAGGGGCCGAAAACGGTATACTTATCAAGGATGCCGAAAGTCTGGAAATGGCCAAAAAGATAGATACGATTGTACTCGACAAGACGGGAACCATAACGGAAGGGAAACCTGTGGTGACAGACATTGTCTGGGAAACAGAGAATGCTGATATACAGCGTATCTTTCTGGAACTGGAAAAGCATTCCGAACATCCGCTGGCTACAGCCGTAGTGCAGGCATTATCTCAGGCAAATGCTGATAACGGAGGGGATTGTCTGCTAACCGGTTTCGAAAGTATTACAGGGAAAGGTGTGAAAGCAAGCTGGAACGGCAAAACGTATTATGCAGGAAACCGCCGGATGCTTGCCGAAAGGGGTATTACTATCTCTCCTGCCCTTTCAGAAAAGGCTGAAGCTTTTGCACAGGAAGCCAAAACCGTCATCTGGTTTGCAGACGAACAGCATGCACTGGCAACCTGCGCCATTGCCGACCGGATAAAGGAAACATCGAAAAAGGCCATCGCCGAGTTACAGCAAAGAGGTATTTCGGTTGTCATGCTGACGGGTGACAATGAGCAGACTGCCCGTCGGATTGCTGCGGAGGCTGGTATCGCCGAGTTCCGCGCGGAAGTGTTGCCTCAGCAAAAATCGGAGTATATCAAACAGCTTCAGGCGGAAGGAAAGCATGTAGCCATGGTTGGCGACGGCATCAACGACAGCGCCGCCCTTGCCCAAGCTGACCTGAGTATCGCCATGGGACAAGGAAGCGACATCGCCATGGATGTGGCAAAGATGACCATTATATCGTCCGACCTGACTAAAATAAGTGAGGCCATCCGGCTTTCGACACTCACCGTACGTACCATTCGCGAGAACTTATTCTGGGCATTTATCTACAACCTGACAGGAATTCCCGTAGCGGCAGGGGTGCTTTACCCTTTCACGGGATTCTTGCTGAACCCGATGATTGCGGGAGCTGCCATGGCATTCAGTTCGGTTTCGGTGGTAACAAACAGCCTCCGACTGAGAATGAAGCGAATCAGATAGTCCTCTAAATCAACATATCAAATCAATGCAGACTGCCTGCCTGTTGTCTTTTATGCATGAAACGTTTTGCAAGGTATTTACGCACCGGTTCATCGTATAACTTCAGACACAGGTAGGCTAAAACGATATTACCGGCCATCAACAAGGTTGCAACTTCCCATGTTTCTCCGAAAGTGAAATACTGATTCTTTATCAGCCACGCGTAAAACAGGTAATAGAAAGGATAGTGAATGATATAAACGGGGAAAGATATATCGCCCAAGAATTTACATACGGAAGAGGAAATCGTATCGGTGGTAGAACCGGAAGCGCCTAGCCATACCAGAACCGGGAAAACAATCATAATGCACACCATTTCAAACACGCCGTTGTAACAGATGGGTTCCAAGCCCGGAATAAACGGTACGTAAAACAGGCATATCAATACCAGTGAACAAATCCAGAATGCGCCACGAACCTTCACGGGTTTAAAATAACGGCACACCAGCATACCAAGACTGAACGGGAAAAGCATGCGCAGCAAGCCTCCGATGAAATTGACAGAGTCGAGTGTCCATCCTACTCCGAGCGAACCGTAACCCGAATAATCGGTCAGTGTAAAGAAGGCTAAGCAAATTCCCATGACAGCCGTCCACACAGCCAGCGCTTTGTTGCTGAAACGATGAATAAACAATGCGTACAAGATATTGCCTATATACTCGAAGAAAAGTGACCATGCAGGACCATTCAGCGGAAACATTTCGCCATTTCCGCGTATTTCGTAACTGCAACCCGGCACAGCGGGGATAAAGAACATGGCGCATAAAAGGGCAATCATCACTGCTGATGTGGCAACATGTGTTCCGTCCCACTGCACGCTGCCCTGTAACAAGAAGGTTATTACTCCCAATACAGCTCCCATTACGACCATGGGATGCAGACGGATTAAACGGCGCTTAAAGAAGTTGCCGGAAGACATTGATTTTCCCCAGCGGTCGTCATACGCATAAGCGATGACAAATCCGGACAAGATAAAAAAGAAGTCTACGGCCAAATATGCATGATTAGGACTTTCGATGATTGGGGCATTTGCCGCAAAAGCATATCCTTCAAAAACATGATACCATAAGACCAAGATAGCAGCTACCCCACGCAGACCGTCGAGCAAGTCGTAATGAGGCTTTGTATCAGAAAAAGCTGCAGATGCTTTTAATTGTTGCATGATTATCGATTTTTAAATTAAACAAATAAACTTTCAAGGTTAATCACACAACAAAGGTAGCCTCTATCCGCCAATAAAAAGTTGTCCTACATCAAAATCGGCTGCCATTATGCCTTATCATTCTCATTCGAGCGAAGCCTGCTCAACGTAGAGAGAGTAATGCCCAGATAAGAGGCGATGTAGCCTAAATTGGTTCTCTGGCAAACATACGGAAACTGTTTCTTGAACTCTTCATACCGCTGTCTGGCCGGAAGTGTAAGCCTTTCCTTATGACTTCTGTGCAGCCTTCTGTATTCATTCTGATGTATGATTCTCCCCCAGTTACAAAACTCAAGATTGGTTTCGAACAACCGTCTTAAATCTGTCAGTTCTATTCTATACACCTCTACGTCTTCCAGTGTTTCAACAAATTCTTCGCTCTTTTTATTATAATAGAGTTCGTCCATACTGAAGACAATCCCTCCCTCACACGAAAATGAGGTCGTAATTTCTTCTCCGTCTACCAGCCAGAAAGAACGCGTCATTCCCTTTTCTATAAAATAAGCGTATCGGCAGAAAATATTCTCTTTTATAAGCTGATATCTTTTGGGATAATTACATTTTACAACAAGACTTTCCAGTTCCTTCACTGTTTCATCCGATATAGGACATAAGGCCCTCATACACGCTATTACATGCTTCATAATACTATTTCGTTTTTCAAATGACAAAGATAAGCAAGAGAAACAAAAAGCATCACGAACCGCAAAAGATTTTAGCAGAACGCAGGAGAGGTTGCAGTGTTTCGGAAAATAGTTGTATCTTTGAACAAAAGATTTATAGGTAAGGGCTTTACTTTGTTTGTTATGTAAAGTCATTTTATTCAAGGATATTCATCTGCCATGTCTGGAAACTTAACGAACCACATCGAACTGCAATCTTTCGATTTATATAATCGCATCGAACAAATTCACCGTCAACCTACAGCCGCTCCCGAAAATATCCGGGCCAAATATATTCTTTTATACAAAGTGCTCGAACAGGCATGTTACGAACTGACGGCAGGGGTTACGTTCTCTTTCGCAAATTTGTTTTCACGCCTCGACTATATCTGTAAAGAGAAACGGATGACTCCTTCGGACAAGTATGCCATACAGACCATGCGACGCAACTGCAACGCTGCCATGCGCGATGATTTCCGTCCCGTAATGGAAGAATACCTGTACGACCTCCGTGCCATAGTCCGTTTCGTTTCCCTGGCTTTCGATGAAGATATTCCAGCTTCTTTAATTCCGGAAATTCCACATTCGAACCGTCCTTATCGCGGTACGCAGTATTCACGCATCCCCTATATACGCGCAGCTGTAAGCAGTTGGGATGATACAAAGATATTTGCGGCAACCGACAGTGATGAAAATCCTTTCATCATCATTGACTATGCAAAAGGAGGATATAACAGTGACATGCTTTACGTAAAAGACTTGCTTGCTGAAAATCTTCAGCTGAATCTGCTGGATGTACATGTGGATGAAGAGAATCATTATATACCAAACCTGATTGTTATCCATCCCGACTATCTGATAGATATCAGTTCGCTGGCTGCCTGTTTCCGCGAGTACGGGCATCATCCGCTGAACTTTTTCATGAACAAGGTCAAGCCAAAGGCTAATACGGCTCCTATTCTGCTGGGTAACCTGGCCAGCCAGTTTCTGGATGATTATATAAACGAACGCGAAGATGCCCCAGTAGCCTATAGCACAACGGTCAAGAAGTTTTTTGCTTCAGCGGCTTTGGAGTTTTGTACCTGCCCTATTCCCGCCAACTTTCACGAGCAGGCGCAGGCACAAATGATGAACATCCGCTCGTTTGTACACGATGTACTGCCACATAATATTCAGGCTTTCGACAAACACAATACCTTGCTGGAGGCTTCTTTCATCTGCGAACAGCTTGGCTTGCAGGGACGTGTCGATATGCTTCAAAAGGATTTCAAGGTACTTGTAGAACAGAAATCGGGAAAACGGGACGAATACAACCGGCGTCATAAGGAGGATCATTTCATCCAGATGATGCTTTATCAGGGGGTACTGATGTATAACTTCGGACGGAAGACGGAGGACTTGCAGACTTTCCTGCTTTATTCCAAATATACCGATGGCCTCATGATAGAACATTTTGCCGAAACTTTGTTTCGTGAGAGCATACATCTGCGCAACCGGATAGCGGCACGCGAAATGGCTTTCGGTGACGGAGCTATCGCTTCTGTAACGGAAGAACTGAGCACCGACCTGCTGAACGAGCTACAGGTGAGCAACCGCTTATGGAATGATTTTCAAGAACCGCAGTTGCAGGAAACAATCAATACGCTGAAACGCTGTACGCCACTGGAACGGGCCTACTTCCAGCGGTTCTTCACCTTTGTATCGAAAGAGCAGATACTAAGCAAAACGGGAGGAAAGAATGATTCTTCGAACGGATTTGCCGGCCTTTGGCACACTCCTCTTGCCGAAAAAATCGAATCGGGAAATATTCTGCTCGGACTGACGGTCACCGAAAAGCGTCAGAGCGGACCGGGAAAAGGATACGATATTATCGAACTCCATATACCGCAACAGGGGGAAGACTTCCTGCCCAACTTCCGCACGGGGGATATCATCATTTTTTATGCATATCAAAAGGAGCCTGACGTACGCCAACAGATACTGATGAAAGGCAATATACTCGACATACAGGCTAACAGCCTTACTATATTGCTGCGTAACGGACAGCAGAACAAGGATATCATAGGTGGAGCCGATGAAGTATTTGCCGTAGAACATGACTCGTCTGACTCTTCGGCCATGAATGCCATGCGCGGACTATATGCGTTCCTGTCTGCCCGAACCGACCGTAAAGAACTGTTGCTGGGGCTACGTACTCCGGGGAAACATCCGGAACGTACACTGAACGGTTCGTACGGACGTTTTGACGAACTGATTCTGAAAGAAAAGCAGACAGACGATTACTTCCTGCTGGTAGGTCCTCCGGGAACCGGAAAGACATCGTGTGCCTTGCGGTATATGGTAGAAGAAGCTCTGACCGATCCGGAAGCTTCTCTCCTGCTCTTATCGTACACCAACCGGGCTGTTGATGAGATCTGTAGCATGCTGGTCGACTCGGGCATCGCAGAAAGTACTCCTTTTATCCGGATAGGCAGTGAACTGTCATGCGATAGACGTTTCGCGCCTTACTTATTGAAGAACAGCCTTGCCGACTGTCCCAAGTTGACGGATATTCAGCAGAAAATAGCTCATACACGCATTTTCACTGGTACTACGACTGCGATAAACAGCCGTCTGCACCTGTTTAATCTGAAACATTTCACACTGGCTATCATCGATGAGGCTTCACAGATATTGGAACCGGATCTGGTCGGTATTTTATCGGCACGCCACGACCGTAGTAACGCAATCGACAAATTTATATTGATAGGCGACTACAAGCAGTTGCCCGCCATCGCCCAGCAGGAAGAGGAAGAAGCTCGCGTAGATGATCCGCTGTTACAGTCTATCGGACTGAACGACTGCCGCAATTCGCTTTTCGAGCGTTTGTATAAACAGAGTAAGGAGGATTTCAGGAGTATTCTGCATAAACAGGGACGTATGCATCCTGCCATATCGGAATTTCCTAACCAGACATTTTACTATCGTGAGCAACTGGAGCCAGTCCCGTTGCCGCATCAGGAGGAGTGCTTGCCCTACGCCTCCGCACCTGCCCCACAGGATAATCTGGATAAATTAATACAAAGCCGCCGTATGGTGTTTATCCCCGCAGATGCTCCCGACAATCTCGCTTATTCGGAGAAAACGAACATTAATGAAGCACGGATTGTCGCCGCTCTGCTCGAACGTATTTACCGGATGACTTCCGGCACTTTTGACGCCTACAAGACTGTGGGGGTGATTGTCCCGTACAGAAATCAGATAGCGATGATACGCAGAGAGATTGCCAGAAAAGGAATCCCGGAACTGGCCCATATTTCCATTGATACGGTAGAACGCTATCAGGGAAGCCAGCGTGATGTAATCATCTATTCGTTTACCATACAGAATTTCAGTCAGCTGAATTTCCTGACGGCCAATACTTTTCAGGAAGATGAATATGTAATAGACCGAAAACTTAATGTGGCGATCACCCGCGCAAGAAAGCAGTTGTTTCTTACCGGAAACCCACAAATACTGGGGGCCAACATCACATTTTATAAACTGATGGAATATATCCGCATGAACAACGGATATATCCAGACTGATACCGACGCATTCTGCCGGGGAGATTTCATATTGCCTGAATATATGCCGGGATGGGATTTACAATCGGAAAACTATCCTCTTTCTGAAGCGTTCGACCATGCTTTCCGTCATATAGTAGAAGAAAACAGCAAAATAAACAAGGATGAAGCACGTAACCGTGAACTGACGGCTTACGGAAGATGTGATTTCCGGAACGGAACGGATACCGTTTCTGCATACGAGCAAATACAGCTCTACAACTGCTACTATATGAGGCGTGCATACAGTGCGGCACGTGCTATGTTCGAAAGCAACGGAGGCTGGCTGTTCAGTGCCGTCCGCAACTTATCGGGACGTGTAGTGTTCTGCGACTTAAGCTACGAAACAGGTGCTTCCGGGCTTGCCTTTATCGACGCATGCCGACGACTCCCTCATCTGGATCTGACTTATATGGGTATTTACCCGACAAAAGAAATGGACGATATAGCCTTGCAGTTCTTCCAGTCGGAAGCGTATCGCCATGCAACTCACTGTTTCTATCCGAGAATATCGGCTGTACCGGCTTCATTCTGGGCGGCACACGCTGTTCTATCTGAATTGATTATTTTCAATGTTTCCAGTCTTTTCGACCGTATATCGGCTCGGGAAGCCCGCTCACTTGCCCTGGAAATCAACCAACTTGTGCATGCCCGTCCGCTTAACCATTATGCCATCCTTTTCCGTGACGATGCTGGCGAACGCATGAACATCCATTCATACAAGACATTCTGTGCCCATCTTACACAAGAGCTCCGGCCCTTGAATGAACAAATGCCTTTTGCCGGTCAGTTCTTTTACAACTGTAAGGGTGCGGATATTCCAAACGCTGAAACATTCATATACGAAATACGTACAAACAAATAATTTACACACTATAACAACCACTGATATGGATTCACCGAAAACCAGACGTGCAGTCATCATAGGAGCAACCTCGGGCATAGGCTATGAGGTAGCACAGTTATTATTAGCCGAAGGATGGTATCTCGGCATAGCAGGAAGACGCCGGGAAAATCTGCTGGAATTTCAGAAGAAATCTCCCGACAGAATAAAAATCTGTGCACTCGACATCAGGAAAGAAGGGGCAGAAAACGAACTGGAGAAACTAATAGGGGAACTGGGAGGCATGGATTTGTTTCTGCAAAGTTCCGGTATCGGTTTCCAGAATTTTGAGCTTTCGCCCGACATCGAACTGAATACGCTTGAAACAAACGGTACAGGATTCGTACGTATGGTAGGATATGCTTTCCGGTACTTCCGCCAGCAGGGTAAAGGTCATATCGCAGTCATCAGTTCCATAGCCGGAACTAAAGGCTTGGGTATCGCACCGGCTTATTCGGCAACCAAGCGTTTCCAGAATACATATATCGATGCACTCGAACAATTATCGCGTATGCATCATCTGCATATCAGTTTCACAGACATCCGGCCGGGCTTTGTCGCTACCGGACTTCTGAACGACGGGAAACATTATCCCATGCTCATGTCGCCGAAAACAGTAGCCGCACATATCGTACGAGCCATACACAGGAAACAGCGCATTGCCGTTATTGACTGGAGATACCGTCTGCTAGTATTCTTCTGGAAGCTTATCCCTGCGGGAATCTGGAAACGGATGCCGGTGAAGAACTAACGTTCTTTGGCTACAATGACGTGCAAACGGCGATATACATAGATAAATGCGGGTATCAAGAAGAGATTGGCAAAAAGCCATGCGGTTGGGTCGCCCACACATACTCCTACAAATCCCCAAAGTGGAACAATAATCACACTTACCAGCACACGTGCTATCATCTCTGAAACGCCGGAAAACATGGCAAGCTTGGTATATCCCGCTCCCTGAATGGAATAGCGGAGTATGCTGAGCATGCCCAGCAAGGGGAAGAAAGAAACATTAAAGTGCAGAAATAAGGCTGTATCGGCTATGATTTCCGTTTCATCAGCAGAAATGAACAGCAAGGCAAACTTATCGGCAAATCCCCAGATAAGAGCTGCCACTACAGCTACATAGATTATCATCATCAGTGAAGCCGACTTAATGCCCTGCCAGATACGGCCTGGTTTGCCCGCACCGTAATTCTGCCCGCTGTACGTAGCCATCGCCATTCCCAGACTGTCGAGCGCGCACATCACAAACATCTTGATACGCATAGCGGCTGTGAAGGCTGCCACACATGCCGTACCCAGCGCATTATTCGCACTCTGAAGCATGATACTGCCAATAGCGGTTATGGAAAACTGAAGTCCCATAGGCACGCCAATGTACATCAGTTGTCTGGCAAGTTCCGGACGGAAGCGACGGTCTGAAGGTTCTGTTTTCAGAATATCAAACTTCCGGTACATATAAAAATAGCATAATACAGCCGAAACTCCCTGAGAAAATACTGTAGCGACAGCAGCTCCTGTTACCCCCCACCCCATAATCAGTATGCAGAAGAGGTCAAGTATAATATTCAAGATTGTTGAGAAAAGCAGAAACCAGAAAGGTGTCTTGCTATCGCCCAACGCACGTATGATGCTGGACAGCAGATTGTAGAAAAATGTACACGGCACTCCGATGAAAGTTACCAGCAGATAGCTGTATGCTCCTTGAAAAATATTCTCAGGCGTCTGCATCGTCCGGAGAATAAAGGCACACAGCAGGCTGGTAAGCAATGCAATGATGACCGACATGACTCCGGCTATTTTCAGACTGACAGAAACATAACGCCGCATCGTCACATAGTCGCGCGCACCAAATTTCTGAGCTACGGGAATAGCAAATCCTCCACAGCATCCGTTGCAGAAGCCTAATATAAGAAAGACCACCGAAGTGCTTGCTCCGACCGATGCCAGGGCATTTATCCCAAGAAATTTTCCGACAATAGCCGCATCAACCAATGAATAAGTCTGCTGCAACAAGTTACCCAGCAATAAAGGTAATGTGAAATTGAAGATCAACGGCAGTGAAGGGCCTGTTGTCATTTCTCTTAATTGTGCCATATCCGTGTCTGTTTCTGAAATAGGTTACAAAATTACGGAAACCCATGGATAATATTGCCGATTTAACAGTTTTCTCATTTTTTATCTTCAAAATCTTGCTATAAATCAAGACTTATTTCAGCGTCTTTCCCTTATCACGCAAATAGAGTAAATGTTTGGGAGTACCAACAACCTGCGACGTGTATATTCCTGTATGTCCGGAAAACAAATAGGCTACGACACAAGCTATGCCCAGATAAATTCCCGGTTCTATGCCGAACAACTCGATTCCCATAAAGGTACAGGCTATCGGAGTATTGGTGGCTCCGGCAAAAACGGCTACAAATCCGAGTCCGGCCAATAGGCTCATGGGCAATGGAATGATAAAAGATAAGGCACTGCCTAAGGTAGCTCCGACAAAGAACAAAGGAGTAACCTCTCCTCCCTTAAAACCAACACCAATCGTAAATGTTGTAAAAATCAGTTTCAAGAGGAAATCATACCACATCTGCTGTTCCGAAAAAGAGGCTACGATGGTCGGCACACCCAGTCCGATGTACTTGGTCGTACCCAACAGCCAGACTGCCAAGGCAATTATTATACCTCCTGCTACCGGACGTAAAGGTGGATAGGATATAAACTTTTTTGCCACTCCTCCCCAGAAACCGATAGAACGTGAGAATGCCATTGCAACAACTCCAAATACAATGCCCGAAAGAGCAACCCACAAGATATTTGAAACGCCCAGTTCCGGAACTACAGGAGCCGGATAAAGCGTATGCTCTACGCCCCAGGTATGGCAAGTCAAATGTGCAAAGGCAGCCGACAAAAAGACCGGAAGAATGGATTCATAACGCATTCTTCCCACAATGATTACCTCCAGGCCAAATACAGCTCCTGCCAGCGGTGTACCGAAAATAGAAGCAAAGCCGGCACTGATACCTATTGCCACCATAACCCGATGGTCGCGTCTGGGCAAACGGAAAAGCTTGGAAAAACGGTCGGCTATTGCCCCTCCCATCTGCACTCCGGTTCCTTCACGTCCAGCTGATCCGCCAAACAGATGTGTCAGGACTGTTCCTATATAAACAAGAGGAGCCATCCGAAAAGGAATTATGTCATGCGGAGAACGGATTTCTTCTATCAAAAAATTATTTCCCCGTGACGCCGTACCTGCCAAGTAATGATACATCAGTCCGATGACCAAACCGGCTACAGGAAGCAGGGCTATAATCCACAGATGGTGTTCACGATATTGGGTTGCCCATTCCAGCGAAACCAACAATAAGGCGGAAGCCGAACCGATACACGCTCCGGATATAGCAGAAAGAAAAAGCCACTTGAATAAATAAAAAAGTAAAGGAAACTGTTGCAGTTTCATCGCAATGTTTTGATTTTTCTGAATCTTCATCTCTTGTCTATATTTTGTCAAACAATAAAAATAACTTCTTCGAAAACGGAAGCCGGATTTTTTTCAGACAAGCAGATATAGATTTTCCTGCCAGTCTTACTCCAAAGACCAACTCCGGCAGGAACTATCAGCTACTTTATTAGCGGTTTATAACAGGGAAGTCCCATTCCCCTGACTTTGAATCAGCCTGAACAGTCAGTAAAATCGGACAGAATTCAAAATCGGCTGCAAAGTTATACAAAATTCTGCAAACAAAAAACTGTTTCCCGACTCACGTCGAGAAACAGTCACAACACAAACACAAAATAAAACACGACAAAACTACTATGCATTAACGCTCCTTTTCCACTTCTGGAACAGGTAACACTTACACATATTCACATACATCCAAGTGTTTTAAGCGTCTGCATCAATAAAACATTTCTTCAAACGTTTTGGTTTTATGTATTAACGTTTTTTGTCATTTTTCATTCAACCGATTACTGAACTCCTTTTTCACGAAGTTTCAGCTGCCAGTTCCATGCTGAACGCAGTGTTTCTTCGATAGAAGTTTCAGCCTTCCAGCCCAATTCATTGTTAGCGTAAGAAGGATCGGCCCACACTTGTTCGATATCTCCGGCACGACGACCTGCAATCTGATAATTCAGCTTCACTCCTGTTGACGATTCAAAAGCATGAATCAGTTCCAGAACAGAAAGGCCTCTACCTGTACCAATATTGAATACTTCAACTTTGTCTTTCTGTTTGTTTTCCAGGATACGGTTCATGGCAATAACATGTGCCTTAGCCAAATCGACAACATAAATATAATCGCGGATACATGAACCATCAGGTGTATTATAATCATCACCAAATACACTCAATTTTTCACGGATGCCGATAGCTGTCTGAGTCAGATACGGAATAAGATTCTGCGGAACACCGTTAGGCAATTCACCAATGAGTGCTGTAGGATGAGCACCTATCGGATTGAAGTAACGCAACAGAATAGCATGAATCGGAGAGCCGGAAGCCACAGTATCACGAATAATTTCTTCGTTTATCTGTTTTGTATTTCCATAAGGTGATTCTGCTTTCTTAATCGGAGCCTCTTCTGTAACAGGAAGTTTGTCGGGCTGACCGTATACTGTACATGAAGATGAGAAGATAATGCCCGGAACGTTATGCTTAGGCATCAGCTCCAGCAAGTTAATCAAAGAAACCAGATTGTTGCGATAATACAACAAAGGTTTCTGCACTGATTCACCTACAGCCTTGCTTGCTGCAAAATGGATAATTCCTTTAATACCTGGATATTTGGTAAACACAGCATCCATTCCTGCATAATCCAAGCAGTCTACCTGTTCGAATTCAGGACGAATACCTGTAATCTTTTCAATATTATCGACTACATCAGCACGAGAGTTCGAAAGATTATCTACAATAATTACCTCATAACCACTATTCTGAAGCTCTACAACTGTATGAGAACCAATATAACCGGTTCCACCTGTTACCAGAATTCTTTCTTTCATATTGCTATAAAATTACGTCCTTCAAATTTTTTCTTCAACAAAAGTAGAAATAATTATCGAATATCACGTCATCTGTCAGAAAAAACTCTCTCAAATTTATCAAATAAATATGCAAAGGCATAAAAAAAGCAGAACTCTTTCATCCTTCCGGACAGAAAAGAGTTCTGCTCATTCAATATATTAACCAATCAGGTTTTGTGCGGATTACAGTCCAAATAAAACTGCCAGGCCTTTATCTACACCAGAGAAGCCCATGAATGCCATTGCCAGCAGACCAGCTGTGACCAGTGCAATAGACATGCCACGCATACCTTTAGGAATATTCACCAGACTGAGTTGTTCACGAATTCCTGCAAAGACAATCAATGCCAAAGCAAAACCGAGAGCTGTAGAGAACGCATAAACAACACCTGTCAGCAAATCATAATTCTTCTGAATAACCAGAATAGTCACACCCAAGATACAGCAGTTTGTTGTAATCAACGGCAAGAATACTCCCAGAGCCTGATACAAAGCCGGAGAAACTTTCTTCAAAATAATTTCCACCATCTGAACCAATGCCGCAATGACAAGAATAAATGCAATGGTCTGCAAATAACCCAGTCCGAAAGCATCGAGCACAAACTTCTGGATAACGTAAGTCACAATGGTAGCCAGCGTCAACACAAAGGCAACAGCAGCTCCCATACCCATAGCGGTTTCTACCTTCTTAGAAACGCCCAAGAACGGACAGATACCGAGAAACTGTGACAACACAATGTTGTTCACAAAGATAGCGGTGATAAATATCAATATATATTCCATATCTTCTACTTTTTAGGAGTTATGCCTTTTTCAGACGGTTTACAATAGCAATCAGGTAACCCAATACGATGAATGCTCCCGGAGCCAGTACAAAGATCAGCATACCATATTCTTCCGGCATGATGGCAATGTTAAACAACTTACCTGTTCCAAGGAATTCACGAACACCGCCCAACAGTGTCAGAGCAATGGTAAAACCAAGTCCCATACCCAGTCCGTCGAAGAACGACGAAAGCGGATTATTCTTTGCAGCAAAAGCTTCTGCACGTCCTAGCAAGATACAGTTTACCACAATCAAGGGGATAAACAATCCGAGGGTAGCATACAGTGCGGGGACATAAGCCTGCATCACCATCTGCAACAAGGTTACAAACGAAGCAATAACAACAACGAAAATAGGAATACGTACCATGTCAGGAACCAGATTCTTAATCAATGAAATCACCACATTCGAACAGATAAGAACGAACATAGTAGCCAGTCCCATTCCCATACCATTAATGGCAGAAGAGGTAGTACCCAGCGTAGGACACATACCCAAAAGGAGTACAAACGTAGGATTTTCTTTTACAATCCCGTTCATCAATACTTTAAAATTATTCATAGTCTGCTCCTTCCTATTAATTATTTTCAACATTTGTACTATCAGCAGCAACAGCTGTTTCAGCATCTGCCTCTTCAGCCTGGGTAGTTGCACCGCTAGCACCATCTACATACTGATTCTTATATGCTGCATAAGCATTGTTCACTGCCAGCAAGAAAGCGCGTGAAGTAATGGTAGAAGCCGTAATCGCATCGATCTGTCCCCCATCCTTGCTTACAGTCAGGGCTGCTTCACCCGGATTCTTTCCGGTAATGTCGCCTTTAGCTCCCTTTTTAAACCAGTCGGCAGCCTTCGAACCCAATCCCGGAGTTTCTGCATGACTTAACAGAGAATAATCGATGATATTTCCATCATTATCAAAACCAACCAATACGGTCAGCGCACCACCGAATCCGTTTGCCGACGACTCTACGGCAGCTCCTATCGGCTCTCCGCCTTTAGTTGCTTTATAAATCTTATAAGTAGCACCGTTTACCTCTACAGTTTCGGGCGCTTCGGCAGGGTTGTTGTCAAATCCCGGAACCACTACAGCAATTGCATCACTCAATGTTTTAGCATTTGCCTGAGCAATCGGCTCAGCGGTAACATCGTTCACCCAGCCCAATAAACCTCCGGCTACTACAGAAAAGCCTGTCAGTGCCAAGGCCATATTCTTTAAAGATGATTCAAGTTTTTTCATTTCTTTACTACCTCCCCGAATCGTTTAGGTTTACAATAAGTGTTAATCAACGGAGTAAATGCATTCATGATGAAAATAGCGAATGACATTCCTTCCGGATAAGCACCGAAAAGACGAATTACCACTGTCAGGAATCCGATAGCTACACCATAAATGATCATTCCTTTATGAGTCATAGGTGAAGTAACATAGTCGGTAGCCATAAAGATTGCTCCCAACATCAAACCACCGGTAAACAGGTGAACGAACGGAGATGCATAAGCTGCAGGGTTTGCCAGATGCATCAAGCCTGAGAATACGAACACTGTTGCGATGATAGATACCGGAATATGCCATGAAATGATTTTTTTCCATAACATATATACCAGACCGATAAGCAAAGCCAATGCACTGATTTCACCGATACATCCCGGATTGTTACCCAGGAAAAGACTCATTGTATCGGGCAACTGGCTCAATGCATTTGCATCGCCATGTACAGCCTGCTTCATCAGAGCAAGTGGAGTTGCAGCTGTTTCAGCATCTGTATAGCTTGCCCACTGACCGGTAACAGGCCATGAAGTCATCTGTACAGGGAAAGAAATCAGCAAGAAAATACGTCCTACCAAAGCAGGGTTGAACGGGTTACATCCTAATCCACCGAAAGTCATCTTACCAATACCGATAGCAACCAGCGCACCGATGATGATAATCCATAAAGGAAGATTAGAAGGCAAGTTGAATGCAAGAAGAATACCGGTCAGCGCAGCAGAGCCATCCATAATGGTAGTACGTTCACGCTTCAAGATATACTTTGTAATAGCCCATTCGAAAAACAGACACGCAATGACAGAAGTCAACGTGACAATGACAGCCCCCAGACCGAACATGTAGAATGATACAAGCAAGGCAGGCACCAAAGCGATGATTACACCATACATATTCTTCTGTACGCTGTCACCGCTATGCACGTGGGGTGATAATGATACAATTAATTTGTTTGCCATAATTAAAATTCAATTATTTTTTAGCGTTACGTGCACGGATAATTCCGCCCACCTTACCTTTACCTAAACGAATATAGTCCAGCATCGGACGATGAGAAGGACATGTGAACTGACAAGAACCGCACTCGATACATGACATAATCATTTCATGTTCTACACGTTCCCAGTCGCCATGAGCCGAGCAAGTAGCCAGCAAGAACGGTTCCAGTCCCATCGGACAAGCACTAACGCACTTAGCGCAACGGATACATGGCTGAGGTTCTGCACGACGTGCTTCCTTATCGTTCATAATTAATACGCCCGAACTACCTTTGCAGATAGGAACTTCGGTATTGGCCAGTGCCTTACCCATCATCGGACCACCGCCGATTACCTTTCCTGTATCTTCGGGCAGACCGCCGGCAGCTTCAATAAGCTGGCTCATCGGAGTACCCATACGTGTCAGGAAGTTTGAAGGGTTCTTCAACGATTTTCCTGTAACGGTTACGATACGTTCGAACAAAGGCTTGTTTTTCTGTACAGCCTCGTATACCGCATAAGCAGTTCCTACGTTCTGAACGACTGCACCTACATTGATAGGAATTGCGGGAGGAGCAGGAACCTGACGGCCAATAACTGCATCAATCAACTGCTTTTCACCTCCTTGCGGATATTTCACTTTCAAAGGAACAATTTCGATACCAGGATAAGCAGCAGCCTTCTCTGTCATCAGCTTGATAGCATCCGGCTTATTATTTTCAATGCCGATATATCCTTTGGTAACCTTAGCTGCTTTCATCAGAATCTGTACACCAACCAATATTTCATCTGCCTTTTCCAGCATCAGACGATGGTCGGCTGTCAGATATGGTTCACATTCTACTGCATTGATAATTACGCAGTCTGCCTTACAACCCGGAGGAGGAGTAAGTTTTACATGAGTAGGGAAACAAGCACCACCCATACCAACAACACCTGCATTTTTTATCTTAGCAACAATTTCTTCAGGAGTCAGGTTACATTCTTTTACCAGTTCGCTGCTGCGGTCGATGCTTTCTTCCCATTCGTCACCTTCCACATCAATAAAAATAGCCGGTTTACGATAGCCACTGGCGTCGATAACGCTATCCACTTTGTTTACTTTACCAGAAACAGAAGAGAAGATAGCGGCAGAAACAAAGCCTCCTGCTTCAGCAATCTTGGTTCCGACCTTCACTACATCACCTTTTTTTACGATAGCAGTAGCGGGAGCACCGATATGCTGTGACAAAGGGAAAACAGCCTGCTTAGGAAGAGCAAGCGTTTCGATAGCTTTGCCTGCTGACAATTTATTTTCTGCTGGATGAACTCCACCAATTCTAAATGTCTTCACTGTAAATATCTTTTTAATTTAATTACTAATTTTGATTAAGCCTCAGTTTTAGGAGCTTCTTTCGGAGCTTCAGCAGCTTTAACTTCCACTGTTTCCTTTTTAGGTTCAGCTACAGGCTGAGCAGCCTTTGGTGCAGCAGAAGCAGCCTGTGCTGCAGGAGCAGCGTCAGCAGGTTTAGCCTTGCGAGGAGGGAAATTTACTGCAACAATTGCATTCTGAGGACATTCAGTTTCGCACTTGCGGCAAGATTTACACTTAGCCGGATCGATGTATGCCAGATTATTTTCGAGTGTAATAGCTTCGAACGGACAAACCTTCACACACTTGCCACAGCCGATACATGCAGCGGTACAAGCCTTACGTGCGACAGCACCTTTGTCTTTATTGACACACTGTACGTATACACGACGGTTGTTCTTTCCTTTCGGACGGATTTCGATAATGTTGCGCGGACATGCTTTGCTACAAGCACCACAAGCAGTACATTTACTTTCATCCACTTCGGGTAATCCGGTTTCCGGATTCATGTGAATGGCATCGAACTGGCAAGCACTTACACAGTCGCCACATCCCAAGCAGCCGAATGTACATCCGGTTTCACCTCCATAAGTGGAATTAGCTACTACACATGAGCGCACACCATCGTACTGAGTAAGTTTAGGACGGTTGGCACATGTACCGTTACATCTCACTACCGCTACTTTAGGTTCTGAAGCTGTAGCCTCCAGTCCTAAAATACCAGCTACCTTTTCCATGGTAGGCTGACCGCCCACCGGACACAGTTTTCCTTCAAGTGAACCAGCCTTCACGCAAGCAGCGGCAAAACCAGAACATCCCGGATAACCACATCCACCGCAGTTAGCTTGTGGAAGCACTTCGGCTACCTGAGCAATTCGCGGATCTTCATACACAGCAAATTTCTTTGAAGCCACAAACAAAATAACTGCGGCAATCAAGCCAATGGCCCCCAATGAAATCACTGCAACCAAAATTAAGTTCATAAAAATATAAAGTTAGTTTATTAATTATATATTGATTCTAGGGTAAACATAAACGAGCGGCTGATTTTCTGCCGGCACATATATATAATAAGGTAATAGGGAACCAGGGTAGCCAAAGAAATCAAGGCCGACAAAACCTCATCCCCCCCAGTCAGTTTCAACGAAAAAATCAGGGCAAGCAATAACACGACAAAAGGAAGTACAAAAGCTAAAAAGACAGCTTTCATACCCATTGAGGTAGTTCCAACAATCATTACTCGTTCGCCAATCTGGCATGGAACTCCATTCTTATTATAAACATCAATTATTTTTTCTTTGGTTTCGGAAGCACTACAGTGTCCTTTCACACTACAAGACGAGCAAGCTGAACTCTGCACAATTCTTACTTTCAAGCGAGAGCCATTGATGTTTTCCACAATACCTAGATGTTTTATACTATTTACCAGGTTTTGCAAACCGTACTTTACAAATCCGTGGCAAATGTACTAT
>UMLG01034625.1_pt1 | contig 31106 bp, 30 predicted proteins | sample 1966511 | NCBI WGS metagenome assembly UMLG01 (sample SAMEA4836195, study PRJEB28245) | human gut metagenome | biome: gut microbiome; material: fecal sample | place: Denmark | collected 2008
TCGGCAGCGCGGCACTGATCGAGCGGGTCGGCATGGGCGGTCAGCGTCTGATCGAAAATTTAGATGAGCTGGAACAGCCGAGCGGCTATTTCTCTATTATATTGGTAAAGGAGCAAAGCGAATGATCTACTTTGTGGGTGCAGGCTCGGGGGCGCCCGACCTGATCACGGTACGCGGCGCACGTCTGCTGAGCGAGGCAGATGTGATCGTTTACGCCGGTTCGCTGGTCAATCCGGCGCTTTTGGACTATAAAAAGGACAGATGCGAGGTGTACAACAGCGCGAAGATGACGCTCGAGGAGGTCATCGCCGTGATGGCGCCTGCCGCGAAAGCGGGCAAAACGGTCGTGCGTCTGCACACCGGCGACCCGTGCGTGTACGGTGCGCATAGAGAGCAGATGGACGAGCTGGACAGGCTCGGTCTGGCGTATGAGGTCTGCCCGGGCGTGTCCTCGTTCTGCGGCGCGGCAGCGGCACTCAAAGCCGAGTACACACTGCCGAACGTGAGCCAGTCGGTCATCCTGACGCGCATGGAGGGCCGCACGCCCGTGCCCGAAAAGGAGCAGATCGAGTCGTTCGCGGCACACGGAGCTACCATGGTCATCTTCCTGTCGGCGGGTCAACTGGCACGCCTGTCCGAGCGGCTGATCGCGGGCGGATATGCGCCGGATACGCCTGCGGCCATCGTGTACAAGGCCACCTGGCCGGACGAAAAGGTCGTGCGGACAACGGTCGCAGACCTCGCCGAAGCCGGTGCGCGAGAGGGCATTACCAAGACCGCGCTCATCACGGTGGGCGGGTTCCTCGGCACCGAGTACGAGCGCTCCAAGCTGTACGACCCGACCTTTACGACTGAATTTCGTGAGGCAAGCCGATGAAGCACGCAAAATTTGTATCCTTTACCCTGTGCGGCGCACAGACTGTGCAAAAGGCGGTAAAACTCCTGCCGGATTTCCGGTGTGAGCGGTACGCGCGGACGGTGGATGCGTCGCTCTCGGGCACGAGCCTTAAGCGCTTTGCGCAGCAGGCGATGGTCGATTGCGACCTGATCGTGTTCGTGGGCGCGACCGGAATCGCGGTACGCGCAGCGGCACCGTATTTGATGGGAAAAGCCTATGATCCGGCGGTAATCGTCATTGATGAGCAGGGAAAGTTCGTGATTCCGCTCCTGTCCGGACATCTGGGCGGCGCCAACGAGATTGCAAAAACACTTGCGGAAGGTCTGCAGGCTGTGCCGGTGCTCACCACTGCGACCGACGGTCGGCAGGTGTTCGCCGTGGACACCTGGGCAAAAGCACACAGCTGTGCAGTCCTGGAGCCGCACTATATTAAATATGTATCCGGTGCGCTGCTCAGAGGGGAAACCGTGGGCGTTCGCTCGGATTTTCCGATAGACGGGCTGCTGCCCGCCCGTATTGACCTCAAAAAAGACGCGGAAAGCGGGTTTACGATTGGATTTCGCACAGACGCACAGCCGTTTGCACATACGCTGCATCTCGTGCCGCGGATTGCATATCTCGGCATTGGCTGCCGCAAGGGCACGAGCGCGGATGCCATCGAGCAGACAGTTCAGGCGGCGCTTGCATCGGCAAAACTGCCCTGGCAGGCGATCTGCGGCGCGGCGAGCATTGATATCAAGCAGAATGAGCCGGGGTTGCTGCTGTTTTGCGAAAAACACAGACTGCCGTTCCGTACCTTTACGGCCGAGCAGCTGCAGGACGCACAAGGCGAATTCAGCCGGTCGGCGTTCGTGCAGCAGACCGTCGGCGTCGATAATGTGTGCGAACGCGCGGCTGTGTGCGCAGCACAGAACGGCACACTTATCTTGCACAAATTCGCGCAGAACGGCGTGACGGCGGCTGTCGCTGTGCCGGACTGGCGCGTGACGTTTGAAGAACGGGAGGGTGAAGCATGAAGCTGTATTGCATCGGCATCGGGCCGGGCGGCGAGGAGCAGATGACGCTGCGCGCAGTGCGTGCTCTGGAAAAATGTGACTGCGTGGCAGGCTACGGCCTGTACCTTGATTTGATCGAGAACCTCATTTCGGGCAAGGAGCGCATCGAATCCGGCATGACACGCGAGGTTTTGCGCTGCAAAGCGGCGGTTGAGGCGGCAAAACAGGGCAAAACGGTCGCTGTTGTGTCCTCGGGAGATGCAGGTGTGTACGGCATGGCGAGCCTGCTGCTCGAGCTTTGCGAGCACGAGCCGAACCTCGAGGTCGAGGTTATTCCGGGCATCACGGCGGCCTGCTCGGGCGGCGCCGTGCTCGGCTCGCCGCTGACATGCGACTTTGCGTGCATCAGCCTGTCCGACCTGCTCACGCCGTGGGACAAGATCGAGCAGCGTCTGCGCGGCGCAGCGGCTGGCGATTTCTGCATCGTGCTGTACAATCCGTCGAGCAAAAAACGCACCGACCATCTGCGCCGAGCCTGCGATATTCTGCTGGAGATCGTGCCGCCGGAAACCGTCTGCGGTCTGGTGCGCAGCATTGGCCGAGAAGGCGAAAGCTGCACGCTTACAACGCTCGGTGAGCTGCGTGATACACAGGTCGATATGCTGACCACTGTGTTTGTCGGAAACAGCCGCACGCGCGTGATGGACGGCCGCATGGTCACGCCGAGGGGGTATCGCGGCGTATGAAGCTGATGATTTTCTCCGGTACGACAGAAGGACATGATTTGTGCCGTTTTTTGTCGAAAAATAACGTGCAGGCGGAGGTTTTTGTTGCAACAGAGTATGGCGCAGCAGTAATGGAGCCGATGGCTGGAATCACGGTTCACGAGGGCCGTTTAGATGAGCGGGAGATGGAAAAGCGATTGACCTCGGACACGCTGCTCATCGACGCAACGCATCCGTACGCGGCGGCTGTGACCGACAATTTGCGGGCGGCCTGTGCGAAATCGGGCGCACGCTACGAGCGGCTGCTGCGACCTGCCCTGCCTTATCAGAACTGCGAAATCGTGCTGGACACAGCCGCTGCTGTTGACTGGCTGAACGCGCATCCGGGCAAGGTCCTGCTCACCACAGGCAGTAAAGAACTGGAAGCGTACACGGCGGTGCAGGATTTCCAAACGCGCCTGTTCCCGCGCGTGCTGCCGACCGCGTCGGTTCTTGAAAAGTGCGCCGCACTCGGCTTCCCGGGCGCGCACATCATCGCCATGCAGGGCCCGTTTTCGCAGGCGATGAACGCGGCGCTGCTGCGCGAGACCGGCGCAAAAATCCTCGTGACCAAGGACACCGGCGTGTCCGGCGGCTTTGCGGAGAAGGTCGCGGCAGCCGAGGAGGTCGGCGCAAAGGTACTGGTCATTGCGCGTCCGCGTGTGGAAAACGGCAAAAATCAGGTGGAAATGCAGAGATTTATCACGGATTTGCTCGGTTTACAGCCGAAAAAAGTGCAGCGCATATTCACCATCATCGGCGCAGGCATGGGCACGGCGGACACGCTGACCGGCGAAGCGGTTCGCGCGTTGGAAACGGCGGAGGCGGTGTTCGCGACAAAACGGCTGGCGGTACTGTCGCCCAAGGCGGAGGTCTGCGCGTTCTCCGAGCTGGCTGAGCGGGCAATACAGTGCACAGAAAAGCACATAGCTCTGCTCGTTTCCGGCGACGTGGGATTCTTCAGCGCGGCCGGAAAACTGCGCGAGCGGCTCCTGCCGTACGGCGGGGTAACACTCGTGCCGGGATTGTCCAGTATGCAGTATATGTGCGCGAAATGCGGTATTTTATACGAAAATCTGTGTTTTAAGAGTCTGCACGGTCGCACAGGAAATATTCTCGGTGCCGTAAGTTACCACGCGGCAACATTTGCGCTGACCGGCGGCGAGAACAACGCGCAGGCGGTTTGCAACAGCCTTATGGACGCGGGATTGGGCGCGCTGCCCGTTCATCTCGGGGAAAATCTCGGCGCGGAAAATGAGCGGATTGTGCACGGCACAGCCGCGGAGATCGCGCAGCTTTCGTGCCCGGATTTAGCGGTTCTGCTGATCGAAAACCCGCGTGCGGCGAACAAAAACGAACCGATTCGAGATGAAATGCTCACGCGCGGAAAGGTGCCGATGACCAAGGAAGAGGTTCGGTGGGTGTCGGTGAACCGCCTGACTGTCCGACCGACCGACACGGTCTGGGACGTGGGTGCGGGCACCGGCGCGGTCACGCTCGAGCTGGCGCGCAAGGCCAGCGACGGCACGGTTTACGCCGTCGAGCGAAAGCCGGAAGCGGTCGCGCTCTTGCACGAAAACCGCATAAAACTCGGCGGATACAATGTGAAAATCATTGAAGGACCTGCGCCGGAGGCACTGGACAACCTTCCGGCACCGGACTGCGTGTTCGTCGGCGGGAGCGGCGGCAGAATGCGGGAGATTCTGGCACTTGCCAGGGAGAAAAATCCGAAAGTCCGCGTGGTCGTGAACGCGATTGCGCTCGAGACCTTGTTTGCGGCGCAGACGGCCTTGAAAGAATTGGGGTTTTCTGACATCGAGGTCACACAGCTGGCAGCCACGCGCGGTAAGCCGGTCGGCGCGTACACCATGCTGACTGCGAACAATCCGGTGTTTATTCTGTCCGGGAGGGCCGCAAATGACACAAAATAATGCACCAAGACTGCTGCTTGCGGGCACCGGCAGCGGCTGCGGCAAGACGACGGTCACGACCGCGATTCTGCGGGCGCTGCAGCGCCGCGGCGTAACACTCAGCGCGTTCAAGTGCGGTCCGGACTACATCGACCCGATGTTCCATACGGCGGTTTTGGGCGTTCCGAGCCGCAATTTAGACCTGTTTTTCGAGGATGAGGCCGGTATTCGCAGTCAGCTTGCGCGGCATATCCAGCCGGACGGTCTCGGCGTGATCGAGGGCGTCATGGGCTTTTACGACGGCGTTTCCGGTACGACGGATACGGCTTCGGCGGCGCATCTGGCCCGCGCAACCGGCACGCCTGCGGTGCTGATCGTGCGGCCTAAGGGGCAGTCGCTGTCGCTTGCGGCACAGATTCACGGGTTCCGCACATTTGCGGAAAATACGCTTGCAGGAGTGATTTTAAACGGCGTTTCGGCGGGAATGTACTCGTTTTACAAACAAATCGCAGAGAAAGCGGGGCTGCCTGTGCTCGGTTTTTTGCCGCCGGTTCCGGAGGCCGAAATACCTGATCGCCACCTCGGTCTGGTGACGGCGGATGAGCTGTCCGACCTGCGTGAGAAAATTGATCGGCTCGCGGATGCGGCAGAGGAAGGCATTGACCTCCACGCATTGTGTGCATTAGCACAGACGGCGAAACCGCTGACCGATACGCACATGCCGCTCGCTCGTGTGACCGATTTTCCGGTGCGGATCGCGGTAGCCAAGGACCGCGCATTCTGCTTCTATTATGAGGATAACTTCGATGTGCTGCGTGAACTGGGGGCAGAGCTTGTGCCGTTTTCGCCGCTCACAGACGAGCGACTGCCGGAGAATATCGACGGTCTGTACCTTGGCGGCGGCTATCCGGAATTGTATGAAAAACAGCTTTCAGAGAATGAAATCATGCGAGATTCCATCAAAACAGCGATTCTAAACGGTTTGCCGACAGTTGCAGAATGCGGCGGATTTCTTTATCTGCTGCAGTCGCTCGACGGCGCGGCAATGGCAGGCGTGCTGCCGACTTCGGCGCACATGACGCACAGGTTGCAGCCGTTCGGCTATGTCACGCTCACGGCAAACAGTGATAACCTGCTGTGCGAAGCCGGTGGACAATTTCCTGTGCACGAGTTCCATTATGCACAGGCTGTGGATAATGGCACAGATTTTCGTGCAGTCAAGCCAAACGGGCGCGCGTGGGACTGCGGCTTTGCGTCGGACACGCTCTATGCAGGATTTCCGCATTTGTATTTCCGTGCGAAAACTGAAATTGCAGCGAATTTTGTCCGAAAATGCGCGGAAAGGAGCGGAAAATGACACTTGAACAGACTATTTCTGCCATCCGGCCGCTGGATGAGAAAAGCATGACGGCGGCGCGAAACCGTTTTGCAAATATTGCCATGCCGCTCGGTGGACTGGGTCTTCTGCAGGACGCGATTGTGCAGCTTGCGGGTATTCTCGGTCAGCCGGTGCCGGATATTTCCAGACGCGCGGCGGTTGTTTTCTGCGCGGACAACGGCGTGGTCGCCGAGGGCGTGACGCAGTGCGGGCAGGAGGTGACAGCCACGGTCGCGGAAAATATGGGCCGCGGCGAGTCCACCGTATGTCTGATGGCAAAACAGCTCGGAATGGATGTATTTCCGGTCGATATCGGTGTTGCACAGCCGATAAAGAGCGAAAAAGTGCTGCAATTTGCCGTTCGGCGCGGAACTGCAAACTTTGCGCATGAGCCTGCCATGACGCGGAAAGAGGCGCTCGAAGCGGTCGAAATCGGCATTAAAATGGCGGAAATGTGTGCCGAAAAGGGATATTCGCTGCTTATTGGCGGCGAAATGGGAATCGGCAACACGACTACGAGCGCGGCAGTCACGGCGGCGCTCACCGGCGCGGAGGCTGCGGCGGTCACAGGACGCGGTGCGGGTCTGTCAACGGCCGGGCTGGAGCGAAAAATCGCAGTGATCGAGGCGGCGCTGGCGCTTCACAAACCCGACTCGAATGACTCGATCGATGTGCTGCACAAGGTCGGCGGTTTGGATATCGCGGGTTTGTGCGGTCTGTATCTGGGTGCGGCGGCGCAGCGCATTCCGGTCGTGCTGGACGGCGTGATTTCGTGCGCGGCGGCGCTTCTCGCCGTGCGATTGTGTCCGCAGTCCGTGCATTTTATGGTCGCAGCGCACAGATCAGACGAACCGGCGAGCATTTTGCTGCTCGATACACTCGGCAAGCGGCCGTTCCTGACGGCGGGCATGCACCTCGGGGAGGGGACAGGCGCGGCGGCCGGCGTGGCGCTTTTGGACCTGGCACTGGCGCCATATCGGGAAATGGTGAGCTTCGCGGACATTGGAATGGAGGCATATCAGCCGCAAAAGTAGTTGTTTGTCTGACAGATAGCACAAATTCTTTGCATAAATATTGTGTGTAACGCCGATAAATGCTATCTGCCTGCATTCTTTACAGGAATGCTGCGTGCAGCAAAAAGCACCGAGCGTTAACTCGGTGCTTGCGGTTCGGATTTTCAGCATTTCAGGGCTTCATCTGCGATATTTGCAGTGATTTTGTTGTAGAACTCCTGCTTTTGCGCATCGTTTTCAAACGCTGAGAACGGCACAATGACCGCGGAGAATTCATCAACAAAAATATAATAATGCTTGTCGTCGGTTGCGGTGCGCTGAACAGCCGAATATTGGTAAACGGTATCTTCGTTCTCGCCGGACAGCTCGAATTCGCTTTCACGCAGCGTGAGCGTTTTCGGTCCGCAAAGCTGCTTGTTCTTTGCGTTTCTGAGAATTTTCTCGATGTTTTTGATCATTTTATGACGCATATAGCGCGGTGTACCCCAGAAGCAGACGACAGCGAGCGCAACGTAAACCGCGATGGAAACCGGCGTGAGCGTATGCAGCCAGTACATGAGCGCACTGCCGCCGAGAATGACAATAGCCGCAGTGGCGATTCTCATGGTGCGAATACTGCGTTGAACAATCGCATTATTGTTGTAATAATTCAAATTAAAATCAATGAAATCCTGTTTGGTGATATCGTAATGCAGCTCCATTTTTTCTTACCTCAACTTACTCGGATAAAATTATTGTATCGAAAATCAGAGCGGATTGCAAGCCTAATTCAGAAAGGGGAGCGAAAATGCTGATTTTAGTGACCGGCGGAGCGGCTTCGGGCAAGTCGGAGCACGCGGAACGGCTGGTGTGTGAAAAAGCACAGAGCCGATTATATCTGGCGACCATGCAGCCGTTCGGCAAGTCCGCAGAGGCGCGGATTGCGCGGCATCGGGCGCTTCGTGCGGGAAAGGGGTTTGCTACGGTAGAGAGAACACTTGATTTAGCGAATCTCAGGCTCTCTCGGCAATACGACGGAATTTTGCTCGAGGATTTGGGCAATCTGCTGGCAAACGAGCTGTTTGCGCCGGAAGGCGCAGGCGCAGGATCGGCGTTCGACAGCATTGTTGCAGGCGTGGATAATCTGCAGAAATACTGTGAAACGCTGGTTATCGTTTCCAACGAAATCTTTGCGGACGGCGTGCCGTATCCGCCGGAGACCATGCAGTATATTCGGATTTTGGGAGAACTGCACCAGAAATTAACTGGGAAAGCAGACGCGGTATATGAATCGGTATGCGGAATTTTACTGCCGGTAAAGGAGGGAAAACAGACGTGAAAAGTGTAATCAGCGGACTTTTGGTCGCGTTCTCAATGTACTCTGCGATACCTGTTCCGCAGGTGAACTGGGAAAAACAGACCATGCGGTGGGCACTTGGCTTCCTGCCGCTCATCGGTGTGCTGATCGGTGCGATAGAGTGGTTCTGGTTCGCATTTTGCGTGCATTTCGGCGCGGCAGGCGTGTTTTACGCTGTGATCGCAGCGCTGATTCCTCTGGCAGTGTCCGGCGGCATTCATCTGGACGGCCTGTGCGACACCTGCGACGCGCTGTGCTCGTTCGGCAACCGGGAAAAGCGGCTGGCCATTCTCAAGGACCCGCACGTTGGCGCGTTTGGGCCGCTCTGGCTGATGGCATTCCTGCTGGCCGAGGTCGGGTGTTTTGCCCAGATTTACGACCGGCCTGTGCTTCTTCCGCTGGCATGCACAGGATTTGCTTTCGCACGGGCAATGGGCGGCCGCAAGGTGGTTGCGTCACCGTGCGCGAAAGACAGCGGACTTGCACACATATTTGCAGAAAACAGCGATAAACGCGCGGTATCGCGCATGTTAGTTGCTGAATTTGTTCTGTTTGCGGTGCTTCTCGGATTGTGGATATACCGCATGCCGCACGCGCTTGCTGTGGCGAAAGTGCTCGTTATCGTGCTCGTTGCGTGGTATGCTGTGCATGAGCACATAAGCCGCCGCGTGTTCGGCGGTGTAACCGGAGACCTGGCAGGATTCTGCATTTCGCTGTCGGAATTGATCACGCTTGCGGCAGCAGCGATTGGAGGACTGATTTTATGACCGTGCTCATCATTGGCGGGGCATATCAGGGGAAACGAAAAGTTGCCGAAAACCTGTATGCAGACCTGCCGAGGATTGAAAATCTGCACGAAATCGTGCGGAAAATGCTGAAGGAAGACAAAGACCCGCTGTCGCTCGCAGATACGCTGTGCGGACACGTTATCACCTGCGATGAGATCGGCTGCGGCATCGTTCCCATCGACCGTGCGGACGAAAACTGGCGTGAAGCGGTTGGTCGTCTGTGTTGTGCTTTGGCACAGAAAGCAGACGCAGTCGTGCGCGTGATCGCAGGTGTGCCGCAATTCATCAAAGGAGAAAAACCATGACGATAACCCTTGCCGTACTGCTCGGCTTCGCGCTCGACTGGCTGCTCGGAGACCCGAAAAAATTGCCGCATCCGGTATGTGCGGTGGGAAAACTCATCTCAGGAACCGAAAAAGTGCTGCGCCGCATCTTTCCCGCAACGCCTGCGTCGCTGACATTCGCTGGAATTGTACTCTGGCTCATCACCTGCGGCGTGAGCTTTGCCGTGCCGTTTTTCCTTTTGCGCTGGCTGTATCATGTGAACTTCTGGCTCGGTTTTGCCGCCGAAACGCTGCTCTGCTGGATGATTTTCGCACGAAAAAGCCTTGCGGACGCCGGTTATCATGTCTACGGCGCGGTCAAGCAGTCGCTCGAGGAGGGCCGCAAGGCCATCGCGTGGTACGTCGGCCGCGACACCGCAGAGCTGTCCGAGGAGGGCGTTATCAAGGCCGCTGTCGAGACCGTGGCTGAAAACCTGACGGACGGTGTGGTCTCGCCGCTCGTGTTCATGCTTATCGGCGGAGCGCCGCTCGGCATGCTGTACAAGGCGGTCAACACGCTGGATTCCATGGTCGGCTATCATAACGATAAATATGAGTATTTCGGCAAGTTTTCGGCAAAAATGGACGATTTTTTCAACTTTATCCCTGCCAGACTGTCCGCACTGTGTATGATCGCCGGTGCCGGCATGCTGCACCTCGATAACCGAAACGCGCTGCGGATTTACCGTCGTGACCGCAGCAAACACAAGAGTCCGAACGCCGGTCAGACCGAGTCTGTGTGCGCGGGCGCGCTGCACATCCAGCTCGGCGGCGATGCCAGCTACTTCGGCAAAATCGTTAAAAAAGCCGCCTTCGGTGATCCGATGCGCCGTGTAGACCGCACGGATATTCTCGCAGCGGTCGATCTGATGACGGCGGCAAGCGTGCTTGCGCTGGTGCTGTGCTGTGTAATCCGCCTGATCGTAAAAAGTTAGGATGCTATGCGGGAGAGAAAACTCGCATTTGAAAGGATGAAAAAATGCTTAATTATGTCCACGGCGGCGACATCCAAACCTACATCGACCGCCACGGCTTCGCGCCGCTCGACCTGTCCGCGAACATCAATCCGTTCGGCATACCGGACGCGGTACGCGCGGCCATGCACAGGGCTGTGGATAACTGCACGCAGTATCCCGACCCGTTTTGCCGCGCCGCGCGGCAGGCGATTGGTGCGAGAGAAGGCGTCAATCCGGATTTTCTGTACTGCGGCAACGGTGCGGCGGATGTGCTCGACCGATTGGCGGCGGTGCTGAAACCGCGCAAGGTACTGCTCACCGCACCGACCTTTGCGGAGTACGAGCGCACGCTCTCAGGTGCGGAGATTCGGGTGCATAATCTGCGGGAAACGGACGGTTTTGCGCTCACAGAGCGCATTTTGGACGAGATTTCACCGGATTTGGATGCGGTTTATCTCTGTAATCCGAACAATCCGACCGGGCGAACCGCCCAACCGGAACTTCTGCGGGAAATCGTCCGAAAATGCACAGAAAACGGCCTAAAACTGGTCGTGGATGAGTGCTTCAACGACTTCCTGACAGACGCAGAGCGGCACACACGGAAAGACCTGCTGGAATCCAATCCCGGTCTGATTATCCTGCGCGCGTACACGAAAATGTACGCCGTACCCGGTGTGCGCTTCGGCTGGTGCATGACGGCGGACGCGGCGCTGATTGAGAAATTATACCATGCCGGACAGCCGTGGAACGTGTCGGTCATCGCGCAGGCGTGCGCCGCCGCGGCGGCACACGAGCCGGACTGGACCACTGAAACCGCCAAACGCATTGCAGAGGAACGCAGGTTCTTATCCGACGAACTTGCAGCCTGCGGACTGACCGTCTTTCCGGGCGAGGCCAACTTCCTGCTGTTCCGTTCAAACGATACCGGACTGCACGAGAAACTCGCCGAATACGGCATAATGATACGAAACTGCGATAATTATCGCGGACTTTCGGCGGGATACTATCGCGTTGCCGTAAAAACGAGAGAAGCAAGCAAGTGCTTGCTAAACGCAATCAAATTGATAATGGAAAATGGATAATGGAGAACGAAGGTACGCGCTTTGTGCGGATTTGACAGCGCTGCGGGCGCAAGGGCAGTGACATTTTCCATTATGCGGGAGGTTTGCAAATGGCAAAAATTATCATGATACAGGGCACCTGCTCAAACGCCGGCAAAAGCCTGCTTTGCGCGGCCCTGTGCCGGATTTTCCGGCAGGACGGCTACCGCGTTGCGCCGTTCAAGTCACAGAACATGGCGCTCAACTCGTTCATCACGGCGGACGGCAGGGAGATGGGCCGCGCACAGGTCGTGCAGGCCGAGGCGGCGGGCATCGCGCCCGATGTGCGCATGAACCCGATTCTGCTCAAGCCCACGAGCGACGTCGGTTCGCAGGTCATCATCATGGGCGAGGCGCAGGGAAACCGCACCGCGCGGGAGTATTGGGGCCGCAAAAAGGCGCTTTTGCCCATTATCAAGGATGCATTTGACAGCCTTGCCGCCGAGAACGACATTATCGTGATCGAGGGTGCAGGCAGTCCGGCGGAGATCAATCTCAAGCAGGATGATATTGTAAATATGGGTCTGGCGAAGTTGGTGGATGCGCCCGTCCTGCTGGTAGGCGACATCGACCGCGGCGGCGTGTTTGCCTCGCTGTACGGCACGGTCAAGCTGCTCGAGGAGGACGAGCAGGCGCGGATTCGCGGTCTCATCATCAACAAATTCCGCGGTGACGTGGAGATTCTGCGGCCGGGTCTGACGCAGCTCGAGGATTTGACCGGCAAGCCGGTCATCGGCGTGGTGCCGTACGGCCATTTTGACATCGACGATGAGGACAGCCTGTCCGAGCGTCTGGACGCAAAGGCTGCTCCCGCACTGGTAAACATTGCGGTTGTAAAGCTGCCGCGACTGTCCAATTTCACCGATTTTTCCGCACTTTCGCGTGTATCCGGCGTGAGCGTCGCGTACGCGGACAAACCGGCGCAGCTTGCCGGAGCCGACCTGATTATCCTGCCGGGCACCAAGTCCACGCTGGCAGACCTGCGGTGGCTGCGCGAGAGCGGCATGGAGGCGCAGATTCTCAAGGCGCACGCGGCAGGCACGCCGGTTTTCGGCATCTGCGGCGGCTACCAGATGATGGGACGCACGGTCTCCGACCCGGACAATACCGAGGGCGGCGGCAGTCTGCGCGGCATGAGTCTGCTGCCGATCGACACGGTGTTCCGCTCGAGCAAGACCACGACGCAGACGCGCGGCACGCTGCTGGAGATTGACGGCGTGCTGTCCGATTTGAGCGGTCTGGCGGTCGAGGGCTACGAGATTCACATGGGCGAAACCGTGCGCGACGCGAGTGCAAAGCCGCTCGTTCGATTGCTTCGCAGGGAAGGCGAAATCGAGGACGGCTGTCAGACGGAAAACGCCTTCGGCACTTATCTGCACGGCGTGTTCGATGCGCCGGAGGCGGCGCTGCGGACGGCGCAGGCACTGGCGAAAAAGAAGGGCGTGACGCTGACCGGCGAAGCACTCGATACGCACGCCTACAAGGAACAGCAGTACGACAAACTGGCGGATTCGGTGCGAAAATCGCTCAATATGGAGTGGATTTACCGTATAATGGAGGGGAAAGCATGACAGGACTCATTCACCTGTACTGCGGCGGCGGCAAGGGCAAAACCACGGCGGCGGTCGGACTGACCGTGCGCTGCGCGGGCCGCGGAAACAAGGTCGTGTTCGCGCAGTTTCTCAAGGATGGGACTTCGGGCGAGTGCCGCGTGCTGGCGAAATTGCCCGAAGTGACCGTTATGGCAGCCAATCCGGTCGGCAAGTTCTCGTTCCGCATGACGGATGCGGAGAAGCGGGAGACAGCGGACGCGCTCACCCGCACCTTCGATGCGGCAACCGGCTTTGCCGTGCGGGAGCACGCGCGGCTGCTCGTGCTGGATGAGGTCTGCGCGGCAATCTCGTGCGGCTTTCTGGATGAGAAAACGGTCGTAAAATTCCTTGAGACCAAGCCGGAAACGCTCGAGGTCGTACTGACCGGACGGGGTCCGTCCGAAGCGCTGCAGGCACACGCGGACTACATTACAGAAATGAAAATGCAGCGGCACCCGTTTGAGAAGGGCATCGCTGCGCGGGAGGGAATCGAATTTTGAACGGATACATGAAGCCGCAGGACATCGAAAAGCGGTCGTTTGAAATCATCACCGCCGAGCTGGGCGAGCGCACGTTTCCGGCGGGCATCGCCGAGGTGGTCAAGCGCGTCATTCACACCACGGCGGATTTTGACTACGCGGACAGCCTCGCGTTTTCGCCGGATGTGATCGAAAAGGCAAAAGCCGCGCTTGCGGCAGGGGCGACGGTGGTTACCGATACCAATATGGCGCTCTCCGGGGTGAGCAAGGCGACGCTGGCAAAGCTCGGCGGAAAGGCGGTCTGCCTGATGGCGGATGAGCAGGTGGCAAGCGAGGCCAAGGCGCGCGGTGTCACGCGGGCAGTCGTTTCGATGGAGCACGCCGCCAAATTTGAAGGCCCGCTCATCTTCGCCATCGGCAATGCGCCGACTGCGCTCATCCGTCTGCATGAGTTGATTGAGGAAGGCATTGTCGCGCCTGCGCTCGTCATCGGTGTGCCGGTCGGATTTGTCAATGTGGTCGAGGCGAAGGAGCTGTTCATCGGCGGGGACACGCCGTATATCATTGCGCGAGGCCGCAAGGGCGGCTCGAATGTAGCCGCGTCCATTGTCAATGCGCTGCTCTATCAGATGGTACATCGAGAAGGCTTTTAATTGCTGTAGCCAAACCACGGTTTGGCCGACAAGAGGAACGGACCGTAGGCCGTTCCAAAGTCGTCCGAAAGTTCCCATACGGAAACTTTCTCCCTCTTAGGGTATAAAAAACGGCGCTATCCTTGCGCGGCTTCTCGGCCGCGCTGCGCAGATACATGCTCCCGGTTTTTATGAATCGCGTTGCGATTCTATTAAATGCGCGCTATCGCGCGATATGCTGAAAATTTTAGCAGATATACTGTTCGGAAGAATAAAAAAGAGAGAGTTTCAAACGAAACTCTCTCTTTTTGCTACGACCAAAGACCTTTTTCCCTGCAGTCGGCAATGTATGCATCGATATTGTCCGCTGTGATGACCTCGGAACCCGAGTCGATCACCGATTCGACGGATTTGCCCTCGAGTGCGTCCAAAGCGGCCTCGACAGCTTTGTAGCCCATTTCATAGCCCTGCTGGGCAATATCGACAGTCAGCTCGCCGCGGTCGAGCGCTTCCACCGCAGCCTGATTGCCGTCAAAGCCGCAGATAACGGTTTTTTGATAGGCGGCGCTGTTGTTATCCCAGATGCACTTGATGGCTGCAAGCGCCATATCATCGCTGGTAACGAGCAGCGCGTCCACACCCTGCGGATACTTCTGCATGACAGCCTCCATCGCGGCTGCCGCACGGTCGGGCTGCGCGTCGCAGTACTGCACCTCGAGCACAGTGCCGCCCGCCTGCTCCACGGGGCTGCGGTAGCCGCGCAGACGGGCTTCGTGCGTCTCGTCGCCCTGTGCGCCGGTCAGGATGACAGCCTGCGGCTTGTCCGCGCCGTTCGACTTTGCCTTCTTCATAGCAGCTAAGCCGCCGGATTTGGCTGCTGCCTCGTTGCCGGTGCCGACAAAGGACAGTTTTTTGTCCGAGGTGAAATCCGTATCCAGTGCGATGATCGGCTTGTCTGTACTTTCGGCGGCCGCCGACAACTGCCCGGACTGCATGGGCGAAATGACAACTGCGTCTACGCTGTCATCGTCAAGCGCGGACCGGAACAGATCCAGCTGTTCCGCGCTGCCGTCCGCCGAGGACGGAAACTGAATGTCAATCGTTACATTCGGGTGCTCGCTGGCGCAGGCTTCCGCGCCAGCCATGACGTTCTGAAAATGCTCGCCCGCGTGCTTGATGATCACCGCTATATGATGGGTATCGCCGGTGCCGGTCAGGCTGCAGGCGCTCAGTCCTGCCGTGCAGGCAAGGCATGCCAGTGCTGCCGCAATCATTCTCCTGTTCATGGTGTGTCTCCTCGTTCTCTTTTCTGTCGGGAGCTGCTCATGCTCTTCTCTTGATAATATTTTAACATATTTTCCGCAGAGAGACAAATAGAAAAGGCATGACTTCAAATCATGCCTTTTTCTGTAACTTTTATCAGGTTATTTGCTCAGACGCTGCTCCATATAATTGTGCGCATTCAGCTCAAGCGTATCGTTGAGCGGTACGAGCGGCTCGGTCTTGCCGTAGCGGCGGTCGAGCGCGGTCTGCAGGATGAAGTCGCACAGCACGGGATTCTTCGGCAGCAGCGAGCCGTGCGAGTAGGTGGCGAACACGTTGTTGTAGCGTGCGCCCTCGGTCTGGTCCTCGCCGTTGTTGCCGTAGCCCTTGATCATCATGCCGAGCGGCGCGACGTCCTCACCGAGATAGGTTTTGCCCGAGTGATTCTCAAAGCCGACCACGATGGAGCCGCTGCTCTCGGGCGTTGTGCGGTACATGTAGTTGCCGATCATGCGCTCTTTCGCGCCGATGGTGTGCACATTGATCGCGCCGATGAAGTCGAGCTGCACGCCGTCCCACGTTTTGTAATACTGACCGAGCATCTGGTAGCCGCCGCAGATGGCGAGAAACACCTTCTCCTCTTCAACAGCGGTGCAGATGTCCTTGCCCTTGCCGGAGGCGAGGTCGCGCAGCAGCACCTCCTGCTCAAAGTCCTGTCCGCCGCCGATGAAGAAAATGTCGTACTTGTCCACATCGAGCGGCTGACCGATCGAGCACTCGTCCACATTGACGCTGATGCCGCGGCTCTCCAGACGGCGCTTCATCGTGATAATGTTGCCCCGGTCACCGTACAGATTGAGAATGTCGGGGTAAAGATGGCAGATATTCAGTTCCATTGCAGTTTCCCCCTTATTCGTAGAACGCCTTAACGTCGGTGTGCTTGCTGATCTCACCGCGCAGGTCGAACATGGCAGTGTATGTCGGCATAAGGAATGCCGGTGTCTCATCCGAGCCGATCTCGGTCAGCAGCCTGTCGTACTCGCGGATAACCTCGATACGCTCGGGGGCAAAGCCTGCGTACTTGAGACGCAGCGCCATATCATCCGCGCGCACGCCGGAAACCAGTACGCGTGTAAAGCGCACCTGCTGGTCGGCGAGTGCCTCGAAGTCAACGTCCCAGATCCAGCTGATGTCCGTGCCGTCCGCGAAGCGGTCGTTGAGCAGGAATGCCAGCTTGTAATTGCCCTCATCGTGCGCGATCAGGTTGATGACCTGATTGAAGCCGGCAGGATTCTTGACCAGCATCATGCGCGCCTGTGCCTGACCGAGTTTGAACTGCTCGGCACGGCCGAAGCCGCACTCAAACTGAGAAAGCGCGCTGACCGCGGTCTGCTCATCAATGCCGACAACATGCGCGACAGCGGCTTCTGCGGCGGCGTTGTAGATGTTGTAGCCACCCGGCAGGTTGACGTGTACCTCGTGCTCGTGACCGAAGATGTCCAGTATGATGTCGGACGAGTCCGCGCCGGTGGCGAGCACCTTGGTGACAGCGACCTGCGGCGTCTGGCGGTGGTAGCCGCACTTCGGGCAGCGGAAGCCGCCGAGATGGCCGTAGGTGATGTAATCGTACTTATATTCGGTCTTGCAGTGGATGCAGTACGGCGCGTCGGACAACTCGTGAGCGGTCTCCTTGTAAATCGGGACATTCACGCCGAACCAGACGATCTTGTTCGGCACGCTGTCCGCAAGGGAAGCGGTGAGCGAGCAGTCCGCGTTCAGGCAGAGCGTTGCATTCGGCACATGCGTGATACCCTCGCGGATGGCGTTGAGCGTGTGCGTAATTTCGCCGTAGCGGTCAAGCTGGTCGCGGAAGATGTTGTTGACGACCAGACATTCGACCGGCAGGTATTCGCTTGTTTTGCGGAAGGCTGCCTCGTCGCACTCGATGAGCGCGTGCGTGTACGGGCATTTGCCGGACAGCGTGGAATGCTGTGCAAATACCGCGATGATGCCGGTCAGCAGGTTCGCGCCCGACTTGTTGGAGAAATATTTGAGTCCCGCATCGGCGAACGCCTGCTCGATCATGCGGGAGGTGGTGGTCTTGCCGTTCGTGCCGGTCACGACCGTGACCTTTACGCCGCGCGACAGCTCACCCAGAATATTTTTATCAATTTTCAGTGCCAGCTTTCCCGGCAGGTTGGTGCCGCCGCGTCCCAGCCTGCGCAGGACAGCGCCCGATGCCTTGCACACCAGCACCGCCAGTCTGGTTTGGAGTTTCATTGTTGTAACCTCTTTTTTCAAGTCATATAAAATAAGTATAGCGCATTTTACGGCATAGTACAAGATAGCACAAGAAAGAAAATCGACAATACGCACGGTCGCAGGTCGTTGCGTATTGTCGATTTCTGTGGTATACTGTATGCGGCACTGTTCGACACGGAAAAAGCGGTTAGTCCCCTGGCACATCAGGGGTACTTCTGTCCCCTGCTTGGAAGGGGGGCTGTTTTATGAGTACATCCGAAGTATTGCAACTTTGTTTGGTAATCATCGGTATCTGTAACTTGTTTATACAGGCAAAAAAGAAGTAACCGCCACGTCTCCAAACCAAGCGGTTACTCTTTTTTAGATAATCTTGGGGACTAACCGTTTTGTCAGCAGTGCCACCATTTTTGTGCTTTTATTATAGCACTATTTTATTTTTTCGTCAACCTTTATGCAGCGGTTTGCAGGAACGCTCTGCGGTCGTTCTGCAGTTTGCCAAGAGCAACAATTCGGTGCGCATATTGACATTTTTGTGTGCATATGCTATCATAAAGCGCAATAAGGGAGTAGTCGGCGCGGTTGTTCCGCCGCGCGGCAGAGCCAACATACTGGGGAGGACGCTCCTCTGGTTTTGCATGAAATGACGAGACTTATCTGTTCTACGCGGCAGATGGGTCTTTTTTTGTGCCTGTTTTCCGCCGGATAAACGACTGAGGAGGACAAGAAAATGGGTTTGCTGGAGTTATTTTTGATCGCAGTCGGTCTGTCGATGGACGCGTTCGCGGTGTCTGTCTGCAAGGGACTGAGCGTGCGCACGCTCAAGGCTAAGCACGCGGTCATCTGCGGACTGTATTTCGGCGGCTTTCAGCTTTTAATGCCGCTCATCGGCTTTGCACTCGGCGTGCGCTTTCAGTCGCTCATCACGAGCATTGATCACTGGATCGCCTTCGTGCTGCTGGGGCTTATTGGCGCAAACATGGTGCGCGAGTCGCGCGAGCACGATGACGAAAGCGTCAGCGATTCGTTCCGCTTTATGACCATGCTGCCGCTTGCGGTTGCCACGAGCATTGACGCACTTGCGGTCGGCGTGACGTTTGCGTTCCTGCAGGTCGATATCGTTCCGGCGGTGTCGTTCATCGGTGCAACCACGTTTGTGCTGTCGTGCATCGGCGTGAAGATCGGCCATGTGTTCGGCACAAAGTACAAGTCCCGCGCAGAGCTGTTCGGCGGTATCGTACTGATTTTGATGGGTCTCAAAATCCTGCTGGAGCATTTGGGTTTTCTGGGATAACAAAAGGCACCTCAATGAGGTGCCTTTTTACTGTCTCTATGCGTTTTCGGTCGAAAATCATTCGGCTGCAGCCTGCACGCCCGCCATATCCTGCACGGTCTTGCAGGTCAGCTCCTTGCTGATCTTGCCCGCAAAGCCGGTCAGCGTCTTGCCCGGACCGATCTCGCACGCCGAGGTCAGACCGGCAGCCATGCCGGTCTTCACCAGCTGCGTCCAGCGAACCGGAGAGATCATGTGCTGCTCGAGATGTGCCGGCAGGTCGGAGCAGTCGTAAACCTTGCCGTCGAGGTTGGAGTAAATATCCATCTTCGGTGCGGAGAAGGTAAAGTCCGCAACGTAAGCGCGCAGCTCTGCGGCAGCCTTTGCCATCAGCGGGGTGTGGAATGCACCGGATACCGCAAGCGGGAGCGCACGGCGTGCGCCGGCAGCCTTGCAGTTTTCGATCGCCTCTGCGAGAGCCGCCTTTTCACCTGCGATAACCAGCTGACCCGGGCAGTTGTAGTTTACCGGACGGACCACGCCGGAGGTTACCTTCGCGCAGGCTTCTTCAATTACGCTGTCCTCCAGACCGAGGATAGCCGCCATGCCGCCGTCGATCGAGTCTGCTGCCTGCTGCATCAGCTTGCCGCGCATGGAAACGATCTTCACGCCGTCTGCGAGGGAAACAACGCCTGCAGCCGCCAGTGCGGTGTATTCACCGAGCGAGAAGCCTGCCGCTGCCTTGAATTCCACGCCTGCTTCCTTCAGTGCAGCCCAGGCTGCCATGGAATGGGTGAAAATCGCAATCTGGCTGTTCTCCGTGCGGGAGAGCGTTTCCTTGTCGCTCTCAAAGCACAGCTTGGCTACATCCAGACCGGCGCCGTCGCTCGCTTCCTCAAAAACCAGCTTGGCAGCCTGCGAGTTCTCATAAAGATCCTTGCCCATGCCGGGGGCCTGTGCGCCCTGACCCGGGAAAAATGCAAAACCGTAGTTCACGTTTCGTTCCTCCAAAATAATAATCAAACGCTGACAGCACCGTATTTTAATAGATATTCTTCACACAAAGTGTTGCTAAATAATAACGGTCTGTCTTGACAATTTACTGTGCTTTTATTATAATAGTCGGAGAATACTTTGTCAATCTAACTATTGTCGCTTTTCCACGCTTTTTGGGAGAGCGATTTGGACTTTTTAGGAGCGTGGAAATCATCAACAGTAAACTGATCGGCACGGGCGCCTGCATTCCGGATTTTGTCCTGACCAACGCCATGCTGGAAAAAATGGTCGATACCAACGATGAGTGGATCGTGCAGCGCACCGGTGTGCGCGAGCGCCGCATCGCAAAGAATACACATACATGGGAGCTGGCGCTCGGTGCCGCACAGGACGCACTCGCGGATGCAGGCATCACCGCAGAGGAGCTGGACCTCATTCTCGTCAGCACCTGCTCGCCGGATACCAACACGCCGAATACGGCGTCTATCCTGCAGGACAAGCTGGGTGCGCGTCAGGTCGGCGCGTTCGATATCAACAATGCCTGCACCGGCTTTGTCTCCGCGACCGACATTGCGGACAGTTACATTAAATCCGGCAAGGCAAAGACCGTACTGGTTGTCTCGGCGGAAACGCTTTCGCGCATCGTGGACTACACCGACCGCTCGACCTGCATTCTGTTCGGCGACGGTGCCGCTGCGGCTGTTTATCAGGCGACTGAGGACGAAACGGTCGGCATTCTGTCCACCTTCACCGCGGCAGACGGATCGGGTGCAGAGTACCTGCACATGGAAGCCCTGCCGGTCGAAGATCCGCTTTCCGGTGACCGCACGGTGGACCCGAAGGCGCGTTTCCTGAAAATGCAGGGTGCACCGGTCGTGCGCTTCACCGCAAGAGCCGTACCGCTTGCGATCGACACCGCACTCAAGCGGGCGGGCGTCACCGCAGAGGAAATCGACTGGGTGGTGCCGCATCAGGCGAATCTGCGTATTCTGGATGTTATTGCACGCAGATACCATCTGCCGAAGGAGAAGATCTACGTCAATATGGACCGTTTCGGCAATACCTCGTCGGCAAGCGTGCCGATCTGCCTGAACGAAATGCGTAAAAACGGCCTGCTGCACGAGGGTCAGACCATTGTCTGCACCGGCTTCGGCGGAGGACTTACTTATGGCGCTTTTGTGCTGAAATTGTAATTACAGTACAATATTCAACAGAAATGTACGATACCAGATATTCAGTACGATAACATTGGGTTACATTTCGTGAAAAATATGCTATAATAACTTGATAGATTTAGAATTACAAGAAATTACCTGTATAAAAGGGGAGAATGACCTATGAAAACCAAGATCACAGAACTTCTCGGTATCGAATACCCGATCGTGCAGGGCGCGATGGCGTGGATCGCAGAGCATCATCTTGCGGCTGCGGTTTCCAAGGCCGGCGGTCTGGGCATCATCGCGGGCGGCGCGGCTCCGGTCGATTACATCCGTGAGGAGATCCATAAGGCGCGTGCCATCACGGACAAGCCGCTCGGTATGAACATCATGCTGCTCTCCCCGAATGCGGACGATCTGGCACAGTTGGCCATCGATGAGAAGATCGAAGTGCTGACCACCGGCGCAGGCAATCCGGGCAAGTATATCGCGGACTGGAAGAACGCAGGCATCAAGGTTATGCCGGTCGTTGCTTCGGTTGCACTGGCAAAGCGCATGGAGCGCGCAGGTGCAGATGCGGTTATCGCAGAGGGTATGGAAGGCGGCGGCCACATCGGTGAGCTGACTACCATGCCGCTCGTTCCGCAGGTCGTAGATGCACTGAGCATTCCGGTCATCGCTGCAGGCGGCATTGCAGACGGTCGCGGCATGGCAGCTGCCATGATGCTCGGCGCCGAAGGCGTACAGTGCGGCACCGTGTTCCTCGCATCCAACGAGTGCTATATTTCGGATAAGTACAAGGAGCTCGTCCTCAAGGCTACCGACATTTCGACCGTTGTTACCGGTCGTCCGTCCGGTCATCCGGTGCGTTCGCTCAAGACCCCGATGGCGCGCAAGTGCCTCGAGCTCGAGAAGCAGAACACCAATGCCTCCCTTGAGGAGCTTGAGAAGGCAACCGCCGGTTCGCTGCGCAAGGCCGTGCAGGACGGCAACTATGAGGAGGGCACCTTTATGTCCGGTCAGATTGCGGGTATGCTCAAGGAGCTGCATCCGTGCGAGGAGATCCTCAAGGGCATGACCGCGCAGGCGGAGGACCTTCTGAAAAACGCTTACAAGAGATTTGAATAAGAGCGGAGAGTGAAGGGATACGAAAACTCCTCACTCCTGCCTGTCTATAGAATGGAGTAAACAATGAGCTTAGCAATCGTAACCGGCGGTTCCCGCGGCATTGGCGCGGCAATCGCGGAAAAGCTGGCGCAGGACGGCTTCGACGTTCTCATCAATTGTGCGTCCTCGGTCGAAAAGGCTGAGGCTGTGGCGGAGAAGTGCCGCGCGCACGGCGTCAACGCTTATGTGAAGAAGTGGGATGTTGCGGACTATGACGCCTGCAGCACCGCGCTCAAGGAAATTAAGGAAGAGATCGGCGTACCGTTCGTTCTCGTCAACAATGCGGGCATCACCCGCGACGGTCTGATGGTCCGCATGAAGGAGGACCAGTTCGATGCCGTTATCCGCACCAACCTCAAGGGCGCATTCAACATGCTCAGCCTGTGCGGTGCGATGATGATGCGCGCCAAGCAGGGCCGTATTATCAACATCACCTCGGTTTCGGCGTTCACCGGAAACTACGGCCAGATCAACTACACCGCTGCCAAGGCGGGTATGGTCGGCATGACCAAGACCGCCGCCAAGGAGCTGGGTGCGCGCGGCATTACGGTAAACGCGGTCGCTCCGGGCTGGATCGCCACCGAGATGAGCGACAAGGTGCCCGAGGACATCCGCGAGAACGCCAAGAAGCAGATCGCGCTCGGCCGTTTCGGCAAGCCGGAGGAGATCGCAGGCGTGGTTGCCTTTCTGGCTTCCGACGCTGCAAGCTATATTTCCGGCCAGACGATCATCGCGGACGGCGGACTTTATTAAGGCATCACCGGACAATTCGCCTGCGGCACTTTGCGGTAATTTTCCGCTCTGATGTCGTTCCGGATTTTTGCAATACACAAAGTATTGCTGCAAACCCGCGCCTAATCAGAACGCAAAATTCCTGCGCAAATTGCTCTTGCCGAATTATCCGGTGAAACCTTTTTTGCTGCGTGGAATAAAAATTGCGATTAGATAAATGCGTGATATTGGAATGAAGGAGCAAATATATGGAACGTGTAGTAATCACCGGCATGGGTGCCATCACTCCGGTCGGCAACGATGTGCCGTCGTTTTGGGAGTCGCTCAAGACCGGCAAATGCGGCATCGGTCCCATCACCAAGTTTGATGTATCCGATTTTAAGGTAAAGCTGGGTGCAGAGGTCAAGGATTTCGACCCGACCCAGTATATGGAGAAGCGTGAGGCGCGCCGCGCAGACGCAAATGTGCATTACGCAATGGCGGCAGCGGTTCAGGCTGTCGAGCAGGCAGGCCTCAAGGAAGGCAATTTCGATCCCTATCGCACGGGCGTTATCTTCGGCTCGGGCGTAGGCGGTCTGCACGTTGCCGAGCAGGAGGTCCCGAAGCTGCTCGAAAAGGGTCCCGGCCGCGTTTCGCCGTTCGCTATCCCGGAGATGATCGCCAACATCGCGGCGGCGTATATCTCCATGCACTTCGGCTTCAAGGGCGAGAATTTCTGCCCGGTCTCCGCGTGCGCGACCGGCAACCACTCCATCGGTGAGGCTATGCGCGCCATTCGCCACGGCTATCAGGATGTTGTTGTCTGCGGCGGCACCGAGAACGGCATTATCCCGATCTCGATGGCAGGCTTCCAGAACATGAAGGCGGTTCACATGGGCGAGGACCCGACGGCGGCTTCCATCCCGTTTGATGCACGCCGTTCCGGCTTTGTCATGGGCGAAGGCGCAGGCTGTCTCGTACTCGAGAGCCTGACGCACGCACAGCAGCGCGGCGCGACCATTCTGGCAGAGGTGGCAGGCTACGGTGCCTCCGGCGACGCTTACCACATCACCAGCCCGTCTCCGGACGGCGAGGCAGCGGCGCACGCCATCCGCGGCGCCATCGAGGATGCCGGTCTGACCCCGGCTGACGTTGACTACATCAACGCGCACGGCACCTCGACTCCGCTCAATGAAAAGTACGAAACCATCGCCATCAAAAAGGCGTTCGGCGACGAGGCTTACAACGTAAAGGTATCCTCCACCAAGTCCATGACCGGCCACCTGCTGGGCGGCGCGGCTGCGGTTGAGGCCATTGCCTGCGTTATGGCAATCCGTGAGGGCATTGTACCGCCGACCATCGGCTATAAGGAGCCGGATCCGGAGTGTGATCTGGATATCACCCCGAACAAGGCGGTTGAGATGCCGATCAATGTTGCCATCTCCAACTCGCTCGGCTTTGGCGGCCACAACGCCTGCATCCTGATCAAGAAGGTATAAAAATGGACATCAAAGAACTGAAAGATATCGCGCTTGAGCTGATGGACGCACTGGCTGCAAAAAAGCTGGGCGAGGTCGAGCTTGAGCTGGATAATGCAAAAATCAAGATCAAGGCAGCTGAACCGGCTCCCGTGATCGCTGCAGCATCGGTAGCAGCGGCGGCACCCGCAGCGGCGCCGGCGGCAGCACCCGCAGCGGAGAGCGCAGACGCGGCACCGGCAGAGGAGCAGCTTCCGGCCGGCACGCAGGTGAAGAGCCCGCTGGTCGGCACGTTTTATTCTTCTCCGTCTCCGGACGAACCGCCGTTCGTGCTGGTCGGTCAGCAGGTGAAGGAGGGCGATACCCTCTGCATCATCGAGGCGATGAAGATCATGAACGAGATCAAGGCACCGTGCGACGGCAAGGTCATCCGCATTATGGCGCAGCCGGGCGATATGGTTGAATACAACCAGGTGCTCTGCGTAATTGAATAAGATATAACGACTATCTGCCGACAGAACACGGTTTTGTCGGCAATAGCCTTGCTTTTTACAGAGAGAGGGATTATAATATGCTGAACAAAGAACAGATCATGGAGATCCTTCCGCACCGTCCGCCGATGCTGCTGGTGGACGAGATCCTCGAAATGGACGAGAACCATGTAGTCGGTGCGCTGCACCTGACCGGTGACGAGTTCTTCTTCCAGGGCCACTTTCCGGGCAACCCGATTATGCCCGCGGTGTTCCGTCTGGAGGCGCTCGCGCAGGCAGGCGGCGTAGCGCTGCTGTCCCTGCCCGAATTCAAGGGTAAGACTGCGGTCTACACCGGCATTGACAAGGCGAAATTCCGCGCAATGGCAAAGCCGGGCGATACCCTTCGTCTGGAGGTCACCTTCACCAAGCGCCGCGGCCCGATGGCAGTAGCTGAGGGCATCGCCTGGGTCGGTGACGAGAAGGCCGCCGAAGCGGAGATCAAATGCATGGTCATCAATGACTGAGGCGGGAGAGAGCTAATCGAATGTTTCAGAAGGTACTCATTGCGAACCGCGGCGAGATTGCGGTCCGCATTATTCAGGCCTGCCGTGATTTAGGCATTATCTCGGTGGCCGTTTACTCCGAGGCTGACCGCGAAGCGCTGCACGCGCAGATCGCGGACGAAGCGGTCTGCATCGGTCCGGCCCGTGCGGCGGACAGCTACCTGAATATGGATAATATCATTTCGGCGGCGCTGGCTTCCGGCTGTCAGGCCATTCATCCGGGCTTCGGCTTCCTGTCCGAGAATCCGGATTTTGCCGAGCGCATCACGCAGGCCGGTCTGGCGTTTATCGGTCCGACTGCGGCAACCATCCGTCTGATGGGAGACAAATCCGAGGCAAAGCGCAACGCGATCGCCGCAGGCGTTCCGGTCGCGCTCGGCACGGACGGTCCGCTGCGCGATTTTGACGAAGCCATCTCCGAGGCCGAGCGCATCGGCTATCCGGTCATGCTCAAGGCGGCATCCGGCGGCGGCGGCAAGGGTATTCGCGTGGCGGAGAGCGTCAAGGACCTCAAGGACGCGTACGACAGCGCCTCTGCAGAGGCCATCGCCAACTTCGGTGACGGCCGCCTGTACATGGAAAAATATATTCACAATCCGCGCCATATCGAGGTGCAGATTCTGGGCGATAACTACGGCAACGTGGTGCACCTGTTCGAGCGTGAGTGCTCGGTGCAGCGCCGCCACCAGAAGCTGATCGAGGAAAGTCCGTCGGCTTTCGTCACGCCCGAGCTGCGCGAGAAGATGACCTCGGCGGCTGTTGCGCTGGCAAAGCGCGTCGGCTACCGAAACGCGGGTACGATCGAATTTCTGGTCGATAACGACCGCAATTTCTACTTCTGCGAGATGAACACCCGCATTCAGGTCGAGCACCCGGTCACCGAGGAGGTCACCGGCGTAGATCTGGTCTGCGAGCAGCTTCGCGTGGCGGCAGGCGAGCCGCTGTCCTTTAAGCAGGAGGATCTGACCATCCGCGGTCACGCCATCGAGTGCCGCATCAATGCGGAGGACCCGTCGAGAAACTTTGCACCCTGTCCGGGCACGCTGGTGTCCTTGCATCTGCCGGGCGGTCCCGGCGTGCGCGTGGATTCCGCGGCTTATCAGGGATATAAGATTCCGCCGTTTTACGATTCCATGATCGGCAAGCTGATCGTCTACGGCGCCGACCGTGAGCAGGCCATCGTTCGCATGCGCCGTGCCCTCGCGGAGATGCTGTTTGAGGGCGTTGTGACCGCAACCGACTATCAGATGCACATCCTGTGCTCGAAGGCGTTTGTGGAAGCAAACTTTAATGTTAATTCCATCGCAAACGGCGATTTTGACTAAATCATTTATTATGGTATAATAGATTTAGCGCAAGTATAGTTGAATCCGAAGGTCTTACAAAATCAGCGTATTTTGAAAAGCGAAGTTTTTGTAATCCGAAGGATTTCAGAGGCAGTACCGCACGGTTGGACAAGAGCGATTTGCGAGATGGTTTGTTCACTGGTGCGGCGCGGACTTGCAGCAATACTTTGTGTATTGCAAAAGTACGCAACAAAACCAGGGGGCAAAACAGCCGCAAAGCGCCGAAGGCCAATCGTGCGGTACTGCCTCCAAACGAAAGGGGAGTTACGCATGGGTCTGATCGACCTGTTTCAAAAAACACGCGAGACCTCTATGGAAATGAAACCGCAGGAGGACGAAGCGGCCAAGGTCGTAACCTGCAAGGGCTGCGGCGCAGAACTGAAGGCGTATGCCTACGGCAAGAATCTGTATGTGTGCCCGCACTGCGGACGCTACGGACGACTGCTCGCGCGCACGCGCATCCGTCAGATCGCGGATAAGGACAGCTTTGAGGAGCTGTACGCCAATCTGGCACCGGCGGACCCGATCCACTTCCCGGGATACGCAGAGAAAACGGCAGAGCTAGCTGAAAAGGTCGGCATGCCGGACGCAGTCAAGACCGGCGTGTGTAAGATCGGCGGCGTAGAAACCGCGATCGGCGTGATGGACAGCCATTTCATGATGGCCTCGATGGGTTCGGTCGTCGGTGAAAAACTGACCCGCCTGTTCGAGTACGCGACCGAAAAGGGTCTGCCTGTCGTGCTGTTTACCTGCTCCGGCGGTGCGCGCATGCAGGAGGGCATGTTTTCGCTCCTGCAGATGGCAAAGGTGTCTGCGGCGGCGCGCCGTCACTCGGATGCCGGACTGCTGTATATCACCGTGCTGACCGACCCGACCACGGGCGGTGTTACCGCGTCGTTCGCCATGCTGGGCGATATTATCCTCGCGGAGCCGCGCACGACCATCGGCTTTGCCGGCCGCCGTGTTATCGAGGGAACCATCGGTCAGACCCTCCCGGACGATTTTCAGTCCTCGGAGTTCTTGCTATCGCACGGTTTCTGTGATAAAATAGTTCCGCGTAATCAACTCAGAGAAACGCTGGAAAAACTCTTGAAGCTGCACTGCGGCTCCAAGTCCAAGAAATGGCAGGTGTGGCGTCGTGATTAACAAACCCGCAAGTGAAAAAATGCGTATCATCCACGATACCAAGCGCCCGATGATCACGGACTATATCAATGAACTGTTCACCGACTTCACCGAGCTGCACGGCGACCGCTATTTTTCGGACGACCATGCCATCCTCGGCGGCGTTGGCTACTTCAACGGCACACCGGTGACGGTAATCGGCCACCGCAAGGGCCGCACCATTGAGCAGAATATGGACGCCAACTTCGGCATGGCGCACCCGGAGGGCTATCGAAAGGCCCTGCGTCTCGCACATCAGGCGGAGAAATTCCACCGCCCGGTCATCAACTTTGTTGACACCGGCGGCGCGTTCTGCGGCGTTGGCGCGGAGGAACGCGGTCAGGGCGAGGCCATTGCCCGCTGTTTGTATGAGTTTATCGAGCTGAAAACGCCTGTTATCTCTATCGTGACGGGTGAGGGTGGCTCCGGCGGCGCACTGGCGCTGGCGGTGGCAGACCGTGTGCTCATGCTCGAGAACGCCCTGTATTCGGTTATTTCGCCGCGCGGCTGCGCGTCCATTCTCTGGAAGGACCCCAAGCGCGAGGCGGAGGCAGCGGACACGCTGCATATCACCGCGCAGGACCTGTACAGCTTCGGTATGATCGAAGGCATCATTCAGGAGGGCACATCCTCCGCACAGCTTATCCGCAATGTGGCGCGCACGCTGCGCGACCAGCTTGCCGAGCTGGATGCTGAGTCGGACATCGACACGATGCTGCAGAAACGGTATGAAAAATTCCGCAGAGTCGGAGTTTTCAGAACAATAAATCAAGAAAGTAATGAAGGAGTGTAAATCCCATGTTTGAAAAGGTATGTGAAATCCTGGCAGACAAGTTTGACGCTGATGCTTCCACCATGACCATGGACACCAAGGTTAAGGAAGACCTGAACGCAGACTCTCTGGACGTTGTAGAGCTGATGATGGACCTCGAGGAGAACTTCGGCGTAACGATTTCCGACGAGGAAGCTGCTAAGATGAGCACCATCGGTGACATCGTAAACTACATCGAAGCAAACCAGTAAGGCTTTGCTTCGATTGAAAGGCCGTTGGCCTTTCAATCGAGGGGGACGTACCGAGCCGTTGGCTCGGATACGTCCTGTGCGGGATTCTGCGCGTCCGCCTTTGGCGGGCACACAGAATCCCTTTCTTGTATAAAAAGTCAGGCGCATGTCCTGACTTTTTATGCGTTTGCGGGCAAACGCGATGGAATCCGCGCGTACGCACGGTCCGCTGCGGCGGAGCCAATGGCTCGGATTTCTATGCGAAATCCTGCCATGCGGGTGCGGTTTGCAAGCAAACCGGGATTAAATCGCGCTGTAAGCGCGAAAAAGCCACTGTTCACTGAACAGTGGCTTTTTTCCGTAATTCTCAATTTTCCATTACTGTCATTACTGAGCCGAAATGGTAACAGTAGAGGTGGCGTTATCCCAATCCACGGAAAAGCCGAGTGCGTCACCGAGGTCGCGCAGCTTGAAGTAGTTATTGCCGCCGATGGAGTAGGCGGTGAGGGAAAGCGGCTTTCCGTCGAGGTAGACAGCGGCGTTCGTGAGAGATGCGGCCTTATTGCCAGCAGGCAGGGCGGCCTGCTCGCCGCCGACCGGCGTGTACGCGGTTCGGCTCGTCAGGTCGATGCGCTGCTGTGCGGCGTTCCACTTTACCTCAAATTCAGAATCCAGACCTTTAAGTGCTTTTGCGAGGTCGCGCAGCTTGAAATAGTTGCTGCCGTTGATGGTATAGGCTGCAAGATTGGTCTTTGCACCGTTGAGCTCGACCTTGTGCTTGGAAACATATGCAGTCGGATTGGTGAGCGTGCGAAGGGAAGTGATGGTGTCGGTCAGCGATGCGCGGGCGGAGCGCACCTCCGGCACATTGTATGGGCTTTCCCAGAAGGAGTAGTGCTCCCAGGTCATACCCTTGGTGAAGGCAACCTGTGCGGCACTTAGCTCGTGATAGGTCACGCTTTCACCGTTGAGCGTACAGATATGGTTACCGGTATCGTCGTCGATGGCATCGGTATAGGTCAGCGCGGTGACGATCTTGCGGCCCTGCTTGGTCAGATATTTGACGGGGAAGCCGTTCATGATCTCATGGCCGTCCACGAGATAGGCTTTCGTGCCGTCAACATAGAAATCTGCACACGGCGAAACATCCGTGCCGAAGTTGCTCACGCCCTCCGGAATATTCAGCGCGTAGATTTTCCCATCCGCATACGAATACATATGCTGCCCGTCCAGACCTGCGCCGCAGTACAGCTCGGGCGTGCCGTCGCCGTCCATATCCACCAGCTTTGCCATCGAGAGACCAGTCAGCAGTCCCTTGAAGCCATCGTCCGTGCGGGCGGCAGCCTTGCCATACTTATTCTGCAGGGTGGTGATCTGATTCAGATACGCCTTAGCACCCTGCGGAGACAGGGAACCGAGGTCAGCCGCGCCGGCGGCGCCGACTGCCATCGCGCCGGTCAGTACGGTGCAGAGCATTGCCTTTCCGATTTTGTTCATAGAGATTCTCCTTCCTTTTATCAGACGCTTGCGTCTTTTCTTTATTGTACGGCAGGAGTAAGCCTGCGTCAACCGGAAAACATGGGGAGATTTCTCAGTCCGGTAAAATATTTTACAATTTAGAGCGGATATATCGCCGTAATTTTGACGATAAAATAGGTGGAAAATGAACGAAAAAACGGGTATAATAAATTCTGTACGAAAATAATCCCGCTGATGGAGGAATAGAATATATGATCCGTAACGATTTACGCAACATCGCCATCATTGCGCACGTTGACCATGGCAAGACTACTCTGGTCGATCAGATGCTCAAGCAGGCTGGCGCTTTCCGCGAAAATCAGGTGGTAGAGGAGCGTGTCATGGACTCGGGCGACATCGAGCGTGAGCGCGGCATTACCATTCTGGCAAAGAACACCTCTGTACATTACAAGGGCGTAAAGATCAACATCGTAGATACCCCGGGCCACGCCGACTTCTCCGGCGAGGTAGAGCGTATCCTCAAGATGGTAGACGGCGTTGTTCTGCTGGTTGACGCAGCAGAAGGCCCGATGCCGCAGACCCGCTTCGTGCTGCAGAAGGCACTGGAGTTC
>UMLG01009677.1_pt1 | contig 30750 bp, 45 predicted proteins | sample 1966511 | NCBI WGS metagenome assembly UMLG01 (sample SAMEA4836195, study PRJEB28245) | human gut metagenome | biome: gut microbiome; material: fecal sample | place: Denmark | collected 2008
ATTCCATGACCAACCTCGCCGGTGAGATGGAAAAGGCAGCCGCGCACACCACGACCGGCGTTATCAAGCGCTATAACATCGATGCGGTATGCTCGCCGGTGCTGGATGCAGTCGTGTTCGACCTGACAGACGCGGTAACCGCAGGCAGGTTTGATCGGGCGGTCGCACTCGTCGGGGAGCTGCTCGCTCAGAAGAACAACGAGGTCATGATCTTCACCGCCATCACACGTCACATCCAGCGTCTGTATGCTGCCAAGTTGTGCGCGGAGAACCGCAGCGGCGAAAAACAGCTGATGGAGATGATCGGCTCGAAATCGCCGTACTACGCAAGGCAGATTCAGAATGCAGCACGGCGTGTGCCGCTCAGCTGGCTGCGAAAGGCGGCGTCGCTGTGCGCGGAGACCGATGCCGCACTCAAGGGCGGCGCAGCAGACCGGCAGAAGCAGATCGAGCTGACGCTGCTCACCATGGCGGCAGAGCTGAAGGGGGAAAAGAAATGACACGCATCAGGGAAGCAATTCTGGTAGAGGGCCGGTATGATGTGAACACCGTCCGGCAGGTGGTGGACACCGTGGTGCTCGAAAGCGGCGGATTCCGCATTTTTAACAATAAAGACCAGCTCAAGCTGCTGCGCCGTATCGCGGAAACGCGCGGTCTCATTGTGCTGACCGACAGTGACGGTGCGGGCTTTGTCATCCGCAATTACCTCAAGGGCGCGCTGCCGAAGGACTGCGTCAAGCAGGCGTATGTGCCCGATATCGCGGGCAAGGAACGCCGCAAGCGACACGGCTCCAAGGAGGGCAAGCTGGGCGTGGAGGGCATGCGTCCGCAGGTGATTCTGGACGCGCTCCGCCGAGCGGGTGCAACCTTTGCACAGCAGGACGAGAGCGAAACGCCGGTGCATCCTGTCATCACCAAGGCGGATTTTTACGAGTGGGGACTGTCCGGCAGACCGGACAGCACCGCACGCCGCGCTGCCGTTCTGCACGCGCTGGATTTGCCCGCGCACATGACGGCAAATGCTCTGCTGGAGTTTATCAACGCTGTTGGCACGCATGAGCAGGTTGCGGAAATCATTCAGCAGTACGCGGAGAAAATTGAGGAATAATTTCCGCACGAATGATTGAAAAACCTGTCGAAGTATAGTACAATGGTAAAATACTAAGTGCAGCTATTGCAGAGCTGATGAAAATAAAGCAAAAAACAGGGAGTGGCAGCATGAACTTTTTAGAGGAACGAATTGTCAAGGATGGCGTTGTTAAGGAAGGCAACATTCTGAAGGTAGACAGTTTTCTGAACCATCAGATGGATATTAACCTGTTTGATCAGATGGGCGAGGAGTTCAAGCGCCGTTTCGCGGACAAGCCGATCAACAAGATCGTTACCATTGAGGCATCCGGTATTGGCATTGCCTGCATTGTGGCACGTCATTTCGGTGTTCCGGTTGTGTTTGCAAAGAAGACCCAGAGCGTCAACATCGACGGTGAGGTTTATGTTGCCGAGGTCGAATCCTTTACGCATAAGTGTAAGAATCAGGTTATCGTTTCTAAGAAGTTCCTCGGTCCGGACGACCATGTGCTTGTTATCGACGATTTTCTGGCAAACGGCTGTGCGCTGCAGGGCCTGATCTCCATCGTGGCACAGGCCGGCGGTACGGTCGAGGGCATCGGCATCGCCGTGGAGAAGGGTTTCCAGCAGGGCGGCCGTATTATCCGCAATCTGGGCTATCAGCTCGAGTCGCTCGCTATCGTGGAGGGCATGGACGCTGAGACCGGTGAGGTGCACTTTAGAGAGCAGTAATATAGAAAGTTTGAAAGGGGAAGGCGTTGAGCCTTCCTCTTTTTGTTTGCGGGAGTGGGGATTAGATGAAAGACAGAAGTTAGGAGTTTTCGGAGAGTGAAGAGAAACGATGGTTTACCCTTTTCATGTTTTATATTACATATATCGTAGGGTGCGACGACTCGGCGCACCGCATTGAACGATTGGCACATGTTATATCGTAGGGGAGCACATTGTGCTCCCATGCAACGCCATATCGAACGTGTTCTCGGGCGCACATGGTGCGCCCCTGCGGTTAGGCAAGGCGCAGGGGAGACTGCGAAACCCATCGAAAAATGAAATGGCTGAGTTGCAATAGTAAACTTGCCAAAAACTGAATTGTATAATTTAGGTAATATATAAAGCATACAATATCTTCACTTTTTAGGATTGCATACACCGTATTATCACGCTTTTCGGTATTTTAAGTGCGCCGATAAGGAGTGATTTTTTTCGCCACTCCTAAGATGAGAAAATATGCGATTTGGACGATTTATTTCTGCTGCATATACAGTTTGTACACTGCATTGGAGGTTGACCCGTTGAGAACCTTGCGTGGATAGTTATTGATCCAGTCCTGCAAGGCAGCGATCTGTGCTGCCGTCACTTTGGAGAAGTCAGTACCTTTTGGAAACCATCGCCGGATTAGACGGTTAGCGTTCTCATTAGAACCGCACCCCCACTCGATGTGGACTCCTATGCCAAGCGCTTTCCGAAAGCGGTTCAGTGTCTTGAAGACGAATTGGAAGATTCTTATGCATTCCCAATGCTGGATGCGCGAAAAATCTTATCTTCCAACATGATTGAGAGATTGAATCGTGAAATCCGCAGACGTACCAGCGTGATTGGAATCTTTCCAAATGAAAGTTCTTATGTTCGTCTGGTGACAACGTATCTCATGGAATACGCCGAGGACTGGTCTGTTTCCAGAGCCTACATAAGCCATGCATCCATTGCGGCCACAGTAGCTTAACTTCATTTTTACCAGCCTGCGTGCGCGTATTCTCAATCGTGATGGTCTTGTGTTCAAGGCCAACATCGCTCCACCGCAGACCGCACAGCTCGCCGCGGCGCAGTCCGAGATACGCACAGATATACACCGGAAGCTCGAGCCGCGTTCCGACAGCCTTGTCGAGCAGAATGCCAAGCTGTTCGGGCGTGTAGAACTTCGCCTCGTGCTGTCGCTTTTTCGGCGGCGAGACCGCACGCATCGGATTTTTCGTGATGTACTCCTGCCGTTCCACCGCGTTCAGCGTGTTCGTTAGCAGGTTATGATGCTTGATGACCGTATGCCGTCGTTTCCTCAATCTGCGGCACGATAATATTATCGTACCAGTAGTCAAGCCACTGCGCGAATGTGTACTCGCTCGGCATGACCTGCGTCCCCCTGTCCTTCTTGACCTTGTGCTCGTTGAACGCACGGGTCGCGGCACGCTTTGTGTCGAACGTCCGGTACTTGCGGACACGCCTGCTGCTTCGATCAACGTCGTAGTCAAAGCACACGCGGAACTTGTCGCCGCGCTGCGTAATGCTGCCGTATGCCATGCTCCTCACCTCTGTGGCTTAACGATGCCATGGAATTTTGCGGCTGTCAATGGCTACAAATTGTTGCAACGCAAAATCGCATTCTCACAAAAATATTATTTGCTGCAGATAAAAGCAAAACCGACGGCTTAAACCGTCGGTTTTGTGTTGGAGTTGGTGGAGCCGAGGGGAGTTGAAGCCCTGTCCGATGACGGTATAACTGACGTTTTCAAGGGTCGTGTTGCATTTCGTGTTGCATGGGTTTAGCCTGTTCAGAGCATAACACGGCCTTACAGATTGAGACTCAAAAGTCCCTCGAAATAGTCGTTTACCTTCGTATCAACGGCTGCACGGTCAGCAGAGAACGTATGCTGATAGACGCTTTCCAGAATACTGTCGGTAGACCAGCCGCCGCGCTCACGGCTGTACAGGTTGGGAATACCGAGTGATACGAGCACAGAGGCGGACAGATGGCGCAGGTCGTGGAAGCGCATATGCGGCAGCCCTGCGGCCTCGATCGCGCGAACAAAGTGCTTGTAGATCGTTTCGCCGGTCATGGGAATAATAAAGTCATCGGGAGCGCCGGTGCCGATCAGCTCCTCCAGATAAGGGGACAGCGTGAGCCGTCGAGTGCTCTCATAGGTCTTGTTCTGCTCGCGGATGATATGCTCCCCGTCAACGGTCAGGATGGTGCGCCGCACGGTGAGTACGCCGTCACGGACATCTTTATATTTCAGACCGCGCACCTCACTCATACGCAGGCTGAGCCACATGGCCAGCAGCGCAGGCAACTCCACATCGGTTCCTTTGACTGCGGCGATGACTTCGGCTGCGGTCGGCAGCTCACGGACACGCTTTTTCTTCGAGGGGAGAGTAACAGTCAGAACCTTCTCCGGTGCCTGCTGCTTGACCGCTGCGGCAACAAGTCCCCATGCGTTTGCTACGCTCTTTGCGGAGAGTCTGCGAGCCATCTCATTGATGTACTTCTGCGCGGTGATGGTGTCGAAGTCCGCGATCTCAATGTCAGCGATCTCGCTCAGACGGTTGCGTTCCACGTTGCGGTAACCTTCAATCGTGGACGGTGACAGCACGTTTTCCTTGCTGGCGATGTATTCCGCGACCGCCTTGGAGATGGTCATGCTGTTCTCCTCATACCGCTTGTTCGTCAGAAACAAAGTCGCCTGAAACTCGGCCTCTTTCTTGCTGGCGGCCGTGAATGATTTGTACTGCCGCTTGCCGTTTTCGTCCTTGCCGATGTAGGCAAGGCACCGCCATTTGCCCGACGGCGTTTTCTTTGCTGTTGCCATAATAGAAAAAACCCCTTTCCACCATGAAAAAAGTATGGTAAAATAGGGGTACTGATTGGGTTGTGGAAGATTTAATCAGTACCCCGTCCCGCTCGCCGGTTGCCGCCGGTGGGCGGGATTTTTATTTTTTTGAAAAAATTTTTTGGAATGTTTAAGTTCGAAAAGAAAAAATACGGGTCAAGGCTTTCACTGCGGATACATATGGGCGCAGAGCAACGATGCCATATTTTGTCAATGCGTTTAGAGCACAAAAAAGTTCGAAAATTGTCAATACGCCTTTATTGGCGTATGCATTTTGCCAATTTACAAATATGAAAAAATGAATTACTATTATTTGCATAAAAGGCGAACATGCGTTCTTGAAACGTATTCTAAAGAAAGGCAGGAAACTGTATGGCAGATAATCTACGGCGGGTCGCCCAATGCATTGCTCGCTGCCGTAATAAGGAAAAAGTGAAAGTAGCGCTTTCATTCTTTCTCGAACCATGCGTCCAACAATCCAATCCAGTGGATCAGGAAATCGGCATCGCGGTTGCTGATGTCCTCGCCACTGCGGATATAACCGCGATCAACAAGTAAATCGGTGAGCCATTTTTCAATCTCCTCTACTTCAGCTTCGGCTGGAGCAGGGGAGTTTTCTTTTTTGAAAAACTCGTTAAATCCATCAACGCGCCCTAACAAATAGTCCACTGTACACCCAGTTATGTTAGATACAGCGATGAGTATTTCTGAATCTGGCTTGTGATTTCCTTTTTCGTAACCGTTTAATGTGCTGGCTGCAATTCCGAGTTTTTCAGCCAGTGCCTTTTGAGTCATGCCGATATTTTTGCGAGCATCGGCTATTCGTGTACTCATATCATTCACCTCGTTCTGTTGTTTTTATAGTAAACCATAGGAGAACGCAAGTCAATACCAAAAATTCTATATTCTCGAATTTTTGTTCCCCGAAAAGGTTGACAAATTCGAGTAATTAGAATATTATATAGTCAGAGATTCGAGAATCTCAAATTATAGGAGGTGAATACAGTGAGAATGAATATCGAAGCTGAACGCGCTAGGCTGGGTCTGAGCAAAGAAGAGCTTTCGAGGAAATTGGGAATCAGCTCCAAGACGTATAGTAAGTACATTGGAGGTTCTCCAATTTCTTCGGACGTTCTTGTTAAAATGGCGGATTTGTTTTGCTGTTCCATAGATTACTTGCTCGGACGTAGTGAAGCTACCGCGTAAACAAGAAGGAGGTGAGCACCAATGGACGATCTGAAAGAGGTCAAAGAAAAACTGGCAGCCATTGAATCGTTACTTCAACGGTTGCCAGAAATTCAGGCGGCTGTATTTTTGCTGATGCGCGATGAGTACGAAACCGCCAAAGCACAGGGAAGAGATGCACGGCAGTTATGGTCGGTACCTAATCCCGATCAGAGGTAAATCCGATACGGCGCGGCGGCGCAGCCGGATTGGGCTTCGGCACGGCCAAAAGAAGAAAATTCAGCTGTGACATGTGCTGAATGAGCTGCGCTTCCTGATCGTTGACCTTGCCGTAAAAATAGAGCATGTCCGGATTCTGAAAACCAATATCATGGACTGCCATTTTTATAGCCGTACCAAACGATGCCAGGCAGATAGCGATTTCGTGGTCGTTGTCTAACCCATCTTCAAACTGTTTGATTTGTTCCTTGATCTTTTTGTATTTCCAATCTGCCATGTGTGGATCGGAAAGATCAGCAGCCGAAATATCGCCCAGTGGATTGGCTAGCTGCTCATAGACACGATTGTGCAAATCAACACTTGACTGAAAATCCATTAGTATCGCTCCTTTCGGCTTCCAGTATATCATACTGGCAGGGGAGGGGCAACGAAGATCAAGAAAGCGAGGTGAGAATATGAACGAAGCGCAAGGATATATTGCCGGAGATAAACTGCTGTTATCTGTCAAGAACTTAAATGAACTATACAAGTTAATCGACACAGCTCAGACGCAGTTACAGTCATTAAACGCTACTTTATCCAGGTTGAAAAGCTATGATTTGGAGATCAAAATTTCACAGGAGTGAGAGGCTCATTTCTGATATGTTATTTCCGACTCATATGCAGTGCTTTCAATCTCCAAATTGATCCATTGTACAGTCAGAGAAATCAGAGCCTTGAGATCTTTCAGGTCTCGGTCAGTATGCTTTTTTAAGTAATGCGCATAATCGTTACCCAACCAAGCGGCACGCTTTGCAAGTGCTTTTGTGCGTGGATGTTCAATGAACCGTTCGATACACTGCGCCATAGGCATAGCTTGAATTTTGTCCTTTTCGTCCGTCTGTTTTGAAATCGCGTAATCTTTAACAAGGAATTCAAGCGCCCGGCGATATCCCAAACCTGCAATTTGATCAAGATGTTCTTGTTCTGCACGCAAAGCCTGCTCGTAAATAGTCGAAAACTGAGGAGATAAAGCTATGATTTGATCAGGGATGTTGGTTTCCTCAATAAAAGCCGGATACTGATTGTGTATGTAAAAACAATGGTATTCCTCTTTGTAGACAGTTGAAAAGACATCTTGACAAAAATGACAGAAATGCAATGAATAGGCAGTTTCTTCATATGCGCAAGCGTACAGCATCTTAAAATCACCGATTTTATGGCATATTGGGCACTGCGTTATTTTCTCGAAGTTGGCTGAAGGATATCCGTTGGTATCAATATTAAAATATTTTTCTTCAATAATCACAAGTTATTCCTCCTTTTGTTCCAGTATACCACGAGCAAGGGCAGAGAGGCTACCCCGAAAGTGAGGTGAGGGAGATGAAAATCATCATCGAAGGCGAGGCAAAAGAAATTGCCGCCCTTGTATTAGCGGTACAAGAACGGCAAAATACTTCGGCTGTCGAAGCCGTGTCAGCAGAAATGCTTACTCGCTTGCAGAAATCTGTCGATGGTATTCGATGAGCATTTCTTTTGCGATGACCGAAGCGAGCTTGGCTTGCAGAACAACAGCCTTGCTCAGATCATCATCGTCAAAATGCTTTGTACAGTTCTCAAAGGCAGTTTGACGAATCGCTTCAAAATCAATTTCTTTCATAAGACTATCCCTCCTTTCGGCTTCCAGTATATCACACAGGTCGAGGAGGAACAACGAAGATCAAGAAAACGAGGTGAGAACATGAGCGAGAAAAAGAAAAACCTGCTCATCGGCTTAATCCGCAAGTATATGGTGATTGCGAAAATCAAGAGCTACACACAACTTGCGGCTGCGATGGGCTGTGTGTCTGCGCCGACGCTGTACCGCCGGATGGAGGACATTGAAAAGCTGACACTCGGGGAGCTGGGCCGTATCGTTCGGTTCCTGCGTATCCCCATGGAGGAACTGCAGGAGGTGTTTACAAGATGAATCGTATCAACGGAGTTATTGCCGGCCTGTCATTCCTCGGTCTGCTGTCTGCCAGCGGCTACGCTGAAATGGACAAGCTGCCGATGGGCGGTTATACAGTTCTGGCAGCACTGTTGTTGGGCGTTATGCTTATCAGCGTGCGCAGTCTCGTTAAGTATTACTACGAGGGAAACTGAATGTGGACGAAGAAGAAAGAATCCGATATTCTGTCGCAGATGGCATCGGACGCTCGCGTGTCAGATGCAGCAAAATGCGAAATCAAGCCGGTTTTGCAGCCGCAAGCACGCAAAATCGGTGTGAAAACAGAAAAACGCCGCTGAGGAACGGCAATTCCAACAGCGGCATATGAAAGATTACACTTACATAATACCCGCAAGGAGGCGGGAAGTCAATGAAAATTGAACTGAAATCTTTGGACTTGGTGCACTTCAAGTGCTTTCCCAAGCTGCACCTCGACTTTCACGAGGGCGTGAATAGCCTGTTCGGTGCCAATGCCGCAGGCAAAACCAGCGTTTATGATGCGCTGACGTGGCTGCTTTTCGACAAGGACAGCGCAGGCCACAGCCGCCCGGCCATCAAGCCGACTGGTGCACCGGCAGGCGCGATGCCCGAGGTGACCGCCATTCTGGAGGTGGACGGTGAGCCGATCAAGCTCCGCAAGGTGCTCCGCGAGAAGTGGGAGAAGCCGCGCGGTTCGTCCATCGAGCGCTACGCCGGTGACACGCGCGACTACTACATCGACGATGTGCCGCTTGCCGAAAACGCATACAAGCGCCGCATTGCAGAGCTGATCGACGAGAGACAGTTTAAGTTGCTCACCGATGTCTGGGCGGTAACGAAAGAAATGCACTGGAAAGACCGCCGCACGCTGCTCGCTGAGATCTGCGGTCTGCCGGAGGACAAGCAGCTGCTTGCGACTGCACCGCAGTTTGCCGAGCTGACCGAGAAAGTCGGCCGCCGGACAGTGGATGAATACAAGTCCGTGCTGATGAAGCAGCGCAAGGACATGAACGCAAACCTGAACACGCTGCCGGTTCGCGTGGATGAGTGCAGCCGCATGGTAGCGGAGCTGGAAAGTCTTGACTTCGCGGCGGCGCACAGCGAAAGCGACCGTTTGCAGGCCGAGCGCGAGCGGGTGCAGGGCGAGCTGGTGAAGCTCACGAACAACACCCTTGCCGCACAGGCACGCAACGAGCTGGGCGCACTGCAAAATCAGCTCCGTGAGCTGGAAACCGAAAACAACGCCCATCTTGCCAGCCAGCGCGTGTCGGTCGAGGACAAGACCGACGAGCTGCGCCGTGCGCTTTCCGAACGCAAGCAGGACGTTGATCGCTTGCAGAGAACCATTGACCATGAAAAGCAGTATATTGCGGACGGCGAAACCCGCCTAAACGATTACCGTGCCCGCTGGCGTGCGATTGACACGGAAGAGTTCACGGAAACCGTCTGCCCGACCTGCCATCAGCCGCTGCCGGCAGAGCAGGTTGCCGAGGCGCGCGAAGCCTTTGCCGCCTATCAGCAGCAGCGCAAGGGCGCACTCCTTGAGGACAGCAAGCTGGTCAAGCAGGGCATTGCAGCCGCACAGGAGCGCCTTGCGAGTGCCGAAACGGCGCTGAAATCCGCACAGGACGAGGTGCAGAAAGCGCAGACTGCGCTTGACAGCTACACGCCGCCGGTCATTGCAGAACCGGAAAGCCTGCCGGACTATAATCGCCGTGGGAATGCCATTCGGACGCTTATCGCGGATGTAGACAAGCGGCTCTACCGCTTGTCCGGCGACACCGCGGCGGAAAAGAGCCGCCTGGAAGCCGAGCACGCCGAGCTGACGCGCCGCAAGCTGGAAAGCGATGCCGTTCTCGCCAAAGAGCAGACGCTCGCGGACACGAAAAAGCGCATTGCGGAATTGCAGGCCGAGCAGCGCACTGCCGCTGCCGAGGTCGAGCAGATGGACAGGCTCATTGCCATGTGCGAGGAGTTCACGCGCTACCGCGTGCAGGCTATCACCGAGAGCGTCAACAGCAAGTTCCGTCTGACACGCTGGCGGCTGTTCACTGAGCAGGTCAACGGCGGTCTGGCGGACTGCTGTGAGCCGATGGACAGGAACGGCTCGACGTTCGAGGGGACGAACAACGCCATGCAAATCAACATCGGCATGGACATTATTGACACGCTTTCCGCACATTTCGGCCGCCGTGTACCGCTTTTCGTGGACAACGCCGAGAGTGTTACACATTTGCAGCCTATCGGCTCGCAGGTCGTGCGGCTGGTGGTTTCGGAGCAGGATAAGGAGTTGAGAATCGAATGAGCCTGAAAGCAAAACGCAAGGTCGTGAGCAGCATTCCGCCGATGGATGGCGGCACTTATATGGGTGTTTGCGTTGCTGTGGTTGACCTCGGTCAGCAGTACAAGCAGTTCGAGAAGCAGAAGCAGGGCAAGTACGCCGAGGAATGTATGTTCATCTTCGAGATACCGGATGAGCGTGTCGAGGTGGACGGCGAGGACAAGCCGCGCTGGCTGTCGTCCCGCCGGTTTACGGTGTCGCTGCATGAGCGTGCGGCGCTGTTCCAGATGCTGACTGCATGGCGCGGCAAGGCGTTGACCGATGCGGAGCTGGATCCGGCCGGTGATGGCTTTGATCTGATGCAGATGGCAGGCGTACCGGCCATGCTCAGCGTGACCGTCGTTGAAAAGGATGACGGTAGCAAGTACAACCGCATCGAGGCGGTCACCGGTTTTCCTAAAGGCCTTCCGGCACCGCAGCCGGAGAGTGAAATCCTCGTATTTGATGCGGATGAGCCGGACATGGAAGTGTTCGGCAAGCTGCCCGAGTGGGTGCAGGACATCATCCGCAAGTCTACGCAGTTCGCGGACAACGCACCCGAGGAAAAGGTCGATATTCCGCCCGAAGAACCGGAAACGCCGCCTGACAGCAAAGGAGCGTGCCCGATTTGACGTTTACATCACTGGCGAGCAGCTCACGCGGCAACGCCTACGTCGTGTCGGACGGTGAAACGACTCTGCTGCTGGAGTGCGGCCTGTCGTTCAAGGAGCTGCAAAAGCGGCTCGGCTATGGCGTGGTGGACATTACCGCTTGCCTTGTCAGCCATGAGCATCAGGATCACGCGAAAGCCGCTGCACAAATGCTGAAAGCTGGCGTGCCGGTATACATGAGCGAGGGCACAGCCGCCGCCCACAAGGATGCAATGGACGCGGCGCACCTCATCCGGGCAGGAGAGGTGCTGCGGTTCGGGCACCTGGCCGTTGTTCCGTTCCGCACCTATCACAATGTAGAGGAGCCGCTCGGCTTTCTCATTGAGGACGGCCGCACTAAGGAGCGGCTGCTCTGGGCGGTCGATACCGCCAATCTGGGCGTCACCGCTGACCAGCTGACTTATATCGCCGTAGAGTGCAACTACGAGGAAAGCCTGCTGGGTCACAGCGACCGCATTCCCTCGGCGCTCAAGGAGCGCATCCGGCACAGCCATTTCGAGGTGAATGACGTTATCAAATGGCTGCACAAGCAGGATCTCAGCGGCGTGCTCACCATCTGGCTGCTGCACCTGTCCGCTGGCAACAGCAGGGCAGAAGCATGGCAGCGACGGTTTGAACGGGAGTTTCCGGGGATTGAGATTCGGATTTGTCCGGAATAAGAGGAGAATTTCATGAAAATCACATTTGACGTAGACCCGCGTACCGCATCGGCACTGATGAAGTACGCCGCTCGCTGGAGTATGACACCTGGCAAGATCATAGACGGTCTGATGCGGTTCTATAAACGTGAGATGAAGGAGAGGTACAACCATGAGCAACTTTAATAACACCGGCGAAGTCAAGGAGATCAGCATTCTGGACATGATGAACGGCGCGATCGGTGAGCGCGTGGCCTACGAGCTGACGCGCATCATGAAAAACTGCCGCGACTTCAACACTGAGGCGAAAAAGGCGCGGACGCTGACCATCAAGCTGTCCATTGTGCCGACCGAGAACCGCGACAGCGTGGCTGTCCGTGCAGAGGTGAGCAGCAAGCTGGTTCCGGTCAAGCCGATCGACGGCGCACTGCTGCTCGGCGGCACGGACGCAGAACCCATCGTTATGGAGTACACGCCGCAGGTGCCCGGTCAGCAGTCGTTCGACCCGTCCGTTGACACCGAACCCAAGGTCGTCAAGCTGGCGTAAATCAATAGGAGGATATTCAAAATGATCAAGGAAGCACTGGAATATATCGTAAACCTTTCGGCTCCGCATCTGGAGTTCCGCAATGGCAGCCACTACGCAGACCGTGCGCTGCACCGCATTCCGAACGAGCTGACGGCATCGCCGCTGGCCGTACATACGCTTTCGGCGGTGCGCGACTACATCGAGAGCGGCACGGATGAGTGCGCTGAGGACGAGGACAGCCTCAGCCGCCGCTTTGTTATCCACGTTGCGGATTACGACAGCGTGTACCTGTACCGCGAGCTGAACAGCGACAAGGCGCGTGAGTGCTTGCTGGAAGCCGAGCTGTCCGCACCAACGTTCCCGTTTGGCCGCTGGCTGGGCGTGGAGGAGTTCATCATCAATATGCAGACGCATTTCGTGCCGACCGAAGTCCGCGACACGTTGGTGCAGCTCATTAGCACGGTAACGACCGAGAACGGCGTATCGCTGGCGGATGACGGCATGACGCAGCGCGTGACGGCCCGCAGCGGTATTTCTCTTGTGAAGCAGGTGAGCGTGCCGAACCCGGTTGTACTGGCGCCGTACCGCACCTTTACCGAGGTTGAGCAGCCGAAAAGTCCGTTCGTGTTCCGTATTCGCCAGACCGGCGATGAGGTGCAGGCGGCGCTCTTTGCGGCTGATGCGGATGCATGGAAGCATGAGGCTATCGCAAATATCCGCGACTGGTTCGAGCAGCACATTCCGCAGGAGCTCCGCGAGGACGTTATCATTCTGGCGTAAGCAGGCAAGGCACAGGGCGGCAACCCCGCCCTTCCTGCCCTGAAAACCGGAGGTGATACTACGGGCAGACCGACCAAGGACGGACTGGATTATTTCCGTCACGACATTGGACTGATGAGCGACCCGAAGCTGATTACCGCACGGCGCAAGTACGGCGCAGCGGCGATCGTTACGTACTTACAACTGCTGGTGATGGCGTACCGCGACAAAGGCTATTATTTAGCCTATGGCGATAGCGACCGTGACGGCGTGATCTGGTCCATTAAAAGCGAAGTATTGTCCGGACGCTATGAGCCGGACGCAGAAAAAATTGCAGAGATGATAGACTGTCTGGCGGCGCACGGGCTTTTCGACGGCGACCTGTTCCAGCAGGGCATTATCACCTCGCACAGAATCCAGGAGCACTACTATTTTGCGACTGCCGGACGAACCAATCCGGAGGTAAAGTGGGAATTGTGGCTTCTGACCGAGCAGGAAATGCGGGAGATCAGCTCTCGCAGTGTTTTGCTGCAAAAATTCATTTCCCGCGAGGGAAACCCCGGTTTCACAAGCGAGAAACCCCAGTTTCCCTCTGACGAAAGTACACATAGTAAAGTAAAAGAAAAAGATAGGAATATAGATAGTAATTCTACTCTACTACACAGTGACGTGGAGGGAATTTTAGGTGAACGGCTGAACAAGGCCAACCGCTCTGCTATCGCCAAGATGAGGTCATTAGGAATGACCGATGAGGTGATAACGGCTACTGCGCATTACGCAGTTGGTCACGCTAAGAGCGACAGCCGCGGTTATGTGCCGTACTTTATGACGGTCCTGCGGGAGCGCCTGAAAAACGGTGTACTGACGGCAGCGGACCTGTCCAGGCCGAAGGAGCAGAGCAGACCAAAGCAGGAGGACCCGAGCGGCTATCTCAGCCCGACGAACATCGGCGGTACTGAACGGCAGCAGGATGATTCGCAGCTTTCGGACTGGGAGCGGGAATGGAAAAATCAGGTTATGAACCGCAGTAAGGAGAACAGCAATGACGATTAAAGAATATCAGCGCAAGGCCATGCGTACAGCGACGCCGAAGTGCTATAACACGGCAAATGCCGCTCTCGGCCTGACCGGCGAGGCTGGTGAGGTAGCCGATGAAGTCAAGAAGTGTATGTATCAGGGGCATCCGTGGCAGCCGTCCAAGATCATCGAGGAGCTGGGCGACGTGCTGTGGTATGTGGCTTTGATGGCCGAACTGATGAACGTGCCGCTGGAGTACGTCATGCAGGCGAACATTGATAAGCTGGAACGGCGGTACCCGGATGGTTTTTCGCCGGCGGCGAGCGTGAATCGTGAGGAGCGCGAAAACGGGTAATACAACCCAATGTAATTCGCTTGAAAGGAGAATGAGAGATGGAAACAGCGGCAGCGGTTCGCAAGCGTAAATCTCCGCCGCTCGGCAAGCGCCCATGGACACCGGAGGATGAAAGCTATCTGACAGAGAAGTGGGGCTATGCATCGGTGCCCGCCATCGCGAAGAAATTGAACCGCACGGAAAACGCGGTCATTGTCCGGGCACGGCGGCTCGGCTTGGGAGCTGTGCTGATGGCAGGCGGGTACGTCACGCTGAACCAGCTGCTCGCCACAGTGACAGGAAGGGAACGCGGCAACACCTACCAGCGCAAAAGCTGGGTAGAGAACCGCGGCCTGCCGGTGCACCGAAAGAAAGTCCGCCAGTGCAGCTTTCCTGTGGTCTATCTGGAGGAGTTCTGGAAATGGGCGGAGCGCAACCGCAGTTTCCTCGACTTCTCGAAAATGGAGCCGCTGGCACTCGGCTGGGAACCGTCGTGGGTCGCAGAGCAGCGCAAAAAGGATTACCGCGCCTGCGCGATCCAGCGCAAGGATCCGTGGACGGCAGACGAGGACAGTCGCCTTAAAATGCTGCTCAGTCAGCACAAATATACATGGGCGGAGCTGTCAGAGATGCTGCACCGCACGACTGGTGCAATCCAACACCGGTGTCGGGATCTCGGCATCAAAGATCGCCCGGTCAAGGCGGATAACCACGGTAAAAGCGCGGTGTGGAACGAGCGCGACTATGCGGTTCTGGCGGACGGTATCCGTCACGGTGACAGCTACATGGCAATCGGACAAGCGCTCGGCAAGTCGGAAAAGGCGGTGCGCGGCAAGGTCTACACGGTGTATCTGACCGAAAACGCGGATAAGGTGCGCGAATACATGGGCGATGGTCCGTGGGGAGCCGGTGCGCCGGAGCCGAAAGTCAAACAGGCGGTGCATTTGTCCACTACAAGGACGGAGGTGCGAAAGCAGCTGTCATATCTGGCAGGGCTGCTGCGGAAACGGGCGAATGATCTGGGCTACGATCCGTATTGGCAGCGTTTTATGTGCCAGCACTGGGACGACTTCGGCGGCTGCTCTGCCGGCTGCGCGAATTGCGATGACTGCACAGAATTTCGGCGTATCCGTCCGCAGTATTGTGCTCGGTGCGGCGGCACGTTCTACGAGAGGAAAGAGAACCGTTTCTGCGGTGCCTGCCGGACGGCGCGGAAGAAGAAAGCACAGCGGCATTGGTGCCGTGTCAATCATAGCTGAACAGGAGAGGAGAACAACCATGAATGAGAGAGTAATCTGGACGCACCCGAAGGGGCGTTTTGAGGTCGTGGAGCGTACATACAGAGCACTGGACGGCAGGCTCGGGCGCGTGCGCGAATGCCGCTTCACGCTGCGGCGCGATGTGCGCGGACTGGCGTGTAATGTGGCTGCTCAGCCAATCAGCGTTGAGCCGGCGCTTTGCGTGCCGCAGAAAGGTGTGCATGGTCCGGTGACCGCCGCCGATGTAGACACGTGGTGCAAGTGGTACCGGCAGGGCAAGTCCGTTGCGGACATCTCGGAAATGGCGGGACGGAACGAGAAAACCGTCACTGCCAAGCTGAAAAAGCGCGGGGTGCTGCTGACAGACGAGGAACAGCGGAAAATCCGAAGCCTTGCCGCGCAGGGCTGGACGGCGGCGAAGATCAGCAAGGAAATCGGGTATCCAAGAGCAACGGTGCGCTGCTGCGTGCGGGAGATGGAGGTGCAGCATGGCAAAGTGTAAATTCTGCGGGGAGCCGGTAAAGGTTTCCCCGGTGTTCCACCCGTCCTGCTGGGTGCAGGCAGTGAACAAGTACGCAGGTGAGATCTGCGATGAGTATTGCAAGTTCCCGTATGAGTTGGACTATGAGGCGTTGGTAGACAAGTGCGAGCAGTGCCCGATGGTACGGCTGAAAGAACTGGGAGGGGAAGTATGATTTTAGAGTTGACCAAACAGAACATCTTGAACCTGACGAATGAGAGCAAGCGCAAGAATAACCAGCCGTCCGGCGAAGATGACGGCCACTGCACCGCCTGCATGACCGGGCAGAGATGGAAGCGGAATGGAGGCTGCCGTGGATAAGGAACACAAGGCCGTCGAGCGGCTGCGCCTCGCCGCGGAGATGAGCGAAACCTACTACCATGCACCGCTTGTTATAACTACATCGGGCGGCAAGGACAGCGATGTGTGTCTTGCGCTGGCGCGGGCGGCCGGTATCTGGTACGAGGTACAGCATAATCATACCTCGGTAGACGCGCCCGAAACCGTCTACCATGTGCGCGAAACTTTCCGCCGGCTGGAAAACGAGGGCATCAAGTGTACCGTCAACCTGCCGACCTACAAAGGTCAGCGCGTGACGATGTGGAGCCTGATACCGCAAAAACTCATGCCGCCAACGCGCGTTGTGCGATACTGCTGTTCCGTGCTCAAAGAGCAGGGCGGCAAGGGCCGCATGATAACAACAGGCGTTCGCTGGACCGAAAGTGCCAAGCGCCGCAAGAACCGCGGCATTTACGAAAAACAATCCGCAGACATAAGCCGCAGAATCACGATCAACAATGATAATGACGATGCCCGGCGGTTGTTCGAGAACTGCCGATTGCAGGCAAAGCGCGTTTGCAATCCAATCGTGGACTGGACGGACAGCGATGTGTGGGATTACATTCGTTCCGAGCATATCCCGGTCAATCCGCTGTATGAGTGCGGCTTCCGCCGGGTCGGTTGCATCGGCTGCCCGATGGCAGGACGCGCCACAAGGCAGATGGAGTTTGCCCGGTATCCGACTTACGAGCGGATGTATATCCGGGCGTTTGAGCGGATGCTGAAGGCACGGCGAGCGCGGAATTTGCCAACTAAGTGGGAGACCGGTATGGACTGCTTTCACTGGTGGATGGAGGATGGCGTGCTACCGGGACAGATGGAATTTGAGGTGGAGGGAGACAGGTATGACGATTAACCAGGCAATCCGCATCCTCGACCCGGAAACGACAGCCGAGGAGCTGGCAGCAATCGAATACTACGGCGGTCTGCACGGCAGAGAGAAGATGGTCGCCGCGTGCGAGGAAGCCTGCCGCGTAGCGGTCGGCATCATGCGGAAATATCAGGAGGAGAACAAGGACAGTGACTAAATGCAGCGATAAGGTTCGGCGCTACCTTGTGTGGCGCTATGGTATTACTGGCTGCAACAAAGAAAAACAGCTCACGCAGATTGTGTGAGCTGGAAAATCTTTTAAGACATGAAATATTCTATGATTCCGTTATACAGGCGTATTTGGTGATTGTAGTATCGCTTGGTAAATTCATCGGGAGAGCCATATAATTTCACCAGATTGATGATTTTGCTTTCATAATCTGACTGATCATAGTAATAAATATTGGTGTGTTGGGATTTTTCAAAGATAAGCATTAGAATATCTTTGTCAGTGGTATCAAGCGAATGACCGAAAATATCAGTTACAATGGGATCACCCGGCGTAATTTCTTGGTCGAACCAATCGAAAACTTCACGCCCCGTTTTCTTCTGGATGCGCTGAAAGTATTTTTTGAAGTAAATTGTATCAAGATTGCTTGGGTTATCATCCTCTATACCAAGTACAATGTTTTGCGGATCACCGTCGATAGAGCAGCGTCCGTGTATAAAGTGATCTTCAGTAGGAACAGCTATACCACTTCCGCTATGTATCATTTGAGCAAAATTAAAATATGTATTGGTGTAGTTAAATGATAAAAAATAATCATATTGCCGCCCATAAATAAAATGCGGATATTGAGTGGTAGTAGAAAGTTCTTTTGGCATTCGACTGGGAATATATTTGGTAAGATATAGATCAATATATTCAATCAACTCGTTTAGATGCTGACGAAGAGATTGCCATAGCTCGCGATACTGCTTTTTACGCCAGCATTCGCGAAACTTTAGGTCAAATGCTTGTTCGATTGAATCTTGGTATAAATCGGCGTCGTTATGCGTTGTTGAATAACCTTGACAGAAATAGTTAATGATAGTCCGCAGCTCACCTTCAAAGCCTGTCCAGCCTTCTACATTTTGATGCTTGCGGAAGTATCGAACCAAGGGATTGCATCGAAAGAGCTGGCGTTCTTCGTCAGAAAGCCAAGGCGTATCATCTGAAAATAACTGATTGAGCATATCTTGGTATCGAGTTGGTAATCCATGTGCGAGATCAAAGCCGTTACCAACGACTAACATATGTCGATGAGAGGAACTCATTATCATTCACCACCATAGTTTTTGATATATTCAGTTTATCGAAGAATATCGAAAAAAGCAATGACTAAAGATAGAAAGTGGAGGGAAGAAAATGACAAAACGTGAGGACTGGTGGGAGTACACGAAGCGCATCATCCGGTCATACCCGGCGCTGCGCCGCAAGGCGGAGAGCGTGGGCGACATACCGTGCACACCGGCCTACGGCGCGTCCGGCGGCCACAGCGGCGGCGGCAGTCCGGTTGAGCGTGCGGTCGTTGACCGTCTGACGGACAAGGAGCAGCGACGGTATGATGCGGTGCGGGCTGCCATTTCGGAAACTGAACGCATGAAGCACGGCCACCAGCGCATGGAGCTGATCGACCGCGTGTACTGGAAGCGCAGCCATACGCTGTATGGTGCGGCGATGTGCGTCGGAGTAAGTGACAGAACCGGTCAGCGGTGGAACGCTGAGTTTATTCGGCGAGTAGGAAAGAATTTGGATTTACCATAAATATTTTTGTTTTGGCGGTTCATGCACCTAAAACCGTGATATTCTGTTACCATGAAGTTCGCAGGGGTGAAACGCAGACCCGGTGACCTCCTGCTTCATGCCATTGGAGTACATCTCTCTGAAAGAGCACTCTCGTTCGAGGGTGCTTTTTCGTGCCCTGAATTCAGAAAGGACGGTGCAGAATGGCAAAAGGCAAATATCAGGAATGGCTTACACCGGACGGCATCACCCGTCTGGAAGCGTGGGCGAGGGATGGTCTGACAGATGAGCAGATCGCAGCCAGGATCGGCATTACGACCAGCACGCTGTACGACTGGAAAAACAAATACTCGGAGTTTTCGGAGGCCCTAAAAAGGGGAAAAGAGGTCGTAGACATCGAAGTTGAGAACGCTTTACTCAAGCGTGCACTCGGCTACGACTACACCGAGGAGCGCGTAGAGCGCAGTCAGGATGGCGGAAAGAAGAGCATCAAGACCGTGCAGACGGTCAAGCACATTCCGCCGGACACGACCGCGCAGATCTTCTGGCTGAAGAACCGCAGACCGGACAGGTGGCGCGACAAGCAGCAGATCGAGCACTCCGGCACTCTCGAGGTGGAGAACCCGCTCGCAGGTCTGACCACCGAGGAGCTGCGGAAGCTGGCTGATGATGGTTGACGAGCGCATTCGCAGGGCGGCTCGCCTTGAGCTTGCCCGGCGTGATTTCTGGTCGTTCTGCAAGCTGATGGCGCCGGACTTCTACCGCGAGGACCGGCCGTACCTCAAAACGCTGTGTCGGCGCTTACAGGCGTTCTGTGAGAGCGACCGCAAGGTGCTGGTGGTCAATATGCCGCCGCGCCACGGCAAGAGCCGCACAGCGGTGCTGCTGAGCCAGTGGTTGTTTGGGCGCGATCCGTCCGAGCAGATCATGACCGGCAGCTACAACGAAACGCTGTCCACGACGTTCGCACGGGCGGTCCGCGACGGCATTGCGGAGGAACGGTTTGACCCGAGCCGCATTGTGTTTTCGGACATTTTCCCGCAGACACGCATCAAGTACGGTGAGGCCGCCGCAGGCAAGTGGGCGCTTGATGGACAGTACGCGAGCTACCTTGCTACCTCTCCGGGCGGCACGGCGACTGGCTTCGGCGCACGCAAGCTGATTCTCGATGACCTGATCAAGAAGGCCGAGGAGGCTTTTAACGAGGGCGCACTCGACAAGCAGTGGCAGTGGTTCACCGACACCATGCTGTCCCGAACCGAAACCGGCTACAAGATCGTTATCATCATGACGCGCTGGGCGACCGGCGACCTCGCAGGCCGTGCGCTGGAGCACTGGCCGGATGCGGAACTCATCACGATGAAAGCCTTGCAGGACGACGGCACGATGCTGTGCGACGCGGTTCTCACCCGTGAGGACTACGAGGACAAGGTTCGCACGATGAGCGAGGAGATCGCCAGCGCGAACTACCAGCAGCAGCCAATCGACCTCAAAGGCCGTCTGTACAGCAGCTTTAAGACCTACACGGACATTCCGCGCGATGCAAACGGCAAGCCGCTGTTCACGCATATCCGCAGCTACACCGACACGGCGGACACCGGCGCGGACTTCTTGTGCAGCATCATCTACGGCGAGTACGCGCACGAGGCCTATGTGCTCGACATCTACTACACCAAGGATCCGATGGAGATTACCGAACCGGAAACCGCACGGCGCTTGCTGGCGCACAGCGTAAACCTCGCGAAAATCGAGAGCAACAACGGCGGCCGCGGCTTTGCCCGCAACGTGCAGGAGCAGCTTCGGCGGCTCGGCTCCAACCGCTGCCGTGTGGAGTGGTTCCACCAGAGCGAGAACAAGGTCGCGCGTATCCTCACGAACTCAACGTGGGTGCAGGATCACATTTACTACCCGGTGAACTGGCGCGACCGCTGGCCGGAGTATGCAAAAGCAATGTTACATTACCAGAAAGAGGGCAAGAACGCCCACGATGACGCTCCCGACGCGACAACCGGCGTTGCGGAGCAGTTTACCAGGAAAGGAGGGGTCAGCGTATGGTGAAAGTGAACAGCCGCACGATTCAGCGGCTTTTGCAGGGGCACGGGCAGTTCATCCGCGCAGCGGACGAGGCTCGGCGCTATTACAGCAACGTCAACCGCATCAAGCAGGACAACAGCGTTTTGCAGCGGCAGGCAGAGACCGAGCAGGCGCTCGGCAATCCGCTGCACCTCGCGGACAACCGCATTTCGCACTCGTGGCATAATCTGCTCGTGACGCAGAAGGTTTCCTACGCGCTGAGCTATCCGCCGGTGTTTGATGTGGGGAACAAGACCGCCAACGAACGGATTGCAGAGATTCTCGGAGATCAGTACACCGCAACTGCCATGCAGCTCGGCATTGACGCGAGCAACACCTCGGTCGGCTGGCTGCATTACTGGCGCGGCACAGACGGCAGGTTCCGCTACCACACCGTAGACCCGGAACAGATCGTGCCGGTGTTCTCCGGTACGCTGGAGAGCGATCTCGTCGGCGTGCTGCGCTGCTACACCATGCTCGACCCGCAGAGCGGTCAGACCGTACAGGTGTGCGAATACTGGGACGACACGACCTGCCGGTTCTACAAGCAGAACGGCGTGTCCGGCAATTACACCTACTTCGAATATCCGGAAGTCGGGCAGGAGCTGCGGCACGGCCTCGGCGCGGTGCCGTTCATCCCGTTCTACAACAACGCCGACCGGCGGGGCGATCTGCCGCTGTACCGCGACCTGATCGACGCCTACGACAAGGTGGTTTCCGGCTTCGCCAACGATATGGAGGACGTGCAGGAGGTCATCTTCGTCATCAAGAACTACGGCGGCACGGACAAGACCGAGTTCATGAGTGACCTCAAAAAGAGCAAGCTCATCAAGGTCGAGGGGGACGGCGGCGTGGACACCATCCGCGCGGAGATCCCGTTTGAGGCGCGGAACGCATTCCTCGAAAGAACCCGCCGTCAGATCTTCGTCAGCGGCATGGGCGTTGACCCGAACCCCGAGAATTTCGGCAATTCGTCCGGCGTGGCGCTCAAGTACCTGTACAGCCTGCTGGAGCTCAAGGCCGTGATGCTGGAAACGCAGTTTCGCAGCGGTTTTGCCGAGCTGGTTCGCGCCATCTGCCGTCTGGAGGGTATCGCGCAGCCCGTGCGTATTTTGCAGACATGGACACGCAACATGGTTCAGAACGACCTCGAAACCGCGCAGATCGCGCAGCAGTCGGTCGGCATTATCTCGGACAGAACGATTCTCGCAAACCATCCGTGGGTAGACGATGCCGAGAGCGAGCAGAAGCAGCTGGACAAGGAACAGCAGGCGGCAGCCGAAAAGCAGCCGCAGTTCCAGTTCCCGCCAAAGGACGGTGCAGGCGATGGCAGCAGCGGATAAGCTGAACGGCGCCTACTGGCGCAAACGTGCCATCGAGCTGGCCGAAAAGCAGAAACGGGAAGACGACGACCTGTGTCTGCGGTTCCACCGGGAGTACGAGCGCATTCTGCACGAGCTGGACAAGGAAATCTCGATTTTCTATGCCCGATATGCCGCAAACGAGAGTGTCAGCATGGCCGACGCACGCAAGCTGCTGCGCGATGCCGAGCTGGAAGACTTCCGGATGTCGCTGGACGAGTTCCGAGACAAGGCGCTTGCAGGCGGTTTTGACAAGGAGCTGGAGGAGGTTTATCTCCGTTCGCGTATCTCGCGCTTGCAGGCGTTGCAGACGCAGGTTGAGCTGCGTATGATGGAGCTGTTCGGCTCTCAGCGCGATGTGCTGCGCGACCACTTGCAGGAGCGTTACACCGACACCTACTACCGCACGGTGTACGCCGTCAGTCAGCAGGCCGATGTGGCAAGCACCTTTGCCCGCATTGACCCGCAGACGGTCGAGAAGATACTCGCTACGCCATGGGTCGGCAGTGAGTTTTCCTCCCGCATCTGGGCAGACAAGGACAAGCTGACCCGTGAACTGATGCAGACGCTCTCACACGGCTTTGTCCGCGGCGATTCGCTCGATCGTATGACGAAAGAGTTCACCCAGCGCATGGGTGTGTCCGAGAGCAGGGCGGCAACGCTCATCCACACCGAGAGCGCCCACATGGCGGCTGAAGCTGCCGAACAGGGATACCGGGAAACAGGTGTCCAGTCCTATCGGTTCGAGGCAGCACTCGACCTCAAGACCTGCGCAGTGTGCGGTGCCCTGGATCAGCGCGAGTTTCCGCTCGCGGAGCGTGAAACCGGCATCAATTATCCGCCGCTGCATCCGCGCTGCCGGTGTACCACCGTTCCGGTGACGGAGTTCCGGATCGGCAGTAAGCGTGCCGCCAGAAATCCCGCGACCGGCAAGACCGAGTATGTCGAGAAGAAGCTGACGTATGAGGAATGGTGGAAGAAGTACGTTGATGGGGACGTAAAAACGTCCGAACCAGTTGCAGAACCGACAAAATCTGCTATAATAAAACCTAAGATAGCGGAGAATGGGGACGCGGCCGTGCAGAATGAGCAACCGATTTATCGGACGTTGGGAAAACTGAAAACCGAGTATCTGGAAAAACGCTTTGGAAAGCTGCAAACAGATGAACTGATTATTATGGACGAACGTCTGGAGCATATCCGAGAGCGCCACCCGGAAGATGTAGAGCTGTTCGAGAAATACGGAGCCGCTGCGGCACTTGAGCCGGATACCGTTCTTGTTGACGGTAAGCATGACGGAACGGTTTTCATGGTAAAGGGCTTGCCGGACACCAATTTGAATGTTGTTGTACGGCTTGCGCTGGATACTGATGATACAGGACGGAAAAACTCTATCATGACGTTTTATCGCATCAGAGAAAAGAATTTGAAGAAACTCATAAACAAAAGCGAGGTTCTTTACAGCAAGGAATAAATCTGTTATAATAATCATACAGATAAACGGTATTTTGAAGTAGAGATTGTGCTGCTACACACCCTCCGGGTCAAAAGAAATGTGGGAAAGGGCACACCCACCAAAATACCAGAGATCCCGATAAGGGCGCTTCGGAAACGAGGCGCCTTTGTCGTACAATCTAAGAACGAACCACCAAGGATTCAATCCAGGGTGGTTTTTTCATACCCATTTTTCGATGAAAGGAGCAAAAAACAATGGAATTTCTCAAAAGCCTTTTTGAAAAGGGCGCACTGACCTGGGAGCAGTTCCAGCAGGCCGCAAAGGACGCAAAGTTTGAGGTGGTCAACGCCGCCGGCGGCGCTTACGTTCCCAAGGCCGACCTGGACACCAAGGCGCAGGAGCTGACCACGGCGAACAACACCATCAAGGACCTGCGTGACGCCGCCAAGGCGTGGGACGGAAAGGACCCGAAGAAGCTGGAGGACGACCTCAAGACCCTCCAGACCAAGTACGACACCGACACCGCGAACATCCGCCGCGATGCAGCTATCGACCTGGCGCTGACCCGTGCCCACGCACGCGATCCGCAGCTGACCCGCGCGGCGCTCTCGATGGACGACATCAAGATCGGCGCGGACGGCAAGATCACCGGCCTTGACGCGCAGGTCGAAAGTCTGAAAAAGGACAAGGCATGGCTGTTCGAGGAGGACGGCGCAGGTCAGTCCGGCAAGCAGGGCGACAAGGGCGGAAACCCGAACGGCGGTCAGGGCGGCGGCTACAATCCGCAGTCCGGCGGCAACCCGAACACGGTAAACGATCTCGGTTCCGCTCTCGCAGAAGTATACAACACCAACGGCTAACAGAAAGAAGGAATGAAAAATGCCTATCACTCTCGCACAGGCAAAGGTCGGCATGGCAAACCATGTGGACCAGCAGGTTATCGACCAGTTCCGCCGCGGCTCCATGCTGCTCGAGGCACTGACCTTTGACAACTCGGTATCGCCCGGTACCGGCGGCTCTACGCTGACCTATGGTTACACTCAGCTCAAGACCCCGGCAGGCGCGGATTTCCGTGACATCAACACCGACTACACCGACACCGTAGCCGATCGCGAAACCAAGTCGGTTGACCTCAAGATCTTCGGCGGTACGTTCAAGATCGACCGCGTTCTCGCTAACACCGCGAACGGTCAGATCAGCGAGGTGCAGTTCCAGCTCGAGGAGCACATCAAGGCGACCACCAACCTGTTCCACTACACCGCCATCAACGGCGACAAGGGCACCAAGGGCTTTGACGGTCTGGACACGCTGCTTGTCGGCACCTCCACCGAGCTCAACGCGGATGCATCCAAGGCGATCGACCTGTCCACCTCGGCGGCGATCGACACCAACTACAAGACCGTGCTCGATATGCTCGACGAGTTCCTGTCCGAACTGGACGGCGTGCCGACCATGCTCATCGGCAATGCGGCGCTGCTGACCAAGATCCGCTCCTGCGCCCGCCGTGCAGGTTATCTGACCCACTCCGAGGACGCTTTCGGCCGTCAGATGAGCGGTTACAACGGCATTCCGTTCATGGATATGCAGTATTACTACGACACCGCCGAGAAGAAGGAAAAGCCGGTCGTACCGATCACATCGCGTGAATACGGCGCGTCCTCGTCCAAGACCACCGTTACCGGTCTGACCGACCTGTACGCTGTCCGTCTGGGTCTGGACGGTTTCCACGCCGTATCTCCGATGGGCGGCAAGGTGATCTCGACCACGCTACCGGATTTCTCTACCGCAGGCCCGGTCAAGGCCGGTGATGTCGAGATGGTAGCGGCAACCGTGCTCAAGAAGTCCCGCGCTGCCGGCGTGCTGCGCAACTTCAAGGTAAAGTGAGGGAAGCGCTATGTACAAGATTAAGGCACCGAGCGAGGAGTACGACCGCAAGATCGGCGGCGTGCAGTTCGTCAGTGGTGAGGCGCAGACGGATAACGAGTGGCTTGCAAGCTGGTTCTCCGGCCGTGCGGGCTTTACCGTGGAAACCGTGACCGCCGAGGAGAAAGCCGAGCCGACCGAGGACAAACCGAGGGGGAAGCGCAGAAATGACAAGGGAAACGCTGATGCTGCGGGCGCAAAGCCTGCTGCCGAACCTGCCGCAGGAAACGCTTGAGTTCGCCTGCGATCTGGTGCTCGAGCAGATCTGTAATTACTGCAATCTGACCGAGGCGCCGGACGGCCTGACGAACACCGCAGCGCTGATGGTGCGCGGCCTGGTAAACAGCGTTCAGCTCCAGAACGAGAATATGCAGCCTGCCGCAAAGGGCGTGTCCAGAGGGGATACGTCCTTTTCCTTTGCAACGGCGGCAGAGCAGCTGGCGGCGCTGGCAGGCTCGGGTGACTTCCTCACCGACTACAAGGCGCAGCTGAACGCCTATCGAAAGATGAGGTGGTAGTATGCTCGGCAATCCGGAGCTGGAGCGTGCGCTGCTCGAGCAGACCTATGACGGCGTGATGACCGTCACCGGCACAAGCAAACAGGAAGTGGGCGGCGAAACCGTTGTTACACCGGACGCGGTGCTGCACGAGAATATCCCGTGTGCGCTGTCGTTTTCGGGCACACCGGACAGCAAAACGGACGCGAACAGCGGTCAGATCAGCTATCAGGCCACGATCTACTGTGCGCCTGATCTGGCTGTTCCGGCAGGCTGCCGCATTGCGGTTCAGCAGTACGGCGCGACCTATCGGCTGAAATACAGCGGCGAGAGCGCGGTCTATCCGACCCATCAGCAGCTTTCCGCCGTCCGAGAGGAGCGAGCGTAATGGCTGCTTGGGGAAGCTGTGATTTTCACGAGCTGCGCGACTTAAACGAACGTATTAAGGCCGCCGCCAGTGAACCAGAGATGGACGCTTTCTACACCGGCCTGCTCGATGAGATGATGAACGGTCTGCTGACCGACGTCAAGGAGCTGACACCGGTTGACCGCGGTCATCTGCGGCGCAACTGGTTCATCACCAAGGCGAAGCGCAGCGGCAAGGTGTACCACGCGGATATTTATAACAATATCGAGTATGCACCATACGTCGAGAACGGCCACCGGCAGGAGGTCGGACGGTATGTTCCGGCCATCGGCAAGCGCCTTGTGAACGGCTTTGTCGAGGGCAGGCATATGCTGCGCGAGGGTCTGTTTGATCTCCAGAAAGAAGCGTCGGACTTTATCAAGACCAAAAGCGAGGAATTTCTCAGCCGCATGATGGAGGGCAAATGATTAACGTAGTACAAGAGATTGTAAATCGGCTGCGTACCACATATCCATCGGCGCAGTACGACATTTACACCGAGCGTATCGAGCAGGGATTCTCTGCGCCGTGCTTCTCCATTCGGCAGCTTCGTGCGGACGTCACGCCGTACCCGGCCGGTCTGCATGAGATTGTGCAGCACATGGACGTGCGGTTCTTCCCGTCGGACGGCCGTCCGCAGGAGCAGTGCCGGGAGATTGCACAGACGCTCACGCTGCTGCTGCGGCGCACGGAAAGCCTGCGCGGCTCGAATCTCTCGTGGGAAATTACAGACGAGGTGCTGCACTTCTTCGCGGACTACCGGCAGTTTGTCCGGGAAATCCCGGAAGATATTCCGATGGAGAATTTGCAGACAACCGTAGGAACGGAGGACTGACAATGGCAGTTAAACGCAAAAACGAGGCAGGAGCACCGGCGTTTACCGGCGCACAGCTCCTGACCTTCGACAGATACCGCGAGCGGCGCGACCTGCTGGGTGTGCTGCTCGACAAGGATCAGCGCTACACCTTTTCCGAGGTGGACGCGCTCATTGATAACTTTATGAAAGGCAAGGTGAATTAAATGGCTTTAGGCGGCGGTATGTATACCGTACAGAACAAGGTTCTGCCCGGTGCGTACATCAACTTTGTGTCGGCGGCGCGTGCGTCTGCGACCCTGGGCGACCGCGGCACGGCGGCTTTCCCGCTGTCCCTCGACTGGGGACCGGAGAACGAGGTCGTGACCATCGAGAACAGCGAGTTCCAGAAGGGCTCACTTGCGCTGACCGGCTACGCCTACACGGCGGACGAGCTGCGTCCGCTGCGCGAGATCTTCGCAAACGCCAAGACACTGCACCTGTTCCGTCTGAACAGCGGTGGCGCAAAGGCAGCCTGCAAGTACGCAGAGGCGAAGTATCCGGGCAAGATCGGCAACGAACTGAAGATCGTGATTCAGCAGAACGAGGGCTTCACGGTATCGACGAACGAGGTCTACGACGTTTCGACCTACATCGGCACGACCCTTGTGGACACGCAGAAGGCAGTTAAGGCAGTTTCCGACCTTTCCGACAACGACTATCTGCACTGGAAGGGCAGCGAGGCGCTGGCCGAGAACGCAGGCCTGCTGCTCACCGGCGGCACGACCGGCGCGGTGCAGGATGCAGCCTACCAGACGTTCCTCGACAAGATCGAGCCGTACAGCTTCAACGCGGTCGGCTGCGACACGAAGAACAGCACGGTCAAGGGTCTGTTCGCCAACTGGACGCGCCGCCTGCGTGATGAGCAGGGCGTGAAGTTCCAGTGCGTGCTGCATGGCTACCCTGCGGCAGACTATGAGGGCGTGATTTCCGTCAAGAACGGTCTGGTCGGTGCGGCTGATGATCCGTCGGCTGTCTACTGGACGACCGGCGCGGAATCTGCGTGCGCGGTCAACCGCTCGATGACCAACTCGACCTACACCGGCGAGTACGACATCGACACGAACTACACCCAGACCCAGCTTGAAAAGGCGATCAAGGCGGGTGAGTTCACGTTCCACCGTGTGGGCGACCAGACCCGCGTGCTGACCGACATTAACACCTTCGTGTCCGTCACGGACGAAAAGAGCGCGGATTTCTCGTCCAATCAGGTCATGCGCGTGCTCGACCAGATCGCGAATGATATTGCATCGCTGTTTAACTCGAAGTACCTCGGCAAGGTACAGAACGACGCGAGCGGCCGCGTGAGCCTGTGGAGCGACATTGTAGCGCACCACACCCAGCTCCAGACCATCCGCGCCATTGAGAACTTCGACAGCAGCAGCGTCACCGTGTCGCCGGGCGATATGAAGAAGTCGGTTGCGGTCGAAGACCATGTGCAGCCGGTTTCCGCGATGGAACAGCTCTACATGAAGGTAATCGTTGAATAAAGGAGGGAAAAGTCATGCTGAACGCTCCTGTTATGGAAGCAAATGATGCGGTATCCGGTTCGATGGCCGAGTGCTACGTCACCATTGACGGCAACCGCTACAATATGATGCAGCTGTACAGCTTTGAGTCGTCCGCGAAGGTCAACTCGCAGGACGTGAAAATCCTCGGCCGTACCGGCATCGGCAAGAAGCCAACCGGCTGGTCCGGCTCGTGGAAGGGCACGGCGCACTTTAACCAGAGCGTGTTCCGCCGCTGGTTCCTGACCTACTGCAAGACCGGCAAAATGACACCGTTTGAGATTCAGGTATCCAATGAGGACCCGTCCTCGTCCGCCGGCCGTCAGACCATCACGCACACCGGCTGCCTGATCGACAGCTCGATTCTGGCGAAGTTCGACGCAGGCGACAGTCTGCTTGACGAGGAGCTTTCCGGCACGTTCGACGGCTGGGATATGCCCGAGGAGTTTACCGAACTGTCCGGTATGGAATAAGGAGGAATTTGTACAATGGGTAATCTTACCGCATTTCTGGCGCAGAACGCCAAGCAGGTTGAAAATGTGAAGCTGGTCGTATCCGACCGCTTCACCGATGAGGACGGCAAGCCGCTCGAGTGGGAGGTGCGCTGCATTTCCTCGCGCGAGGACGAAACGCTGCGTCGTGACTGCCAGTACCGCGTACAGGTGCCGGGCAAGCGCGGCAGCTTCCGTCAGGAATTCGACAACGTGCTGTACCTTGCCAAGCTGGCGGCGGCCTGCACGGTTTATCCGAACCTCAACGATGCAGAACTGCAGGACAGCTACGGCACGAAATGCGCCGAGGAGCTGATCTCGGCCATGCTGACACCGGGCGAGTATACGAACTACACGGAAAAGCTGTTCGACATCTGCGGCTTCGGTGATGCTCCTGATCTGGTGGAACAGGCAAAAAACTGATTCGGGACGGGGATGACGAGGCTTCTGTCGCACATTTCTGCTTGCAGGAGCTTCACATCCTGCCGTCCGCGTTTTTGAGCCTGCCGACGGAAGAGAGAGCCTTTATCACCGCTTCGTGCATTGTGCGCGGTGAGGAAGAACAAAAGGCTCTGGATAAGACGAAACGAGGGAGGTGAGTTCTATGGCACTGTCCAACACCGTCCAGCTGCGCGATGGCATGAGCAATGTGCTCAGCCGTATTGCGTCCAACCTGAGTACGGTCAACGACCGGTTTGAGCGTATGCAGAACCTGACCGAACAGGCTGCACCGACCGGTCTGTATTCACAATTTAACAGCGAATTGGCGGGTGTGCGTGAAGAACTCACCCGAACCGTGAGCGAAGTCGAGGAGCTGCGGAGCAGCATGACCTCGGCGCAGCCGCCGGCGGAAAACTTGACGGCCTCGCTCAAAAAACTGGGCACGGCGTTCCTCGGCTCCAAGCTGGTGAGCGGTATCGTGAGTATGTCGGACGAAATGACGCAGACCACGGCGCGTCTGAATCTGATGAACGACGGTCTGCAAAGCACTGCCGACCTGCAGGAGCTGATCTATCAGTCGGCTATGCGCTCGCGCGGCGCGTACAACGCCACAGCGGATGCGGTCGCGAAGATGGGTCTGCTTGCCGGTGACGCATTCAGCAGCAATCAGGAAACGATCGCGTTTGTCGAGCAGCTGAACAAGCAGTTCAAGATCGCCGGCACCTCGGCAGAGGGT
>UMLG01049643.1_pt1 | contig 30670 bp, 38 predicted proteins | sample 1966511 | NCBI WGS metagenome assembly UMLG01 (sample SAMEA4836195, study PRJEB28245) | human gut metagenome | biome: gut microbiome; material: fecal sample | place: Denmark | collected 2008
CCAGTGTAGCTAGAACCTCCGAGAGCCAGGGTGCGTATGGTGCCTCTGAAATCAGATAACTTGCCTTCGGTCTCACCCCCTGACCTGCCCCAGCCCGGCCCGCTGGATGATGGCAGCGTAGTCCTTGTAGGCCACGCTCAGGTCTGCGCCCTTGGCGATGCCGGGGATCTTGCCGCTGCTGGTGTACTGCCACATCCCAAAGGGCCAGCCGGGGGCGGGCTTCTTGGTGCGATAGGCTGCCAGCCATACGTCGTAGGGCTTGAGGGCCGCGCCGCCCATGTAAAGGTTGGTCTGCCCGAAGTTCAGGCCGGTGTAGAGCATGGCGTACACGCCCCAGCTCTCCACCACGCTCAGGCAGTGGGCCACGATGTCAGTCAGGGTGGCCTTGCTCAGGGCCTCCTGCAGCTTGTCCTCGATGTCCACGGCCACCGGCAGCTGGAACGTTCTGCCGCCCAGTGCCTTCTTGAACAGGGCCAGCTCCTTGTCGGCCTGTGCCTTGGTGGTTGCCTTGAAGTAGCCGTACACGCCCACCGGGATGCCCAGTCGGGTGCACTCGGCGTAGTTGCGGGCAAAGAAGGGGTCGATGTAGGGTTTGCTGGGCTTGCCCTCTTTGCTGTTGCCCATGGCCCGGATCATCACGCCGGAGACAAGGCCGCTTGCCTTGACCTTGTCCCAGTCAATGCGGCCCTGCCAGCGGGAAACGTCAAGTATGGTTCTGGGCATTGCTCTGCGCCTCCTTCTCGGTCAGCTGGACATGGATAGCTTCCAGGTCGTCAGCGGTCAGGGCAGGGTAATCCGCTGCGATTGCCTCAAAGGCTTCGCCGTTGTTCAGCCGGATGCGGAATGCCCGCACCATGATGCGGAGTTTCAGGTTGTTCAGCGTTTTCATAGTTTTAACCTCCAATCAAATCGGCCATCATAAGCACAAGGTCGTCGTTTGCCGCTTCCAGAGCGTCCATGCGGCCCGGCACGGTTTCCAGCTCTGCCTTTTTCTTCGCTTCGGCGGCAGCGGCTTCTTCTGCCTTTTTCTTGGCTTCAGCCTGTGCAGCCAGCTCTTCGGCGGTGTAGCGGATGTACCGCATCACCGGCACTTCCTCATCCCAGGCGGGCTGAGGGTCAACACCGGGCACATCGATGATCTTTACCATGTCCCGGCCAATCTCTTTACCATCCCGGTAGTAGATGGCGAGAGAGCCGTCCGGCAGCTTTGCGGTCTCTCTGTGCCACTGCGGAGCTGTGCCCTCTACGGCATCATGGTGAACGACTTCCACATCTTCCACCAGATAGCCCGCTTCCAGATCCGGCTCTGTTGTAAGCATTGTGCCGGACTCATCAATTGTTTTCATAGTTACTCCTTTCATGCGGCATCATCCACCCGCACCCAGATGTACAGGGCATAGTAAGGGTTCAGGACGCTCATTGCCTGCCCGCTGCCGGTGCTGCCGATGCTCACGGTATGAGTGTGAGCGCCAGCGTCTCCGATGCTCACAGAGTGGCTGTGCCCGCCTGCGCTGTTCGTGCTGAAGCTGTGGGTGTGGGAACCATCAGAACTGGTTGTAAATTTATAATTAGCCCAGGAAGCTCCATAGTTCCTAATACGGTACGATTCGCCATCATCGCCGCCACTCTTATACTCAGCATTCACATTATGGCTATGCGAACCCGCCCAATCGGTCGTACCGCTATGGCTGTGGCTTCCTGCGGAGCCGGTGGATGCACTGTGGCTGTGGCCGCCTGCACTGCCAGTAGACCCGCTATGGTTGTGGCTCGGCATTTCGGCAGTAGTCTGGGTGTGGGTGGCGCTGCCGCCGGTGGTACCCACAGGGTAGGCACTGGAAGCGCCCATGATAAACTCACCTTCGACGCGCTCCCATGTGCCGCCGATAAAGCTTGCCGGGCTGGTGGGGTCGTTGCTGGCCCAGTACCTGACTCTCTTGTAGTCCTCTTCCCGCTGGGCGGCAAGGGATTCTTCGATCAGCTTTCTTACCGCCGCCGCATCCGCCGGTGCATCCTCTACGCGCAGGGTCTTATCGGTACCTGCCCGCGTTCCAGCCAGCGCTGCGGCATCCTCTGCGGCTTTCTGGGCCTTTTCCGCTGCCTGACGGCTGGTGGATGCCGCTCCCGCGCTGGTAGATGCCTCCCCGGCCTTAGTGGCGGCGGTGGAAGCGCTCCCCGCAGCGGCGGTGGCCTGCTGGGTGGCAATGTTTGCCGCAGCGGTGGCCGTTTTGGTGGAAGCTGCCACGTCGTTCAGGGCCGCGGTGCGGGCCTGTGCGATGTCCTTCAAGGCGGCGGTGTGTTTCGTCTCCGTGTCCTGCAGGGCCCGCTGGGCGTTGGTCTCGCTGTCCTTGGCGTTCTTCTCGCTGGCGGCGGACTTGGTCTCGCTGCTCTTGGCTGCCTCCGCGCTGTCCTTGGCGGCGGCAGCACTGTTGCTGGCGTTCTCCTCCAGCGTGGCGATGCGCTCCCGGGCAGCGGCCAGCAGCTCGTCGGTGGGGATGCCGGTCACACCGTCCCGCACGATGCCGCAGAGCTTCTCGTCCAGCCGGGTGTCGGTGATCTGGCCGGTGGTGACGGCGGTGGAGCCTGCCGGGCGGGTGATCTCGGCAAGACAGAGGTCGTAGATCAGCTCGGTGCGAGAGATGGCCGGGGCCGTGGGTGTGCTGGATGCCGTGCCCTGCAGCACCTGCAGGCTGGCGGCTCTGGCACCGGCATCATAGCGCATGACGATGCGGTCGATGCGGGGGAGAGACGGGTCGGCCAGCGGCAGGGTCAGGGTGTCGGCCTCCCGCTTTGTGATGGAGTAGCCGGTGAAACGGCTGGGGTGCACCCAGCCACGGCCCGCGCCCACGGTGACCGTCAGCCCGCCTGCGGCTGTCACCGGGAAGTCCTCAGCGGAGCTGAACACACCCGAGGTGAGGCCCGCAAGGTAGGCCGCCACGTCTGCGGCATCGAAGTCGAACCCGTTTGCAGGGTATAAAACGATTTTGCTCAAAAGATCATCTCCTTACAACTTGCGCCAGACCGGTGTGCCCAGCCGCACGGTGCGGGTGGTGCTGTCGCTCTGGCTTTGGGTGATGACATCGGCCACCCGGACGGTGGCCTTGTAGCCCAGCTCCGGGATGGTGCAGAAGGCCACGTCACCGGGGGAAAGGCCCTCGGCATCGATGATCAGCTCAATGGAGCCGGTGCGCAGCTGTTCCAGCAGTTTGTTGGTGCCCCGGGCCATGAGCCGTTCGAGGTAGGCTTCGCTCCTGCTGGTCTCGCCCTTTTCCTCGTCCGGCTGCACATCCCGGGCATCCACATACAGCTCCCGCCGGTCGGCCCCGGTGGCATCGGTCAGGCCCACGGTCACGGTGGCCCGGTTCTCGCCCTCACCGGCCCCCTGCACCACGGCGACGTTGGCATAGTCGCTGTCCCCAAAGGCCCACGCAGCCTGCTGCAGGGAGCCCCACTTGGTACTGAACCTGTTGTTGAGGTCGGCGGTGGGCCGATAGACCTCGAACGTTAGTTTTTTCTGGTCGTTTTTACCACTGAGCCGCACCCGGAAGCCCAGATCACAAGCCGCGCCGATGGTCATCAGGTAGTCCATGATGCTGCCGCCGGAGGTCTGGGCGGTGTAGGTGGTGTCGAAGCCCACAGCAGCACCCAGCTCCAGCTTGGGCCATGGCTGCATTGCGCTGACCAGTCTGCGCATGGCCTGTTCCGCGTTCTCGTTCTTCACGATGCTGGTACCGGCCCGCTTGGTGAAGATCCACGTCCCCGGGAAGCCGGTGACCACTAAGTTGCTGTCCTGATTCTCGTTGCTCCGGTGGCAGATGCGCATGGGCACATCGCTGTCATTGCGGCGCAGCCAGCGGCCCTCCCGGAGAAGAGCGAGGTTCTCCTCGGTGGGCCGCACTTCCAGCGTCATGCTCCCCTCGGTGTTGTAGGGCTCGTCCCAGTAAAGGCTCACCCACACCTCCACCCGGCCCAGCCGGGCGAGGGTCAGCTCGTCCAATACGTCCAGCGTCACGAGATCACCTCCGGCAGGATGCCCGAAACCATGGGATAAAAGCGCACCGTCACCTGCAGGCTGGTCTCGCCGCTGTCGGCGGTGGCTTTGAGTAAGTTGTCGCCCGGGGCCAGCTCCAGCAAGTCGCTGTCCTCATCCAGCAGGGAGAAGATGTTCTCCTCCGTGCCGTCCTCTGTCCGCTTGACAGCCAGCTTGTCGGTGGTGGTGCGGTAGATTTCGATGACCTGCCCGGGGGTCAGGGTGGTCAGGATGCGGATGCTCTGGCCGGTGACGATGTTCAGCACGGTGGGGTTGACCACAGCGCCGTCGCTCTTGAGGGTGGCCGTGAAGGGCACTGCCAGTGCCCCGGGGTTGACCGCGTTCAGCCAGCCGACGGAGGTGCGCACGCCGAAACGGTGGGGTGTGCTGTAGTTGATGGGCAGCCTGAAGCTGGGCACAAAGCCGTTGATGCAGAAGCTCTGGGCGGTCAGGTCGTACCAGAAGGGTTTCGGGCAGAAGAGCATGAAGGCCAACACCGGGTAGGGGTGGATGCTCTTTGTGTAGGGGGTCTTGGAAAGCACGAAACGACAGAAGAATTTATCCTCGAAATACATTGTGCCGCTGGTGAAATAGGGCAGCTTTTCCAGCAGTAATTCCGCATCCGCATCGCCGTGGGAGCTGTGGCAGTGGATGATGAGCTCACGGCTCACCCCGGCCACGCTCTGGCGCTCCACGCTCACGCCCACCTGGTTCACGCCCTGTGCGGTCTGCACGTCCACGTCTACGCCATTGATGGGGTCGAGGGAGTAGGGCGTGCCGTAAGCCCACCCGATGTCGAGAGTGGCCCCGGCATCCGTGACCAGCTGCAAATGGTCTTTTCTGAATGGCATTGTGGAGCCCTCCTTTCATCGTTTCTGGGCCTTGGCCCGGTCGGCTTCCCAGCGGGCTTCCCGCTGGAGGTCTGCCGCCGTCTGGGCCTTGGAGTAGATATTTTGGATGATGTTGGTGTCACCCTCCCGGTGGTAGTTGTTGGCGGCTGCGGCCACCTGTGCCGTGCCGGATGCGGCCACAGACCGGCTGATGGCCATGTTGTCACTGAGGACAAGGCTGTTGGCCTGCCGCACCATCTCGGCCAGCTTGCTGTTTGCGGCCAGCAGGGCCTCGGTGTTGGCCTCCACAGCGTCGGTCAGGTCTTTGTCCGGGGGGGGGGGGCTGTCGGCGTGGTGGAGCCAGGTTTTGTGCCTGTGGTGGTCTTAGCGATGTCATCCAAACTGCGCTCCACCTTTGTCTGGAGGCCATCCACATAGGTGGTCACGGTCTTGTAGGAGCGCTCCACGCCGTCCACCAGCTTCGTGCCTGCCTCGGTGACGGTCTTGGTCACCCGCTGGGTGATCTTGCCGGTCTCGTCCTGCAGCTTCTCTGTGAGCACCTTGGTGGTCACGGTGCTGCCGTCGGCACTGGTGGTCTTGCTGGTGTCGGTCATGCTCTCGATGACCTTCTGGGAGTTGGTAGACGTGCCGGAGCTGCTGGGGTTGTTGATGGCTTCCTGCTGCTTCTTCCGCTCGGCCTGCCGGGCCTTGCGGTCGGCAGCGATTTGGTTGGCATAGTCCCAGGCGGGGTTACTGACATAATCGAGCGTACCGCCATAGAGCCACGCCACCTTGTTGTACATCCAGATCAGGCCGTTGATGAGGACGACGAAACCCTCGATGCCCGCCGCCACGATGCGCATCAGGCCCTCGAAGATGTAGCTCATAAAGTCCTCGACACCCGCCCAGACGGACTGGAAGCCGTTGGCAACGTTTTTATTGGTGCCGCTGAAGTTGATCAGCGCACCCGCCAGCATCCCGATGAGGGAGATGACAAAGAGGATGGGGTTTGCGTCCATGGCCACATTCAGGGCGGTCTGCCCGGCTGTGGCGCTGGCCGCTGCCGGGACGAACTGTGCCACCAGACCCATGGCCAGATTGGCGAGGTTCCCGAACACGCCGCCCAAAGCGCTGCCCAGCTGGTTGAGCGCCCCCATGGCCACGCTCTGGATCTGCGCCTGCTGTTCCTTGGTGCAGGCCTGCCAGAAGTAGGAAGCGGCCCACAGGCCCAGGCTCTCGAGGTCGCCATCCTTGAGGGCCGTTGCCAGCGTCTCGATGGCCCCCAGCGCATCTGTCTGGATGTCGGCCTGGATCTGCGCCCATCCCTCGTCCAGCTTGGTGCGGAACTGCTCCGTGATGGTAGCTCCTACGGTAGCAAAATCCGGCCCGTTGGTGGAGAGGGTCTGGGCAATGCTCTGGATGGCCTGCTCTGCCGCCGGTGCACCGGTGTTGATGCCGTTGACAAGGCCCTGCGTGACGTTTTCGCCGATCTCGGTGAACACCTTCGAGGGCGAGTGGATGCCCAGCAGATTCTTGACGGTGGAGACCAGCCCGTTGACCTTGCCCCTGACGTTGGACACGAGGGTGTCCCACATCCCGGTGATGCCGTTCAGCAGGCCGTTGACGATGTTCTCGCCGATGTGGCCCCATTCATCCATGCTACCGTCCCACACGCCGGTCAGCTTTGCGATGCAGGCGAGGGCGGCTTCGCCCAGGTTCTCGATGCTGCGGATGATGCCGTCTACCAGAGTGGTCAGCAGGGCCGCGCCACAGTTCAGCAGATCTGGCAGATGGGAGATCAGCGCGGCAGAGAACTTTGCGGTCAATTCCGCCGCTGCTGTGATCAGCTGGGGCAGGTTGTCGGTGATGCCGATGATGAGCTGTTCCAGCAGCTGGATGCCCGCGTCCATCAGGTCTCCTGCATGGTCTGACAGATAATGGGTGAACTGAACGATGACCTTTGTGGCACTGTCAATCAACGAGGGAAGGTTATCAACGATGCCCTGTACCAGAGCAGCCATCACACCGGCAGCAGCATCAAGCATTGCAGGTGTAGCTGCTACGATATCCTCTGCAAGCTGAACGATGATCTCTGTGCCGGAGGTTGCCAGCCCCGGCAGCTGCGCAGTCACGCTGGCGGCCAGATCGGAGATGATCTGACCCGCTGCCTGAAGCATCGCCTCGGGGCCACCCTCAGACAGGGCCTTTGTCAGGGTAGAGAAGCATTCGGAGCCCCACTTGGCTGCCTCGTTCAGGCTGGGCTCCAGATAGTCGTAAATACCCAGCTGCAGGCCCTCCAGGGCGCTCTGCATGATGGTGACGGAGCCCTGCAGGTTGTCCAGCTGTGTCTCTGCCATCTGGGCCATAGCGCCGGAGTCACCGGCTGCCTCGCCCGCTGCGTCGATCTGCTGGGCCAGTGACTCCCACTGCTCACCCTGCGCCGTCAACAGGCCGTTGACGGCTGCGAGGTCGGTCTTGTTGAACAGCGCGTTGATGACGCTGTCCTTCTGCCCCTGTGTCAATCCAGCCAGAGAGCCGCTCAGGTCGGTCAGGATGTCGTCCAGGCCGCGCATATTGCCCTGCGCATCGTACACCTGCAGGCCCAGCTGCTCCATGAGCTTGGTGGCATCATCGGTGGGGGACTGCAGGGACAGTATGATGTTGCGCAGGTGCGTGCCGCCCTCTGCGCCCTTGATGCCGACGTTTGCCAGCAGGCCCAGGGCGGTTGTTAGCTCCGTGGTGCCGCCCTTCAGATTCGCGGCGGTGCCGCCCACTGTCAGGATGGCTTCGCCCAGCTGACTGACGTTGGCGTTGGCTTTGCTGGCCGCCTTGGCCAGTTTGTTGCCGAACTCGTCCACATTCTGCTTGTTGGCCTCGAGGTTCAGCGAGGCCATAGCATCGGTGACCAGATCGGACGCATAGGCCAGATCCATGCCGCCCGCTGCGGCCAGGTTCAGGACGCTGGGCAGCACCTCAGCAGCCTTGTTAGCATCGTAGCCAGCAAGCGCCAGATAGTTCAGAGCGTCCGCTGCCTGTGTAGCAGTGAACGCTGTAGTGCTGCCCATCTCCTTGGCCTTGTCCGTCAGGCTCTGGATCTGATCCACACCCACGCCCATGGTGGCGGCCACCTGGGACATGGAGGACTGGAAGCTCATGCCGACACCGACAGAGGTTTTTGCCAGCGCTGTCAGCTTTCCGGTAGCAGCTTGCGTCAGCCCGGAGATCAAATTGCCTGCGGCTACCGACATCGCGCTCAGGCCCTTATTAAAGCCGCTTGCGTCCAGCCGGGTATCGCCGGTAATACTGTAGTCCGCCACTGTGTCCACCTCTCATTCGGAGCACGGGCACAGGGGCACAGGCTGTTATAACTTGATTTCTACCTCCCGCTTACATGCGGGGTTCTTACATTTCACCCACAAACCGTGGGCGCAGGCTTCGGGAGCCGCCCACACGGGCAGCGCTCTGCCGCAGAAGGGGCAGGGCACCGGGGCGCGGGAATCAACCGAAGCGGTCGAGGAAAGCGTCCTCGTGCTCTTGCAGGGTTTCGCGCCGCTTCACCCCCTTCAGCCCATCCGGCAGGGCAAAACGCTCTTTCAGGGTCTCGTAGTAGTCCCGGTCGGCTCTGTCCATATCGGAGGTATCCTTGCCCCGGATCTCCACGATCTTGCCCAGCGACGTTTCCGGCGGCAGGGCATGAAGCAGTGCTTTGAAGCGCCACCAGTGCACCTTGTCAGCGGTCAGGTCGATGCCGTAGGCCTGCTGAAAGGCCCCCACGATGTAGTCAGCATCGCACCGGTAGTCCAGCACAGGCTCGTCCTGTGGGTCGCTGCTGCTGCCAGTCCCGGTGCGCTCCTCGTCCTCGGGGCCGCCGCCCTGGCAGAAGCGCACCAGAGATTCAAAGGCTTCCTGGTACTGCACTCCGGGCACCGGCTCTACAAAGAACCGCTGAACGGCTTCACAAATCATCCGGGCGCTGTCCTCGTCAGTCTTGGCGCGGCGGGTGCGGATCAGCAGCCAGATCATGGGCCGGAAGTCAGGGTCGATGGCGCGGCCCTCCCACTCGGTGGGCAGGGTGTCCGTCAGCAGGTCATGCATTGTCCAGTGCCTCAAGCTCTGCCTTCAGCTGGGCACGGCGGGCGGCCTTTGCCGCTTCCTGTGCTCGGAAATCCACCACGGCGGGATGTGCCTTGACTGCGGCCCGGCGCTGCTCACGGTTCATGGGGGGCAGGGATGGCCTGTGCTGCCGAAACCTGTGCTGCCGAAACCTGTGCTGCCGAAACCTGCGCCCGCTCCTCGGTGGGGTGGATCAGCGCGCTGGCACTGGCCTTTTCTGCGGCCATGGCCTCGGCAAAGGCCTTGCTGACCGTCAGGCAGGCGTTGAAGTTGCTGCCGTCCAGCCCCAGCTTCTCAGAAGCACCCTCGCCTAGAACTTCGTCCAGGTAGTCCATAAAGATGCGGCACTGGAAGCGCAGCCAGGCAGGGTAATCGCTCTCGGGAGTGTAGCGGCTGCCCTCCGTCCGAGCACGTTCCTGCTGCCGGGTCTGTGCAGCCAGCATCCGATCCACGTCGTTGGCGTTCAGGGTGGAAAAATCAAATTCAATGCCGTTGATGATCATGGAAAATCCTCCTGTTACAAAAAGGGCCCCCGTTCACCGGGGAACGAGGGCTGTGTGGTGTTGTTATCAGACCTTGGCAGCCTTGGTGGACTGCGTGTCGGCCTGAGTCAGGGTCAGGTAGTTGAACTCAGCCGGAACGCCAACACCCTTCACGTCGCAGGCAAAACCTGCGGAGTTGCTGGCGGAGCCGCTTGCATCGGAAGTGACGATAAAGGCAGCTGCGCCCTTCTCGCCCTTGCCGGTCTTTGCGCTGAAGTAGATATAAGGGAAAACCACCTCAGTGCCGGAGCCGAACTTGATCTTGTGGGAGAGCAGGAAATCCTGCGCAGGGTCGCCCACGCAGCGGTTACCGTTCAGGGAGAAGGTGCGCTGGGTCTCGCCCTTCTCGGTGACAGTGCCTGCGCGGATATAGGCCACGTCCTCGGTGGAAGCGTTCAGGGCACCGGAGTGCTCCTTGACACGCTCTGCAAACACGACCCAGTCGCTCTCCTTGGTCTGGGTGGAGGCATCGGTCTGGATTGCAAAGATGAAGTCATCGGCTTTTTCGGTGCCGGTGTAGTCCGCGCTGGGCACGATGCCCTTCTTGGTCTTGAGCGCGGTCAGGGTTTCGGAAACAGTCATAGGGTTATCTCCCTTCCTGATAGTATTGAAGTTGAAGCTGAATTTGGAATCGGCAGGTGTTGGCATCCTGGTTCAGGATGTACCCCGGGGAAAGGCACACCACAGCCTCTGCCTTTTTATCACCTGCCAGCTTGGGCAGATTCTGCGCGGAGGTCTGCGTCTCCACCCAGTCGGCGAAGTCGTCCCAGAAGGAGCTGTTCGCGGCCTGCTCCACCACGTTCTGGGTGTAGCTCATCCGAGAAGCCAAGACGTAGTTCTTGGCCCTCAAGCTGCCCCTGATGTACTGCTCCAGAATCGGCGCGGTCGGGGTGCTCTCCAGGGAGAACTGACAGGGCTCTGCGCCCAGATAGTCGATGGAGAACGCCACATCGCCGTCGTTCAGAGAAGCGGCAAGCGGGCAGGAGGCCAGCCATTCCAGCATGGCCTGAATGTCGGGGGTCTTGGTTTCGTTCATTTCAGCTCCTTCTGCGCCCTGGCCTTGACAAAGGAGATGAACTCCTGCCCGTGGTCATTGACACAACGTTCGCCCCAGTGGGGGCCTCGTCCGTCCTCCCGCACGCCCCGGCCACAGGGCAGCCGGTAGTACTGGGCGGCGGCGTAGGGCGTGGCCTGCACGATCTGCCCACTGCCGAGAACGGTATGATCGTTCGTGCTGCCTGCCAGAGCGCCGGTGCGCAGGGGGATGTATGGTTTTACCAGCCGGACAAATTCGCCGTCGGCCTCCTTCTGGAGCCGTTCAAAGGCTTCTGTGTACTGCCCGGCGAGGTCTGCTTTCCAGCAGATGCCGAGGTTCAGGTTGCCCTTCTGCCCCAGCTTGACATCTGCGGGCTGGTTGATCTTCAGCAGAGGGTTGGCCATCAGCTCACCTCCACATACCAGTGAGGGCAACGTCCGCTGCGGTTGTCCTGGACGCACGTTACCGTCCCGGTGCGCCCGCTTGGTAGAAGCACCTTGTCCTCCAGCGCTACTGTCCACCGACGGTCCCGGAGCGCGGCCTCTGCGGCCTTGAATGCCTCGGGGGTGAGGAACGTGCTGCCAGCCGGATTGGGGCTCTCAGCAGCCCCCTCCGGGGCTGCTGTGGTGTGGCCGGGAAAGATGCAGAACGAAGTCTGCTCCTGCCGGGCAAAGCCGGGGGTCTCTACGTGAGCGCTGCTGACTTCACGACAGCTGACACCGGACAGTACTGTGGTGTAGCTCTTGCTCACAGTGCCCTTGCGGATGATGTGAGTGATGGTGACAGTCTGGTCTGCGCCGAGAGGCTTTCGCATCGGTTGACCTCCCTTCAGCGTCTGCGGGGCGGGTGGTACACGCCGCCCTGGTACAGCATCCAGCGGGTAACCGGGGCGCTCAGGGTCTGCTCCACGATCTGCTGCTGCCGTGCGCCGAGGTAGGATTGCATATCCAGCCCGGATGCATAGCTCTCAGTGTACCCGTGGTTGCTGACGTTGGTCACACCGTCCCAGCTGGCGCTGACCTCTTCTGAGAGGGCCACCAGCCGGGCCTGGCACAGGGCCAGAAGCTCTGTCTGCTCCGGCTCAGCTGCGATGCTGGCGCACCAACGTGTAGCGTTCTCGATGAAGAGCGCCGCGTCGATGGCCATTGGCGTGAACTGCGGCTCAGTCAGACTGCTGTCTGGGTACTTCTCCTTGAAATCGGAGTAGGTCAGCCAGCTGTCCATAGGTTACGCCTCGGCAAAGTTCGCCTTGGGAATGGTGATCTTACCCATGCGGACGTTCTTGTGGTCAAACTTCAGCTTCCAGTTGGTGGAAGTGGTGAACTCTGCGTCGGTGGGGGTCTCCTTAGCAATCTTATCCGCGTCGAAGCTCAGACCGTTGGGGTGCAGGATGAAGGCGCGGTTGTTGTACAGGATGTCCGTACCGCCTGCCTTGGCTGCATCGTACTCGGTGGTGTCCGGGGAGATGACCTTGGGGTTTGCGGTCAGAACGGAACCCTGACCCAGCAGGAAGGTGTTGTAGTTGGTGCCGTCATCGGTGCCGCGGTCGTTCTCGATGACGACCAGGCCGTTGATGGTGGGCAGGCTGACTTCCTTCTGGAGCACATTGGTGATGGTGTACTTGTTGTAGTTCAGCAGGCCCAGCTTCTTATACTCGGCCATGATCTTGGAGTGCACCACCAGCAGGCCGAACTTGCCGGAGAAATCGCCCAGGGCGCTCTGCTGCACGTCGATCAGCTGGTTTGCGGTCACGCCGCCGGTCTTGACGGTCAGAGAGTGGTTCTCCAGGCCGGTAACGCCCAGAGCGGCGTTGACCAGCTTGACCAGCAGGCCCTGCTTGTACATGCGCCAGTAGCGGCCAGTGTTGCGGGCCACAGCAGCCATAGGATCAGCCGCGGTCAGCTCACGGGTCAGCTCGGTGGCTTTCCAGGCCTTCATGCGGTCGATACGAATCCAGCTCTGCTTGCCGCCGGAGATCTCGGTGGGCACGTTGTCGGCCACGCCGTCGCGCACCAGAGGAGCGTCCTGATCGGGGTCGAGGGGGTTGTAAAAGCGGATGGTACCCTGCACGCCGCCGTTGTCCAGGGCGGAGGCCATGCTCTGGTCGTTGGCCAGAATGCCGGATGCAAGGATGGAATCGGAGAAGGTGGCCTCCTGATCTACGAAGCCCTGATAGACCTCGGGGTCAAACGGGAAGCCGCCAAAAGTGCCGGTGATAGGCATAGCTCATTACCTCGTTAGTGTCGTGCAGCCCTCACCAGTGTGGAGAGCTGCTGGAAAAGCGCCGGGTTGCGGGTGCGCAGGGCCATGCGCTCGGCACCGGTCATCTGGAGAAACTCCTGCAGGGTGGGCTGTGCACTGCCACCCTGGCTGCGGGGCTTCGGGACGATGATCGGGTTGCCCTGGGGCTCGTTGCCCGGCTGCGGTTCGGAGCCGCCATCCTGCGGGGCGGGGGAGCCCTGCTGGAAAAGGTACGGCTTGCGGGATTTGAGATCAGCGAATGCCTGCTTGACATCCTCCGCCTGATTCTTGCTCTCACGCAGTGTAGCTCTGTCCGGCAGCAGCTGGATCACGTCCGCCTCATCCAGAGCGCCTGCCTCCCGGGCAGCGCTGCGTAGCACGTTGTTGAATGCGTACTCGGCAGCCTGGGTGTTCAGCTGGTTTGTCAGGTTGGTGATCTGACTGCGCAGGTCGTTGACATCCACGCCCTCAAAGGCGGCCAGTCCCTGCTGAGCGGTGGCCAGCTGCGCCTGCAGGCCCTGTACAGTGGCCTGGTAGGTGGCTGCGTCCTGCCCGTGCAGGCGCATGATCTCGTTGATCTGCTCCTCGGTCAGACCTTCGATGGCTCTCAAATCATCACGTTTCATGGTTTTACCTCCCGGAGGGCGTACAGCAGATGTTTCGCGCTGCCGGTCGCGGTGCCCTCTGCGCCGCTTATACACCGGGCGCGTGGTGTAATCTGGGATTATCGTATCACAAACCAGGGGCCCAAAACGTTACGACTTGAGCGCTGCGTACCTGAAACAAAGCATACAAAAATTCCTATAAACCCTACGCGGGCGGGCATCAAGCGTGCCCTCGCGTGTATGTATTCTTATTTTCTTCTATTCAGGGTCAGGATAAGAGTTTGAGTAGACATTGTATGTTTTGGCCTGAAAACCCGCATGAACACTCACTTTTTCGTGACTACAAAGTTTGTATTGCGCTGAATGTTGCGACAAGCTAGAATTTTGTTGCAACCGTATACAAGCAAAACGCCCCGCGCCGGGAGGTTTGTCCTCTTCAGCGCGGGGCGTTTTGCGGTGTAGCGGTCACTCCTCGTCCGGTGCGAGGATAAGCTGGGAGCCGTCCGGGAGGATGAACGCCAGCTTTGCGCCGCAGAGGGCGGCGGCCTTGGCGAGGTCTCTGGCCGACCAGCTGTCCCGTCTCAGCTTGTTGCTCATGGCCTGCGGGGTGGTCATCCCGAAAGCGGCGGCGAAGGTGTTCTGGTCGGTCTCGGTCAGCTCCAGAAGAGCCTTTACTCGGCTTGATGTGGTCATCTCGGGTCACTCCTTTCTGCCACAAGGATATGACTTGCCGGGGCAAAAGTCAACAACAAAAAGAAATTAAAAAATAAATCAAAAACAACTTGACTTTGTTTCCGCGCAGAGGTAACATACAGCCACCGAAAGGGTTTTGGGATAAAAATAACGGAGGAAAACGAAAAATGAGATGTGATGATTGGGCATCCGCAGCGGCGCTGTATGACGGCGGCTGGCGGGCAGAAGACCGGGACGAGCTTGTAGCGGAGTACGACCTCTCCGAAGAAGAGGCAGACGCAATCTGCGAGGATCTCCGCAGGATGGATGAGAAGGAGGATTGAACCATGAAGAAAGATGAACTGCGCCGCCACCTGGGCACCGTAACCCTCGGGCTGGATACTCAGTGGGGCCTCATGCACCGGCAGGACTTGGATGACAGCACTCGGGTGGCTGCCGCTGGGCAGTATCAGGGGATGCTCTTCACCATCACTGCTCTGGGCGGTGATTGGCTGCGGGATGACAACAACAAGCATCGGGTGTTCCTGATGGGCGAATCCAGCCGGGACACCGACGAGTACAACAGCAAGGAGGACTGAACCATGAAAGAGCGTGCATTGACCTACGAGGAGTTCATCGCACTGGCCAAGGCAAACTATACCAAGGGCGGCGATGGCTACGTCGAGTGCTGGGATGACCGCACCTTCACCTACTTCGTGAAGGAGTTCGGGCCCATCACCAAGACCCAGGCGCTGCAGATGTTCGCTGCGGCATTCGACGAAGAGAAGGAAGAACGGGCAATCGCCCAGGCAGCTGCGAAAGGAGAATGGTAACCATGAAGAAGCTGAACATCACTTACGACACCGCAGAGATCGAGAACGGTGAGAAGATCGTCGGGGAGACCTGCTACACCGTCACAATGCAGGACGCGCTGGCCGAGCAGCTGCTCCGTGACCCCGGCTCCTGCGGGGCCATCGATATGGCCCACCTCGAGTTCCTGCTCCAGAGCGTGGAGATCCTGCAGGGCCGGAGATTCGTGGACGGCAGCATCAAACACTATGAACTGGTAAAGGAGGGCTGATCTATGAAAACAAGCGCATTCAACCGCATTTATGCGGAAGCCCAGCACGTCAATATCCAGAGCAGCGAGTGGTTCAACTTCGCCGGATTCTTCTGGATGCAGTGCACCGAGCACCAGCTGTCGAAGATGCGGGAGCTGCTCCGGGCACAGGGTTGCAAGACCGTGCAGAAGGACGATGGTGTGTGGTTCGCATTGGACAACGGCATTCTGATTAAGGCAAATTGAGGAGGGCTGATCTATGAAGAAAGTCAACTGGAAGGTGTACGGCGAAGCGCTGGATGCACTTCAGGCGCAGTTCTCTGCGGAGGACGGCATCCAGATCCACAACTGCAACTTTGCTCGGCAGGGTACCCCGGTGAAGATGGGTGTCCAGTGGGCCTCCCTCGGAACCAAGAGCCCGGAGGAGGCTGCCGAGTATGCAGACCGGATTCTGGATGCTGCCATGGCGGCAGAGCACTTCGTGTATAACGGCTACGTGGTGGACTATAAGGGAGGCGATCAGTGATGCGTGGATTCCGTGCGGAGATGGGCGGTCAGTTCTGGCACGAGGGTCAGGCTGAGCGGCGCGGTCACTGGTTCGCATACCATTCAATCGGTAGGGATGTATAAGGGGTGAAATGATGGAATCTTTACATTTTAAGGTCGATTCGCCTGCAAACTTTGTTAAGCTGGCCTGTACAATTCTTTTTGAGCGAAAAGAAGAACTGGTGAAGGAGTACGGCTCAGTTTGGCATGATGTGTTTGACGGGAAATCTGGGGATCAGCGTTTTCAGCAGTTCATGGAAGAACTATTCCCGGATGGATGTACCATCGGAGAACGGGAGCTGAATCGGCTGACGGATCAGGCGATTCGGTTTTTGAAAACAGATACGGTTTGCCTCGACTTGAAAGCGGGATACGACAAGATGCGGTTTACTTTCTGGGTGTACTTCATTCCAGAGCATAAGGTTTATCCGTGTCAGTTTTCACAGCACGAAGAAACCGTCATTGATATACTGGTTAATTTTTTCGGCGTGAATGTGCAGAAGTATAGCGTGGATAGCTTGCAAAAATTTATACTTGGCGCATTTCAGATTCAGTCCAATAATACTTCTGTGCGAGCCATTGCTGATGATTCTGCGTATATTCAGCGGACGGTGTATTATAGGGCTGATGGGTTACGCAGAGCCGGTAAATAAGTAACAGAAAAGGCCCGTAGGCGTTTAACCTACGGGCCTTTTCTACTGTCATCACGAAACACATCTTGATGAGCCGCACATTGAGTTCGTATGTGCGCGTTATGGAGGTGCATTCCTTCAGGGCGTTTTCGATGTTTTATTTATCGGACTTTCTCGAGCTCGCCGGTTTCGATGTTCACAAAATATTCGGCCAGCACAGTTCCGCTGCCCAGCATCTTTGCGTCGTGCTCTTCCTTGGCAACGTACTCCTGTACGGTTACGTCCAGGTCGCCGCCCATCACCATGATTTTGGTGGTCGTGTTGTAGTTGAAGTTAACGATGAAGTGAATCTCGCTGTCGTCCGTGAAATATTGCTTGTAGTAGTCCAGGGCATACTCGCTCATGTCGATGTTCTCTGCGATCAGCGAAATACGCCATTTCCCGGTGGTATCATTCCGGACTTTATCCGCTCTAAAGCTGATGCCATCCAGCGGCGAGGATTCTGTGCTGGCGGGTTTTGCCTCTGGTGCGGTGCTCTCGGCCACGGAACTGGCCGGGACGCTGGATGCCACGCTGCTTGCAGTGCTGGAAGCGCTGCTGCCACAGGCGGTCAAGCTGACGGCCAGCGCGAGCAGGACGATGCCCGCCTGGACATGGTTCTTGATTTTCATAGGGTGAGACCTCCTTTATTCTGGCCTGAAGTATAACACGGCCTTTTCAGAAAGTCCAGCACGACTCATTTTCTCGCCTGGGCTGCTGCGCTGGAGGCCTCGCTGCGGCCAAAGCCGGGCACGCTTTCTCGCAGCTGATACTGCTTGAGCCCGGTCTGCTGGAGGAAGTCCTTCAGCTTGTCTCGAGAGGCCGCCAGCTTGGCCGCTGCGGCCTTTTCTGTGTCCTTCTGGCCGCTTTCCTTGGCAACCAGAAAGGCCCGTTTCTCGGCCCTGATCTGGCGCTCCTGGGCACGCTGTATCTGGGTTGCTTTGTACCGTCCGATCTCCTTGCCGTTGTAGGATACAGTAGCTGCGTTGATTGCGGCCAGCCTCTCGGGCGTGTAGCTTCGCACACTTGCGCCCTCCCAGTACATGCTCCAGTTGTGAGCGCAGTTGGCCCCCATAAAGCCGCGCACGTCTCCGTAGCCGATGTCGTCCAGTGAGAGGTAGCCGTGCTTGCCGCTCCGGCTGACAATCTGGCCCTGCCACCAGCTGTGGTTTGTCAGGTTCTGCCCGCCGTCCCCGGTGCGCGCACCGACGTGGGCATCCAGCTCCATCAGGTCGCACTCCAACTGATCCGCGTTAAAGCGGGTGATCTCTCCGGCGGTTTGGTTGATACCGGTGCGGGTGGCCCGAAGAACCACCACGTCCAGACTGTCCATGTGGCCGCTGGGATAGGTGATGGCCCCCACGCCCTTGGCCGCCAGCTCGTTGAGCGCCCGCCTGGCAGAATCGTCCGAGCTGAACGCTCCGCTGACGGCATCGGCGTGGGCCATGTCGAGGTAATACGCCAGCTGCCGCTGGGTGGTCTCCACCATGTTCTGGTTGCCCATCACGGCCCGGGTCTGGGTCAGATTGTACAGGGTGTTCATGGTGCGCCGATAGCCGCTCTGGATGATCTGCTGTGCCTCTTCGCTCTCGCCAAGAGGGGCCAGAGAGCGGCCTGCTGCGGCTGCATCCTGCACGTCGATGCCGTAGGCCTGTTTCATTGCCTGGGCAAACACAGCGGCCTCCTGGGGCCCCAGCTGCTGCACGATGGCCTGCATCTGCTGGAGGAGGTATGCACGGCTGGCTCCCAGCGCCTGGGCGCGGTAGCTTTGCCATTGTGCGGTTGCCGTAACGCTGCCGGTCTTGACGATCCGGCGCACCATGTCACGCAGGATGCGCTCGCTCAGCTCGTCCCACGGTGCTGCCATGAGCCCGGCATAGCCGTTGACCTCGTCCGGTGTCAGCATGGGTGCACCTCATGCTTGCCGCCTGTCTGGGTCACCGTGAAGCCCAGAAGCTCGGCGGTGTGTACTGCCTCGTGATACTGGCCCCACACAGCGGGGTCTCGCAAAATGCGGGCGTTGGCTGCCAGAAAATCCAGCCGGTCAGCTGCCTGCGCCATCCGCTCGGCCTGCAGGGCCCTATTGGTTTTAGCCGTCGCCATTGTCCAGCACTCCCTTCAAGATATCCGCAGCCCCGGCCTCCTGCTGAATGGCCCGCACTGCCTGTGTAGCGGTCTCCTCATCTTCACCAAAGAAGTGCATCCGGTACTCTGCCTTGCTGCGGAGACCCATGCTGACCTCCTGCTGCCACTGGGCCATCTCGGTGAGCCGGTCGAGGATGATGCTGTCATCCCACTTGAAGGCAATGTTCAGCTTGCCCTTGCCCGGCGCTCCGGGGATGTGGTCGGCCCAATAGTCTAAGGCACTGATCAGCCCTCGCAGCGCGTCCTCCAGTGCTGCCTGAAGGTCGGACACCGTGGCGTACAGCTTCTGCTTGCTGTTGACAATCTCGGTGGCGGTCTTTTCTACGTCCGCTACCTGCGAGATCACACCAAAGCTCAGGCCCGCATGGCTTTCCACGTTGCGCAGATACTGGTTCAGACCGGTCAGGTAGCTTCCGTCCCGCAGGGCGGGGGAGAACACCTGATAGAAAGGGGTGCTGTCGGTGATGCCGGTGTTGACGTTGATGCCGTGGAACAGCCGCTCTCTGTGGTGCGGGGCAGTGTGGTCAATGGCTTCCGGCGGTACGCCGTATTCCTTCAGCGCCTGCGCCTTGGAGAGCTGCTGCCCGGTGGCGCTGGGCTTGAGGAACTTCTCGTCGGTGTCCACGGCCAGTTCTCCGCCCTCGTACTCCCAGTCCAGCCGGGTGTACTGCTCGTCGGCATCAATGATCTGCCTGCGGGCGGGCTCGAACACGGCAGCCCCCAGCTCACTATCGGGATCAACGCTGTTGACGATAGGGGTCACGAAATAGCCCACGGGCAGCGTCTCCTGCCCGGTCAGATAGGCTACGGGCTCGATCTCGTCCCACTCCGGGCGGATGCTCAGATCCTCCGGGCTGCCGAGGCTGTCCTGGGTCGCACTGCGGAAGGCAAGGTTTACCACCTTGATGCAGGGAAACTGTGTAGGTGCTGCGAGGTCATAGTCCTCCAGTTGCGCCAGCTCGGCATCTCGCAGATCCTGTCGGCGCTCCAGAACGTGCATCCACTCCAAACGGTGGTAGTAGCTGTCGTCCTCCTGGATGGTGTCGATGAACACGCCCTCGGTCAAACTGCCCTCGACATCGTGGGCGACCGGGAAGTACCGGGTTGCGTTTGCAAAAGAGATGCCCAGCTTGTTGCCGCTCTGGTAGGGTTTCCAGATGCCGCTGCCCAGGGCCAGCGCCACCGTAAAAATGCGCCGTTTGCGGGGCGTGAGCACCCGCTGCAGCCGGGTGTTGATCCAATCCGCGCGGTCACTGCCCTCCACTGTGGCTTCCAGCTCGAGTGTCGTCAGCCGGGCCAGCTCGGCGCAGATCAGCGCGGGCAGGTCGAGGGTCAGGGTCTCCGGGTTCTTGTCCAGCGGCAGGCCGTTGATGGCTGCATCGTACCAATCCTCGATAGCCCGCTGCATCCGGTCAGTGACAAGGGTCTTGCAACCGATGATATTCTCAATATCTGCGTGGTTTATCATGCGTTTTGAACACCTCTCTTTTGCCAGACGGGCTCCATGGCGTAGCGTGTCATATCGATGCTGTGGTTCGCTGCATCAACATACCCCGGCATCACGTCGCCGGTCTTTTTGTCGATGGCGTACTCATACTCGGAAAACTCCCGGGCCGTCCACGGACAGCGCTGGGGGTCAATGACGATCTTTGCGCGGCTTTGCAGCCACTTCATGCCGTCGGTGACGGACGTGCCGCCGTGTGCTGCGTACTTCCGGCAGCCCCGCAGCCGGTCAAAGCCCAGATCGCGCAGTGTAGCGATTGAGCGATTGGCCGCACTATCGCCGATGATCTCGTCGTGCAGGTGTCGGCGCAGTGCCTCGGCCAGCTGGGCATCGGTCTCCTTCTGCGCCCTGTGCTCCTCGAAGATGTACAGGGTCTGCTGGGCGTGCTGATAGGCCATGCCGCCAAAGTGGTTCGGGTCGGGATACCAGCCGAAGTCCAGGCCGTAGTAGCGGCGGTCGAAGCCTGCGATCTCCTCACTGGTGATGGGCCGCAGCTCCAGATTCTCAAACACGGCAGTGCCACAGCCCACGACCTCGCCCAGATACTCGTGGGCGTAGGCCACCGGGTCGCGCTGCTTCAGGGTCTCTGCGTCATCGTAGAAGCGGGGGCCCAGCCACTCGGGCGGGGTGGTCAGGTAGGTTGTGTGATGCCGGAACTGCTTCGGCTTTGCCTCCCGCTTGTACCGGTTGACCCAATGCCGCGCCATGGCGGGGGAGTTGAAGGTCTTGAAAGAAAAGCTGAAGGGGCCACCACGGAACACCGACTGCTCTACGTTTCGTATCTCTTCGGGCCCATCGTATTGGTCGAACTCCTCAAAATGCATCACACCGAAATAGCCAAACGGAACAGCGATGGATTTCAACTTGCCAGGGTCGTCCAGACCGTAGAACTGGATGGTCTGCCCGGTGGGAACATAGGTCAGAGTGTACGGCTTCTTGGTCTGCTTCCAGAGATGCCGGATGCCCATCCGGTCAATCACGCGGTTGTACTCCGGCCAGACGCTGGTGGCAATGGTGTTGCCGACCTTGCGCAGGACGACCGCGTGGATGTTCGGCACCCGCATGACGAGTAGCACCACTTCGGTGGCTGCAAAGGTGGACTTCAAGCTGCCGCGTCCACCATCGCCCAGATACTCGTTATACTCACCTGACCAGATGGCGGTGTGGGCGGCGTAGTATTCAGGGATGATCAGGCTGCTGAGTTTCAGTTGCTGCTTGAGCAGGTTTGGGGGCTGCCGTCTTTGGTATGTCATCCACGAACACCACCTTTCCATCGTAGCCGCGCAGCTCTGGGTGCTCGCTCCAGTGCTCGGGGTCACGGTTTTTCAAAAAGAAACACATTGCGCCCAGGTCTCCGCTCTGGGCTTTCTTGAACAGGGCATTCTCCACGCTGGCCAGCGCGGCCTCTGCACCTACGCTGATTGCCTTCTTGATACGCGGGTCTTGAGTGCACCAGCGCCGGAAAGTGCGCACCGGTACGCCGATCTGCTCGCAGATCTCCGCCTGCGTCAGGCCGTGCATTGCCAGCCGCTGCAGACGCAGCAGTCCGCTGGGGCTGTTCCATTTTCCGATTTGGGATTCTCGTGCCAAGGTTTCACCTCCGTATGAGAAAACGGCGCACACTGGTTCCACTCTGGAGGAACCCTACGGGCGGAGGATGACCCGAGTGTGCACCGTTTTGGCTATGAAAAATGCCGGGGCGGGAAAGGAGTAGAAAACCGGCCCCGGCAGGGGAATGGTTATTTCAGACGGACGGCCTTTTCACCGGTGAAGTCCTCCCAGCGCTGGACGATCACGTCCACATAGCGCGGGTCGTACTCCATGGTGTAGCACTTCCGGCTCAGCTGCTCACAAGCGATCAGCGTAGAACCGCTGCCGCCGAACAGATCGAGCACGGTCTGCCCAGGCAGGGAGCTGTTTTTGATCAACTTGCCGCAGAGCACCACCGGCTTCATGGTGGGGTGCTCTGCATTGCGGGGCGGCTTGTCACAGCGGATGACGCTGCTGGGCTTCTGGGTCAGCAGCTCCTGGGCTTTGATGGCCCACTCCAGCAGCTGGTCTTTCTTCATGTGCCGCAGGTCGTCTGGCTTTGCGTCGTCGATGACAGTGGTCTGGCTGCGGTCGTTGACAAAGTAGTGGTTTGCGCCGGGCTTCCAACCATACAGGCAGGGCTCGTGCTGCCACTGGTAGTCGCTGTGGCCGAGAACGAGGCTGTTCTTGACCCAGACCAGACATCCGTGCAGGCCCCAGCCTGCCTCCCGGAACATGGCCCGGAAGGCCTCGCCCTCCGTGTCTGCGTGGAATATGTACGCGCTGGCACCGGTGCGGCAGGCCTCAAAGGCCCGACTATATGCCTGAAGCAGGAACTGCCGGAACTGGCTTTCTGCCATGTTGTCGTTCTCGATCTTCTTGCCGTTCGAGCCCTGATAGTTCACGTTGTAGGGCGGGTCGGTGAGCAGCAGGTCGGCCAGCTGGCCGTCCATGAGCTGCTCCACGTCCTGCGGGCTGGTGCTGTCGCCGCACATGACCCGGTGTTCGCCCAGCAGCCAGATGTCTCCCCGCTGGGTGACCGGCTGCTCCGGGGGCTCTGCGCTGAAGTCGTCCTCCTTGACCTCCTCGTCGATCTTGATCTGGAGGTTCAGGCCGAAGTCGGTCATATCGTAGTCGATGCCGGTCAGCTCCTGCACCAGAAGCTGCAGATCCCACTCGGCAACTTCGCCGGTGGAGTTGTCTGCGATGCGCAGAGCCTTGACCTTTTCCGGGTCGAGCTCTGCCGCAACGATGACCGGCACCTCCTGCAACTTGAGCCTCCGGGCGGCCTTGTACCGGGTGTGCCCTGCGATGATCACGCCGTCCCTGTCCACGATGATGGGGGACTGAAAGCCAAACTCTTTGATGCTGTTGGCGACGGCTTTTGCAGCCTCATCATTGCGCCGGGGGTTGTTGTCATAGGGGCGGATTTCGTCCAGCCGTTTGTACTCGATTTGGTGTTTCACGCTCTCCATGCAATCCCTCCGGGCAAATAAAAATAGGCTCTCTGGCAATTGTACCAGAGAACCTATGGCAAAACGTTACGACTTACTTTTTGGCTTTCGCCTTGGTGGTCTTGGGCTTGGCCTTTGCGGCCTTGTCCAGCTTGGCGTAGGGGTCTTTCCAGCCCTTGGGGAGATCACTTTTTTCAATGCGTCCGGTGTGAGCGTCCCATTCCATGGCTGCAACAGAGCGGCAGTCCCGGAGTTCACCGGGGGTCTTGGCCTTTTTCCGGAGTTCTGCTTCTCGGGTAGAGATGAATGCCTCTACTTGGTTGTTGGTGTAATTTGCCATGGTCGTCCTCCTTGTTCTCACCAGTTGGTGCCCTTTCGCTCGACCTGTTGTCTGCTCTTGATCGTGGAACAGATGGTCAGGGCTTTTCGACTGTATGCGACTTTGTATCCCCAGTCTCCGTTGTCGTACGCATTGTAGCCGGAGCTTGTCAGCCATATAGTTTTCAATTCGCTTTTACCCCACTGCGTATTTGTATGGCTGCTGATTAGGTATTGGTACGTCTTGGGGTGCTTTGTCTCGAAATTGATTCTGGCTTGTTTTAGATCAGCGGCTTTGGCTATGCGCGCATGGTTATTCAGGAACATCTTTACCTGAGAGCCGTGCGTGCCTGCATACACAGTGGCGTTACCAACAGCGTCATAGTCGAGGTAGGTGCCGCTCCCGTGGGTGCCGAAAGAAGCAAATGCGGTTTTGCCTGTTTGAAGCTGCTGCAGGGTCTTTACTGCCGTTGTCGCCTTGCCGTCATAGGGGGCATCACTGTGGTACAGTTTGTTTGCGCCTGCTTTGCGGCGGGCCTTGCCGAAAGCCACATCATCCAGAACCTCGGGCATCTCGTTTGCCAGTCCGGTGGCATTCAACCATCGTTGACAGAAGGTGTCATTCTGGGTGCCATCCGTTGCGATGGGCTGCGCAGCAATCGCCTTGACCGTTTCCAGCGCATCCTGATCACTCATCTGCATCAGGGCCGCCGGGTTGCCCTTGATCTGTGCCAGCAGCTGCTGCTGGCGGGTCTGGGGTGCAGCCTGCGCCGGTGCTGCTGCTTTCGCTGCACCGCCTGCGCTGCCGCCTCCGCCCATGCCGTGGCTGCCGCCCATGCTTCCGCCTCTGCCTCCCATGTGAATCCTCCCTTGGCCGTGAATTTCTCGGTCAAGAGTAACATGAAAAGCGGGGGCAAAACGTTATGACTTACTTTTTCTTGGGTTTCGCCTTGGTGGCTTTCTTCTTGGCTGCGGGCTTCTCCATGCCCAGATTGGGGAAGGGGCGGCTCGTTTTCGGGGTGTCAAGAGGCCGGAACTTCTGCTCTGCGGTTTCGATCTCTTTCAACTTCTGTGCGGAAATTTTCGCCATAGTGAGATACCTCCAATTTAATTTTACCACACTTCGATTTCCAGTTCAATCACGCGCTTGCCAGAGCCGAGGGTGTGCGAGGGCCCGGTGCGGGTAGACCGGACACCGGTGATTTTGTGGTGTGTGCCAACGGCCAGAACGGCTTCCGACTGGCTGGGCTGGATGAACGCCGCCCGGGTGCTCTTGGCGGTGTGATACCGGATCAGCACCTCACGGTTACCGGAAACGGAGCCACCCTGGCCATGTTTGCCGGTGCTTCGCCTGCCGCCGGGCTGCGGCCAGAAGGGGTTGTCCCGGCTGTCGTAGGCTGTGGACTCCAGACAGTCGTTCGTCCAGGTCTTGCCCACCAGCGCCTTGCGCAGCTGGCTGTCGCTCATGCTCTGGTAGTTGTTGATCTTCAGGCGCTTCAGGAAATCGTCGTGGTCGGCGCGGTACAGGGTGGTTTTCTGCCCGATGGGCTTTGCCAGCTTGTCCACTGCATCCATCATGGCCTGCTGCCGCTTAGTCAGGGGCAGCCCGTTGGCTGCTGCCCAGTTGGCGTTCTGGCTCAACGCCTTGCCGTTGCTCTGCATGACCGGGTTGATGTAGTCGGTCACGCCTGCTGCCAGTGCCGGGTCACGCATCATCTGCCGCTGTGCGGCGCTCTCCATCGCGGAGACCTGCTGCGGTGTCAGGTGGCCGAAGCCGTTTGCACCGGTGGGCGGGCCTGCCTGCTGGGGCGCTGCTTGAACTGCCGGTGCTGCCTGAACTGCCGGTGCTGCCTGAACAGCAGGTGCCGCCTGAATCGTGGGCATTGCCTGTGCGGCTGCTGCGGGCGCTCCTGCGCCGCCTCCCATGCCCTGGGAACCCTTCATGCTGCTGCCTCTGCCGCCCATTACTGCGCCTCCTCTCTGGCCCTGACGCGGGCCGCCATGCTGTGCGGGAATGCCTGCCAGGCTACGTTGTGCTCCCGGAGCATCGCTGCCATCTCCTGCGGCACTTTGCCGTAGACCAGCAGCTCCTCCGGCTCGGTCTGCCGGATCAGCTCCGCCACGCCACGCAGGAGCCCTTGCAGTGCGTCCTTGTGCACCAGGCATCCCACCGTGCTCACAGCCACCGCGCCGCCCTTGCTGATGCCGTCGAAGCACCAGCGGAAGCTGTCCTCGTCCGACCAGCTTGCGGTGGGAATGGTGCAGACACCGTTGTGCTGAAGCCATGCGGTCAGCAGCTGGTTCCGGTAGTGGTTCCAGTGCTGGATGGGCGCGGGGAAGTCGGTGTAAAGCGAGAAGTCCGGGCCGATGACCAGCGGGCACTTCTCCAGCGCGTAGAGGTACCGCTCCGGCATCCTCCAGAATCGCTCGAACTGGTAGTCATCGAGGAAAAAGTGCACGCCTGCGTTCTCCGGGTGCTTGCAGGTCAGAAGCTCGTTGAAGCCGATCAGGTGGTCAACCCCGAAGGGCAGTGACAGGGCCTGGGTGACAGGGTATCCCGCCGGGGTCAGCTCGAGGCCGTCCAGCAGGAACCAGTTCACCAGCTGCCCTGTCCTCATCCTCTCGTTAGAAAAACCCATGCTCTGTCCTCCTGTGTGTTATCCAGAAGAGCATAGCATGGGTTTTGCTGTGAAAACGTTATGACTTGCGCACAGCGGCCCCTGCGGGCTTCTGTGCGGGGCTCTTGAGTGCGTTGCGGGAAGTTTGCCGCCTTGGGTGCTGCGCGGCTCTCAGAGGCGCTGCAGCTCCTTCCAGGCCCAGACCCGCAAGGTCTCAGGGGATATGCCGCCACCGTAGAGCAGTGCCGCTTTTTGCCAGCTGACCTTGCCCGGCCCGAGAAAAACGATCTCGAAGGCCCGGCGGGTCAGCGGGTCGGTGATCGTGTCAATGAAGCCCCGCCGCTGGGCGCGGGGAAGTCTGCGGAATGCCCGAATACTCACTTGCTGTCTCCTCTCTGCGCCGCCTTGATGTGGGTCTTGACGGCCTGCATCAGGCTGTTCTGGTCGGTGTCCTTGCGGTTCAGCGCCTTGACCACCATCTCGTCGGCACCACCCTTGACGATCAGCCGGTGAACGATGACGCTCTGGGTCTGGCCCTGGCGGTAGAGCCGCGCTTCGCCCTGGGCGTAAAGCTCCAGGCTCCAGGGCAGGCTGTACCAGATCAGGTGGTGACCGCCCTGCTGCAGGTTCAGTCCGTAGGCGCAGCTGGCGGGCTGGGCCAGCAGAACGTCCAGCTTTCCTGTGTTCCAGTCTGCGGCATCCTGCCCGGAGCGCAGCACGGCGAATCTGAGGCCCTTGTGGCGGGCTCTCAGGGTCTCGGTGAGCTGTTCCTCGTCGAAGCGGAAACCGTAAAACACGAGGGCTTTCTGGCCGTCCAGCGCGTCGATGAGCTCATCGAAAGCATCCAGCTTGCACCGGTGGATCTGGTGCACCGTGCCGTCCTCGTCGTACAGGCTGCCGTTGCACAGCTGGAGCAGCTTGCCGGTCAGGGCGGCCGCCTGCTGGGCGGTGATGGTCTCGCCGTCCACCTCCAGCAGGTAGTTCTTCTCCAGCTTCTTGTAGGCCGCCTTGGCGGGCTTGTCCAGCACCACGGGGATGTCGTCGGTGATCTTCTCCGGCAGGGTCAGGTGGTCGGCGGCTTTGAAGCTCAGGACGATGTCCTTGATGCGGCTCTCCACCGTCTCGGCGGCACCCTCCCGGGGCTCGTAGCTGTACTCGGTGGGCCAGAAGTAGGCCTGCCGGTAGTGGGTGATGTACCGGCCCAGCCGCTCCCCTTGGTCGAGCAGGTAGATCTGGGCCCAGAGGTCGAGCAGGCTGTTGGGCCTTGGCGTGCCGGTCAACTCGACCACTTTGTGGATGCGGGGACGCACCGCCTTGAGGGCTTTGAACCGCTGGGCGGCGTGGTTCTTGAAGCTGGATGCCTCGTCCAGAACCACCATGTCAAAGTTCCAGCCCCGGCCCAGTGTGTGAACCAGCCAGGGGACGTTCTCGCGGTTGATGATGTAAATATCCGCTGGGGCTTCCAGTGCGGCTTTGCGCTGCTTCTCTGTGCCCAGCACGGTGGAAATGCGCAGGTGCTGCAGGTGCTCCCATTTCTCTGCCTCATCCTGCCAGGTGGCTTCGGCTACTTTCTTCGGGGCGATGATGAGCGCTCTGCTGATCTCCAGCCGGTCGTAGATCAGCTGGTCGATGGCGGTCAACGTGACCACCGTCTTACCCAGGCCCATCTCCATCCAGAGCGCCACCCCGGGCTTCTCGAGGATCGCTTCGATGCCCGCCTGCTGATACGGGTGCGGGTGAAACTGCTGCATTGCTTTGACCTCCGTTTCTTTTAGGGCAGCGTGTCAGTCGTCGCTCTCCTCATCGTCAGGCCCTTCGCTGTGGTCTCCGATGAAGTGCCATGCTTTCATAGCCTCTTCATCTTCCGTCTGCCGCCGGAGGCTCTCGGCGCTGAGGTCTGCGGCCAACTGCTGCGCTTGGTATTTGTCGTTAACCTCGTGGCATGGGAAGCCAAAGCTCTGGATCTTCTCTCGCCACCACTCCTGCAATCCTCCCGCCTTGACCTTTGCCCCGGGTCGCTTGAGTTCCACAAAGGCGATGATGCCGCCGGGGAAGAGGATCATCCGGTCAGGTACACCTCTGTGTCCGGGACACACCCACTTCAGGCACAAACCTCCCTCGGCCTCCACGGCCTTGCGCAGGACGTTTTCGATGCTCTTCTCGAGGGGCTTATTTGTCGGCATTTTAGTTTCTCCTTTCGTGCTTGGGCTGAACATACAAACATACTCAAATCCTATAAAACCCTCACGCGAAGAATATAAAGCTCTCACGTGTATGCGCGTGCGCTCTTATTTCCTTTGATTTTTCCCTTTAAAGAGAAAAAGTGTGTATGTTGAGTATGTTTTGGCCTGAAAACCCGCATGGATGCTCGCTTTTTCGTGCATACAAACTTTTTGGCCTTTGTATGTTGGCTGTATGTTGTGTATGTTTTGACCGCTGCTGCTGCTCTTGTTTTCTTCGGTTTTCTTAATGTTTGCCGAGTTCTCTGTATGCTCGGTTTCGCCGACCTGCTCTGTATGTTCAGTATGTTTTTCAAAGCGGTTTCGGCGGGTTCTGTATGCTCGTTTTTGAACGGGTAATTACTCCGATTTTCTGCGCCAGATACGCTGCATTCCGTAGGGCCCGCAGCGCTGGGGATACTTGCCCGGAGCCCACCCCGGGAGGCTATTCAGCACGGCTGCAATGCGCTTGGACTGCTGCCGGTCGGGGGCCTTTCCGGTGCTGTCGAGCACCTCCCGCCAGACCTCGTTGACGCAGATCGAGGTGCGCTGCTGGGTGGCAGTTGCAGGGTCTGCGGGGCCGTTCTCCCACCAGCAGACCCGCTCGTCGATGGTGCGCTTGGCCCAGTCCAGAGGGAGGGGCTTGTCCAGAAAATCGAGAATGCTGCCCTCCCAGGGGTCGCGCTCGGTGTGCGCCTGCTGCTCTGCCAGAGCGGCCTTCTGCAGCTCATCCCGGAGGATCAGCTCCTCTCCCGCGTTGAATCGGGCCACCGCTTCGGCCCACAGCTGATCCACTTCTGCGGGGGTCAGATCATCGTGCACGACCCGTGTGCGCCGCTCGTAGCTGCAATCTATGGGCCAATATCGGCGGTTGCCGGTGGCATCGCGGAGAAAATCGGAGCTGTTGGAGGTACCGAAGAACACGCACCTGCGGGGGTACTGCACCGTTCTCCGGCCATAAGCGGCCCGGTATCTGTCCTCCGTCTGGCTCAGGAACTGCTTGGCCGCCTCGGATTCGCTCCTGCTGAAAGCCGTCATTTCGCCCAGCTCTACGATCCAGACACCCCGCAGGTTCTCCCGGGCCTCCTTGCCGTCGAAGCTGGTGATGCTGTCGTTGAACCACTCCTTGCCCATCCGGCTGAGGAGCAGGCTCTTGCCGATGCCCTGCTTGCCGCTGAGGATGCAGATCTGGTCGAACTTGCAGCCTGGGCGGAAACACCGGGCCACCGCAGCAACGAACATCTTCCTGGTGACCGCGCGAGTGTAGCTGCTGTCCTCCGCGCCTAAGTAGTCGATGAACAGAGTGTCCAGCCGCTCGGTGCCGTCCCATGTAAGCCCGCTCAGGTACTCCCGCACCGGGTCTTTGGCGTGGCGGCCTCCGGTCAGCGCCACCGCGTCGGCGGCTTTATTGACCCCACTGAAGTGGTAGGCCGTCTCCAGATACCAGCGCACGCCAGCGTCGTCCTCGTCGCTCCAGTCCCGCTCCTGGGTCTTGTCGCTCCAGGGGAAGGGGCCCTTGCACCGCAGCCGCTCCGAGAAGGTATCCGACCAGATCCGGCCTTTGAGCACCGGGTCGTGCTCGAGGATGAGCCAAGCATTTTGAATGGTGCAGGCAATCGCGCCCTTCTGGGTGCGGTCGAGCTTTTCCTGCCACTTATCCGGGTCGGTGTCCTCCTCGGGCAGCGGCTCGAAGCCCTCCATCGCGTGGTCTACGGTCCCCTGCCGCAGCAGGGCCGCCGTGGGGCCGTCGTTCTCGGCCAGGGCCCGCATCTGTTGCCAGCTGGGGAAGGACGCTGCGGGTGTGCCCGGCGCGGCATCGGCATCCAGCTGACCGAAGAGGTGGATTCGCACCAAATCCCAGGCATTCAGCAGCTTGCCGCCTGCGGGGTCGGTGCTGTGGTGGCTGTAGATGAAGTTGCCTTTGTCGTAAAGCACCGCGCCCGCCGTGGTGCTGCCTGCGGCGTAGGTCAGGCGGCCTGCGCCTGCATCCACGTACACACCGGGGAGAAACTTCTCAATCGCTGCGGGCACGTCGTAAGTCCGGCAGAAAGCGCCCACCACGCCCTGCTTGGCGGTGGGGTCGGCTTGCTTGCCGCCGGGCAGCTTGACCGTCTCAGCGGAGCAGGCGGGCCATTGGCGCACGTCGTGCCAGTCCTCGTAAAGCCAGAGGGTGTCGTCCACGCTGATCCGGTCACCGTCCTCGGTGGCCTCGCAGACCCACTGGCTGTCGCTGCTGCGGCTGGGCCAGCACATCAGGCGCTCGGCTTCAAAGGTGGTTTTGTCGAACACCTGCATGGTGGGGTCGAGCATCTGGGCCACCATTCGGGCGCAGGGCTGGTACTCCTCTGGCTGCATCACGCGGTCGGTGGGGAAGATGGCCCGCAGCCGTGGGTGCTCCGGGTCGTGCTTCCGGGTGGAATAGACCGCTGCTGTGCCCAGGGCCTTGATGGCGGCCACCCACTGCTGTGTGCTGCCGGGGGCGCAGCCGTCCATGTCCAGCGTGATCAGGCTGCGCCCGGTGCAGCAGCCGCGGCGGCGC
>UMLG01029201.1_pt1 | contig 30158 bp, 21 predicted proteins | sample 1966511 | NCBI WGS metagenome assembly UMLG01 (sample SAMEA4836195, study PRJEB28245) | human gut metagenome | biome: gut microbiome; material: fecal sample | place: Denmark | collected 2008
ATTTGAAGCAGATGCAGAGAGAAGACAAATATGCATCTGTTAAGCCTGCAAATAAAAAGTCAAGCCCTCAAGCGGACTTGACAAAAGAAAATATCGCAGGCAGCGGGCGGAGAAAAGCATAACACCAAAAGGCCGCCGCGAATGCGCCGACCTGAAGAGCCTGATTACAGCTGTTTATTTCGTGTGATGCAGGCCTGTGGAATCCACATCTACAGGCGGCAGATCTTCCAATGCAGCGAAGTATGCCATCCCACCTCGCACCTTCGGCACATCAATATGAGCCATGTCGTTCACCTCCAATCTTTCATTTTGCGTAAATTTGTGATACACCACTCTTGCCGTTTTGTAAATACGTTATGCGAAAGTTTTTACGCGAAACGCATTTTTGCTTGCACAACGTATTTGCCTGTGATATAGTTAACTTATCATAAGAGGGAGGTACTCATTATGGGGAATATATCATCTGTCTTGAAAGCAAAGCGCAAAGAATTAGGACTTACACTCGCACAGATTGCCGAAAAAATCGGCGTAACCGAAGCTACTGTGCAGCGTTGGGAAAGTGGAAATATTAAATCGTTACGGCATGAACGCATTGCCAAACTGGCTGACATTCTCGGCGTTACACCTTCTGTATTGATGGGCTGGGACGAACCCACCGCACCAACTCTCCCCTCCCCCACCATCACCGAGGACACAGTGACATTTCCGGTCATCACCAGCGTAGCGGCGCACTACGACGGCGTATCCATCGACGAGAGCGCGGCCGGCGAGAAGATCGAAGTGCCGCGCGCCTACCTCAAAGGCCGGAAAGCCGAGGACTTCTGTGCTATGCGCGTGCGCGGCGACAGTATGTATCCGGCGTTCCAGAACGGCGACATCGTGCTGGTACTGCGTCAGTCCACCATGAACCACTCCGGCGAGATCGGCGTGATCAGCTACGGTGATGACGAAATGACCATCAAACGCATCAACTATGTGGACGGCGAAGACTGGCTCAAGCTTGTGCCGCTCAATCCCGCGTACCCGCCCCGCCGCATTGAAGGCGTAGACCTCGAAAGCTGCCATATCATCGGCATCCCGCAGGTGCTGATACGGGAATATTAAGAAAAGGAGCTATCCCGCATGAATGACCTGAAACCTGCTCTTGCACAGCTTGCGAAGAACTGCGGTGCACGCAAACTCGTCCTGTTCGGCTCCCGCGCACGCGGCGATAACCGTCCGCGCAGTGATATTGACCTTGCGGTGTTCGGTATGCCGGAGGAGCAGCAGACGCGGTTCTGGTGCGGCATGGACGATCTGCCGACCCTGCTGAAATACGACGTTGTGTTTGTCGATGACTACACCTCGCCCGAGCTGCTTGCTGAAATTGACCGAGATGGAGTGATACTGTATGAAAACCAAACGCGATAACTTTGTAAATGCTGCACATCGACTGGCGGAGGCGGTAACGGACTATCAGAACATCCGAAACGACACCGTCCGTGACGGCATGATCCAGCGGTTTGAATTTACCTTTGAGCTGGGCTGGAAGGCACTCAAGGAATATATGCTCGACGCTGGCATGCAGAATACCCTGCAATTCCCAAAGCAAGTGCTGCGTGAGGCGTACGCCGCCGAGCTGATCGACGATGAAAGCGTCTGGCTGGATATGCTGAATGCCCGCAACCAGACTTCGCATATCTACGATGACCATACTGCCGCTGTTATCGCAGCAAAAATCCAGAACGCCTATCTGCCCGAGTTGCAAAAGCTCGCCGCGCGGTGGGAGAAATAAAAAATCCCGCCCCGGTGCTACCAACACCAGAGCGGGACATTCACGGCAAGCCGCTGCGCAAGTCCTTTTACAGCACGGTGAGTCTGTCCGATGCGAAGAAGAAAGCCGAGGAGTACCGCGTAGCCTCCGAGGTGTCGGCTCGTACCGGTGAAGCCTTTGTGCCCTCCACCTACAAGCAGCCGTTCGTTGACGTCAACACCTATGAGCTGACCTATGTCAGTCTGGTCGAGGGTCATCTGATCCCCTATTTCGGGGCGGCGCGGTTGAGCGATATTCGTCCGGCGGACATACAGGCGTACTTCGCCACAAAGACGGAATGTTCGGAGAGCCGGCTGAAGAAATGAACTGCACCCCATTTGTTAGACAGTATGATATACTATCTAATAGATGGGGTGATTTATTATGTCGCGAGGAAAACCGAACAAACGGTACACGCCGGAATTCAAGAAGTTGGTCGTGGAAACCATGATGAAAGAAAAGCTAAGCTACCGCGAAACAGCGAGACGATTTGAAGTATGCAGTGCCCAGCAAATCATAAACTGGGAACGTATCTATCTATCAGAAGGGCCGGAGGCATTTACCATCGAACGCCGCGGCCGCGGCAGCAGCGGCAGACCAAGGAAGCTGCCGAAAGAGGGCGAAGAAGATCTGCTGGCAGAAGTTCTGCGACTGCGTGCGGAGAATGAATACCTAAAAAACTTGCAAGCCTTGGTTTTGGAAGACGAGCGACACCAGCACAAAAAACGCTGGTAGTTCAGAAACTAAGGCAAAAATATTCTCTCAATCTTCTGCTTTCAATTGCTCAACTGCCCCGTGCAACATTCTATTATCATTTGAAACGAATGCAGAAAACAGACAAATACGCGTCTGCAAAGGAAGAAATCACAACAATTTTCCATGAAAACAAGGGCAGATACGGCTACCGGCGGATTACGGCAGTGCTGCGCAGCCGAGGGTTCCTTGTGAACCATAAGACCGTTCAGAGACTTATGAAGGTGTTAGGGCTGATTTGCCGTGTCCGCATGAAGAAATACCGTTCTTACAAGGGAAATGTGGGCAAAATCGCACCAAATCTGTTAAATCGGGATTTTCATGCAGGCAAGCCGAACCAGAAGTGGGTCACGGATGTGACTGAGTTCAGCTTGTTTGGAGAAAAGCTTTATCTGTCCCCGATTCTCGATCTGCACAGCAGCGATCTGGTCAGCTACACGATTTCAGACCGTCCGGTACTGAGCATGGTGACGACCATGCTGGACAAGGCGTTTGCAAAGATTCCTGATGGTACAGACCTCATTCTCCATTCCGACCAGGGCTGGCAGTATCAGCACAAGCAGTACCAGTGCATGCTCCGGGAGAAGGGCATCCGGCAAAGCATGAGCCGCAAGGGAAACTGCCTGGATAATGCTGTGATTGAAAACTTCTTTGGATTACTTAAAAGTGAGCTGTTGTATCTGCAGGAATTTCACTCCATGGAACACTTCAAGCAGGAGCTAATCGAGTATCTAGACTACTACAACAATCGCAGGATTAAGGTAAAACTAAAGGGCCTGCCGCCTGCAATTCACAGGCAGCAAGCCCTTTCGGTTGCTTGAACAATTTTTGCGTTGAATTTTTGTCTAACTTTTTGGGGGCACTTCATGCATTCCCGACTGCTTATTTCGACTTTTTTCTTTTTGCCGCCGTCTGTGCACGCAGATACTGCTGCGCCCCCTCGAAGAAAAACAGTACATTCCGGAATCCCTTAATTGACAAGAGACCGCGCTTCAAGTTTTCGTTTGAAGCGCGGTCTCTTTGTTTATCATGATGAAATTTATAGTGATTTTTTCTTGTTTCGCGCTCAAAAGCGTGGTATACTAAAAAAATTACGCTTCTTACCCCAAGAAGCAATCCCCAAAGCAAAAGGTTTATGATCCTTTGCTTTGGGGATTGTTCTGTCCCCCGCTTATGCGGGGATAATTTGCCGATTTTCAAATCTAAGCGCTTACATCAAATTGGGGTGACCCCCGCAAATGCGGGGAAGAATTGTAAGACACTTTGCGTGTCTTCCATTCCTTTTTCGAGAGTTACTAATATTTTAAGTAATACCCAAATCGGCGTCTATTAAGCGTTTTGACGGCGATATCGGCACATTCCTCAGCTGACAATTCTGTCAGCTCTGCAATTTCTTGAAAGGACAAACCGTCATAACGAGCCTGCAAAATAACATATTCAAGCTCAACCCATTCAAGAGCTTCCTTCCAAGGCACGCCAGGTTTATAGGGCTCCTTAGGCTCCTTTGGACGACAGTTGTAGCATATACCATCCCGTGCAGGAGTACGTCTTTTCCCACAGATAATGCAAATCTGTGCAGAATTAACCCTTTTCTTGTCCCGGCACCATTCACACAATCGATCCTCAGAATTTGTGAGGTGTTCCTTACAGTCTTTACATACATATTTATATTCTCTCATATTGATTCTCCTCATATATTTCCGCAGCATTTACTCATCCACATTCTGCGATGTGCTTGCGGCGACGGTGCACACGCTTTGCGGCTTCAGGTACTTTCTCTTCAGCGCTTTTCGGTGCAAATAATCGGGTATTCTGCCATGCGTGTGTAACTGCTCCGACCGGTGCGACAGCCGCCATTGCTTTTCGCATCGAAGCATCGCGCGGGTGAACGTAGTAGTGCGTGGTCGTGGTTACATCCGCGTGTCCAAGCAGACCCGCAACCGTTGCAACATCGATACCCTGCTCGATCGCACGGGTGGCAAATGTATGCCGAATGTCGTGAAAACGAACGTGCGGCAGGCCAAGGCCATCCAGTACATCGCCCCAGTAACTGCTCAGATGGTCCGGATCCATTACACCACCGACTGTATTATAGATGATGAAATCATCAGCATTCGGCGTGCGCTTAAAAAGAGATTCGAACCGCTGATACTGTACGGTAAGCAAACCCTGCAGTACTTCCGGCAGATACAGATCTCGCTCAGAAGCATCGCTTTTCGCAGAGCTGAAGATAAGTTCCGTCCGCTTGCCATACTCTGCCGCAGGATCAACCATCACCCGGCGTACGGTCTGTGTAATATGCAGCGTGCCGCTCATCGCGTCGTAATTACCCCAACGTGCAGCACCGACTTCACCCAGACGCATACCGCTGTACAGTGCTAAGATAATACCTGCATTATTAAGCGACAGATCAGAAAACAGCCACTTTTCGAGCACCTTTTGATCGTTATCACTCATAATATTGTGCTTCTTCGAGCGGCAATGCGTATATACGGTCGCAGGAACCGGATTTGCGGGCATCATACCGTCCGCAACAGCACGCTTACAGCAGACATCCAGCACAACACGCATATTTTTGATGCTTTTTGCGCTCAGCGCGCCGCCGGTCCGCAGATTGCCATGCAGGGATTCCTCGTTGAGAAAGTGCTGTACCTCGGCAGTAGTCAGACTTTCCAAAGGCATTTCGCCTAATTTCGGCAGGATATGTTTGTACATGTTGTCATAGTAGTGTTCATAGCCGCTCGGCTTGGCTACCGGCTTAACGTAAACCTCCAGCCACTGCTGCGACCATTCCCGCAAAGTTATACCCATGACCTCGTCTCCTTGCTCGGGAAAATAAAATCTCCCATGCGCGGTGCGTGATGGTGTTGATCGATATACTGTGTGTACTGCGTCTGTACCTGCTTGCTCTGGCTGTTTGTCAAGTTGACCTGTCTGCCATTCGGAAGGGTCAGCCGCTGGCACTCGAACTCGTAATCTTTCCAGTGCAGCATTTGCATATCTGCGAAGGAATTCTTCTTCATCGTAATTTCGCCTCTTTCTATATGTGATTTTGTGCGAAAATAAAACCGTGCAGGCAATATAGAGCCTACACGGTGTCAAAATCACACAGCAGAAAGAAGTATAAATATATCACTAACAAATGTCTTGTGCAACCCTTAAAAAAAGGGTATACTAATACTGCGGTGCGGAGTTTTCCGTTGTGTAGGTGGTTAGGTCACCTGCGCAGGTACTTGGAAGTTGGCGCTTTCAAGTACTGCCGTTTTTTATTTTCTGATAAGATTATACAATATAAGTTGCACTTGTACAATATGCATTATGTCCAAAATTTAGTGCTACTTATATGACAGATTTACTATATTTTTCATAGTAAATCTTTAGTATGATATTTTGGGGGTGAAGAAATGCCGGCAACCGAAGCACAAATGCGAGCAACTGCAAAATGGCAAAAAGAAAAGACAGACGAAGTCCGCTTTCGTGTCCCCAAGGGCGAGCGTATTGTGATTCAAGCACACGCGAAAGCGCAAGGTGAAACCACCACGGCTTTTATCAAGCGCGCCATTCGAGAGGCTATGGAGCGGGATAATGCTGCAAAGTAAATAAATCTCTTAAAAATCAAAACACTTTCTCTTAGGAGTTCTTTATGACGTATGATTCGTCTCTCAAAGAATTAGTGAGGGGCCCGAAACCTGCACTTTTTTCAGCAGTGCACCTTCTACATCCCTGCCGTTACACATACCGTAGACATATTAAATCATATAGATATTTCAAAATCTCAATGGCATTTGTTCAATAATTATGTTATACTGTGTACACTTAAATTTTGTAAGGCTGTGGCTCCCCTACTTTTAAGTTGCGTTAGAGAGATGGGAGTGCTCAGATTTCCTTACCCACGAAGGACCTGTACGTTTAGATACAGGTCCTTTATCATACCATAAAATATCTAATGCTCCGGTGTTTTACTTTTATCTACATTTTATATATACTGTTGGCGAACACTAAATTTTTCAAAAAAAATTTTTTCTTTTCGTATTTGCTTATGTAAATTTACTTTTTATGTTTTATTTTGGAGCATATTTCTTGTACCTATTTTCCTATATAAAGTTATAAATACACTATATTTTTAATTTTTCATTATCCTTTTCTTTCATATTAGTTTTTTCATATGCCATCTCAAAAAGATTCTCGCACTGGTGCTGGCGTTCGCTTGCGCGTTCACCATGTTCGCTGGTGCGGCGTTCACGGATTCGGCTGACATTAAGGTTAAGTCCGAAGTTGTGGACACTCTGGTTGAGCTGGGCGTCATCGAAGGTTTCGAAGACGGTTCTTTCCAGCCCAACGCAACTGTAACCCGTGCGCAGATGGCAAAGATGATCTATGTCCTGCGTACCGGTAACTCTGACGCTTCTGCGTACAACGATGACAAGACCTCTTTCACCGACATTGGCTCCCACTGGGCTCGTGGCTACATCAAGTACTGCCAGTCCCTGGGCATCATCGCTGGTAAGTCTTCCACCATCTTTGCGCCGAACGCTAACGTAACTGCTCAGGAAGCAGCTAAGATGCTGCTCGTAACCCTGGGTTATGACGCTCAGAAGGCTGGCCTGACCGGTGCAGGCTGGGCTTCTAAGACCAACGCACTGGCTGATGAGGCTGGTCTGCTGGAGGACGTTAACACTTCCTTCACCGCAGCTTGCCCGCGTCAGTACGCTGCACAGCTGATCTACAACGCAATCGATACCCCGACCGTTGTATGGCGTGACGATGCTTATACTAATGTTACTCTGCTCGGCGACGACAACAAGACCATCGGCGAGAAGTACATGTCCCTGAAGAAGACCGTAGCTACCCTGACCGAAGTTACCAAGACTTCCGGCAAGGACACCTACGAGCTGACTCTGGATTCCGACACCATCAACGAGAACGACAGCACTGATGGCGCTAAGGCTATCTGCAAGTTCACTGATGTTGCTAAGGATTACTCTTCTCTGAAGTACAAGACTGTTACCGTCCTTCACAAGGACCGCAAGACTGTTTACGGTGTTTATGCAACTGATGACAACACCCAGCAGACTGGCATCCTTAAGGATCTGAAGCTGGACAGCGCTAAGAAGGTTAAGCTGGACGACACCAAGTACGATCTGGCTGACACCACTACCGTTTATGTAAACGGCGATGTTCTGTACACTGCGGATTCTGGTAAGACCTTTACCACCACTTACGAGAAGGATAAGACTGTTAAGGCTACCATTCAGCAGTTTGTAACCGCTTACGGCGATGATGCTGATGCTAAGTACACCGTTGCTGCTTACATGCAGCCGACCGCTGTAAAGCTGCTGGCTACCGATGGCACTACCAAGTACTCCATCCTCGAGGTTACCACCTATGCAGTAGGTAAGGTTACTTCTGTTGGTTCCGATTACGTTAACGTATCTTTCAAGAAGGGCGACAATTCCTTCACCGAAGCTAAGTGCGAAGATGACGATTGGGATTGGTACGACGGCGTTAAGAAGGACGACTACGTTGTTCTGACCGCTTCTGGCAACTATGCTAACAAGGAAGGCCGCATTGAGAAGGCTACCGTTGTTTCTGGCAAGGTAACTGGCACCAAGGGCACTCCGGTTAACAAGGTAACCGTAGACGGCACTGTTTATGAGATGGCCGGCAAGGGCGACACCATGGTTAAGGCTCCGTCCCTGAACTCCAAGGTTGATCTGGTTGTAGTTAACGGTTATGTTTACTACGTTGACACTCAGTCCGGTTCTGTTGATGACGTAGCTCTGCTGGTTGAGGCTGGCAAGGCAAACGGCATCGGCAACAAGTGGGAAGCTCGCCTGATCTTCGCAGACGGCTCCGACAAGACTGTTACCGTTGAGAAGTACTGGGAAGACAAGGACAACAAGGATAACGGCGACGAGGACCACGATAAAAACAATGAGATTGGCACCATTGGCGAGGCTAATGGCGGCATCCTCGTAACCTACGAGAAGTCTGGCGACACTTACACCCTGACCAAGGTTGGCGCAACCAAGACCTACGAGCAGGACAAGAAGGATCCAGAGTTCGAGACCGCTGGCTATGATGCTTACATTACTGCTGAAAACGGCAAGACCGATGGCTCCATCAAGGGAAGCACCTTTATCGCTAAGAATGAGAATGGTAAGGCTATCACTCCGAATGTTTCCCGCCTGTACTACGATGCAAATGCAACCGTATTTGTAAAGTATGATGGCACTGCGGACGCTTCCTACAAGGTTGTAACCGGCAAGACTGCTTCCGGCTACGACAAGACCATCACTGGTGCTGCTGCACTGGCTGATAAGTCTGGTAACTCCTACTATGGCAAGGCTGTATTCCTGAATATGTCTAACCAGAAGAGCACTGGCGGTTCTTCCGATAAGACCTATGCAGTTGCTCTGAGCAGCCAGACCAAGGATTCTTCTTCCGGCTCTACCCTGTACACTGTAAAGGGTTGGAACGGTTCTGAGGAGATCACCTTCAAGTCTGAGGATAGCTTCTCCATCAAGGCTGGCGAGATCTTCGAGTACTCCGCAGCAGGCAACGACCTGTACGACATCGATCCGGTTGACACCGATAAGGATTACTATGTAAGCCAGTACGATGCTTCTTCTGGCGATATCGCTCTGGTAGCATCCAAGAAGACCGGCGATAACTACGCTCCGGAGGGCACTGCTCTGGACGACACCAACGATGGTAACGGCAACAAGATTAACCGTACCTCCATCGACAGCAAGGATACTGTTGTCCTGTACGTTAACTCCAAGAAGGGCGTAGGCGTTAAGGCTGGCGAGTTTGATATCGATCTGGCTTACTACTATGATTCCGATTTCTGGGCTAACAACGAACTGACCGAGGACAATGCTCCGAATGTTCGCGCTTACTTCGACGACGATGACTTCATCACCGTTATCGTAGTTGACCAGAACCGCAACATTACTGAGTGGTAATCTGCTGTTCGGAAAACCGAATAACTTGTTTAGCTCCCGCTGAATGAGTAAAGAGAACCCCCGAGGAAATTTTCCTCGGGGGTTCTTTATTCCTGTGTATTCACAGCAAATGTTAATTAAGCAACAGTAATGGTCAGAGTGTAAACCCACTGAGAAGCATTAGAGTTAGCGTTATCAACAGTCCAGCCAGCCAGAGCCGGAGCCTTAGCGCTCAGCTGATAGCCGGTATCTGCGGTTACAGTCAGGGTAGCGGTAACGGTATCGCCAGCGCTGATAGCCTTGTTGCTGTCCTTATCGTCGGTCAGCTTGGTGGCAACCTTGCCAACCAGACCGGTGCCCAGACCAGATACAGTGTAACCAGCCTTAACAGTTTCAACATTGTCGGAAGCGGTCGGCAGACCGGTGCCAGCAGAGATTGCAGCAACGTCAGCATGGTTGGTCAGGGTAACCTCGTTGTTGTTGCCGTCCTTGATGCGGTTGTTGGTCTCGTATACCAGCAGATCGATCTCGTTATCCTTGTTAACGATAACGAATGCGTTTGCGTAGTAGCCGTTGTCAGCCTTCAGCTCCTCAGCCTTGGACGGAGTAGCGTCGTCAGCAACGTAATCGTCCTCATCAATGTTGATGACTACGGAATCGGATACAACCTTACCAGCAGCGATGTTGTAAGCGGTGCCGCCGTTGAAGGACAGACCCTGGTAAGAGCGAATCAGCTTGCTGGAATCAGACCAGTCATTGCTGATTGCAATGTAGCCCTGGGACTCAGCGTTAGCTGCAGTGCTGCCAGATGCTACAGTCTCAGACTTCTGGGTGTTGGAAACAACAGTGATGTCGTCGTTAGCCTTCTCGTAAGTACCGGTGAAGGAGATGATAGCACCCTTGGCCAGATCGCCGTAAGAGGTCTCCTCGGTCTCAAGGGTCTTCAGGCCCTCAGAGGTGATCAGGTCGAGGTAAACAACGGTGTCAGTGCCGTCAGACTCGGTGCCCTTGTAAGCCTTCTTAACAACGCCGTACAGAGTATCGGAGCTGCTCAGGCCGGTGGAGCCCAGATCGATGTATGCAGCAACAACGTTGTCGTCGTCAGCCAGCAGAACAGAGTTGCCGGAACCGGTCATAGACTTGTAGTTCTTCAGAGCTGCGCCGGTGATTACCTTGTAGGAATCGTCGCTGTACTTCAGGAAGATCGGAGCTGCATCATCAGCCTCGGTGCCGTTGAAGGTCTCGGTCTTGTCGCTGTAGGAAACGGTGGTCGTAGCCTTAACATCGTTGGAAGCATAGTTGCCCTTGTTCAGAGCGAACAGGGTGTAGTCAGAGCCGTCCTGCTCGTAAGCGTACAGAGTGTCAGCGGTCAGAACAGAAGCAATATTAGTGGGGTTATTCAGAGCCTTGTAGTAGCTGGTCTTGCCATCCTCACGGTAAACGTCAGCCTTGTTAACAGACTCAGTGTTGTCCTTGTCGTAGTCTTCCTGATCGAAGCCAGTGGTCGGAACAACAACGGTCTTAACGTTGATGACCTTCTCAGTGCCATCCTCGAAGTAAACCTTGGTCTCAACGCCGCTGTCCATCTTCTGGTAGTCGCCAACGGACTTAACCAGCAGGGTGTCTACGTCAGAGCCGGAGCCGGACTCGCCGGTCAGGTAGTAAACGTAAGAACCGTAAACGTAAGCGGTGTAGGTCTTGCCGGACTTAGCAGTGTAGGAGTACTTGTTATTAGCATCCTTCATGCCCAGTACATAGTCGTGCCAGTTGCCGTCGATCTTGATGGAGTCAGACTTGAAGGACTCGCTCTTGCCGGAGATGGTCTGAGCCTTCTCGATAACAACAGAATCGTTGAACAGGTCAGCGCCTACGAATACGTAGTCGTCCTTCTTGTAGCCGTCGTAAACTTCCGGCTCGTCATCCTCGAGGTCGAGCTTAACAGCAGAACCAGTGGTGTTGCCCTTCATGTCCAGCAGAACCGGCTTGTAGGAAACGGAAGTGCTGTTAACAGTGGTGAGCTTAGCAAAGGTCTTGTTGTTAACAAAGATAGCGTCAACCTTCTCATCGTTGTCGTTGGATACAACGGTGATCTCCATATCGTTGTCCTTGATCGCAGAGATCTTAGACTTGATATCAGCTGCAGTGTTCTCAACCTTGGTCGGGTTGATAACAACATCGCCGTCAGCATCTACGCCGATGGTGTAGATGGTCATGCCGTTGTCGTTAACCTTGTACTTAACGTCGTCAACCTTGAACTTAGCCTCGCCGGAAACGGTGTCCAGGTCAGAAGCCAGAGCAGCGATGTTTACATCGTTGTCATCGGTAGCGTAAACGCCGTAAACCTTGTCCTTATCCTTGTACATAACCTTAACGTTCATGCCGAGGAGATCGGAGTAATCGTTCTTGATGTCAACGAACTTGATCAGAGAGTTCTTGGAGTACTCAGTACCCAGAACGGTCTGCTTCTCGTCAGCCTTGACAACCAGAGCCTCAGAAGCGCCGGTGCCGTCCAGGCCAACCTTACCAGAAGCCATCAGAACGCCGGTAGCATACTTCAGGCCCATGTACTTCTCGCCGATGGTCTGATTGTCAGCGCCAAGAACGTTAACGTTGGTGTAAGCATCGTCGCGCCATACAACAGTAGCGGTGTCGATTGCGTTGTAGATCAGCTGTGCAGCGTACTGACGCGGGCACGGACCGGTGAAGGAAGTGTTAACGTCCTCCAGCAGGCCATTCTCGTCTGCCAGTGCGTTGGTCTTTGCAGCCCAACCTGCACCTACCAGACCAGCCTTCTCAGCATCGTAACCAAGAGTTACGAGCAGCATCTTTGCAGCTTCCTGAGCAGTTACAGTTGCATTCGGAGCAAAGATGGTGGAAGACTTACCAGCAATGATGCCCAGAGACTGGCAGTACTTGATGTAGCCGCGAGCCCAGTGGGAGCCAATGTCGGTGAAAGAGGTCTTGTCGTCGTTGTAAGCCGAAGCATCGGACTTACCGGTACGCAGAACGTAAATCATCTTTGCCATCTGCGCACGAGTTACGGTAGCATTGGGCTGGAAGGAGCCGTCTTCGAAACCTTCGATTACGCCCAGCGATACCAGAGTGTCCACGACTTCAGCATCGACCTTAATGTCGGCCTGATCCGTGAACGCTGCACCGGCGAACATGGTGAATGCACAAGCAAACGCCAGCACCAGTGCGAGAATCTTTTTGAGGTTGCATACAAAAGAATAAAACCAAACGATAGGTAGATTATTTTCTTCAAAATCATTCGTAAATTCAACTATTTCGCGAATATCGGCATGCTCGAAAATGAGTAAATAAATGGATATTTTATATCCTGTGCACGAAGCATAGAAAAGAATATCTGTACAAAATCTATTCAAATTTTTGTTTATACTGACGAAATGTTTTTTGCATTGAAAGCGTGAAGTACGTTGCTTGTTATCCATAATATGGTTCATATTGTTAAACGCACAAATTTACAAAATGTTCTTGATTCTCGACAATTTTCTTTGAAAACACGATTCAGTCCCAACTTTTAGATTTTTATATGCAACCTCAAAAAGATTCTCGCACTGGTGCTGGCGTTTGCTTGTGCATTCACCATGTTCGCTGGTGCGGCGTTCACGGATCAGGCCGACATTAAGGTTGACACTGATGTTGTGGACACTCTGGTATCGTTGGGCGTAGTTAACGGCTACGACGATGGCTCTTTCAAGCCCAACGGCACCGTAACCCGTGCGGAGATGGCGAAGATGATCTACGTTCTGCGCACCGGTAATTCTGACGCTTCTGCGTACAACGACGACAAGACCTCTTTCACCGACATTGGCTCCCACTGGGCTCGCGGCTACATCAAGTACTGCCAGTCTCTGGGCATCATTGCTGGTAAGAGCAACACCATCTTTGCTCCGAACGAAAAGGTAAGCGCTCAGGAAGCTGCAAAGATGCTGCTTGTAACCCTGGGTTACAACGCTCAGAAGGCTGGTCTGGTAGGTACCGGCTGGGCATCCAAGACCAACGCACTGGCTGACGAGAATGGCCTGCTGGAAGACGTTAACACCGCTTTCACCGCAGCTTGCCCGCGTCAGTACGCTGCACAGCTGATCTACAACACGATCTTTGCTCCGACCGTTGTTCTTCGTGACGGCGAGTACACCAACATGAAGATGGTTACCGGTGCTAACCTGGATAACTACAATCCGACCGTTGGCGAGAAGTACATGAATCTGAAGTCCGATACCGGCGTTATCACTACCGTTGGTAAGGAAACCTTCACGATCGCTCTGGATTCCGATGAAGACAACTACTCTTCCGGTGATACCCAGAACTACACCAAGCTGAAGAAGGATTACTCTTCCAAGCTGGGTCAGAAGGTTAAGGTTCTGTTCAAGAAGACCAGCGATGTTATCGGCGTTTTCGCAACTGCTGACAACCACGTTTACACCACCGTTCAGAACGCTCTGTCCAAGGACGGCGACAAGATCAAGTTCGACGGCACTTCTTACAGCGTTGACTCCAACATCACCAAGTACACTGTTGATGTAGAGGGCCACGTTACTAAGCACAACACTCCTGTCACTGTTGCTTCTCTGGTTGCTAAGGATTCTGCAAATGCAGTAACCCTGGCTGATACCGATGACAACAACAAGATCGATACCGTTATCGTTACCGAAGTTAGCCTGGCTAAGGTTACCTATGTTTCCACCAAGGAAATCATTGCTGGCAGCCAGAGCTACAAGTTCGAGGACGAGAAGATCGCTGACGGCATTGTTAAGGACGACTACGTAGCTGTTTACGCAAACACCTTCGAGGATTGCAAGAACGTTGTTAAGGCTACCAAGATCTCCGGCACCATCAACGGTACTAAGGTATCTGACGGTGTTAACAAGTACCGCATCGACGGCACCTGGTACAACGAGTATGCAGACGCTTCCATGAACTCTGTTCAGGTTGGCAACAAGGTTGACGCTTGGGTTTACAACGGCGTTGTTGCATACGCTAAGCGCACCGCTGGCGAGTCCGGCAATGTTGGCGACATTTGCGTAATCGAAGCAATCGGCTCCAACATCGAAGGCGACAAGGTTAAGATCGTTGACTTCGATGGCAAGGAATCCATCGTTGCTTACGATACCGATGATCACTCCGACGATGGCTACATTAAGCCGTCTAACCTGAAGACCGGCGTTGCTTACGAATACGAAGTTGTTAAGGGCGAGTACCGCTTCAAGGCGCTGAACACCACCGCTGACTGGTACGGCGATTATACCGCTCTGGATCTGACTGCTTCTGGTAACGGCGTATTTGTAACCGATGCTAACGGCACTCAGGCTGCATCTGCTAAGTATGTTGCTGCAACTTCTGCATCGACCAAGGGCAAGGAAGTTGACGACAAGGCAAAGGTAATCCTGGTAACTGCTTCTGGCACGGTTTCTGATATCGATACTAAGGTTATCACCGGTAAGCAGTTCAAGACCCTGTCTATCCATGCTACTGATGCAGGTAAGGTAAACTCTACTGCAGGTACTGTTGCTGCCTTCACCTCTAAGGTTGAGGGTCTGACCAAGGCTACTTACGTTGTTGCTAAGGTTAATACCTCTATCAACTCTACCTTCACCACCAACGACAACTACGGCTACATCACCGATACCGCTTACGTATCCTCCACTGGCTACGTTACCTACAAGGTATGGACCGGTGCTGAAGAAGTAACCGTTACCGAGAAGAAGTCCAACGTTTCCAACCGTAGCAAGGGTACTGTAATCGGCTACTCCTCCATCAATGCGGACGGCGAGATTGAAGACGTTACCGCTTCCTTCGGTGCTGTTGAAGGCGCAGTTAAGGGCGTAAATGACAAACAGACCAAGGTAACCTTTGATGGCGTTAACCAGAACGATATCACCGCTGATACCGTAGTTCTGTACGTTGACACCGACGCACACGAAGGCAAGACCTCCGGCTCTATCGTTGAGGCTGACAAGTTCGGCGATGCTTACTTCAACAACGTAATCTACAAGCTGGACGGCAATGCTGCTGATTCCGACGTTGCACTGCTGGTTGTTGATGTTAAGAACAAGCTGAACGGCGAAGTTACCCTGAACGGTGCAGCTCCGGCTGACATCGAGGCTGCTCTGGTTTCCGGCGACGTTACCGTTGCTGCTTCTGCTATCACTGGCAACGTAACCGTTCCGGCCGGCAAGACCCTGACCCTGACTGGTGCTGTTACCGCTACTGAGCTGGGCCGCGTTAAGGCTACTGCTGGCGCTAAGCTGGTAATTGCTAAGGAGACTGCATCTATCTCTTCTTCTGACGTATACACTGCAGCTGGTTCTAAGACCAACGATACCACCTCTGTTGCTGGTACCACCCTGTCTTCTAAGGTTATCAAGGCAGGCGCTACCTTCACCGGTGCTACCGTTTACACCGATGCTCAGCTGCACACTACTGTTGCTTGGGTTGTAGACGCTACTTCTATGCTTCAGTAATCAGTTTCTGCTGATTTAATCACAGCTTCACAAAAGCAAAGGACCCCCGAGAAATCGGGGGTCCTTTCTTACTATAAGGGCTCGACCTGTTCGCGCACCAGAAGGTGAGCGTTGGGGCGCGTTCTTACAATCCTAACAAGTGTATTGGGTGTTGAAGGTGCTCACCTTTTTGGCGCCCTTGCAAGACTTTTCTATTGACGAACACAGAATAGAACATATTTTCCAAAGTAAAAGTCCCCCGAGATATTCTCGAGGACTTTTGTTTTACGGGAGCGGCACCAGTTCTATATCATCGATCTCCAGTGTTTTGGCTCAGCCTGCCTCCTGCATATAATATTCCAGCCACGACATATTATCTGGTGCTTTTCGTCCGGTAGTGCCGTTAATATTTTTAACTTCCATTGTTTTCACTTGAAAGAGAGGAAAACCCCGCTCAAAAGAGCGGGGTTTTCGATTGTGCTGAAGGAGGAATTACTCGCCCTTTACAGTTACAGCAGTGCCGAGAGCAATAACCTTAACGGTTACGGTCTGTGCATCAACCGGGAACTTGACGTTCTGTGCATACTCGCTGGAATCAGCAAATACAGCACCGGTCAGAGTTACCTTAACGGTAGAACCAGCAGCCTCAGAAGTGGTCAGAACCAGATCATAGGACTTGCCAGCTTCCAGCTTGCTATCAGAGATGGTAGCAGCAGTCAGCTTAGCAGAACCAGCAGCCTGAGAAACAGAGGTAGCAGCCTCGTTCATGCCCTTCATCTTGCCCTTTACATCGAATACGATGAATGCCAGATCAGCGTTGTCGTTGGAGCCGAACTGCTCATCCATTACGAAGTAAGCGTTGGTGTAGTATACGCCGGAATCAGCGATCTCCTCAGCTGCGAACAGAGCAGAACCGGACTTGCCGATCTGATCATCATCGTCAGCGTCAGAATCAACGTTCAGGATCTTGGTGTCCTTGGTGATGTTCAGCTTGTTAACGCCGTCAACAGTTACCCAGGAATCGCCGTTTACGCCCTGTACGCCTGCGTAGTACAGCTTAGTAGTTACATAACCAGCCTTGGTTGCCGGAGTAGCAGCGAAGTTAGAGCCAGTGTAGGTCTGTACATCGTTGATGTAGCCGTCCTCGTCGATGGTGGAGTAGCCAACTACCATGCCCTTAGCGCGGTCGCCAGAGTTGTAGTTGATCTTCTCAACAACATCTACGTTCTTCTCGCCGTCCCAGATGGTGTAAGCGGTGCGGTTATCGCCGGTCTTGTAGCCGTCCTTAACGATGTAAGCGTAGTTGTCGTTGGAGGAACCACTCTGATCAACGTCGTTGACGTAAGCAGAAGCCAGCATGATCTTGGTCAGACCGTTGGTCTTCTTGGTGAAAGCAGAGGTCAGCTTGCCCTGATCGACAGTAGTCAGAGCCTTGTACTGCTTGCCGGTTACAACCTTGCACTTACCGGAAGCCTGAACCAGAACAACCTTAGCAGCATCGTCCATATCAACGCTATAGCCACTGTAAGCAGTGCCGTTAGAGAGAACGGTCGGCTTGCCGTTAGCATCATTAGTAAATACAGTGTTAGCGAAAGAAGTGATAACAGCCTTAGCTTCGTAATCGTTGTACTTCTTGCCAGACAGCTGAGTCAGCTTGTAGCCGTCCTTGGACTCAGAGTAGCTGTAAGCAGTACCCAGAGCAGCGTCCATCTTGGTAGTACCATCAGATTCAACAACCTTGTCCAGAGTTACGGTCTTGGTGGTGCCATCAAAGAAGGTCAGCTTAACCTGGTCGCCAGTGATGGTGTCGCCGCCGATACCGGTAACAACTGCTACGGTCGGCAGAGCGCCGTTGGAGTCGTCGGAGCTGATGTCCAGAGCAACGCCGTTTACAACGTAAGCCTTTACCTTATCGCCGGTGTCAACGTCAGAGAAAGACTTAGCAGCGTTGTACCAGGTGGAACCAATCTTGTACTGAACGTAGCCGGTCTTGGTCTTGAAGCCGTTGATGGTGTCGTTAAGAACGTCTGCCTTGACAACGTCCTTGTTGTCCTTGTACAGATTCTTGGAAACTACTGCGTAGTCGTCCTTAGCAAAGCCCTCAGCGATGTTCTCGTCAGCAGCCTTGTAGGTGTCGCCGGCAACGATCTCGGAAGAAGAAGCATAAGTTACCTTAGCTGCAGTCTTCTCAATAACGATAGCGGTATCAATCTTGTTGTCGCCGTCGGAATCAACGAAGGTTACCTCAGACAGGGAGGTGTTGCCGTTGGTCTTCTCAGCGTTCAGGGCAGCACCCTTATCGAAGTAAGAAACAGCCTTCTGACCCAGAGTCTGAGCACCAGCAATACCGATGAAGTAGGTGTCGATGTTGTTGGAATCAACAGAGTAGGAAGTGCCATCAAACTTGATCTTCTGACCGTCCTTCTCAACGTCGTTCATCAGAGTATTGTAAACGGTGTTGTCAGAGATAGCATAAACGCCCAGAACATTGTTCAGCTTGCCATCCTTGAACATTACCTTAACCTTCTGGCCCAACAGGGAGGTGTAATTCTCAGCTACCTTGGTGAACTTAACCGGATTAACGGTATAAGTATGGTAGTTGTCAGAATCGTAGTTTTTGTCCAACTTGATGGACAGAGCATCCTTGTCGATGGATACCAGAGTACCATAGTCTGCGCACAGCCCCATGTAAGCGTGACCTACGGTCTCCTTAACGCCGCCGTTCAGAACATCGTCGAAGGACTCGGAGTCCTTGGACCACTTAACACGGTTAACGTCGAGGGTATTGTAGATCATCTGAGCTGCGTACTGACGCGGCAGACCCTGCTCCAAAGCAGAGTTTACGTCGTCGAGGATGCCAGCTGCGCCTGCGTACTTCAGTACGTTGGTGCGCCATGCAGAACCGGTCAGACCAGCCTTGTCAGAGTCGTAACCAGATACTACGAGCAGCATCTTTGCAGCTTCAACGCCAGTTACCGGAGAGTCCGGGTCAAACTTGTTGTTGCCCTTACCAGCGATAATGCCCTGGGACTCACAGAACTTGATGTAGCCCTTTGCCCAGTGGTTGCTGATGTCAGTCAGCTTGGAATAGTTGCTCTGATAAGCAGAGTCGTCGATCTTGTTGTTGCGTACAACGAAGATCATCTTGGCCATTTCCGCACGGGTAACGACCTTGTTCGGCTGGTAAGAACCATCGGTGTAACCGGTGATTACGCCCAGCGAAGAAAGCATGTTCACAGCGTCAGTAGCCTTGATATCAGCCTGATCCGTGAACGCTGCACCAGCGAACATGGTGAATGCACAAGCAAACGCCAGCACCAGTGCGAGAATCTTTTTGAGATGGCATATGAAAATCTAAAAACTGAGACTAAATCGTGTTTTCAAAGAAAATTGTCGAGAATTGAAAACATTTTGTGCTTTTGCGCGCTTAACAGCATAAACCATATTATGGATAGCAAGCAACGTACTTCACGCTTTCAATGCAGAAAATAATTCGTCAGTATAAACAAAAATTCGAATAGATTTTATACAGATATTCTTTTCTCGGCTTCGTACACAGGATATAAAATATCCATTTATTTACTCATTTTTGAGCATGCCGATATTCGCGAAATAGTTGAATTCAAGAACGATTTTGGAGAAATCAATTCATTTATCGTTTGATTTTATTCTTTTGTATGCAACCTCAAAAAGATTCTCGCACTGGTGCTGGCGTTCGCTTGCGCGTTCACCATGTTCGCTGGTGCAGCGTTCACGGATTCGGCTGACATTAAGGTTGACACCGAAGTTGTGGACACTCTGGTTGCTCTGGGCGTAGTAAATGGCTACGACGATGGCTCTTTCAAGCCCAACGGCACCGTAACTCGTGCGGAGATGGCGAAGATGATCTACGTCCTGCGCACTGGTAACTCTGACGCTTCTGCGTACAACGACGACAAGACCTCTTTCACCGACATTGGCTCCCACTGGGCTCGCGGCTACATCAAGTACTGCCAGTCTCTGGGCATCATTGCTGGTAAGAGCAACACCAAGTTCTGCCCGAACGACAAGGTAAGCGCTCAGAAAGCTGCAAAGATGCTGCTCGTAACCCTGGGTTACGATGCTGCCAAGGCTGGTCTGGTAGGCACGAACTGGGCTGCAAAGACCAACGCACTGGCTGACGAGAACGGCCTGCTGGAGGACGTTAACACTTCCTTCACCGCTGCTTGCCCGCGTCAGTACGCTGCACAGCTGATCTACAACACTATCGACACCCCGACCGTTGTATGGCGCGACGATGCTTACACCAACGTAACCCTGCTTGGCACTGACAACAAGACCGTTGGCGAGAAGTACATGGGCCTGCAGAAGTGGATCGGTACCTTCGAGGGCGACAACAGCATCGTATCCGCTAAGGATGGCGAGATCTCTGTTACCGGCTCCATCGATGGTGAGCACAAGACCTCTGGTTCCAATGTACGTTCTGTACGTGCACAGTTCAAGGCTGACTTCGACAACAAGTATGTTGGCGAGGAAGTTTCCGTACTGTTCAAGGACGGCAACACCGGCACCAAGAACCAGCCGGACGCTAAGGACACCATCTTTGGTATCTATGTAACCGGCAACACCAAGGTTTACAACATCGTTAAGGGCGATCTGCAGTCCTGCTCTGACGCTGGCAAGATCAAGTTCAACGACAAGAAGTATGATGTTGCTGCACATTCTAATGCCGACAATGATGATGTAATCGTTACCAATTTTAACACCACTACTACTGCTGATACCATCGGTACTGCTGGTTCCGGTGCTACCGCAGCTCAGGTTGCTACCTACATCACCCGCAACTACAAGGTAAACTCTAACGACGCTATCAAGTTCGTTGCTAACGATGATGACAAGATCGTTAAGGCTTACGTTACCACTTCCAAGTTCGGCAAGGTTTCTTCCGTAACTTCTTCCAAGATTGGCGTCGAGGGTCTCGGCACCAAGGATCTGGATGACTGCGTAGTATACGACGGCATCAAGGCTGGCGATCTGGTTCAGTACGTTGAGGCTTATCAGTCCTCCGAGCGTAAGAACATCATCACCAAGGCTGAGACCGTTGAGGGCAAGATCGAAGCATTCAAGTCCAGCGATTCTCAGATTCGTGTAAACGGCAACTGGTACAAGTTCTCTGCTAACACTGCAGTAGCAACTGATTTCACCAATTCCGCTCTGACCGCTAACGACGTAGATGACACCTACGAGCTGATCGTAGACGGCAAGTACTACGTTGCTTACAACAAGGTTTCCGGCTTCAACGATTACGCTGTAGCTACTCTGGGTAACACCGAGTTTGGCGATACCCGCGTTAAGCTGCTGAAGGCTGATGGTTCTGAAGTTACTACCACTGTTGACGAGAAGAAGGATGGCGCTACTCTGCCGACTAACGCGCAGAAGGCTTCCGGCGTTCTGTACGGTTACAACCTGAAGTCCAGCGATTCCAAGGTTGACCTGAGCGCTAAGGATTACACCAATGTAGCTTCTATCGCTTCTGGTTCCTTCAATGGCGATGCTAAGACTGTAACCTACACTGTTTCTGGTAGCGCCGCTGTTTCCAAGATCGTAGCTTCTGATGCTGCTATCTTCGTATACAACACCACCGATAGCAAGTGGAAGGTTTACACCGCTAAGGATCTGGGTAACTTTGCTCTGACCGCTTCTACCAACGTTCAGTACATCGTTGACGACAACAAGATCGTAGCTCTGGCAGTTAAGGCTGGCAGCTTCCCGACCGGCGGTTCTGACTCTACCGCTTACGGTTACGTTACCAACCGCATCGACACCAAGCTCGGCGACGACACTGTTGTTCAGCTGACCATCTGGAACGGCTCTGAGGAAGTTACCCTGAACGTTGACGGTTCTTCCTGCTCTGCATACCGTGGCGACTTTGTTGAGTACCCGATCATCGCTTCCGATGCTAAGGCTAACAACTCTGACGTTAAGGTTGAGTCGACTACCGGTACTACTCGTTTCGCAGTAGTTAAGGTTAAGACTGTTGAGGATAAGCGCATCATCACCACCACCGACAAGGTTGGCGTTGATGGTAAGGTTATCGACGGTCAGGATGATGCTTGGACTCTGACTTCTGACACCGTTAAGATTGGCGTTAACACCGACGACAAGGAGAAGTCTGACAACAATACCGTTGTTGCTTACACCAAGACCTTCGGCGATGACTACGCTAACGCAGCTATCTTCTACGAAGTAAAGTCCGGCTACAATGAGATCAAGGCTATCTTCATTGACTCCGACAACAAGCTGCAGTCCTACGCTCAGGATGATCACGCTTCTGCTCAGGGCAATGCTGGTGCTGCTCACGCTGTAGCTGTAGCTTCTGTATCTGCTACTGGTGTTACTGTAACTGCTGATAAGACTTCTGCAGTTGCTGGCGAGACCGTAACCGTAACTGTTGCTCTGGATGCTTCTGCTAGCGTAACTTCTGCAACTGTAACCGCTTCTGCTGGTGCTACCGTTACTCCGTCTGGTGCACAGACCGTTGCTGCAAGCCATACCTATACCTATAAGGTTATCATGGGTTCGGCTGACACCACGATCACTGTATCCGCATCTTAAGTTTTAACTTAAGACATAGAAAACCCCGAGGAAATCCTCGGGGTTTTCCTTTTGCCATTACTTAATGGCCAGGTAGGTATACACACAGGTATTCTGGTTCATGGCACAGCTGGAGTTATGCAGGACCTCAAAGCCTTCATCGGTAATGCCCAGCGCAATGCGTTCACCGTACATAACGGGAGAACCATCGGTTGCCAGACCGCCGTACATTGCATTACCGTAACTGGTGTAATAGCCCTCTCGGAACAGCAGTACAGCCTTCGGACGATAGCCAAGTTTGATTTCACGGTTGACCTGACCATCGCCGATGTAATGCGATGCGGTAATCTCGGCCTTGCAGGTCAGGACCTGTCCGGCCTGTTCCAGACTCTGCTGCAGGGTGGCATCCATATTGCTGCGCGTAGCGGCTTCCGTCTGTACCGAATTCTCGATTGCAGTGAAGCGGTCGCGCACGTCCTGCGCCAGCTTGTCGCCGTCCACACAGCCGCTCGGCAGCTTGCCCACCGACGCGTCACGCACCTGTTTCTGCACGTTTTCAATCGCGCCCTGAACGGTCTGCGCCGGCACGCCCGCGCTTTCGTGGTAACCCATCTTGGCCGCCGCAGAAAAGTCGCTCAGCGCATCGCACAGTCCGTTGAACGACTGACGAAGTTCCTCCGCCGAGGAGTCAAAGTACGCTTTCAGATCGCGTGCGGACATGTCCGGCTGATCCGGCAAATCCACAATGCGCTTGCTGAATACCTGCTGACGATTTGCTTCGAATCCCATAAAAATTACCTCCTAAACTCGCATAGTGTTTTGATGTGAGTTATAGAATAGCCGATTTTTCCGAAATTGCAAGAAAAACTTTTGAATTTTTGCGATTTTTTTCAGAAAAGGGAAACAGAAAACCCCCGAGGAAAATTTCCTCGGGGGTTTAATTTAAGTCATCGCGCGAATTGCGGAAAACTTATTTTTAGTGCAGGTTGAATACGCCGGTATCCAGCTCGCTATCGGTGTCGATAACCATGATCTTAGTCTTGGTCGGCTGGTTCTGAGCGTCCTTCTCAATCCAGTAGATTGCGTTGGTAACGTAATCAGTGCCATCCTCACGAACGTAATCCTTCAGGTTGGTAACGGAAGCAGAAGCTACGCCAGTGCCATCCTTGTCGTCGTCGGAGGTGTTAGCGAACAGGATGATGGAATCATCATCGTCGTCGAAGGTGAGAATGTTTGCAGCCTGAGCAGCAGCAGTCTCAGCGGTAGTCTTATTTACCTTAGCAGCGCCGTTAGCCGGTGCAAAGTAAGCAGTGCCGTCCAGCTTATCGCTGTAATCGCCGTTCAGAACAACGCCGGTAGTACCGTCAGCCTTAGCAAATACCTTGTCAACGCTGATCTTGGTGTGGTTCTCAACAGTGCCGTCCAGGGAGTACTTGATAACGTCGCCGCGTGCAACATCATCGCCATCCTCGGTCCAAACCTCGATGGTCTCGGAGCCGTTCCAGATCTGGAATACGTTGTAGTCGGTCTCGTCAGCATCGGTGGACTTGGTAGCCTCGAATACGTAACCGTAGTTAACGTCGGTGCCGCCCTTTACGTTATCGGAGCCAAGGTCGGCATATACAACCTTAGCGTACGGAACACCATTGCTCTTGTCAGCCAGAACAACAGAAGTGAATACGGAAGATTCCTTCCAATCACGCAGGTCCTTGCCGGTAACAACCTTGAAGCTGTCGGTCTTGTAACGTACAAATACAACGGCGTTCTCGTTGATTGCACTTACAGCGCCCTGCTGCAGCTTGTTGTTCTTAACAAAGTTATTTTCTACACGATCGGTAACAACATCATAACCAGCCATGTACTTGTTGCTATTGATGGTATCACCAACAACCTTCAGCTTGTACTCATCACCAGACTTGGTGTAGGTTACAAGCTTGATAGAAGCAGCATCAGCAGTGGTAGAACCGTCAAACTTGTTGTAGCCAGCAGTTGCAACGTCCTTGCCATTGATAGCTTCGGACTTCTTCAGAGCAACAGTCTCCTTAGAACCATCAGCCTTCAGCAGGGTAGCCTTCCACTTGTTGCCTTCCTGATACAGCTCGGTCATCAGAGCCAGATCCTTGGAGCCAGCATCAGCGTCGTCAACGAACAGGCAGTAGCCGCCCTTAACAACGATGGATACGGTAGCGTTCAGGGTCAGGTCAGCAGCGTCAGAGTTAGTAACGCCAGCCATCTCGTAAGTGGTACCGTTAATGGTAACCTTGTAATCACTAGCAGTGATTGCATTCTTGGTGCCGGTAATCTTACCGGAAACAACGTCCAGCTTGGTTACGCCAATCTTATCAGCGGAAGTGTTAACAGCCTTGGTAACTGCAACATAGTCATCCTTAGCGATGCCGTTGTACCAAACAGCGTCATCATCCTTCAGCTTGCTGTTGAAGCTCTGGTTGTTGCTGGAGTTCTTGTAGGATACGTTGATGTAATCCTTGCCAACATAGGTAACCTGAGCGATTGCAAAGGTCTTGATGTCGAGCAGGTTGATCTTGTTGTTGTCGCTGTTGGAGATAGCGGAAGCGTCGAAAGCCTTAGCCAGACCGCTTACCTTCTTGTCAACATAGTCAACAATGCCGATGTTCTTCGGAGACTCCTTCTGGGTCTCACCATCAACAGATACAGAGTTGGTAGCAGCAACAGTGTACTTGGTACCATTCAGCTTCAGCTTGTCGCTGCTGGTGCCAAAGTCGCCAAGTAAGCCGTTAATAACCTTGTTGGAATCGGTCAGAGCGAATACGCCGTAAACTTCGTCGGTGTCCTTGTACAGAACCTTAACCTTGTTGTTCTTCAGAGCAACATAGTCCTTAGCAATCTTGGTAAAGTCCTCGGATACGCCAGTAGTGGTAACCTTGTCGCCATCCTTCTTGGTGATGGAAGAAACGGTAGCACCGTAGGTTTCCTTGCCGTCTTCCTTAGCGAAAGAGGTCAGGATGCCTTCAACAGAGTGCAGGCCCATGTACTTCTCACCGATGGTCTTGTTGTCGCCATTCGCGTAGTTCTGATTGGTGTACGCATCGTCGCGCCATACAACGGTCGGGGTGTCGATTGCGTTGTAGATGAGCTGTGCAGCGTACTGACGCGGGCAAGCGGAAGTGAAGGAAGTGTTAACGTCCTCCAGCAGGCCGTTCTCGTCAGCCAGTGCATTGGTCTTTGCAGCCCAGTTCGTGCCTACCAGACCAGCCTTGGTTGCATCGTAACCCAGAGTTACCAGCAGCATCTTAGCTGCTTCCTGAGCGGTTACCTTTTCGTTCGGAACGAACTTGGTGTTGCTCTTACCAGCAATAATGCCCAGGGACTGGCAGTACTTGATGTAGCCGCGTGCCCAGTGGGAGCCAATGTCGGTGAAAGAGGTCTTGTCGTCATTGTACGCAGAAGCGTCAGACTTGCCGGTACGCAGAACATAGATCATCTTTGCCATCTGCGCACGGGTTACGGTAGCGTTCGGCTGGAAAGAGCCATCTTCAAAGCCCTCTACAATGCCCAGCGATACCAGAGTGTCCACTACGTCAGACTTAACCTTAATGTCAGCCTGATCCGTGAACGCTGCACCAGCAAACATGGTGAATGCACAAGCAAACGCCAGCACCAGTGCGAGAATCTTTTTGAGATGGCATATGAAAATCTAAAAACCGAGACTAAATCGTGTTTTAAAAGAAAATTGTCGAGAATCAAGAATATTTTATAGATTTGTGCGTTTAACAATATGAACCATATTATGGATAACGAACAACGTGCTTCACTGTGTTTGTCAATAGAAAAGCCTTCAGAATTTCAACTAGCAGTTTCAGCTGATTCATATCGTATCTGGCATAAATATCCAGACTGGCTTCATTGATACGGAGTGTAGTGGAAGGTGTCGAAACGTTTCGGCTCACCAGTTTCGACACCGGCACTTCTGCGAAAGTCGTTTTCTCCGAATGGCAATTCGTTTCGGCACTTGCCAACACGTTCCGCTCCCACCGATAATAAGCGCTCGGTGTAATTTGGGCCTTGCACCACGTTTTAACCAGTAATCTGCTGCTGCGGCATTCTTTTATGAGTTCTATCTATTTTGCAATGTGTGCCTGATGTTTTAATTCTGTTGATGTCATTGCCATCTCTCCCGAAACAGTGCCGGATTGTTTCGGATCGTTCCGAAGCTTCCCACTACTTGTATTATCTCACACGGTGGGATATGTGGAAGGTTTGACGGTTACTTAGCCTGTATTTTATGAGCAATTTCTTTCACTATCATATTCCTTATTATATATAGTATAGCGTAGACATTAAGAAATGCAACGGCGTCAGTTATAATATTACACGTAATGTTACATTCATGTTACGGATGGTGAACTGCGCTTGACCCTTGTGTTTGACTATGGTAATATACTAAGCGACGAGTGAAAACTCGAAAAATTTTATAAGGAGGAATTCCCCTATGAAGAATCTCAAAAAGATTCTCGCACTGGTGCTGGCGTTTGCTTGCGCATTCACCATGTTCGCTGGTGCCGCGTTCACGGATCAGGCTGACATCAAGGTCAAGGATGAAGTCGTGGACACTCTGGTTGAGCTGGGCGTCATCGAAGGTTTCGAAGACGGCTCTTTCCAGCCCAACGCAACTGTAACCCGTGCGCAGATGGCAAAGATGATCTATGTCCTGCGTACCGGTAACTCTGACGCTTCTGCGTACAACGATGACAAGACCTCTTTCACCGACATTGGCTCCCACTGGGCTCGTGGCTACATCAAGTACTGCCAGTCCCTGGGCATCATTGCTGGTAAGAGCAACACCATCTTTGCGCCGAACGCATCTGTAACTGCTCAGGAAGCTGCTAAGATGCTGCTCGTAACCCTGGGTTATGACGCTCAGAAGGCTGGCCTGGTAGGTTCCGGCTGGGCTTCCAAGACCAACGCTCTGGCTGACGAGAACGGCCTGCTGGACGATGTTAACACCTCGTTCACCGCAGCTTGCCCGCGTCAGTACGCTGCACAGCTGATCTACAACGCAATCGACACCCCGACCGTTGTATGGCGCGACGATGCTTACACCAGCGTAACCCTGCTGGGCGATGACAACCAGACCGTAGGCGAGAAGTACATGTCTCTGAAGAAGTCTACTTCTACCCTGACCAACGTTGTTAAGACCAACGGCAAGGACACCTACACCGTAACTCTGGACTCCACCGCGTCTGTTGTTGACTGGGATAACACCACCGAGTCCAAGGATTCCGGCAAGGCAATCTTCGAGTTCACCGACGTTAAGAAGGATTACTCTGATCTGCTTTACAAGACCGTTACCGTTCTTCACAAGGATCGCAAGACTGTTTACGGCGTTTTCGCAACTTCCGACAACTCCCAGCAGTCCAACGTTCTGAAGAAGCTGGAGATGGACGGCGCTAAGGTTAAGCTGGACGGCACCAAGTACGATCTGGCTGCAACCGCTAAGCAGACCGTTTATGTAAACGGCGACGTTCTGTACAAGACTGCTTCTGGTTTCACCTTTAACTCTGAGGCAACTGGCGCTACCAAGGCTACTATTCCGGACTTTGTAAATGCTTACGGCAACAAGCCGACTTCTGGCACTAAGTTCGAGGATTCCAAGTACTGGCAGGGTTCTGAGGTATCCCTGATGGCTACCGACGGCACTTCCAACTACTCCATCCTGAAGGTTAAGACCTTCGCTGTAGGCAAGGTTACCGCTGTAGGCTCTGACTACATCAATGTAACCTACAAGAAGGGCGACAGCGACATCATCACCAAGACCAAGCTCGAGAAGGACGATTGGGATTGGTACGATGGCATCAAGAAGGATGACTACGTTGTAGTTTCTGCAGCTGGCAACTACGGCACCGGCAATGGCCTGGTTGAGAAGGCTGACGTTGTTACCGGCAAGGTAACCGGCACCAAGTCTGACGACGGCGTTTCCGTTGGCGGCAACTGGTACACCATGGCTGGTAACGGCACTTCCTTCGTAAAGCGCCCGAACACTGGCTCTAACGTTGACATGGTAGTTGTAAACGGTTACGTTTACTACACCGACACCACTGCAGGCAATGTTGATGACATGGCTCTGCTGATCGAGGCTGCTGCTAAGGGCGGCACCGGTTCTCAGTGGGAAGCTCACATGCTGTTTGCTGACGGCTCTGAGAAGACCGTTACCATCGAGAAGTACTGGGACGACAAGGACAACAAGTCCTTCCCGATCATGCCGTTCTCTGAAGGCAATGCTGCTAACCCGAACGTAGCTACTTGGAGTACCACTGCTTCTGCTCCTTCTGTAGCTGCTGCTCCGATTCTGGTATCCTACGAGGTATCTGGTGATGTTTACACCCTGAGCCGCGTTGGTATCGCTGAGATTGAGGACAACGCTAATAAGGGCGAGTTCGCTCTGAACGGCTATGACGCATACGTTGACGCTACTGAGGGTCTGATGACCGACGGCAGCATCAAGCAGAGCGACAAGACCGGTCACAGCACCTCTGACATGAAGATCTACACCCAGGCTGATACTAACGGTCTGAAGAAGGGCTCCACCGATCTGTCCCGTCTGTACTACGAATCCACCGGCGTTGTATTCGTTAAGTACAAGGCAACTGCTTCCGGCACTGACGCTGATTACAAGGTAATCTCCGGCAAGACCGCTGCTGACTACAACAAGGCTATCGGCAATGTAGCTGCTGTTGCTAACAAGTCCGGCAACTCCTACTACGCTCAGGTAGCATTCATCGACCTGCAGCAGGGCACCACCGGCGGCAGCGATGACAACTACGCAGTAGTTATGGACGACGTTGTTAAGGATACCAACGATGGCACCAAGTACATCGTTACTGCTTGGAATGGTTCTGAGAATGTTACCATCAAGACCGATGATAGCTCTGTTAAGAACCTGAAGAGCGGCGCTCTGATCACCTATTCCGGCGATCTGAACGATGCTGACGTTGACGTTAAGGCTGACCGTGACCATAACAACTACTTCGTATCTAACTACGATGCAGCTTCTGGCGACATCAACCTGATGTCCGGTACTCTGACCGCTGACGCTACTGTTGCTGGCAAGTACACCGGTACCATGACCTCTGCTGGTTCCACCAAGAAGTTCGCAAAGGTTGACAGCAAGGATACTATCGTAATGTTCGTAAACTCTGACGATTCTGAGGGCGTAACCGGTCTGGATTACACCAACATCGATCTGGCTTACGCATTCGACAGCGACTTCTGCACCACCACCAACTCTGGTGATCGCTACACCATCACTGGTCTGTCTGAGGACGCTGCTCCGAACGTAAAGGCTTACTTCGACGACGACGATCAGATCACTGTTCTAGTTGTTGACGTAAACCGCAACATTACCCAGTGGTAATTCGTGGTCCGGCCACAATCCAATAACCCATTTGGCTCCCGCTGAATGAGTAAAGATTCCCCCGAGGAAATTTTCCTCGGGGGTTTTCTTTGTGCGCTCACTTGCAGTGAAGGGTAAGTTATGCTATTGTATTATCAGTAAATAAATTGATTTTGTAGGATAATCACATGATAGAATTGCTCAAAGCATTTCTGTTTGGCATTGTAGAGGGCATCACCGAGTGGCTGCCGATC